>ERZ791934.95-NODE-95-length-112187-cov-9.455954_pt1 | contig 112187 bp, 102 predicted proteins | sample MGYA00510125_ERZ791934 | MGnify/ENA primary metagenome ERZ791934 (study PRJEB30046, sample SAMN00993240) | human gut metagenome | study: EMG produced TPA metagenomics assembly of the A metagenome-wide association study of gut microbiota in type 2... | reverse complement strand
CAGGGGGACGGGAATACAAGCCAGGAGGCAGCCCCGAAAGCAGCGGCCGGTGGGGACAGGGGCATGTGCCAAGTTTGAGTGATACAAAAAGAAAAGTAAGGCTCTTAACCGTTCCTTAATCTCTGGTACGCTATAATTGCGAATAGAAACAGGGAAAGGAGGTTAAAAAAGTCTGTAATATAAAAATAGCCGTAATATTATATAACTAACAATCTGATTAAAGGAAAGAAAGGAAGCAAATAAAATGAAAAAAATACCAACAATTGCACTCGCAACTATGATAGTTTCATCCCTCTCCGTGATGCCTGCTCTTGCGGCAGATACTTTTTCTGATGACAGCGGTTCCGCTCTGGCGGCCTGCAAGAATGCAGTGGTTTCCGCGTCGGATATCTCCGATTCCGGTGATGACAGTGCCATGATGGTGAACTGGGAAGACGGAAGCACAGCCTGGGTATCTTTTGAAGCTGCGCCTGAAAAAGCAGAACTGGCTGAGGCCGAAAATATTATTATCTCTGTTACGGAAGCCTCCGGCTCTTCTGCTGGCAGTGTCATGATGGTTGACGGTGAGGACGGCAGTGTCAGGCAGATCCCCAATGAAGACACGGCAGAGTAACTGTTTCAAATAGACAGTACGAATAGGTAATTTGCCTTATACCTTATAGGGTAAATGATAGGAATCCGAACTTTTTCAGACAGAAAAGGTTCGGATTTATTATTGTTCAAATCAATAAACCGGGCTCCATTTCATTCTATTGCTTGTTTCCTTTTCCTTTTGGTTATAATATATTGGTATAGTCATTGGATGGAGGATTTGCCTATGTCACAGCCAGAGCATGTATATATAGCGATTGACTCAAAGTCATTTTACGCATCCGTTGAGTGCCGGGAAAGGCAGCTCGATCCTCTTACCACAAACCTGGTGGTGGCGGATCCGAGCCGCACCGAGAAAACCATATGCCTGGCCGTATCGTCGGCCCTCAAAGCCTATGGGATACCGGGAAGGCCCAGATTGTTTGAAGTAGTCCAAAAAGTGAAAGAGGCTAACATCCAAAGACAGCATTTGGCACCAGGCCATAAATTTACAGGCTCTTCCTGTAATGCGGAGGAGTTAAAAAGCTCTCCCGAGCTGGCGGTTGCATATATTACGGCCCCGCCACGAATGGCGTTATATATGGACTACAGCACAAAAATTTATAACATTTACCTTAAGTATGTAGCAATGGAGGATATTCATGTTTATTCCATTGATGAAGTATTTATTGATGTAACGCAGTATCTAAATACCTACAGGCTTTCTGCCCGTGAATTAGCGGTAAAAATGATTCAGGATGTATACCAGTCCACCGGAATCGTATCCACGGCCGGAATCGGGACGAATCTTTATTTATGTAAGGTTGCCATGGATATTGTTGCCAAGCATATGCCGCCGGACCAAAACGGTACAAGGATTGCGGAGCTGGATGAAATGTCCTACCGGCAGCTTCTTTGGAACCATCGACCGCTCATCGATTTTTGGAGGGTGGGAAGGGGATATGCAAGGAAACTGGAGGCAAACGGCCTGTATACCATGGGGGATATCGCAAGGTGCTCCATCGGCAAGCCTAATGATTATTATAATGAAGACCTGCTCTATAACCTGTTCGGAGTAAATGCGGAACTGCTGATTGACCATGCCTGGGGATGGGAACCTTGTACAATGGCCGACATCAGGGCATATAAGCCAACCACAAACAGTACCGGCTCCGGCCAGGTCCTGCAGTGTCCCTATGATTATAAAAAGGCAAGGCTCATCGTACAAGAAATGACCGACAGGCTGGTTCTGGATCTGGTGGATAAAGGCCTTGTAACGGATCAGATAGTCCTTACGATAGGATATGATATAGAAAACCTGAAAGACCCGGACAGAAGGAGGCTTTATAAGGGTGAAGTCGTGACGGATCGCTATGGGCGCCGGATCCCCAAGCATGCCCATGGCACTGCCAATATTTCACGCCGGACTTCTTCCACAATGCTGATTATGGATGCCGTCCTGGATTTATATGATAAAATAATAGATAAAAATCTGCTGGTCAGAAGAGTTTATGTCACCGCGAACCATGTTGCCGAGGAAACCGCGGCAGAAGAGACGCAGACATTTGAACAGCTTGATCTTTTTACCGATTACAGCGCTCTGGAAAAAAAGAAAGAGGAAGAAGAGGCAAAGCTCAAACGGGAAAAACAGATGCAGCAGGCAATGCTTGCCATCCAGAAAAAATACGGGAAAAATGCTATTTTAAAAGGCATGAATTTAGAAGAGGGGGCTATGGCCAGGGAACGCAATGATCAAATCGGCGGGCATAAGGCATAACCGGACAGGAAGGATTATTATGGTAAAGAATGTTCTATATAAGCTGAAAGGTTTAATAGCTGTTTATATTATTATGGGACTGGTGTCTCAGTTAATGAATGTGCTCAGTATAGTTTACTTTCAAAGAATAATCGATATCTTATCAGAGATAAAAAATAAGGCCGATATTACTGACTACATCATTATTCCATTGCTGTTATATGCTATTACAACAATTGCATGCTGTATTTTAAACTATGCAGATAACTATCCTTCGACAAAAATAGAAAACAGAATCTACTATAATTTTAAATTACTGGCTATTGATAAAGTAAGTAAAATAAATTTTCTTGACTATGCGAATTATGGAACCGGAAAGATTATTCAAATTGTAGAAAACGGTTCTGAGGCGGGTAAAAATATTTTATTTGGATTTTTTATTGAAATTTTTTATAGTTTAGTACCAGGATTACTTTTTAGTCTTATCGTTTTAGGTACGTATAGTATACGAATAATGTTTGTAATAGGGATTGGATATGTAGTTATTTTTATTGTTTCTAATCTTATGCTAAAGAAACTTTACAATATTAAAGAAAAAGTCCTTATTGAGACTGAATGGACATCTAATAAATATGTCCGCGCTCTTATGGAAACAATGATATTTCGTGTAAATCGAAAATATAAACAAGAAAAAGCAGATATCGGTAAAGCATACGATGAAATTATCAAATCTGAGACAAAAGTAGTGATGATACACGAATTCTTTTTTGCATTTTTTTACTTACTCGTAATATTTGTTAAAATCATTATTATTATAATGGGTATTTGGAAATTAAATATTTCTTTAGGAAAAATCGTTGCTTTAGTAATGCTGGTTGATAATATCTATTCACCGATATCTGAATTTAATATTATGTATGTAAAATATAATTTGGATAAAGTTGCTTATAACAGATATGTAAACTTCTTGTCGTTAAGGGATGATACTAATTTATTTAACGGTATAGAATTAATGGAAAAACCTTTCAAAATCAAGGCTGTAAATTTCTCTGCCGGTTATGGCAGAAGAGATGCTGTACATAATCTGTCATATGAAATGGAGGCCGGCAAAAAGTATGCAATTGTTGGTAAGAGCGGAGCCGGAAAGTCAACTTTTGTGAAAACGCTGCTGGGTATTATAAAGGGAACAAAAGGAAATTTATTCATTAACGAGTCAGATATAAGCACAATAAATTTAGATAAATATTATCAATATATATCATATGTATCTCAGGATGCACCCATTTTCGACGGTACTATATTGGAAAATATTACGATGAACAAAGAATATGCTCAGGAAGAAATATGGCGTGTGCTCGATATGGTATTATTAAAGGAAAAGATAGAAGGATTGGATAAAAGATTAGATACGAATATTGGCGAAAAGGGCATTAAATTATCCGGAGGAGAGAAACAAAAACTGGCAATTGCACGTGTTTTATTGCAGGATGCTTCGGTCATTATTTTGGATGAGGCAACGGCTTCCATGGATTATTTGTCGGAGGAAAAAGTACTGCGAAATTTGTTTTCAGAGAAAAAAGACAGTTTGATTCTGCTTATAACTCATCGGTTAAAAGCGATAGAATTTGTTGACAAAATATTCTTACTCGAAAATGGTGAAATCAGAGAAGAGGGAAGCTTTGCGCAACTGATTAAAAATCGATCTAACTTTTATGAACTTTGGAACAAACATGCAGAGCAGCAGATGAAATGATTTCTAAACAAAATCAGTCCCATTTTCAGGGATATGGTTTCTCTGCACGGCGTTTGCAATCGACTTTCGTTATGGTTTATGCCGAAAGCCGCGGAGCGACAGAAAGGAGGGACAGGGTTTGGAAAATAAAAATTCTGATATTCATAGATATGATGATATCATTCAGCTTCCCCACCACGTTTCAAAAACACATCCTCAGATGCCTGTATCCGACCGGGCGGCACAATTTGCCCCCTTTGCCGCGCTGACCGGCCATGATGCGGCCATCCGGGAAACGGCGCGTCTTACTGAGGAAAAAGCGGAATTGGATGAAAATGCGAAAATGATAGTAGACGAAAAACTCAGATTCGTGCAGGAAACACTGTCTGATCGGCCGGAGGTTACCGTCACCTATTTTAAGCCGGATGAAAAAAAGGCGGGAGGAAAATATATTACGGTCAGCGGCAGCGTAAGGAAAATAGATATGTATAAGGGGCTTATTATAATGATGGATGACATCAGTATACCTTTTGTGGATATCTATGATATAGAAGGGGAAATATTTGGTAATAGAGATTATGAGATCCTATAAGACACTGCCAGGCAAGCTTATCATAATCTCCCCTTCCGTGTAAGAATATATAAAAAACTACATCTGCCGGACGACGTTTTTTACCGCCGTCCGGCAGATGTAGTTAATCATTTTACATGATAGTTAAATCGCCGGAAACAGGGGTTGCAGAAAAATCGCTTGTTTCATTTTCACAGATTACATTTGTCACGTTTGCTTATAAGGATCACACGATACATTATATAAGATTTAACTGTGTATGGCAGCGAAGTATCCCTGATATGATCTCCATTGTAAAAGAGAGAATGATTGTGATATGATAATAGAAAGAAACCAAATACCCTATATAAATTACAGGGCAGGCAGCAACAAAAGAAAAAGTAGATCAAAGGTTATATGTATAAAAAGCAAAGGAGAAGCTATGACTGAGACATACTGTGATATCTGCGGGAAAAAGTGTGTAGTTAAGCCATATGATATGATAAGCGGGAAAGAGAATGGTGAATGGAAATGCATGAGAGTGGATGTCTGTGATCCATGTATGGATAAGCTGCAGGAACTGCATGGGGAGCTGGAAAGGCAGTTCCTTCACAGGAAAGGGAAGGTTAATGTGGTATGTGAGTAAAACGGCAGATATGCTGTCTGCCTTGTCGGGGATCACCGTTACTTATTTGCAGCCGAGTGAAAAATGCAGGAGAAGATAATATGAAACTCAGGGAAAGCTACACATGTCCGTTGGAAATTGTCCATGACATTATAAAAGGTAAATGGAAAACGATAATTATTTTTCAACTCAGAAATGGAAAATGCTCCTTTTCCGAACTCCGGCACAGCATAGCAGGAATTACTCAGAAAATGCTGTTGGAACAATTGCATGAGCTGAAAAGCTTCGGATTAATTAATAAAAAAACATATGACGGGTACCCTCTTAAAGTGGAATATTTCTTGACAAAACGGGGAGAAAAAATGTTGTCGGCGATCAAGATAATGCAGGAAATTGGCATAGAATATATGATTGAACATGATATGACAGATATTCTTGATGAAAAAGGCATTTGCTATTAATCTCTTTCCTATGTACGAAAAAGTAAGTAATTTACTTTCGAATCATTTTCTTATATGCTTTGCTTAAAATTAAGAAAGGATATAAGAAAATGAAAAAAGCATTACTTATTGTTGATGTACAGAATGATTATTTCCCTGATGGAAAGTGCCGGTTACATAAGCCGGAAGAAGCATTGAATACGATTAAAGGTTTGCTGAAAAGTTTTAGAGAACAAAATCTGCCTGCTATTTATGTTCAGCATGTTTCTACGATGCAGGCAGACTTTTTTATCCCAAATACAGAGGGCGTACAAATCCATAAGGATATTAAACCGCTGGATACAGAGGCAGTTATAGTGAAGCATTATCCCAATAGTTTTTATGAAACCGATCTGCACAATGAACTGATGAAAAATGAGGTCACAGAATTGGTGGTCTGCGGTATGATGACACATATGTGTATTGATACAACTGTAAGAGCGGCTAAAGAATATGGCTATAAGGTTACGCTGATATCAGATGGATGTGCAGCGAAAGCGTTAGAATGGAATGGCGTCAGAATCCCTGCAGATACTGTTCAAGATGTGTTCATGGCTTCTTTAAACCGGAAATTTGCTGATGTTATTACAAGCGTAGAGCCTTTGTGATGGGCTGACTATTTTTCCCTTTAACCATCTGATTTTAAATTCCGCGAAAACATAAACAGGCTAAGCAACGGCTGTAATCTGTTCCTGGCTGAGAAAGCATTGTTTTATTTTAAAAGGAAAGCTGTTTGTAGATTTTCAGGAAATGATATCAAACAGATTGTCAAAATGTGATTATGAGAAACTGGAGGATCCGTTCTTCCTGAATGTTAAGGAAAAAGCCAAAAAGTTTTTATATGCCAATAGAGAGGACTAATGGATCAGGCCTTTAACATTTTGAGAAATGCAGTCAGGTTTGCCGGAATTATTTTTATTGTCGTAAATTTGAGTGTCAAGGTGGTAGTTGTCCTGGTTATCCTGGTGCTTATTAATGCCGTTATTGAAGGGAAATTAAAAGATGTAAGCCTGGATATGGAAAAGGCGCCTGTTGAAAGAAGGACGAATTATTTAATAAGCATGATTGAAGATTTTTCATATGGAAAAAAATAAGGCTGCTTGATGTATCGGAATGGTTCTCCAAAAACGTCAGACACTATCTGAATATCTCCCAGAACTTTTATAAAAAGCAGATGAGTTCAATAAATAAAAGTCAGTACATAGCGGGCATAACGAATCTGCTGCAGGAATTATTTACCTATTCTTTTCTGATCGTCCGGGTGCTGCAAAAAATGATAAGTATCGGGGACTTTACGATGTACTTATCTGCAATAAACAGCTTCAGCAGTTCAATGAATGATTTAATGAAAAGCTGTGTTGAAATCAAACAGTTTGAAGGATATTACGGAGCGCTGAAGGAATATCTGGATGTACCGATAACGATGAATACAGGCAGTTATGATGTCCCCGAAGCGCCGTATGAGATCGAATTTAAGAATGTTTCTTTCAGGTATCCGGGGCAGACGGAGTGGTCTCTTAAGAATATTAATGTAAAAATCTCTGATAATAAGAAATATTCTATTGTAGGTGAAAACGGCGCCGGTAAAACAACGTTCATTAAGCTGTTATGCAGGCTTTATGACCCGACCGAAGGGCAGATTTTGCTGAATGGAACAGATATAAGAGAATATGATTATTCGCAGTACATGCATTTATTCAGCACGGTATTCCAGGACTATAAACTGTTTTCATTTTCTATAAAGGATAATATCGCTTTCGGAGAAACGGAGGAAGATGCCAGGGTCATTGAGGTACTTAAGAAAAGCGGATTTGGCGATAAGCTGAATGCGCTGGAAAAGGGGATTCATTCCTACATACATAAGGATTTCGAGGAAGATGGATTTGAACCCTCCGGAGGGGAGGGGCAGAAGATTGCTTTGGCGAGGGCGCTATATCAGGACAGGCCTGTCATAATTTTAGATGAACCGACAGCTGCGTTGGATCCTAAAGCGGAATATATGATGTATAAGAATTTTAATAGTTTAGTCGAGGGTAAATTAACGCTTTATATATCGCACAGAATGTCGAGTTCACGGTTTTGTGATTATGTGCTTGTTTTTTCGGATGGCGCTATTATTGAAGAAGGAACGCATGAGGAATTAATGAAATTGAAGAAGGTTTATAGTTCTCTTTATAGTATGCAGGCGCAGTTTTATCTGGATTAACATGAGCTTAGGTGGAGCCAGGCATTTTCCCTTCCCGGAAAGCGGAGGGGGAGATGCCTTTCCATTTTTTAAAACTGGTTGAAAAATAGTATTGGTTGGCATAGCCGCATTTTTCGCTGATTTCCTTTAAGGACAGATTGGAGTTTTTCAGGTAACGGCAGGCGGCTTCGATCCTTGCAGAACTGATGGAGTCGCTGATGCTTATTTTCATGTTTTTCTTAAAAAGGGCACTGAGATAGGCAGGACTTACATTGGCATATTTGGCAATATCGTGCAGGCACAGGCTGCTGTTTTCAAAGTTTTCCCGGATATAGGAGAGCACAGATTCACACAGCTGATCATGATAGGTTTTTAAAGAGGAATCCAGTCTTTGGCAGGCCAACGTGCAGATTTCATTCAGCCAGGAAAAAAACTGTTCGCTGGTATTGAAGCTGTCCAGACGGGCATAGGTCTGGGCAATTTTTCCCTCCAGATCCTTTGCATCGATATTGAGCTCATATAAAAATTTCAGGATTTTACCCAGCAGGGAATAAATACGGACAAAAATAAAATCCCTGGACTGGTATTTGCTGAGAAGGTCGGCGGAAAAATCCTTAATCCATTGTTCCATTGCGGCATAATCTTTCTGGCAGATGAGCCGGATCAGTTCATCCTCACTGGAATCGGAAAACGGCTCCAGCGAAAGGTTGCGTCCGAGGGCTTCCCTGGTATCAAAAATATTTTTCTGCGGGAAGAAAAAACGGTATTCCAGCGCATGGTGAGCGCTTTCGTGGGAAAGATGCGTGTTCCAGAGCTCAGAAACGATGTTGCCTATCCCCACATTTAAAGATAGTGGAGAATCCGCATGCGCTTCCACAATGGAAGAGACAGTTTTATGTACGGACTGAAGGACATGGCTGACATTGGAGCTGTTCTGGCAGAGAATCAGTTCCAGACCATCGAAGCCTTTCAGAAGATAAGAAAAATCAAAAATACGGCTGTATTCACGGATGGTATCATTCAGCCGGAAAAGCAGCATTTCATATTGGGCAACCCCCAGTTCTTTTTTCAGTTCCGCCGCATTTTCCACGTCGAAAACAACAACGGTATAATAGCGGTAATCCAAATCCAGATTCAGATATTCCATGTAGGAGGATAAGTGCCAGGAGGCCTCCCTGCCTGAATAATGGACGAGATCATTAAAGAATTTTTCGATCATGGCCGGCCTGCTGGCCTTCAGCAGTTCCATATTCTTTCGTTCCTGATCTATGAGACTGCAGGCTCCCCGAATTTTTTCGGTCAGATATTGGTAATCGATGGGTTTTTCAATGTAATCATATACGCCGATTCTTATGGCACGCCTGGCGTAATCAAAGCGATCATAGGCGGAAATGAGAATGACCTTTACAAAGGGATTGATCGAGATGGCAAGCCGACTCATGGAGATGCCGTCCAGATCCGGCATTTCAATATCGGAAATGATAATGTCGGCGGGTTCCTGTTTCATTGCTTCTATGGCGGAACCTCCGTCATATTTGATATGGGTGACTTGTGTGCCGAGAGCTGCCCAGTCGATATTTTTCTCAATGCCTTCCACTGAAAGGGCATTGTCATCTACGATTATTATTTTCTTCATTCTGTTTCATCTCCTTCCATCTGTGCGAATTCAATTGTTACACATGTGCCCTTTAATGGTGCGCTTTCAATTCTTATATGTCCGTTTCCATAAAGTTCGCTGGATATACGGGCATTTACATTACAGATTCCAAAATTCTTCTGATAATTCACGGTTCGGTTCTGCAGGTTCTGCTGCAGCTCGTAGAGCTTTGCGGATGGGATTCCGGCGCCATTGTCTTTTATGATAATGATGACCGTATCGTCTCCGTAAGCTGCTGAAATATGAAGGAATAGATCCGGAGTCTGTGCAGAAATACCATGCAGGATACTATTTTCTACAAAAGGCTGCAGAGTGAATTTACAGATCAGAAAATTATCAATTCCGTCTTCCAGATCAATTTTCCAGTCCAGACTGTTGTTGAGACAGAGTTTTTCCATATTCAGATAAAGCGTTATTATTTCCAGTTCATCGCGGAGGGTGATCAGTTCTCCGGATTTCCTCAGTGTGAGCCGGTAAAAACGGGTCAGATCCGTAATCATTTGTCCGGCGGTTTCCAGTTTGCCGAGAGACTGGCAGGTTTTGATGGAACCCAGGATATTGTATAAAAAATGAGGATTAATCTGAGATTGCAGCAGCTGATATTTTAAACGTTCCTCCGTAAGGGAAAGCTCCAGGATGGACTGTAAATTCTGTCGGATGGTAGACTGCATTTGTTCAAAGGTAAGCCCCAGGCTGTCAATTTCATCGTATAGATCGGGATCCTTCGGACGCGGGATGGTCAGAGGCTCATTATTCTGCAGATCAGGACTTAGGCGGAAAGACTCCATTGCCAGGGAAAGGTTATGGATACGGCCTGAAAGACTTCTGGAAATCAGAAGGATGGTAACGATGGTGACGGGAAGTGCCAAAAGCAGAGTGAGCAGAATGGTACGCATCAGGAGGGCTGTACCGCCGGTAATATAGTCGTTGGGGATTTCCGTGATCTGATACCAGCCATTATCCAATTGAAGCACATGGTACCATGAATTTTCATATGAAAATGTGGAGTTTCTGTTCTCATCAAAGAGGGCCATTTGATTCAAAGACAGGCTTTGATCATATAAATCACTGTTTGAAGCGGCCGCCAGCTGTCCTTCCGGAGTAATGAGATAACTGATAATATCGGTGTTTACAAAGGTAGCAGAAAGTATTTCGGAAAATTCTTCCATATCAAGGAGAATGAAATAGGCATAATCCAACTGACCGCTGCCCTGATTATGCAGTGCGCGGCAGCAAATAAGGGTATCTGTCTGTTTCCCTTCGGAATTTAAAATAAAGGGAAGTGTGATCCGGGGGCGGTAAAGCCATAGAGAAGAGGCCCCCAGATTTTTCAGTTGATCCTCCGTGATACGGAAAACAGACAATTCGCTGAAGGGATAAAAGTATAAACCTTCATCGCTTCCAAGCTGCTCCTTCTGCAGAAAGACACAAATCTGATATAGATTGAAAGTTGAAGTATACAGGGACATACTGTTGCGCAAGGCCGTAAAAGTTTCCAGATAAGAAAACAGGCTTTGATCATCGGCAGCTTCCAGGGTGTACATTCCATACTGCAGTGCATCTGCGACATTTTCAGTCTGCCGTATTCTGGAGTTCAGCTGTGTATGCAGCTGGTCGGCGGCAAGAATGGCAGAATCCATAATCTTGTCGCGGGCAATTGAATAAGATACGCCATAGGAAACACAGCTGATAATAATGAGAGGGATCAGCGTACACAAAAGAAAAGCCAGCAGAAGCTTCAGCTGGAACCGTGTGAATATACCCTGCAATTTCCTGATTAAATGTTTCATCATAGATTCATCCTTTATATTTTCAGCAATTATTCTACATAATCAAATTATAGAAAATATAAAGACCGTGCGCAACGGATCTAAAAATTATATAAACGATTCGAAAGATATTGTATTGTTGGAGATAACGTATTTTGTTATCTTTGGCTTACAGGTTTTCCTTCAGGCTTTGGCAGGGAGTTATCCGGAGAACACCGGTCAAATAAGGCATGCAGGGAATCAAATACAAACAGGGGGATACAGAAATTCCCTGAATATAGGAGGGTTTGAATATGAAAAAGAAGTTTGTCAGTATTTTTCTAACGATATCTTTAGTAGGTGCCATGCTGGCCGGCTGCGGAAGTTCTGATTCCTCGCAGAAGGCAGACGCAGGAAGCAGCCAGGAGACGGGCGTGCAGGAACAGGCGGCTGCGGATACGGCTGAAACCAAGAAGGATGGGGCATATGATCTGACGCTTTATACAATAAACTCCACCGATGAAGATTTTCCGGAGTGGCTTGCCAATGTGGAAGGCGCTACCGGGCTTAAGATTAATGTGATCGCTGCACCTACGGATTCCGATACCAGGCAGCAGAAGATTACAACGATTCTTTCCACCGGTGATGCAAGTGTTGATATTCTGGAAATAAACGATGAAATGAGCGCATCGTTCAAAAATGCCGGATGGCTGGAAGGGCTGAATGATACGGTAATGACAGAGGATATCAGGGCTGAGTTCCCGCAGGGATATATGGCAGATATGATTACAGATAAAAATGGACAGATCATAGGAGTACCCGGGTATTCCGGCTACCTTGCCTTTTGGGTGAACCAGCAGATTATGGATGAGGTTGGAATTACATCCATTGATACCAAGGAAGATTTTGTAAAATATATGGAAGCCGCTTCCGGCAACGGCAGATATGGATATGGCGGTTCCTGGGAGAAGACATACTCACACAATGAAATCGCTCAGTTCGTAAATATGTTCGGCGGTGATTATCTTGACTGGACAAACCCGGCTAACAGAGAGGCCGTGGAATTTTTACATGATATGGTGCAGAAAGGTTATACACCGGTAGATCAGATCGCGGATAAGTATGAACAGATGAACCCTAAATTCATAGACGGAAAATATGGAAGCCTGTTTATGTGGGGACTTGGCTCAGATTATGCAAAAGCCGATATGTTGGGAGCTGATAAAATCCATATGGCCATGGTTCCTAAATTTTCAGATGAGAGATATATCTTTACGGATTCCTGGAGCTATGTACTCAATGCTGCTTCCAAGAATAAGGATGCCGCGATTACATTCTTGAAGTATATGGCCAGCGAAGAAGGAATGAAAGCATCCTATGAAGCGTTTGACAGATATCCTGCCAGAAAGGATGTAGCCGAAAAAGTGGTTCCGGACACGGATCCTGCAAAAGAGATGTATTCCAGATATGCGAATGAATGTGTGGTAAGAGGACGTCCGATGCTTCCTCAGACAATGGAATTTATATCTGCAATGGGAACTATTTTTCAGTCCTATATGAAGGATGAGATTACCATTGATGATTTCTGTGCTAAAGCGAAAGAATATTCAGAAACCTATAATAAGTAAGGTATGTAAATCATTACAGGGCGGCGGCCTGCTGACTGCCGTCCTGAAAATGATAGAGAGGAGGCCTTTGGTATGATAACAAAGAAGTCTCTTCAGTGGATAGCCTGGGTTCTGATTGCTCCAGTGCTTCTGCTGCGGGGATTCACCACAATTTATCCGATTTTACAGACTGTTTATAACAGCTTCTTTGATATCAGGATATTAAGCGGAGTGAATGAGTTTGCCGGTTTCTCCAATTACCTGAATGTTTTTAAAGATCAGAAGGTACTTACAACACTGCAGTTTACGGCCATGTTCGTAGTCGTTTCCATGGTTTTCCATGTTGTCCTGGGTGTGGCGCTGGCGCTGATTTTGAATATGAAGTTCCGGGGGCGCCGTTTTATGCGGACGATTGTCCTTATTCCGTGGGCAATGCCCGCGGTTGTGATCGGCATGGCTGCGAAATGGGCATTTAATAATGATTATGGCTTAATCAATGATTTTGTGCGTCGGTTTGTACCGGATTTTCAGATGAACTGGCTGATCAATGCAGGAACAGCCAGGACAGCCGTTATAGCAATGGACTTATGGAAGGATCTTCCATTTTTTGCAATTTTAGTATTATCAGGTCTGCAGTTTATTTCTAATGAAATCTATGAAGCGGCAAAGGTGGACGGTGCGGATGGAATCCGCTCTTTCATCCATATCACACTACCATTGATCATGAGAAATGTTTTGACGTTATGTATTCCCTTTACATTATGGAGGCTGACCGGTTTTGACCTGGTATATTCCATGACTTCGGGAGGGCCGGGGGAAGATACCTCTCTGATTGCATATAGGATTACAATGGAGGCATTTACGAATCTGAATGTGGGTTATGCTGCTGCGTTGGCCGTTATGCTGTTTCTTGTTATGGCTGTATTCTCCTGGTTTAATTTGAGGGTGATGAGCCGATTTGAAAATTAGGAGGGAACCGAAGATGAATGCAAAATCAGAGTGGAAGTATAGAATATACAGAGGAATGGTAGCGGCAGGAAGATGGGTTATAAGTGCTGTTGTAGCATTCATTATCCTGTTTCCGGTTTATTGGATTTTTATATCTTCAATTACGCCTCCTGCAGAGCTGTTTAAAATGCCGATTGATTATCTTCCGGATCACCCCACATTGGACAGCTACCGTTTCTTAATTGATAACGTAGGGCTGCTTTCCAAAATCGGAAGTACAATCATCATCATTGGAGCAACCTTGACTATCGGGACAGTCATCTGCGTCATGGGGGCTTACGGATTTGCCAGATTCCGCTCCCGGGCTGTCAGCATTGGCTTTGCTTTCATCATTGCAACTATGCTGATACCGGAAGTAATTACGGCAAGACCTTTGTATGAGTTCATGCAGAAGGTGAAGCTGTTTGATACATATCAGGGACTAATTATTCTGTATATCAGCTCCATCATCCCATTTACAGTGCTGATCCTGCGGAATTTCGTGGGGGAAATTCCTGTTTCACTGGAAGAAGCGGCCTCAATTGACGGTGCTAATTTTTCCCAGAGACTTTTCTTAATTGTATTGCCATTGATGAAACCGGCAATAGCTACCGTATGTATTATCAATTTCATCACCTGTCTGAATAACTTTTTTACGCCGTTATATTATTCAAACGGAATTCAGGTGTTAAGTGTTGCTATTGTACAGCTGCCCTTACGCGATAATATGTATGGGGTACCCTGGGATCTGGTCAGTGCCATGGGATGGATTATACTGCTTCCGATCATTGTTTTTGTTGCTGTTTTTGAAAAGCAGATCATGGACGGTATCATGGCTGGAGGTGTAAAATCATGAGGAATGAATTATTTATGGGAGCAGGGCTGGCATTTTCACCGGTACGGGAAACGCGCCAAATATCGGGAGAAAACCCGGACGGGAAAAAAGGCGGCGGCTGCCGGATGACAGAGGAAGAACCTCTGGATGGGGGATGTGGATTAAAGGTACATCCTTTTATATCGCTCCAGCCAGGTGAAACAAAAGTTCTGGCGGATATAGCAGGAGCGGGATGTATCAGGGAAATGTTTTTTACGACGGATCATAAATGGCTGTCGGAATTGGTTTTGCGTATCTTCTGGGATGATGAGACAGCAGCATCGGTAGAAATGCCCCTGGGAATGTTTTTTGCTAATGGATTTGATGATAATCATGTATTGGTAAATTCTGCACCGATAGCATTTTTGCCGCGATGTGCCATGAACTGTTACTGGGAGATGCCTTTTGCAAAGAGGGCCAGAATTACGTTAACCCATGAAGGACAGGAAAAAATCGGCTGTATTGCCTATAGAATTCTCTATCATAAAGAAGAATGGGACAAAAAACCTCTTTATTTTCATGCACAGTACAGAAGAAGTATGACCACACGGGAAAAGCCTGTTTATACAATACTGGATGGTGTGAAGGGCATGGGCAAATACGTGGGTACATATCTGGCATGGAATGCGGCGAGTTCCGGATGGTGGGGAGAAGGAGAAGTTAAATTTTATCTTGACGGCGACGATTTCCCCAGCATAGCGGATAATGGCTGCGAGGATTATTTCGGCGGATCTTTTGGTTTTTCCCAATTGAACGGAACCGCCTGTGCGGATGAAGAAGTCAGCTTTTGTACCCCTTGTCTGGGGATGCCGCTGGCACTTACGGCAGATGGCAGAAGTATCCGTAAATTTGGATTATACAGATGGCATTTATCAGATTATATTGGTTTCCTGAAAGATATCAGAGTGACGGTGGATACGCTTGGATGGTGGAGAAAAAAAGGTTATCGCCCGCTGCCGGAGGAGATTTCTTCAATGGCATGCTGGTACCAGCAGGAGCCGCATGAGACTTTCCCCGTATTGCCTGCTGTAGAAGAACGTTGGGACAGGTAAAAAGTAAGAGAAGGAGAATATAATGTATCAGACATTTATGGGCGGACTTGCCGGGCTTCCTCTGGCGAAGCATGGAAAAAGCAGGGCGGTTAATGCCGAAAATCCCCATGGGGAAAAAGGAAAAGGAGGAATGGCTGAAAGTGTACTCGGCCCTTCCAGGAAAGGAGCGCCCTGCATCAAAGGACTGCTCCCCGGCAGTGTGACTACATTGGCAGAAATAGAAGGAACCGGTGTGATCCAACATATTTGGATAACGGTCACCGATCATACGGATAAGGATTATTATGTACTCCGCGATCTGGTACTTCGGATGTATTGGGACGAGGAGCAGGAGCCTTCCGTGGAAACACCATTGGGTGATTTTTTCTGCTGCGGATTCGGCAGAGGGTGTATTGTAAACTCATTGCCTGTTGCAGTGAATCCTACCAGAGGAATGAACTGCTATTTTCCCATGCCCTTTAAGAAAAAGGCGAAGATAACAATTGAAAACCAGCATGAATGCGAAGTCCCTGCCTTTTTCTATCAGGTGGATTATTGTCTGACGGAGGAAATGCCGAAGGATATCACGTATTTTCATGCTCAATGGAGAAGAGAACGCATGACGGAAAAGCAGAAAGATTATGTGATTCTGGACAATGTAAAGGGAAAAGGCCATTATGTGGGGACTTATCTGGCGCTTACCGCGCTGGAACGTTACTGGTGGGGAGAAGGAGAAATCAAATTTTATCTGGATGGGGATCATGACTATCCGACGATATGCGGTACGGGAACGGAAGACTATTTCGGAGGAGCCTGGAGTTTTGCCGGACAGATAGACGGCAGGACAGTAGAAAATACTTATAATACGCCGTTTATGGGGTATCCTTACTATTCGCATCATGATGAAGGGATACATAATTTTTATCATAATGATGATATATTGCCGCAGCGGGGCTTTTACCGCTGGCATATTATGGATTCGGTGCTTTTCGAAGAAGATCTGCGCGTAACCATTCAGCAGATTGGAACCTGCCACAAAGGAAATTTTGAGAGACAGGATGATTTGGCTTCTGTAGCTTACTGGTATCAATGTGAACCACATATCCCGTTTGCACCATTGCTTAAAAAAGAAGACAGATGGCCGAGGTAAGAGAGGGACAGACGTACTTCAGAAAAGAGGTGGGGCGGAATGCGGAAATTTCAGGGACGGACATTTTTTTTAGCGGTAATGTGCATTTTCAGTTTGATTTTTACCGGTTGTGCGGAAGAAAATAATAAGGAAGAAGTACAAATCCCTGATATGGATCACATTACGATTATGCATGTGGACGCAGGGAAAAAGGAATTCGCGGAGTATATCAGCCAGGCACAAAAAGATTTGAATATGCAGATAACTGTACTGGAATATCCGCTTAATGCGGATTCCAGACAAGCGAGGGTATCCTCTCTAATAGCTGCCGGGGATGCTTCTGTGGATGTTTTCAGCATTAATGATGAGATGATCAGCGAGTTTAAATATGCAGGATATCTGGAACCATTACAGGAAGATGTCATGAACCGGCAGGTAGCGGCCGCATTTCCGCAGGATTATTTAAAGCAGGTCGTGATGGCAGATGAACAGATATATTCGGCTCCCTATATGATGGATGTACTGTGCTTATGGGTCAATCAGGAATGGTTAGAGGAAGCGGGTATAAATGACATTAGTACAAAAGATAATTTTATGAAATTTCTGTCTTACGATTGGGGAAAGGATCGTTTGGCGTATGGAGGATCCTGGGAAAAGACTTACGCACATAATGAAATAGGAGAATTTATTAATCTTTTCGGCGGGGATTTTTATGACTGGCATAATCCGCAGACACAGGCCGCTGTCATATTTCTGAAAGACATGGTTGAAGAAGGATACACGTCCAAAAATAATCTTGTTGATCAATATGAGCAGATGAACCAGAAGTTTATTGATGGCAAGTACGGAATGGTATTCATGTATGGTTCAGCTCTGAATATGTATGTGGATGCAGACGTGTATGGGCAGGATAACATTCATCTGGCGCCTCTTCCGGATCTTGGGAGTAACACCACATTTATTGCCACATGGCAGTATGCATTAAATAAAGCTTCACAAAACAAAGAAGCCGCAAAGCGTTTTATAAGTTATGCGATCAGCCGTAAAGGAAGCAGCCTGTATGCTGAAAAAATGAACCGGATGCCGGCAAGAGAAGATTTGATTTGGGAGGAGGATCTTCAGGTTACCGGTTATGCGGACATGCGGGAATATATGAAGAATGTGAAGCTGTTGGCACGGCCTATGCCGGCAAATCCTATGGCATTTATCGCTATGCAGGGAGAACTTTTTCAGAAATATGTAACCGGAGAATTAAGTTTGGACAGCTATTGCGAACTGATGCAGCAGTTGGTGGATGACAATCTGGTACATTAACTTTATAGGATAGCCTATTTTGGAGTGTCTGAAGGTAATGATGAGGTATAGATATATGAAAAATTATGGATCGATCTCTTTAACGGAGATCGGTCTTTTTTATGAATTGATGGAAGGAGGGGGTGATACCTTCAGGAAGCCATCCTATTTTTCTTATATAGGAGAGATAACAATAATCTGTGATAAAAACGATAACATAAATTATCTTAAAAACGATAGTTTTGTTAATTCCTATATGCTATACTCATTTTAATACAGGGTAGAAAATGGAATTTAAGGAGTATATAATTTTACTCTTATTTAGAGTTCTTGTAATGATAATGTTTAACATTAGTTATTAAAATTAAACAGTGAGTGAAAGGAAACAATTATGAAAGAAATAAAGAAGCCGGCTGAGGTATTATCAACAGCAAAAGCAGTTTTAGGTATTATACTTTCTATTGCAATTCTGGCAATTGCACAGATCTTAGCATTTGTTATCAGTGAATTTCTACTGAATTTAGGGGTGCCCGGTGCAATTTGTAATGTTATTGCAGGAGTTTTATATGTGGCGCTGGCTTTAGCAGGAATAATACAGCTTTGCAAAAAAATTTTAAAAGTGGATATGTCTGAAATGAGAATACCGCGATTTAAAGTAAATGGTGTCTGGCTGATAGCCGCTGTCCTTATGCCTGCATTGGTGTTGCTGATTTCTATATTAACCGGCGGACACTGGGAGATATATACTTTTGATACAGAAACGACTTTGGCCACAATTACAAGTGCTGTAGTATTCTTTGGCCTGGCAACCGGGATAGTTGAAGAATTGGTTTTCCGGGGCGTGATTATGGGGTGTTTGGAAAAAAGATTTCATATAAAAGCTGCGGTTATTATTCCATCTGTTCTTTTTGGTGCGTTGCATATAATCGGGAACAATCTTGATTTTATAAGCATTATTCAATTACTGATAGCGGGGAGTATTGTGGGAATATTGTTTTCCCTCATCGCTTATGTAAGTCATTCTGTCTGGAACAATGCGATTGTCCATGGAATTTGGAATATGGCGATTATTGGCGGAATTTTGCATATCGGGAACAGTGCAGACAGCAATTCTATATTTAACTTTGTTTTGGACAATAAGATGTTTCTGATTACCGGCGGAGATTTTGGTATTGAAGCGTCGGTTATTTCTATTTTTGTATATCTGATTTTTTGTGTGCTGGCAGTTTATTTATTAAAGAAAAAGGGAAAATAAAGTTTCGATAAATCGGAAGTGTGAGGGTAACTATATGATTATGACCTACGATTTTATATTGACTGCGAAGTACAATAAAGAATTTCGCGTACAACTTGATAACGCTATTTTGAGTGATTTGAATAATGAAATTTGTACGGATATACATAGATTAACCTTTTTGCCGAAATCTCAGGTTGTAATCGTTACAGCTAAATCAGATACAAGTGCCTTTAGAAATAAAATTGTTCCTAAAAAAATCACCTATCAAGCACTAACGAAAATGCTCGATGGTAATTGGAATAATATTGCCCCCGGTGATATTACTGACATATGATAGTTCCCAGTTCAGTGAAAAGTTGGACTGAACGAGAAATTATAATTTATGGAGGTTATGATGACAGAATTATTTGATGAATTTCCATGTTTAGAAAACGATAAAGTTATGATAAGAAAAATGGAATTAAGTGACGTTGTAGCGTTGTCAGAGATAAGCAACAATGACAATGTATATAAGTATATACCACCGTTTCTATATAAGAAAAGTATTAAAGCATTAGAGACTGCAATCAAAAATTTTGGCGGAAGAGATTTTGAGAAGAAAAAGTATATAATTGCGGGAATCTATTTAAAAGATAATCCTAATAGACTAGTAGGATTAGCAGAAATGTTTGACTACAAAAAGAGAGATAATAAAATAACAGTGGGCTATCGTCTAAATGAAGAATATTGGAATAAGAAAATTGCAACAAACGTTTTAAAATTAATGGTTGAATATTTAGTAAGTGAAGTTAATATTACGACACTTAAAGCTTTTGTTATGCGAGAGAACTTATATTCATCAAAAGTGTTATTAAACAATAAATTTGTAAAAGAGGATTATACTTCGCAAGAAAAGAATTGGGGCGGTCAAGAAATTGTAACTGTTGATGTATACACATACAAAAAGAATTAGGCAGCTTCCAGTTTGTTGGGAAGTTGGACTTGGCGAGAAATCGGTATTTAGCAAGCCAATTGTAATTATAAAGAATTTTACTTTATAGGATGAATAAATGAACAAAAAAATAGTAGTTCAATTTGTTATATTAACTTTTATTATCAGGCTCATATTTGGGGGAGGAGTGGCGGTATTCGCTGTCGAAACTTCTGCATACAATTACTTATTTGTCGTAGCTTTATTTTTTGCCTATATAGTTTCAATGGTGGTGGCTTCCGGTCTGAATAAAGTAAATCCCAAATATATGTTTTTTATCTGGATGATTGGATCATTGTTGGCGGGCGCAGGTATGGAAGAAGCCGGTTGGAGATATATTCTGCAATATGAGTTGAATAAGAAATTCGGCTATTTACTTTGAATGTGTACTGAACAATGAATCGGAGAGTGCGGAGGAGAAAATGGCAAAGATTGTGATAACTAATATGATAATGTTGGAAGTTGGGGAAAATCTATTAGTGATAGACAGAATAAAACGATTTAAGGGAATTGCTTTCCCGGGAGGAAAGGTGGAATCTGGTGAAAGTATATATGATTCTGCAATTCGTGAATTTAAAGAAGAGACAGGTCTTTTACTTTCGAATCTACAATGCAAAGGATTTTATTATTGGGAAGGTGAAGATGATTATAAATATTTTGTATATTTATACAAGGCAAAAGAATATAGTGGCATTTTGAAAACAGCTACCAATGAAGGAAAAGTTTTTTGGATTGAAAAAGACATGTTAAAAAACTATACCTTGGCACCACACATGGAGGAATATTTACAAGTGTTTGAAAATGATTATTCAGAATGTTTTTGTACATTTAAAGATGGCTATATTCCTCATTATAGATGATTTGTGGGATGAAAATAATACGAAGGTCTGATGATAAAAGCGATGGAGCAGCAGCGTTATCTCCTATGCAGCAGCATGATTTAGTGATGCTCACGGCAGATTATCTGTACAGACCCGATGGCACCATGGTGTATTTCTCAAAAGTAGCGGAAAGCGTATTTCCACCCACAGAAAAATGGTGGAATTGCAATGTGCTGGCCTTAGAAGTTGGAAGAGAAGGACACCAGTTTAGAATAATTTTACAGGCGTATTGATTGGAGCAATGATGATTCAAAGTAAAAAATATAATGTAATGAGTTTCGTATTACTCATTATGAGGATAATACCTTTACAGTCTTTGTACAATATCCTCCATACGATTCTCAGTTCTCTGTTACCGGCCGCGAAGACATTAGCCATAGCGAATTTTATCGATAGTGCAGGGAGTATTTTTGAAGGGGAAAAAGAGTTTTCTTCTATTTATATCCCTATTTTGCTGATCCTTGCATGTATTGTAATTGAAAATGTAATGCCTGCATTATTACAATTAGTTAATACTTCGGGCAGAAATAAATTGAATATAGTAATAAAAAAGGACATCACACGTAAATGTGCCCGCCTGGAATATAAACATATAGAAAACAAAGATACCTGTGAACTTGTGAATCGTGTATGCCTGAACCCGATAAAAAATTTCGAAGATGGATTTCAGAATATTCTGAAAGGGATAGGATTGTTTATCCATACCGTTTCTCTTTTTATTATAGTTATGTCATCGACTTTTATAGGCGGTATTGCCATTTTGGGTATCAGCATTCCGCTTTTTGGCCTGGCGTTTAAGACCGGACATAAAAATTATGAGATGGAGAAAAGAGCTTCAAATATTAAAAGAAAATATGATTACTTATCTGATGTCCTTATCGATAAGAAATATGCGGAAGAACGAAAGCTGTTTTCTTATAGTAACAGTTTGAGCAGGCAATATGAGGGTTTATTTAATAAATCCTATAAATTAGAATCAGAAATTGAAATCAAAAAGTATTTCAATATGAAGAGTGGATCTTTAGTAACAATTTTGATTTCCTTAGTGATAATGACAATTCTGCTTCCGGCCATAGCTGCCGGGAGGATGAGTATTGGCGTTTATATAGCGCTTGTAAGCGCCGTTTTTAATTTAGTGCAAAGCATGTCGTGGCAGCTTGCAGGGGCTATGCATGAATTTGCGAGACTGAAAGAATACTTGAAGGAATTTTCAGTATTTATGACATTAAGTGAAAAAGAGGGGGCTTCTGACATTCCTTCGGTCGATGGGAAATTTTCATTTGAGTCTCTTGAGTTTAAAAATGTTACGTTTAAATACCCGGGAACAGAGAACTATGTTCTGAAGAACTGTTCCTTCAAACTGGATAACTTTAAGAATTATGCGTTTGTTGGGGAAAATGGGGCAGGGAAAACGACAATCACAAAATTAATAATAGGTCTCTATGATGATTATGAGGGAGAAATACTTATTAATGGAAAAAGCATAAGAGAGATTGAGTATGCCCGGCTGAAAGGTATGATTTCTGTTGTTTTTCAGGATTATGCGAGGTATTTCCTCACTGTTAAAGAAAATATAGTTTTTGGGAATTTATCATCTGTAAATGATGAAAGAGTATGGGAAGTCCTGAAGGAATGCGGTTTGTTCGATACAGTAAAACCTTTGAATGACGATATCAATACATATCTTGGAAAGGTATATGAAAATAGTGTGGATTTTTCCGGAGGACAATGGCAAAAACTGGCGATTGCCAGATTGTTATATTCAGACTCTGCAATTAATATCTTAGATGAACCTACAGCTTCATTGGATCCTATAGCAGAAGCAAAGCTGTATGAATTATTTAATTCTATTAAGAAGGAACGTTTTACTATATATATTACTCACAGATTAGGTGCTGCCAGAATAGCCGATGAGATATTGGTTATTGGTGATGGACATATTATAGAACAGGGAAGTCATAGGAAATTGATGGAAAATGAGGAAGGTATTTACAGAAAGATGTATATGAATCAAAGAAGCTGGTATGCCGGGGCACGTAACGCGGAACAGTACAAGTTCATGGGAGAAGTATGAAACAAAAAAAGAATTTTTTAGCTGGCAGTCTAAGCGGCCTGAAAGTATTATTCCGGTTGAAAACAAACATGATGCTGTTCTATGTAATTTTTGCCATCCTTCACGGTTTATCCTGGGCATTACAAATAATTTTTATGCAGAGATTTTTTGATTCTGCAGAAATTTATTCGCAGGGGAAGTTGGGATTGACGCAGATTGTTTTTGCGCTGTTGGCAATGGGTTTAACTTATATTTTTTCCCAGATAATGAATGGTGTTTTTAATTGTTTTGGACAGATATGCAATCTGGCTGTCGGTAAGGAATTGAATAAGCTGATATTCAGACAGATTGATAATCTTGATGTATCTTCTTTTGAAGATACAAAGAGACTGGAGGATATAGATAAGGCGGTTAATGGCAGTAAAAGTATGTTTTGGGTTTGTACCACAGTACTTGATGTAATATTTTTTTACGGTACTTATTTTATTGCAGTTGGTGGTTATCTTTTTAAGCTGAAACCTGTTTTGGGGATAAGTATAGTTATTATATTTGTTCCCTCTGTAGTTTCCAAATTACTAAATATCATAACCTTTAGAAAATTAGAAGATGAATCCGTTCCGTTAAGAAGACAAGCAGTTTATTTTGAAAAGTGCATGACGGATAAAGAATACTTAAAAGAGAGCCGGATATTGGGTGTGGTTCCCTATTTTGAGCAGCTATATCACAAAGTACTCTCCGATTTAGGACGTTTGACGATAAAGGCTCAATCCTATAAAAGTATAGTTGAGTTCTGTTTAAGTTTAATCACTGTTATATGTTATGGTGCTGTAATTTATCTGTTATTCATATCTGTCATGAGCCGGTCAATATCTATAGGGGCCTTTGCTGCAGTATTGGCATCAATAAATAGAATATATGGCTTCGTTAATGAGGTTGTTTCAGAAAGATTTGGGTGGGCTTCTGAAAATATTGTAATGGTTGAGAATTTTATGTCATTCATTGATTCACCGCTTAAAAAGAAAGAAAAAATGTCTGTTCCGGAAGAGGTATGTATAAGACTTGATGGTGTTAGTTATGTTTATCCTAACTCTTCAAAAAAGGCGCTGGATAATATTAGTTTTACAATAGGAGACAGGCAGACAGTTGCCATTGTTGGAGAAAATGGAAGTGGGAAGACTACATTATGCAGAACCATTATGGGACTCTACTCTCCAAGTGAAGGAACCGTTTTTTATAATAATATTCCGGTAAATCTAGTGAGTTGGACTGATGGAGTATCTGCCGTATTTCAAAAATATTGTCAATATAAAATGACGCTGCGTGATAATATCTGTATCAGTGACATCGATAAAGAGAATAATGACAGCAGAATAAAAGAATTATGCAGGCAGTGCAGAGTTAATCTCGGGCAAGGTTATGATACAATCGATTTGCATACGTTTTTAGGCCGGGATTTTGATGGGATTGAGATATCCGGAGGGCAATGGCAAAGAATAGCTATTGCGAGGGGGCTTTATCGTGACAGTAATCTGATTATTTTGGATGAACCTACGGCAGCTATAGATCCAATGGAAGAAACTAGATTGTATCTTGATTTTGCAGGGATTTGTGAAAAAAAGACTGCAATAATAGTAACACATAGACTGGCTTCCGCACAGATCGCGGATAGAATCATTGTTTTGAAGGATGGGAAAGTCGTACAGGATGGCAGCCATGAAGAACTGCTGCGTGTGGAAGGTGAGTATAAGCGAATGTATGAACTGCAGCAGAAGTGGTATGCAGAGCAGAAGGATAATGCATTTCAATGAAGATTGGCTTCCACAGGTAAAACGGCTTATCGGAAATACAGAAGATATCGCGGATGAGCTGCTGAAAATACAGTAAGAATAGGAGAATGTTTTTGTGGAATTATATACAGAGAGACTATTTCTGCGCACCATTACGGAAGAGGATGCAGAGATAGTGAGGGCTTTTGGAAAAGATGAATTGGCATCGGATGAAGATGCACGAAATTGGATTCGCTGGGTAAAAGATAAGAATGAAGAAGGCAGGCTGATTGTCAATTTTTATATCTGGCTGAAAGATTCAGAACAATGCATTGGACGTGTATACATCCATAGTAAGCCGGAACTGAACCGGGAAGTTGAAATTGGCTATGGTATAGCTGAAGAATATCGTAATAATGGTTATGCAGCCGAGGCTGCCAAAGCTGCTGTACGTTATGCTTTTGAAGAAACCGGGCAGGATATTTTAGTGGCGATTGTAAAACCTGAAAGTATAGCTTCACGTCGTGTGATAGAGAAACTTGGATTCTCAAACCATGGGATCCGTTTAGTGCCTGATGAAAATGGTAAAATGTGTGAATTTGATTATTTTCAGCTCCATCGGGAGGACTGGCTGACGTTCGCGTAATAAGCGTTTTCCTGATTTGCCTTCCGGTTACTGTCACGGCGGCTTTAGACGCATTGTGTGGCGTGTGATTTAAGTGGATTTTAAGGAGGAACGAAGAGAAATATGAAATATTTTTTAATAGAGGGAATCGTAACCCATCCGGAAAAGATGACGGAAGACATGATGAAGGAGCACCAGGAATACACCGGTGGCCTGATGAAGGAAGGGAAAGTTCTTTTTTCATCTTTAAAAAACGATATGAGTACTTCCGTGACCGTAGTTAGGGCTGAGGATGAAAAAATAGTCTGGGAATTTTATAAAAAAGAGCCTTTTTATCTGAATGACGTACTGATTTATCATATTTCAGAATTACAGGTACACTATCATAATCCTGATATAAAGAATTGGTTTTAAAAATACGGCTGTGAAAAATGATTTTATTTTTCACAGCCGCATTCAAAAAGCATTATTTTTGTTTATTAAAAATGGTTATTCACTTTTGCCAGCAAAAAAATCGTTATATTGTTTCTGGTACTCCTCCAGAAATCTGTCGATTCCGGCTTCATCCAGTTTCTTGAGCGCTTCATCAATTGCTTCATCGTAATCAACCAATCCATTGGTGATAGGATAGAAGTATTCCTGTTCGACGGCTTGCATCTGCGCATACTCTGTCTGAACAGGTGTCATGTCGAAGGAAAATCCGAGATCTTTCTGTGGGATACAGCCGTCATTCCACTGTTCATACGTTTTGATTTGGTCTTCTGTAATATAACTCTGGTATCTTTTAAAATTAATATTGTCGGGAAGCCATGTTTCAAATAAAGCGTCTGTATTGATCATTTCAAGCTGTCCATCTTCACTGATATTGTAATCCTTGCCTTCCACACCATAAAGGATGAAGTCAACCCATTCCTGACTGCTCTGAAGCAGGTTAATCAGTTTTACATATCCTTCCAGTTCACGGCCTTCTACATTTGCACTTACGGCAAAGGCGGTAGAGTAGGTACCTCTGGACATTAAAGGCTTGCGGGACTGATCACCCAGAAAATAATTTTTAAATTTAGCATTGGGATCCGCTTTGCGAACAGCATCTTCATACTCAAATACACGATAGCTTGCGCCTGTTGCGAACAGTGCTTTTCCGGCCATGAATTCTGCATCAATCTGGGAACCATTGGACATTACATAGCTGGGAATCATACCCTTTTGATACCAATCTCTGAAAATATTAGCAGCCTGTTTATATTCCTCCGATGCATAATAATTATATATGGTTGGATCGTCAAGCTTGTTGCCGTCCGTGGAAACGAAATTGTTGAGGCGGAATACATTCATATCGGATTCAATCACCCCGTTAACCATTTGGGGAAGTATGCCGCCGCGTCCGAAACCGATAATATCAGGATGTTTTTCTTTGGCAAGAGTATAAAATTGTTCTACGTCCTCCAGGGTTTTGAGTTCTGTCATGCCGACTTCTTCCAAAAGATCCTGTCTGGCAGTAATAACATAGTTTTCACCGGCATTCGGTTTGTTGCCGAAAGGAAGGGCATATAATTTTCCATCTACCTTCCATATATCAAACATTTCGTCACCGCCGCAGTTTTTTCTCAAATCCTGGGCATAGGCTTCGGCTGCTTCCGTGATATCTGCATAATAGCCTTTGGAAACACATTTAGATAAGAAAGCAGTGTCTGTATAGGTGACAAATTTTTCTCCGGAGGAGAGCATAAGTTCCGTTTTGCCCCCGGCATACTCCGACCAGGGCAGATACTGTACGGTTACATCCACATTAATCGCGTCTAAGACCTTGTCATGAAATTCATTTTCGGTAAAATCAGACATTCTGGGAGAAGCCTCACCATATAGAATCAGCGTTGCCTGGGTAGGCGCTTCCTTTTCGGCAGACGGCTGTCCGGTGTCTCCTTCCCCCGCAGCAGGGGCTGAGCCCCCACAGCCGGACAATAGCATGGATACGGTCATTGCTGCGGCCGCAATAAAAGCTGTTACATTCCTTCTCTTCATATCTTTAAATCCTCCTACTTATTTATTACTTGGTTTTCACCAAATTAACCTTTTAATGCGCCCACAGTTACGCCCTTAACGAAATGCTTTTGGATAAAGGGGTAAATCAATATGATAGGGCCGATCGCAATACAGGTAATTGCCATTTTAATTGTTTGTGCAGGCAGTATGATATGGGAAGCCACACTGCTTGACGGATTTGCCGCCAGATACTGGATATTTGACATCATTTTATAAAGAATGTACTGAATGGTATAATATTTTTCATCATTGATCAGCATCAGCGGCAGGTAAAAATCATTCCAATACTGAAGTGCATAAAACAGAGTGATTGTGACAATTCCGGCCTTTGACAGGGGAAGTATAATCTGGGCAAGAATTCGAAAATGTCCTGCACCGTCTATTTTTGCACTTTCAACCAGTTCATAGGGAAGACCATTGAAAAAGTTCCGCATTAGATACATATTAAAAACATTCATGGCATAGGGAAGGAACATCGCAAGGTAACTATCCTTCATGCCAAGATATTTAGTACAGACGAGATACCAGGCCAGCATTCCCCCGTTAAAAAGCATTGTAAAATAAGCGAAAAATGCGAGTTTGTTTCCAAAACGAAATCCTTTTACGGAAAGGACATAAGCATAACAGACTGTTATGAATACGGAAAGCGCTGTACCTCCAATCGTGGTAATTATACTGTTTTTATAAGCATTAAGTAACTTGCCGCCCTGCGATTGAAATACATATTGATAGGTTTCTGTGGATAACACCTTTGGGAAAAGAGTGAATCCATGAATAGCCACTTCACTTTCAGGCGTGAAGGAACCAATCACTGCGAAAATAATGGGAAAAATACATATGGCAGCAATAAGTGTCAGCAATATATAGAAAATGATTAACAGGATATTATCTGAACCTGATTTTTTTGTTTTCATATTAATTGGATTTCTCCCTTCTAAAATAAAGTTGAGTCTTTGTCAAACTTACCGGCAATTTTATTCGCGGTAATAACCAGAAGGAAACCAAAGATTGACTGGTATAAAGAAATTGCCGATGCAAATGCCATCTCTCCATTTCTTACGCCGCTTCTGTATACAAAGACATCGATTAAGTCAGTTGTTGGAAAGAGTACCGGATTTAAGTTGGTAAGACCAATAATCATGTTCAGGTTGCCTTTCAGCATATTTCCTATGGATAGCAGGAAAAGGATGATGATGGTCGGTCTTAAAAGGGGTATTGTAATTTTTCGGATACATTGCAGTTTGGTTGCACCGTCCACTTTTGCGGCTTCATATAGGGAGGAATCAATTCCGGTGAGTACTCCATAATAAATAATGGAAGTATAGCCGCAGCTCTGCCAGGTGTTTACAATAGTCAGGATTGCAATCCAGGTTTTGGGTTTCGCATAAAAATCGATGGGTTCTTTTCCTATAGAAATTAAAATCTGGTTTACCAGACCCGAATCCACATTCAGCATTGCATAGAGGATTGCTCCCATGACCATCCAGGAAATAAAATAGGGTAAAAACATAAGACTTTGAGAAATCTTTATAAAGAATTTTCCTTTAATCTCACTGAGCATGATAGCAATCGTTACTGCAAATATGGTTCCTATTATAAAAAAGAGAAGATTATACATGACTGTGAGACCGGTGGAACGCATTGCAGTGGAAATATTATTAAAGAAGAAACGGAAGTTTTTAGTAATCGGATCGGCCCAGGGACTTCCAAATATACCTCCCCTGAAATTGTAGTCCTTAAATACCAGGACAATCCCGGCCATTGGAAAATAGGAAAACAGAAGCAGGGCTATGACTCCGGGTAGAGCCAATATATATAGAGGAATGTCCTGCCTGAATTTCCGCAGGGCGGGGCTGCTTTTCGAAGTGGCAGCCATTTTGTATGGAGTTTTTTGTTTACTCATTTTGGTTCGCCTCCCATGTGTTTGATACATGTATTGTAGGCCGGTACAATCGCTTTTGAAAATAAAAAAGATACGCAATCCATTCAGCTTTGCGTATTAAAGCCAAAAAGAAGCGTATCAATTTTATATTTTTCGTTCAATTTCATATTATCAGCTGTTCCGAACGGCAGATGGAGAGAGTCCGAATTTCTTTTTAAACTGTGAAGAAAAGTAAGAAGTAGTGGAAAAACCACAGATCTCTGCCACCTTTTTTATATTAATATCAGGATTGGCCCGCAGCATTTCTTTGGCATAGGTAAGCCTGAGATCGGTAATGAATTCCGGAAATGTCATTCCTGCATATTCATTAAACAACTTGCTGAAATAAGAGACCGACATATGAAAACGTTCCGCTACCTGCTCCACACAGATATCTTCATCTCTGTAATGTTCCTGAATGTATTCAACCGCATCCAGCATATTCATCCGCAGAGTCTTTTCCTGGAAAACACTGTTTTCAAAACATATTTCTTCTGTCAGGTGTTTCAGATAATTTTCCAGATCACTTCTGTCATACAGGGAAGTGATTTTGATATAGTGATCCAGATAATTTTCCTGACGCTGTTTTCCGGTTAGTTCACAACTGAAAATACACTGCTCAATCTGGACGCACAGCTCAGAAAGGGAAAGAAGTACTTTCTTTATATTATAAGAAGACAGTTCGTCCAACAGCAGGGGAAGCTGGGCAATGGCTTCTTCCGTTTTACCTTTTTTTATTCGATCAAGGAAATCATCATATATTTTTTTAGGAATATCCAGTTTTTTTCTGTCTTCAAATATTTCAGAGGTCATGCCTTTTCGGCTTTGTCCGAGAAGATGATATTTCAACAGCATCTGCAGCTCCTGAAAATTAGGACGCAGGTCTTTTTCTTCAGAAATGAGTGCTGATACAGCATAAAAGATCTGGGTTCCATGGATTTTTGCCATTTGTGTGCACTCGTCTTCCAAGAGAGGCTGGAGTTTATTCCAATCAGAGAGAGAGCCGCTTCTGACCGGTTCTTTAAGCAGAATCAGCAGCCAGGGAGAACCGGTGTCTGCAAAGGCACTGATCTTACAGCCGGAATGATTGCGTTCCAGTATGCTGTATATATCCGATGAAAAATTTTCATCTAGATAATGTCGGTTTGTCCAATATAAAAGAAACAGGCAATGCTCACCGCGATCCTGCAGCCGGAGCACAGGAGGGATATCTGTGTCGGTATCTTCTCCACCCAGAAACCATAGGATTTTATCGGAATGATACTGCTGCGACATCATATGTATCTGACTGATAATTCTTTCGCTGGTGATTTCAGCCTGCTGTCTGCTGTATTCTTCATTTCCCGGCAGAATTTCTGGGCCGGATCCGATTTTGGAGAAGAAATCCTGAAGGGGATAGTACAGCTTATTTGCCAGGATAACAGCAAGAAGCAGAGCTATGAACAGACTGGCCACAACACTGATGAAAGCGGCCTTCTTCATTCCGGTCATACGGGTCTGGATGATATGATAATCTTGAAGCATGACAAAATGCATATCTGTGACGTCGTTATAAAGGCTGTTACAGAGATATTTGGATTCATCAAGGACAATCTCCATACCAGGAGATGACATATCCTGATTTTGAAGCAGGTTCCATATTTGTTCAACACGTTCATCAGAGAGTTTTCCGTTGATGATGGACTGACCATCGGAGGTATATACAAGCAAAATAGAATCTTCAATCTTCTGCGAAATGAGCTTTTTCTCCATTTGATCTAAATCCAGGGAATAAATGATGCCCCGCTGGGGGCTGACACCCATGGCTTTTCTGTCTGTAAGAAAAATACACAGGTTTTTCCGATTGCTTGTTTCGATAATGAACTGCTGAGTATCATTTTGGGTTTCCATGATCCTTTGCTCTATTTGCTGTATTTCGGCTTCTTCAGGATAGCGCCAGCCGTAATATCGGAATTCATCTTCACTTCGGAAAAGGCAGACATATTCAGCGAACCCATTATTGACACAGAGCCTTTGCAGATAACTGCCAATCCAGTTTTCTGTTTTCCAGCTATCTGACTGGGTATAGATGTGTTGTTTGATATTCGCATCCTGCCAGGCTGTTTGAAGCTGTGTCCGCCACATGTCCAGATTATTGCTGATGGTTGTATCCAGATTCTGAAGCTGTGTCATAGAGAGATTATATATAACCCTTTGGGTATAGACATTGAACCAGGAAAAGAGTCCTGTCAGGACAATAGCGATAGCAATTATGGCAATGGTGCTGTAGCTTAAAAGAAGGACAGAGCGATATTGTTTGTTTGTAATATCCAGCTTAAAGTGCTTTTTCATGATTGTCTTTTGTCTCCGAATTCTGGATTTGCTAGTACTATATTTAGTTTAACTGATAATAATTCGGAAAGCAATATATGAGGGAGTGTTTCGTGCTCCCCCATTATTTTCTCTTTTCATCCATCCGATATTTTTTAGGAGTAATTCCTGCAGGGAATAATCAGTCGATCCTCGGATTTATCCTTGTAATGTCTGCTAATCTGATCGTCCGAAAAATAGATCCGGACAGTGCATTATTTTAAGGAGGGACTATAATATGAAATCAAAAGACGAAAAACGCTTTCAGTTTATTAGAAATGTTGTTATGATAATTATTATAGAATTAACAGCAGCTGACCTGCCTACGGTTTCGGTACGTATGGCTATGGCAATTGCGGGGGTACTTCCGGTACTCATAATTTATCCTTTTGTATAAAACAATTTTGTAAAAGGAATCACCCTCGGCGGAATAAAGGGGTGATGAGTGATGCGCGCTGAAGCGCATAGTTAGGGGGATTCATGAAAAAAACAGTTGATTATCAGAAGCTGCGCGGATTTAATTACACACAGCCGGATGCTGCGAATGACAGGGTTTTCTGGGCGGAGTACCATCATGATATAGTTGATCGTGATATGGGCTATGCTGAGAGGCTTCATCTGAACAGTGCCAGGATTTTTCTCAGTTATGATTTTTATAAGGAAAATCCGGACAGATTTTTAGCTAATGTGAAAGATTTTGTACAAACAGCGTGGAAACATGGTATTTCCACAAATCCAATTATTTTTATGGGATTTCGGTTCCGTGAGGATGAACTTCCATGGAGTGGATTTATGCTGGAAGCCGGATTGAAGCCGATATATAAAACGCTGGAGGATCCATCCTGCTGGTACATAGGCGAGAAGTATTTTGACGATCTGTATGAAGCTATCGGCCATGAGGAAGGTCTCTTGTTTTGGGATATTGCAAATGAGCCGGGATATACCGATAATTTTGTGACATGGTATGATGAAGAGCCTTCTTATGTACAGGATTATCAGGAGCGGCCCAATATGGAACTGCTCCGTTACAGGCAGGAAAAAACATGGGAGATTGTCAGACATTTCTGCAGGTATGTGAAAAGCAAAGATCAGGAGCATGATATCGGTATAGGCAATATTTTTATTTTCGAAACAGAACCCAGCCGGACAGCTGAGCTTGTTGATGTTATCGTGTTCCACGATTATTTCCCAACCCGGAAACGTATGCGCGATGCACTGGAGTATGCGAAAAAGATGGGCGAAAAATATGGTAAGCCCGTACTGGACAATGAAATGTGCTGTCTTGCCAGAGCCAACCCCTATGATATGTCTATTGAGATGCATGATGAATACCAGATAGGGTGGTATCTGTTCGAACTGATGATAGGCAAGGATATGTGGTCGCGTGTGCACGGAGTAGTTTATCCGGATGGGACCGTCCGGGATCCTTCTATTGTAGCAGCAATAGGCGGTTTTTTCCGCAACAGAAGCGAAACTGCCATTCGTTCCGATGTGAATCAGGAGGATTATGTAAAAAGAGTCAGTATATTGGCTGAGAGGACATTACATGCGGCCAGGCAGAAACAGGGCTCAGATCACAGCCAGGATGTGGAAAATCTTCTGGAAGTTTGTGAATACGCCGCTAATTTGCTGGAAGCGGGTGAACTGGTGCCTATGGCATATCCGCCCACTGCAAAGATCGCAGCTTACAGAAGACAGAAGAATGTGGATGCAATGGAAATTGAGGACTACCTGACAGAACTGATTGGAACGCTGAAAAAAGCCTGTCATATAATAGAATAGTGAATCAATAAGTTTGGAAATCTGCAGTTTGAGAAGGTATACGTATCGGTATCCCAGGCAGATTAAGTGCTGAAAATTATACTTTACCAAAAAAGTACTATGCCATACATTAGACCATATTTCAGTGGTATAATGTATGGCATTTTGCCTGTCAGTCTCTAATCCATTATTGCCCTTTTCTTCCGGCTTAGTAGGAGTCATTTGGTAAATAAGAATATTATCCTTTCTATTGACTTTGACGCAGCGTCAAGTGATATGATACTTACATGAGATGAAGGGGGGAATTCTTATGGATTTAGTCAAGATCACAGATCTCACACCACAACTCGGACTCACCTCACGCAGCCTGCGGTACTACGAAGAAGCCGGTTTAATTCAGAGCGTGCGCCTGCCCGGGGAGAAATACCGCTATTTTGACGCCGCCAATATTGAACGTCTGAAGCAGATCATCGTCCTTCGTAAAATGATGGTGCCCATAAAGGATATCCTGCGCATATATGAAAGCGATGATATGAGCGTGGTAGTGCAGGTGTTTGTCAGCCGCATAGAGGAGATAGACAGAGAAGCAGCCGCCCTGACGGAACTCAGACAGGTAACGGATGATTTTTTGAAAACGATGGTAAAAAACGGTGTCCGGAACATCTCCGCCTTACCGCTCCTTTATGAAGCCTTCTGCAACCAGGAACTGGAACAGGTGGATGCGCGGGAAAATAACTCTGTATCCTACGACGAACTGTCTGCGATCTCAGAAAATCTGGCAAAGCCCGTGGAGCCTTCGATTTTGCTCCTGCCTTCCATGCGTGCCCTGTCATCATACCTGAAAGAAGACAATCAGGTGACCGATCCGGACGGCTTCTGGCATTGGGTGCAGTCACGGCGCATTATGACAGGCGGCCCTGGCAGCCATGAGCAGTTCGAATATCAGACGGCCGCGGGGGACGTTTACCTTCTGAAAATGGATGACCATTTTGTAAATGACAGCAAATATATGGACTTCATATTCGAAGGCGGATTGTTTGCTTCGGTAAATGTCTATCTTGATGAAGATTTAGGAGAGCGGCTCCGTTCCCTGGTATCCTTTTTTGATGACAATAAATATTATGAAGTCGATTATGTTCACGGCGGCGGTTTGCGGCAGGAAGCGATGCTTGAAAATTTAATTTCGCCGGATGAAAAGAGGGAGCTCGTTGCCCTGCTCATACCTATAAAGAAAAGGCTGGCTTCTTCCGAACTGTTCGGAAGGCCGGAAGAACTGGAATGCAGTTCTGTTACCGTGGAGGAGATCGAAAAAGCAAATCCTGTCTTGTGGTCTGAAGAAATCCCCATGGACAAGCTGATTCCGATTAACAGCCCCTTTTACCGTGTTACGGAACAGGGAGAGGCGGAATATATTTCCTGGATATCCACAAGGGTATTGTCTACCGGCGTGGATGTGAAGATTCCTTTTCGGGTGGATATGGAATTTCGGGTGGGTGAAGACAGCGGAGGATACGGCCATGGGATGAATGAAGGGAGCATTCGTTTCCATCATGGTGAAGATTTGAATTACATGTTTGGGATTAATATGGATAATAATCCCGATGAGAGATTATCCCAGGAGGCGATCTGTTTCCATCAGCCGGTTTTCGGCGATTACCACAGATACCCCAAACGCGGCGGAATCAGGCCGGGGGTCTATAACCGGCTGACATGGATTGTGGGACTGAAGCATTTTGCGGTGATAATTAATGATGAAATCAGGTACTGCGGTGTTGATTTCCCTTATATGTCGGCGGATTTAAGCTGTCAGAAGGCACTTCCTGTCGTTATTGGTTCCAATAGCTCTATAAAAAAGTATTTTCGATCCATCCGTGTATCACAGCTTATACAGCAGCCTAAGATTAAAATAAAAGAGGGGGCACTTATTATGATTACGAAGCAAAGCAACAATATGATACCTGATATACACAGATTAATTACCAGTGAGTATGGAGAAAATTACTGGTTCGACGGCTGTGCGAGGTATGTGATGGAAAGCGTGGGAGAATATACCGGGGAACCGGACTTCGGTTATTGCTTTTTCGCGGGACTTACAGGTGATGTCCTGGCACAGGTTTATTCCTACGGCGTATATATGGGGGAAGGGGCGTCCACCTGCAGCGCTGTTCGTGAAGGCGGCAGTTATTTCGAAAGAATTTTTGAAAAATGCGGCTATGCAGGAACCTTTGTTGCCGCACAGCAGCTCGCTGCCAATAAGGAAATGTATATTCAGACTCTGATCACTTATATCGATAAGGGGGTGCCTGTCATAACCTTCACATACGGCGGACCTCCCATGGGAGTATATGTGGGATATGAAGAATATGGGAAAATATTGCTGTTTCTGACGGGAGACAGGACAGAACCTGAACGGATTCCGGTTGAACGGATCATTGATTCCAATGAGGAATGCCCGAGTACCGCAAAAGGATGGTTTTTCATCGGCGAAAAGAAAAGGAAGGTCAGCCTCAGACAGCTATACAGAGATATTATTTTTGATATGCCCAAACTGCTCACTGTTAAAAATGAGGAATACTGCTTCGGCCCGGAGGCATTTCGGGCATGGGCGGAAGGCATTGAAAACGGAAAGCTTGACAGCATGAAGCCCGAAGAATTTGATGATGGCTGGGCGGTACATGTGAGCAATATCTGTAATATGGCAACGAATGGCAGCTGTTCCTCTGCTTTTTTCAGAAGAGTTATGGAACTGAATCCTGATCTGACTTTTCTTGATGAGGTTATCAGGTTATACGAAAGAACGGCACAGATATGGAATAATGATAACGGCAATGATTTAGAAGCCCTTGGCGGCGGCTTTAATGTTACACTGCAGAATCTGCAGGATGAAAGCAGGCGTGTCAGGATCGCGGCTAAGATAAAAGAGGCTGCAGAGTGTATGGACAGAGTCCTTTCCATACTGGATGAGAATCTGGGGAAAATGAACCGCTGATATGGATGGACATGGCACGGTTGGGCGTTCAAAAGATGGATGGAGCAGAGGAAGATTTTCTGCCTTTACCTCCGTTTGAAGGTCTGGCTGCTGTATTCGATTGCTTTCCGTATTCACTAATTTTCTAAAGATTAATGTTATATTTCGGGAAAAAGCCGCTACCCATCTGAGCAATCAGATACGGGTAGCGGCTTTTTAATGAATAAAATTGACACTATATCATTTTTATGGTTGACAATAAGGTGTGTTTCCTTTAAACTATAAATTGACACTATGTCAATTTTTGAAAAGAGGACTGTATATGCCGAAAGTCACAGACGAATATCTTACAGATAAAAAAAATTACATCCTTGAATGTACCGGTGAAATATTAAAGGAAAAGCCGTTATATTCCATAACCATGCGTGACATCATCAAAAAAGCCGGTTTCAGCCAGGGAATCATTTATCATTACTATGCCGGTTTAGATGACATCTATGTTGATTATATCAACAAAAACACAACCTATGATTTATTGGAACAGGACATTGACACATTACTGAACTCGCAGCGGGAGGAAAAAGAAATCCTTTCCGAATGTATTATTGCAATAGGCAGGTATATCGGAGAGCTGCTGAAATCCATCGGGGGAAGAACCTGTTTTGAGTTAATTGTTTACTATGCCTACGATTTAGAAAAAAGGGCAGCTGTATTTCCTAAACTGAAATTTAAACAAAACCTTGAATATGCACAGAATAAAATTGTGGAATATACCATGGCCAATGTGGAAAAAGGTGTTTTTCACCCGCAAATTCCTGTCCGATCCCTAATCATGTTTGTAAGCAGTTTTATAGATGGCATCGCCCAAAGTACGGCAACCGGAGTAATGGAAGGCGACGACATTTCGGAAGAAATTAATATAATGTTTCAGATTTTGGCAAAGGCTGTGCTCGGATATCTGGAAGCATAAAGGAAATTTGCGGATAAAAAGAATGGTAACAGCAGGAGAGGATTAGCAGGAAAAATAAAAGGGGCGGCAGGCAGATATGAGTCGATTAAGGAGAAAAATGTTTATTTTATTATTTATATTTATTATTATTGTGTCCATGTTTATAATGGCGGCATTTCTTAACAGCCCGGGCAGGCTTACGCCGCTAAAGGATACACAGGGAAATATAATTCCAGGTTCTGTTTCCGAAAAGGTATGGATCGATATCAACGGAATTAAGCAGGGAATGTTTATCCGCGGGGAGGATATACAAAATCCAGTGCTCCTGTACCTGCATGGGGGACCCGGTACGCCGCTTTTTCAATTCATTTCCTATCTGGAAAAAGAAGAACGCCTTGAAAGATATTTTACCGTTTGCTATTGGGATCAGCGCGGGGCGGGAATGACATATGATAAATCAACGGATCCCACAACCATGACGGTAGATCAACTGGTCGAGGATACCCGCGAAGTTACCGAATATCTCAAATCACGTTTTGGTCAGAATAAAATATATCTTCTGGGTCATTCCTGGGGCTCATACCTGGGTGTTAAGACCATAGAAAAATATCCGGAGAATTATCTTGCGTATATTGGTATCGGACAGGTATCCAATCAGAAGGAATCGGAGCGATTAGCCTATCAATATATTCTCAGCCGGGCAAAGCAAATGAACGACAAAGATGTTATAGAAAAGTTGGAAAAATATGACCCGTATGCAGATGATTTTCCGCAGCTCGATTATCTCGTAAAAGGCAGGACAGCTATTCTCAATAAATACGGAATCGGGCATTTACATCAGGGGGTTACTTCCTGGGATATACTTAAATCACTCTTTGTGTTCAAGGGATATACCGTTACCGAAAAAATAAACTGGTTTCTTGGCGCTGATTTTTCGATGATACATTTGTTCCCCGGTTTACTGGAAGATGATCTTTTCCTATCATCCGTAAAATTTGAAGTTCCCTTCTATATAACTCAGGGGACTCATGATTATATGGTTTCTCAAGTTCTGGCAGAAAAATATGCAGAGGCCTGTGAGGCACCAAAAAAGGAGTTTATTTTATTTGAGGATTCGGCTCATTCTCCGAATATGGAAGAACCGGAAAAGTTTATTGAGGTTATGCGCAGAATAGCCTTGGAAAATCCGCTGGAAGAATGAAACCGGCTTATTCACCCTTCGCCTGTATAATAATCTGCTCCAGCAATTCCCCTACCTGCATCGCTATTTCTTCAATCCCAACATGAAATTGATCCAGTACATAGGATTCAATAACCCCAAGTACGGCCATTGCCATAAATTTACACAGGACTTCGGTATCCCTGTGTTCCGAGACCCCTTCCAGCTTATTATTCAGCTGCTCCATAATAAAATCCAGCAGGCGGTGCCGGAAGGAGATGGTACTTTCCGTAGAAAACAAGGCTGTAAAGAATGGTTTATGCTCTTCAAAATAGTAAAACCAAAGGACAGTGCCATCCACAAACCCCATGTCCTTCTTCTTTTCGCAAAGGTCAGTAAGATCCCTAATCATTTCATCCACAATCCCGTTCAGAAGATCATATTTATCCAGATAATGCAGATAAAAGGTCTTCCGGCTGATATCGGCTTTTTCTGTCAGATTCTTCACGGTAATGGCATCGAATCCGACGTCAAGCAGCATAGCCAAAAAGGCTGATTGGATCGCTTTTTCTGATTTAACAATTCTACGGTCTGTCATATTACGGTTAACTCCTTCTTTAATACACATATTTTGAAAAATGTGTATTACTACATGGATTCCTGAATCTGGTCATTGCTTATAAAAGAAGCGTGATTTATAGTTATTATACACGAGTGTAATAATACACGCAAAGGCCAAATTCAGACAAATGTTAAGGAGAGATAAAAATGACAAGAACAGCTGAAGAACTGATGACACATCATATTAATTCCATGATGAGTATGAAAAAGGATTCGAATCTGGATGAAGCATTGTCAGACTATTCCGAGGAATTGGTTGCAATTACCCGTTTGGACGGCCGAACCCGTACCATGGGGCACGATACCCTTACCAGTGTTATGCGTACTTCTCTTTCCTTTGCAGTTAAATTGGGAATGGATATTGAAAATGCTGTTGAGAAGCTGAATTTCCTGTACCGCCAAAGTACAGAAAATTATATCACCCTAGTTGCCTCCATGCCGCCTTTTTCTTCGTTCGCTTCTTTCACATACATGGTAGAAAACGGAAAAGCGGTTTATGTGAGCGGCTTTGCCAAAACAGCGGTCAATATGCCGTCCCTGGGCGTAAAAGCGCATCCGTTCCCAAGCAACGCAGAGGCGATGGCGGTAACGGACAGGCATTTTGCCAATCTGAAAGAGCATAATATAGAAGAGCTGATCGCCGGCTATGCCGATGATGCGATTATCCTTACGAATCTGTGTGATCGTCCGCTGGAAGGAAAAGAGGATATCCGCCGTTACTGCGGGGGATTGATTCAAAGAGCCGGTGAGAAAATAGATGCGTTTACCGATCCTGCCGCAAAGATTACAGTAAAAGAAGCGGTTGCGGAATTGAGCTGTATCGGTTTCCAGCACAGGGCGAAAAAGCAATGCGGCATACTGACACAGCGGATTCGGGATGGAAAAATTATTTTTGAATCACTTACATTCCAGGAAGCTGAACCGGTTATTTAAATAGCAGACAGGGCCGTCACTTGATGAGTGGCGGCCCTGTCTGTTTCTTTTCGATACTTATCATTTTGGAAATTCGATTGAGTAAAAGCTTCCGTACTGTTGTGTAAAATCTTCCGTACCACCTTGACAACCAAATCAAAGTGTGACAATATAAAGAACGTAAAAACATTTTATTTTTTTATTTTCACGAGGATGAATCATGGCCATTAAATTTACAGAGCGTGAGATGATCGGGATACGCCGAAAACTGAAGGACTACGCCCGCCGGACCGTCGTACATACCTCCATGCAGAAAATCACTATCGGCGACCTGGCGAAGGCGGCCGGGATTTCACAGAGCGCCTTTTATAAGTTTTACGATTCCAAGGAGCTGCTCTTTTTCGAGATCATGGAGGATATGCACTCGGATCTCGCGGAAAATATGAATAAGTCTCTTCTGGAGTCAAGCGGCCTGCCGCCGCAGGAGCGTCTGGTACAGGCTATGCGAAGTGCTATCCATTATATGGATGAGATTGAACTGATGCGTTTTTTCCAGGAGGATGTCCCTGTCATCCTGATGAAAATGCCGCAGGAAATTCTGGATAAGCACTATCACAGCCACGATGTCCATATACGAAATGCACTCAAGGGATCGGGGATAGAAATCAAAGTGCCGGATGATGTGCTGTCATCTCTGATCCACATCCTTGCTTACTCGCTGATACATAAAGAGGATTGCGGCAGGCAGTACGATTTGGCGCTGGACGTACTGATTCGGAGCGCAGGTGAGTATGTGCTGACCGGCCGGGTGCCGGGGGGAGGATAATCCCCTGTTTATGAAAAAAGAAAGAATGCTCGCAGAGCGCGGCATCTGTTTTTTTCACCATTGGTTAGCTTTTGCTAACGTACAAAGATATCTGTTTCAGTTTATCTGATATCAGAAGCAGGATACGTGTTTTCCACTAAAATGAGAGGAAGTGGTTACAATGACATTAAAAGAATTGGAAATTGGAAAAAATGCGGTTATTCTTTCCGTAGGCGGAGAGGGCGCGCTGCGGCAGCACTTTTTGGATATGGGACTGATCCCGGGCGCGGAAGTGACCATGGTAAAATTTGCGCCGATGGGGGATCCGCTGGAACTGAAAATCCACGGGTATGAGTTGACGCTCCGGGTCGCGGACGCGGAAAAGATAGAAATAAAGGAGGCTGCGATTCATTCCGGAGAAGGCGGCGCGCATAAGCCAAAGCGTGATATTTCTCATCCGGGTCTGGGAGAAGGCGGAAAATATCATGAGAAAAAAGAGGAGCATCCGCTGCCGGAGGGAGAAATACTGACCTTTGCTTTAGCGGGAAATCAAAACAGCGGAAAGACAACATTGTTTAACCGGCTTACGGGATCGAACCAGCATGTGGGTAATTTCCCGGGTGTCACCGTGGATCGGAAGGACGGTGCGATTAAAGGACATTCCAACACACTGATCACCGATCTGCCGGGCATTTATTCCATGTCTCCTTACAGCAGTGAGGAAATGGTGACGAGGGAATTTATCCTGCGGGAAAAGCCGAAGGGAATTATCAACATCGTGGATGCGTCCAACATTGAACGGAATCTGTACCTGACAATGCAGCTGATGGAGCTGGATGTTCCGATGGTGGTCGCGCTGAATATGATGGATGAGGTGCGGGAGAATGGCGGTTCCATCCGAATCAATGAAATGGAAGAATTGCTGGGGGTGCCGGTGGTTCCGATCTCCGCGGCAAAAAACGAAGGGATTGATGAGCTGATTGACCATGCCCTGCATCTGGCGAAATATCAGGAACGTCCCCGACAGGTGGATTTCTGCAGTGCGGATGATGAAAGAAGCGCAGTACATAGATGTATCCACGCTATCATGCATCTGATTGAGGATCATGCGCAGCGCGCGGGTATTCCTCTCCGTTTCGCGGCTTCCAAGCTGGCGGAGGGTGATCAGGTGATTCTGGAAGCCCTTGAACTGCAGGATAATGAAAAAGAGATGCTGGAACATATCATTCTTCAGATGGAATTGGAGTGCAGTCTGGACCGGGCGGCGGCCATCGCGGATATGAGGTTTCATTTTATCCAGGAGGTTTGCGGGCAAACGGTGGTTAAGCCGCAGGAGAGCAGGGAGCATGCCAGAAGCACAAGGATAGACAGGATCCTTACCGGAAAATATACGGCAATCCCGGTATTTATCGCAATTATGGGGCTTGTATTCTGGCTGACCTTCAATGTGATCGGCGCATGGCTTTCCGATCTGCTGGATATGGGAATAACCTGGCTGACGGATGTCACCGACGCGGCGCTGACAGCAGGCCATGTGAACGCTGCACTGCAGTCGCTCATTGTGGACGGAATTTTTACGGGTGTGGGCAGTGTGCTCAGCTTTCTGCCGATCATTGTCACTCTGTTCTTCTTCCTCTCGATTTTGGAGGACAGCGGCTATATGGCGAGAGTGGCCTTCGTCATGGATAAGCTTCTGCGGAAAATCGGCCTGTCCGGCCGCAGTATCGTGCCGATGCTGATCGGGTTCGGGTGCACGGTACCCAGCGTCATGGCCTGCCGGACGCTCGCCTCGGAACGGGATCGTAAAATGACGATTTTGCTGACACCCTTTATGAGCTGTTCCGCAAAGCTTCCCATCTACGCGTTTTTTACCGCCGCCTTCTTTCCGAAGCACGGGGCTTTGGTCATGGTCGGTCTGTATTTTATCGGGATCCTGGTCAGCATCCTGACGGCGTTTGTGCTGAAGGGGAGTCTCTTTAAAGGCGAGGCCGTGCCGTTTGTCATGGAGCTGCCTAATTACCGCATGCCCGGAGCGAAGAATGTGGTGCAGCTTTTGTGGGAAAAGGCGAAGGATTTCCTGCAGAGGGCTTTTACGGTGATATTTATCGCCACTATTATCATCTGGTTCCTGCAGACCTTTGATTTCCGATTTAATATGGTAACGGATTCCCAAAACAGTATGCTTGCCTCGGCAGCAGGCGTTATCGCGCCGATGTTCAGGCCCCTGGGCTTTGGAGACTGGAGGATTTCCACCGCATTGATTACCGGGTTTATGGCAAAGGAAAGCGTTGTTTCCACTCTGTCCATTTTAATCCCGTCCCAGGAAATGCTCATGGGGCTTTTAACGCCTCTCACAGCTATGGCATTGCTGGTGTTCTGCCTGCTTTATACGCCATGTGTTGCGGCTGTGGCATCGATTAAGAGGGAGCTGGGCGGAAAATGGGCTGTTGTCGTTGTGGTCGGGCAGTGTGCAATCGCATGGCTTGCGGCAGGAGTTGTCCGTCTGATTGGGCTGCTGTTTGGAATCGTATAAGCGGCCTGCATAGTATGGCGGGCGGCGGCAGATACTGTTATTTTAATGTAGAAAAGAGGTGGGCAGCATGGATCCTGGACGAAGTCCGTCGGATGATAACAGTCGCAGCCCCAACACTGAATAGCGGCACCGAAGTATTATGACAGTTCCGGCTGGCATTTTGGAGCGTCCGCCTGTGTTGGGAGTGAAGCGGGTAATTTTTCAACAAGGAGGAAAATAAGATGCCAAATACGGAAATGTTGACCAATGTGCAAACAGGGGAAATGCCGAATTATGAAAGGGAGATCATCCGGATTATCAGGGGAAATGATACGCCGCCGGTCATGAAGGATAAGCTTATGGCTTACCATGAGAACAGCATTGCGGCGGCCCTTTCAGATATGAGTGTTTCCGAAAGGCAGCGCCTTTATCGGATTCTTGATGTTGACGATCTGTCTGATGTTATCGAGTATGCCGAAGAAAGTGCCGTTTCGGGCTACCTGGAAGAGATGGATATTAAAAAGAAGGTGGCCGTTCTTACCAAAATGGATGCGGATAAGGCTGTCTTGCTTCTGGAACAGCTGGATAAAAAAGAACGGGAGACTCTGATTGAGCTGCTCGGCGATGACGTAAAAAAGGACATCGCGCTGATTTCGTCTTTTGATGAGGATCAGATCGGCAGTAAAATGACCACCAATTTCATTGCCCTTCATGCAGATTTATCCATAAAACAGGCTATGAAGGAATTGATACGGCAGGCGGCCGATCACGATAATATCGCGACGCTGTATGTTGTGGATGATAACAATATATTTCGCGGGGCCATTGTACTCAAGGATCTGATTGTCGCGCGGGAAGGCAGCCCGCTGGAGGATCTGATCATTACATCCTATCCCTTTGTTTACGCCAAAGAGGAGATCGATGACTGTATTGAGCGGATTAAGGATTATTCAGAGGACTCTATCCCTGCGTTGGATGAAGAAAACAAGCTTCTTGGTATCATTACGGCCCAGGATATCATCAAGGTGGTTGATGACGAGATGGGCGAGGATTATGCCAAATTAGCAGGTCTGTCGGCGGAGGAGGATCTGGCGGAGCCTCTGAAGGAGAGTGTTAAAAAGAGACTTCCCTGGCTCGTCATTCTGCTTGGTCTTGGCCTGGTGGTTTCATCGGTGGTGGGTCTGTTTGAGGCGGTTATGGCGCAGATCACAATCGCTGTCTTTTTCCAGTCGCTGATTCTGGATATGTCCGGTAATGTGGGAACACAGTCTCTGGCGGTCACGATTCGTGTCCTGATGGACGAAAACCTGACCGGAAAGCAGAAGGCCCGGTTAGTTTTTAAGGAAGGGCGTATCGGCTTAACCAATGGTTTGCTTCTCGGGAGCCTGTCGGTGGTGTTTATTGGTTTCTATATCCATTTTTCGCAGCATGCGGCATGGCAGTTCTCTTTTGGAATATCCGTATGTATCGGGCTGGCGCTGGTTCTTGCGCTTGTTATTTCCAGCCTGATCGGGACAGTGGTACCTATTTTCTTCAAGAAAATCAAAATTGATCCGGCGGTGGCCTCCGGGCCGTTGATCACCACCCTGAACGACCTGGTTGCGGTCATTACTTATTATGGTTTGGTGTGGTTCCTTTTGATTGAGGTTATGCATATCGCGTGATCCTGATTTCAACACATAACCCATGAGGGGCATTGTTGGAAAAATGGATTTCCCCCTGATGCACCTTCACGATTTGCCTTACTATCTTCAGGCCCAGCCCGTGATCGGCATTATTCGTTTCCTTACAGGTACTTGGTATTGCATGGCCGCTGTTCAGGGACTGTAATTGAGATCCGGACAGTCCTGTTCCGGTGTCAGAGACAGTAAAGGTGCAGCAGTTATCTGTCGATCCGATCAAAACAGTTATTCTGCAGCCCTCCGCATTGTGCAGGATACTGTTGCGTATCAGATTGCTCAGCATGCGGCGCAGTAAGGCGTCGTCCGCATACAGAAGAATCGCTTTTCCGGGATTTTCTTCAGAGATCTCCAGTTCACAGGCCTCTCCGAGGCCGTTGTTAAGAAACTCGCTTACGACCTGCCTTGCCAATTCCACCGGGTTAACCGGCTGCTTTTTGATTGGCTGCAGGGAATACTCTAATTTCGTTGTCAGATTCAGGTCGGTCACTAATTCGGTCAGCTTTTCACCCTGCGTCCGGATTATTCCGGCCTGTTTTCTTGTTGTCTGCGGCAGGGACGGAGTATCTTCCATTTCACTGGCATAACCCAGGATCATGGAAAGGGGTGTCCGGATATCATGGGACACTCCACGTATCCACTCTGCCCGGGTATTGTCTTTTTTTATCAGATATTCCCCTGTCCGGTTCAGGCTGGCGTTGATTTCCGCCAGATCGCCTTTTTCCTCCAGCCGGAAGGCCTTTCCCTGCGAGAGAGAATGAATGCCTTCTAAAATGGGCTCGATTGCTCGTTCTATCCGGCGGACATTCCGTAAAAACAGATATATCATTAAAAGGATGTTAATAACGAAAATGACCGCTATCCCGGTTAAGGAGGGCAGGGCATACCGGCTCTGCGTGGAAGAATAAAACTGGATGACACTTCCGGGAGGAAAGCCTATGACCAGAAGCCCGTCTGTCCGTTTCCAGATATGGATGGGGTAATCGTTAAGGTACCACCGGCTGAAGAGGGCGACATCCGTTACGGAATATTGGCGCGGAAGCTCCTCCGGAAGGCCCTCTTCCCAGATAACCTTCCCGTCATCACGCAGTATCATGGACCAGGCTTTTGCATGCTGCAGCAATTCCTGCGCACTGGTGTCGGCTGTGAGTTCTCCGTTCTGTAAAACAATATGGCCGGAAAATTCTTCTGTCGGGAAGCTGGAATCTGCGGCGCCGTTCAGATAAAGAATCAGGGCAAAGGTTCCCAACAATAAGAGATTAACGATAAAAAAAAGGACCAGTATGCCGACCGTAGAAAGGATATAGCGGCGGAAAAAACGTTCAACAGCATTCATCTTTTCACTCCTTTGAGATAGAGCCGGTATCCCAGGCCCTTCACCGTAATAAGGGAAACAGGCTTTGAGGGATTCTGTTCTATTTTTTCCCTCAGATGCCGGATATGGGTGGAGAGAGTGGTTTCATAGCCCTGCCAGAATTCCCCGCAGACAGTCTCGCATAATGAGCCGGTTGTGACTATACGTCCTGCATTTTCATATAGCTTTTCAATCAGCTGCAGTTCCTTTGCCGTCAGGGAAAATGGTTTCTCGCCGCGCCAGCCTTCCGCCTTGTCTAAATCAATGGTCGCAGCCTCCAGATAAATCCTGCGCTCCTTTTCCGGGTAGGCCCTGCTCATAATTGCCTGTACCCGGAGCAATAATTCTTTTGGTAAAAAAGGCTTCGGCAGATAGTCATCCGCGCCGCCTTCAAAGCCTGCAATTCTATCCTCCGCCTCGCCGCGGGCCGTCAGCATGAGGACGGGTATCCGGCTTGTCCGGCGGATCTCCTTCAGTACGGCTATTCCATCCATGCCGGGCATCATCACATCAAGAATTATCATAGAAGGCTTTGCTTCCTTCCATATTTTCAGAGCGGCTTTCCCGGAGGCAGCAGTTAAAATCCGGGTATATCCGGCCCGTTCGAAAATAGATTGAAGCATTTCCAGCAAATCGGTTTCATCATCCACAAGAAGAATTGCTCTGTCCTTCATATGGCCCTCCTTTCTGTCATGTCTTTATTATATGGCAAGTCATCCGGTTTTCCTATTTGATCCCGTAAATCTCAGAGTAAATTTAAGGCAGGCTCAGAGTTATCTCAGGATTGGCATGTTAATCTGGTCAGGAGATGAAAAAAGGAGGTTCAAAATTATGAACGACTATATTATTGAAACCAATGATCTGACTAAAAAATACGGGAACCAGGTATGTGTTTCCCACATCAGCCTTCATGTAAAAAAGGGACGGATTTATGGTCTGCTGGGCCGCAACGGAGCAGGGAAAACGACTGCCATGCGTATGCTTCTGGGGCTGAGCAGACCCAATTCGGGACATATCAGGATATTCGGAGAGCCTCTTGCCGGAAACGAAAACAAGGTGCTGCCGCGGATCGGAAGTCTGATTGAATCACCGGGTTTCTATCCCAATCTGACGGCTGAGGAGAATCTCAGGATATTTGCGGAGCTCAGAGGATTAAAGAATTCCAAGGATATAAAGACGGCGTTGGAGCTTGTGAATCTGCCTTACCGGGATAAAAAAGTATTTTCCCAGTATTCCCTGGGAATGAAACAGCGGCTTGCCATTGCGCTGGCGGTCATGCACAATCCCGAGCTTCTGATTCTGGACGAGCCGATTAACGGACTGGATCCGATCGGTATTGCGGAAGTCCGTTCCTTTATCCGGGAGCTTTGTGATATCGGCGGAAAGACCATTCTGATCTCCAGCCACATTCTGTCGGAGATTGCGCTTCTGGCTGATGATATCGGCATTATTGACAAAGGGGTGCTGCTGGAAGAGGAGAGTCTGGAAGAAATGGAGAGGAAAAACCGCCGCTATATCCGGTTTATCGTTTCGGACAGCCGTAAGGCCGCAGAGATACTGAAAAAAGATTTCGGTACCGGAAATTATGAGATCTGTGAGGAAAACAGTATCCGGCTTTTGGATGTTGATTTGCCGGCTGCCGCGGTGAACCGGACCTTCGTGCGGCAGGGGGTGGATGTTTCGGAAGTCCATTTATGTGAAGACACGCTGGAGGATTACTTTAAAAAGGTGACTGGAGGTGAAGGCATTGCTTAAGCTGATTAAATGTGAATTTTGGAAGCTGAAAAGAAAGAGATTTGTACAGCTGGTTTTAATGGCGTCTTTTCTTTTCCCGGCGCCTCTTACCTTTATCGTTTACCGCCTGAATTCGGTACAGGGAAAATATTCGACGAAGGAGGCAGCTTTTGATGCATTGTGGCAGTCTGTTATGGGCTTCGGCATGCTTCTGCTGCTTCCATGTGTATTAGGGATTCTTGCGGCGCAGCTCTTTTTTATGGAACGGGATAACGACACCTATAAGAATCTGAGGACCATTCCTGTGACAAGTACGGAAATGGTGGCGGCCAAGTATGCCGTGCTGCTGCTGTTGAGCATCCTGTTTTGTATATCTTCGACGGCGGCAAGTATTTTATGCGGGAGTATTTGCTTTGATGTGACAAATATTATCTACAAGCTGCTGTTTTCTGTCCTGGACGGCATTATGATTGCCCTCAGCGCATTGCCGCTGGTTTTGCTGATCGTATTTTTCAGTAAATCTTATATTTTTTCGGTTATGCTGTGTGTTTTTTACAGTGTATTTAATCTGCTTTCCACTTTTACCATAGCTTCCCTGCCTAAAATTTTAGTGTTCCTTCTTCCTACACCGAGTATTATGCTGTGGAGCAGCGTTCAGATTGCAGAACATATGAGCATGGAGGATGCGGCTGATCTGCAGAATTTTGTTGAACTGGGGTTGATCCCGTCAACCGCACAATTGTTTTTCACATTGGGAGCGATTGGGATAGTCTCCGTTCTGCTGGCTATTTATTTATATAAGGAAAGGAGTGAGTAATATGTTCCGGGTTATCAAAACAGAATTTCTGAAATTGAGAAGATACTTTATTTTGTGGATTGGCGTGTCACTAATGCTCCTTACCGTGCTGGTGACGCTGTTCACTTCCCTGGCCGAGGACGGCATGGTTTGGGATTTCCTGTTTCTGTATGAGCAGGTGATTAAAAACTTTGCCACCCTTATTTTTCCCATGTGCATCACGCTGATAACAGGCTATATGATTTCAAGGGAATACACCGATGATACGCTGAAAAATATCGTTGTGATTCCCATATCCTTTCGAAAACTTATGGCAGGCAAACTGGCGGTTTCCTCTGTTTTGTCTCTTATTATGGGAATGGTCTGTTTCCTTTTTACCGTTGCCGGCGCTTTCATCATGGGATATGATGGGATTCTTTTTAAACATGTTTTGGCAGGCATGGTTCAGATGCCTCTGCTGGCGTTATTTGAATATATGGTAATAATACCGATTATTGTATTGACAGGCAGGGAGGGAAGCAATTTTTTTGCGGGTGTCATTGCTGCGTTTGTTTATGGCTTTATAGGAATGTTCGCCGGTGGGGAATTACAGTATATTTATCCGGTTTCGGCGGTATTAGGGCTGATTAATTACCGGGGGTATGAGGAAGGGGTTCAGTGGAATATACCGCTTTGCGCACTGAGTGTATCCGTCATGCTGCTTGCCGGGATTGTATTTTTGTTTATAAAACCCAGGGAAGAAACTGCGGAGAAGAGAAGAAAGGAAAAGAGGGCAGTCCATAAAAAAGGATGGTGACAGGCAGGGGGCAGTGTTGTTTTCTCCTGCTTAAAAGGCGGTATGGGGTATTGCCCGTTTTTACCACGGCTCTCGGTGTCATATCTTACAAGAAAAAATTATATTGGGATGGTATACTGTTTTTTACCTGTTGGTAAGAGTCAGCTGACCCTGAAGATGATGAAAAACGGAGGATACCATTACATATGGATAGCAAGCTGATATGGATTATTGTTGTTATTGCGGCTGCGGCTGCAGTCTATATTTTTATGCGGGAGAAGATAAACCTGCGCAAAGCAGCCGGCGGGGAGGACAAGGAACGGCTCAGGAAAGCCGTGGCCCGGGCTCTGCCGGGAGAGAGCGGCTATCAGGTGGCCTATGGTCATTTTGAAAAAGAGGCACACTATGGACGCAGGACCTATGTTACCTACTATTCCTATGCCCTTGCCTGTGACGCAGGCCGTATCTGGGTCATACCCCTGTCCTTTGATAAGGAGCTTATCCTGCCGGGAGAGCCAATCCTGATCACGGAAGATATATTAGGCGTCGCCGACGTCAGCATTAAAAAAGACAGGGAAGGCAGGATACGGCGTGTGGTCTGTGCCCTGTATGATAAGGGCGGCGCGTCCTTATTGGACTGTGTTGTGGAGGTGAACAACACCAGAAAGGACAGCTACCACCATGTGAATATCATTCAGGAGGAGGAATGTGCCCGGTTCGGCCGGTTAACAGGCGAAATAGCTGCCCGGATCAACCGGGGTAATGAGGAACTGCAGGCGCAGGTCCATGCAAGGGAGAACAGTGCACGCAAAGCTTCTGTTCTGGGAACCTTTGGCATTGTTTTCAGTATCATATTCCCTCCCGTTGGGCTTGTCCTGAGCATTATGGGATTACGTCATATTCAAAAGAGCAGCAGGGGTAAAAATGCGCTTAAGGCTTCTCTGATTCTGTGCCGGGCGGCCCTGGTGCTCAGCATTATTTTTACATTTGCGGAGGCTGCATTCCTGTTTATGAGTACTTAGTAAAGAGCAGCCCCGGCAGGTGTAAATGAGGAAGAAGCAGAACCGTTGCGAATGGCTGTGTACCTGCTGGTAACGGAGAAGCGTCCAATAAAATAAAGTAGGTGTTCTCATAAAGTTATGATATAATTATCACTGCATTGAAGGATGTGTGAAGGGAGCCTGCTATGGGACTTATTTTATTGGTTGAAGACGAGCCGGGCGCAGCGGCACTTCTGCGCCGGTACATTGAAAACAGCTCAGATGGACACAGGCTTGCAGTATTCGGAAAGGCGGCAGAGGCCCTTTCCTTTGCGGCACAAAACAAGGTTGATCTATTCATATTAGATATACAGCTTTTGGATTACAGGGGGACCGAGCTGGCAAGGCAGCTGCGGGCTCTGCCGGAATACCGGTTTACCCCGATCCTTTTTACCACGGAACTGGCCGGGGAGGAGCTGTCTGCCTACAGGGAAATTAAGTGCTACGATTTTCTGGTAAAGCCTTTCACGGAGGAGGAATTTCAAAAGACATTCCATGCGGCTCTTGAGATGGGGGCGCAGATGCAGGCGGTGCCTGAAATCCTTCGGATTGAGCAGAAGCAGTTCCTGTTTGAATACGAGATACGGAATATTCTCTACATTGAATCTTTTGGAAAAAGGCTTTTGATCCATACGGCACAGACCGGCGGAAGTGAAGTAACAGACCGGATTTCCGGTTACAGCCTTTCAAAGCTTCTGAATATGGTGCCGCAGGATCGTTTGCTGCAATGCCATAAAAGCTTTTTGATCAATCCGGTTCATATTTGTAAAATAGACAAGGCAAACCGCCTGCTTTACCTGAAGGAATGCGAAACCGCAATCCCGATTGGTGAGAAATATCAGAAAGCAGTGTTTGAGCGTGAAAAGCCATGACAATTTCTATCTTTTTGCAGAGCGTATTGGACGGGCTTCTCCTGTCGCTTTCCGGCTTCGGGCTGCTGGGCAGATCCAGGGGAAAGCCGGATCGGCTGCTGCCGCTGTTGTTTGCCGGTGTCTGTCTGCTCTCCCGCCTGGGGCTTGGGGAGCAGGAGACGGAAATGGCATATGCTGTGCTCCCGGTGGATCATATCGTCGCATTTCTGTTTCTTTTCCTCGGAGTGCTGTTATTAAACAGCCTGTGGTTTCAAAAGAGCGAGGGGCATACGCTCTTCGGCACGCTTGCCGTCTTTGCGCTGTATCTTCTGCTGAGGGAATTCAGTTTACTGTTCCTGGCCCTGTGCGGCCTGACGGAGCCTGTATGGTATGTTTATGTGGGCCGGACTCTGTCCCTTTTCCTCCTGCTGGTGCTTTGGAGCACAGGGGTGCTCCGGTGGCTGAGGGAGAAGCTGGCTGACGGGGATCCTGTCATTTGTATGGTGTGCAGCAATACGGCGCTGCTTCTTTTGCTGCTGCTCCTTCTGTTTCGGTTTGACCTTTCCGCAATGCTTCTCCGGCTGCCGGTACCTGTGGGTGCGGTGGGGCTGTTGGCGGTTTGCGACGGGATTGTCATGCTCCTTCGGCAGCACCGTATTCAGGCCCGCCAGAAAACAGCGATGCTGGAGCAGTATCTTCCTCTGGTGGAAGAACTGATTGAACAGGTGCGGGCGCGTCAGCATGATTTTAACAACCAGATGATGGCGGTAGCAGCAGCGGTTTCTGCCGCACAGGATTTGCAGGATGCACAGGAAGCGGTGACATCTCTGCTTCAGAATGTGAGGCTGGACGGCGCTGATAAGGAGTTATTAAAGTGTGACAGCAAAGTTATCAGCGGGCTGCTGTTTGGAAAAATGAAGCAGGCGGAACTAAAACAGGTTTGTGTGGAGGTAACGGTTGCAGGCGCGTTTCTCCGCCATGCCTTATCGGAAGCCGACTGGGTGGAGGTGATCGCCATTTTGCTGGACAATGCCATCGAGGCTGCCGGGCCCGGAGATGTGGTGTACGCCAGAGCGGCAGAGGAAACGGACGGTCTCCGGTTTTCTGTTCTGAATCCCCACGGTGCTTTATCCAACGTGGAGTTTATACAGATGTTCCGGCGGGGCTGGTCGACGAAGGAGGAAGCCGGACACGGCTACGGCCTGTATAATGTCCGCCGGATTGCGGAACGGCATGGAGGAAGGATTATTACCGGCAATGAACAGCTGAACGGAATACCCTATATAACCATCGGGGTATTGGTTCCCTGAAAATTGAAGAATACCATAGCAGGGGTTTTATGGGGCGGGCCGTTTCGTTCCCATAAAACCCCTGTTTGTTCCCAAAGTCTTGTCTTTATGAAGGAGGATGCTAATATAAAGGGGCAAACACATAAATTCAATGGAAAGGAAGTGCTGACATGCGAAATTTTATTTTAGAGGGAAAGAAAATAGCCAGGCCGGTCCTGTTCACAACGTGTCTCCTTACCCTGCTGACCTGTATTCTATCCTGTACCCTGTATCGTGAGTATACAATCCATTTTGAACTTGACCCATGGGAAATCGGCACCGAGTTTTTAAGCCTTTTGTTTCCCCTGTTTGTTACCGTCCCGATTTGCTGGCAGCTTTACTATGAACGCCGGGATCGTTTTCTGACCTACACCCTGCCCCGGATCAGCAGGCATCGTTATCTGACAGCAAAGTGGGGGGCATGTGCGGCAGCTGCATTTAGCATTATTATGATACCCTATTTCGTCTCCGCACTGTTTGCGCTGTATGTCAGGGCGCCGCAGAAGCTTTGGCCGCTCCCCGTGGGCTACGCCCATGTTTTCCTGGACTTGTATGCCGAAACGCCGGTTCTCTATGCGTTATTGCTTTCTATATGGAAGGGGCTGATGGGCATACTGACAATGACGCTGGGTTTTGTGCTGGCTCTTTATGGCAGCAATATATTCGTAATCCTGACAGGTCCGTTTATCTATGTCATTTTGGAGAATTTCTTTTGGGCAGTCCTTGGTATGCCGGGACTTCGTTTTGTAACAGCCTTTGAGCCGGGCAGCTTAAGCGCTTCGGCTGTTCATGCCTCATCCTTTGCGGCGGGGCCGGTTTTGATGTGTATTGTGATGGGAGCGGCGGCGTTCTATTATCAAAAGGTGAAAAAGCGCTCCATTTATCAGGTGTAGGCCTATGATGAACCGTATGTGGATGATGGTCGGCCGGGGGAAGTTTTTCCTGATTTTTGGGTTATCCCTTTTGTTCGGGCTGAGTGAGAGGGGAAGTGCGCAAGGCTTGCTTCCGTTTCATTTACTGGCCGTCCTGAATGATCAGTATTATTTCGTTTTCGCCGTACTTCCTGTTTTCCTGTTTCTTTGTACCGGTGTGATGGAGGACGATATGCTTTTTGTACTGGTGCGGTATGGGACGTATGGACGGTACTTTTTCCGCAAATGGCGGGCTCTGTCTGTGATTGCGGTATTCTTCTGGCTTGTGCAGATGGCAGCGCTTCTATGCTCCGGTCTGGGGCTTCCCATCGACGGAAGCTGGCCGGAATCACCGGCAGGACAGTGGAAGGAAGTATTTACACTTCTGCAGGGGTATTTTCCGTCGCCATGGGCCGCAGTCCTCTGCTGTGCCGGACAGATGCTTTTGGGATACTGGCTGATTGCCCTGACGGCCCTTTGCCTGGGCCACTTTTGCAGCCGTTCCCTGGCAGTCAAGCTGCTCTTGGCGCTCTATTTATTCGCAGCACTCTGGATTAAGCTGCCGGTTATGTCCCGCCCGCCCTTTGTGTTTTTGACAGGATGGAACCACTGGGTGTTTCTGCTTCACAATCTGGCGGAGCCATGGCGCCTGCCGCTGACTGCTGTGACCACGGCAATTGTGACGATGGGAATGGTGTGGCTTGTCACCCGAAGGTGGTACTTGCGGTTTTCAGTGTCCGTCCGCGGTAAAAAGGGACTGGGGCCCTATTACCGACGTGTCCTGTTTACCGGAAAGAACGGACTGCTTCTGGCTGGCCTGATTTTTCTTGTGACGGCCTGGACCTGGATTTCCGGCGGAGTGCCGGAGGATAGTACGGATTGGCTGATCCGCCTGTTTGCGGGGCACGGCACCGGATCTTTTTATCCGATGGGCTTTATGGCACTGCTGGCCATTGAAGTACTTCCCCTGTGGCCGCTGGGGGTATTCTGTACGCAGGCTGTCGGGGAACGCTCCGTTTTTCTGACAGTCCGCCTGCGGCGGAGAAAGGAGCTTCTGGAGGCGATCCTCTGTACCGGGCTTCTCTGGATACTTCTGTATGGATGTCTGCTTATCCTTGCGGCTGCCGTTCCGCCCCTGCTGTTGGGCTTTTCACCGGATATAGGCCTGAGCGTAACCGCAGTGGGGCTGAAACTTTTGGACGTTGGGTTTCAATTCCTGCTGATTCTGTCGGTCTTATGCGTGACGGGGCAGGCGACGGCAGGGTTTGTGACCGTTGTGCTGCTGCATTTTCTTTGTGTGCTGCCCGTTTCATGGCTCCCGGCAGGGCTTTCCAGTCTGGCGCGGCTGAACCTTCCGCAGACGGGCGGAACCATGCCGGGAGCGGCTGCAGCCGTGCTGCTGGGGACTTGTTCCCTGGCCCTGCTCCTCTGGCTTTCCGGCCGGGGCATTAAGCGTCTGTTCAATCATTAAGGAGGATAATCTATGGAACCCATTATTTCATTAAAACAAGTAAGCAAGAGCTTTTCCGGACGGCGCGTTCTGTCCGGCATTTCCCTGAATGTGGAAAAGGGGAGTACTGTTGGCATAGTCGGGACTAACGGGAGTGGAAAGTCGGTACTGTTCAACCTTATCTGCGGCTTCCTGATCCCGGACAGCGGACAGGTCTGTGTGAGAGGTCAGGTCCTGGGCAAAGGACGTGATTTTCCTGAAAACATGGGTGTGCTGATAAACTCCCCCGGTTTTATCGGTCTTAATACAGGACTGCAGAATCTGCGGTATCTGGCCGGAATCCGCGGTGTGGCAGGCGATAAAGAAATTCGTTCCGCCATGCAGAAGGTGGGACTCGATCCGGAGGATAAAACAAAGGTGGAGCATTACTCCCTGGGTATGAAGCAAAAGCTTGGCATCGCACAGGCCATTATGGAAAACCAGGATATATTGATTTTGGACGAACCATTTAATGCACTCGATTATAAGACCTGCAATGATATAAAAGAAATTATCCGCATCCTCCAGGCGGAGGGACGGACAATTCTCATGACTTCCCACAATTATGATGATTTGGAAACACTTTGCACTCATATCTATGCGATAGATGAGGGAAAACTGGGCATTTATAAGGGACGGCGTGGTTAGGGGGTTCCAATCGTTAATATTGAAGTGATTGAGCATAGCCTACATGGCGCAGGCAAAGCAAATTGCTGAAGCTGTCTGTGATGAACAATCCCTGAACGTTGATGCCATATCCGGCGCTACACTTACCAGCGATACGGTACTAAAGGCAATAGAAAATGCATTGGGAAAGACTGAAAGCTTTGAATAATCACAAGATATATTTAATTCCTTCCATATCTCTTTTAAATAAGGACCATTGGTATGGTTTTGGTTTTGCGGCATAAGCTATAACGATGCTTGTATCAAAGTTCCAATAACCTCTTTGCCATTCCCCTATTTTTGTGTCGTACTTTCCTGATTCTGTAATGGCTGTTACCAAATATTCTCCGTCTGTTACCGGATTGCCATCTTTGGCGACAGATTTCCAGCTCGTTTCCATTATCACTAACTCCTTGTATCTATTCAAATTTTAAATAGTTCTTCTGATAAATTTTATCCGTTTCTAATTATCATTATACATTATAGTTTCATGGGATCGGAGAAGGGAATATTAATGGATAGGAAACCGTAAAAGAAGCCGGAATACGGCATCCGCCGCCGCTTATCAGGGGCAGCGCGGATGTCGTATTTCTGGCAAAGGAGAAACAATCTTAAATATAGAAATATCAAATGATAAAGGCTATTAATTATGCAGAATCAATACCGCATATCAAACCCGTCTTTTAACCGTTCAACGTACACCTCACCGGCCTGCTCCAGCGCCGGAAGCATATAATCCCTGTTATAACGGATAACAGGAATCCGATCATAGGCTCTCATCCCCATGTGCTTTAGCGCCTCTTCCATATTATACAGACACTCAACAGCGCCTAAACCGGTGCCTCCTGCGCAGGCGATTAAGATACAGCGTTTCTGGGCCAAAAATCCATTATGGCCTGTTTCGCACCTGCGGAGCCGGTCGATAAATGCTTTCATATGTTCGGTTACATCGTGCCAGTATACGGCTGAAATAAAGACGATCCCATCGGCTTCCATGAGCTTTCGGTAAATGGATTCGAAATCATCTTTTATGATGCAGCGTCCTTCGGAACGACAGGTCCCCCAGCCATTCCCGCAGGCGAGGCAGTGTTCGGTTTTAAATTTGTTCAGATGTACTTCCTCATATTCCGTTCCCGCTTTTTTTAGTCCGGACAGGAAACTTTCTTTTGCTGAGGCAGTTAAACCGTTTTCATTGGGACTTGACCATACTATTACAACTTTCATTTCAGCACCTCCTGACTTTGCATTTCGTTATGTAAATGTTATTATATCAATGTATCAATCGTAGCACATTTTTCCATATTAATCAACTTTGTACCGTATGCATATTGTTATAAAAAAGTATGCAGAATGGGATATATTCTTTTTAACCGTTCTTTGATATAATCAAGTAGAATAAGAGAGGGGATGATTCCTTGGATAAAACACATGGTATAATCATTTTCGGGGCAAATGGGAGCGGAAAGACTACGCTCGGACGGGAACTGGCGGGGCTGCTGGGGTTCAGGCACATGGATATAGAAGATTATTATTTTGAAAAATCGGAGATCCCGTATACGGTTAAAAGGTCACGAAAGGATTGTCTGGAGCTGATGCTTTCCGATATCGAAAAATATGGTTCGTTTGTCATCACTGCCGTCACAGGAGATTTTGGGGACGAGATACAGCGGCTGTATAAGCTTGCCGTAGGGATCACGGCTCCGCATGAGGTGCGTATGTCGCGGATAAAACAACGTTCCCGTGAAAAATACGGGGATCGCGTCTGCAAGGGCGGTGATATGTATGAACAGGAACAGCAGTTTTTTGATTTTGCCGCCGCACGTTCCCTGTCAGGGATCGGGGAATGGGCGGAAACGCTTACCTGTCCGGTTATGTATGTGGACGGGACGGTGGATTGGCATATAAATGCCGCCGTGATAGCGGAACGGTTTTCAGCCTTAATAAAGGATAGGGATGAGATGGGTTCAATCATCAGATGAACAGCTTTACCAGGGAGTTTATTTAAAGAATCAGGAGGAAGCAGTCATGTTGGGATTTATAATTTGGGCTTTCGTGGGAATTGCGGTTATTGCCATAGGTATCTTTGCCTTTTTTTCGAAAAAGGCGGTAGGTGTATGGGCCAATATGGAGATGTTTGAAGTGACGGATTATAAGAAATATAATTATGCGGTAGGGAAAATGCTGTGCATATTTGGCGTTGTTTTTATAATTCTGGGATTTCCGCTGTTAAGCAGTCAGACTGCTCCATTCATTCTGTTTTCCACTGTGGGGATAATAATAGAGACTATAATAACCATGGCCTTCTATACCCGGATTATAGAAAAGAAGTACCGTAAAAGGAAGTGACAGTATCTTCGGAAGGAAAAAGGGAAAGAATGTAACGGTTGGTTATAAGCAGAGGGAGGGGCGGTGATATATTGGAAAAAAAAGAAAGATGGACATTGGCTGCCGTCCTGCCGCTGATCGTATTAGTGATGTTTTTGGTATGGGGAATCAAGCCCCGTACGGATGATATCAGGACGGCTGTTTCCGCAGACGGCATATGGGTTCTGGAGGATACGGAGCTTATGCAGACGGCGGTGCGGCTTACAGGGGATGTGGAATATGTGCCGAACGCGCTGCTGACCCCGCAGGAATTTGAAGGGCGGACGGATATCCGCGTAGGACAGCCGGGAAATGAAATCCAGTATGCTACCAGCCGGATGCGGATCAGGATACTTCCCGGAAGCTATCTCATCTGCGGTTATAGTGTGGACTTTGCCAGCAGAATGTACGTGAACGGGAAGCTGCTTTTTGAAGCCGGGGTACCCGGGGACAGCCGGGAGACAACGGTGCCCGGTGTAAAATATTATCAGCTTCCGGTATCGCCGGATGCCGACGGTGAGATTGTCATTGTACAGCAGGCATCCAATTTTACGCATAAGGACGGAGGCACGCATGGCACTCTCTACATAGGTATGCCGGAATGGATTAACCGGTATACGTTCCGGAACCTGTGGCCGGAAGTGATATTGATGGGGTGCTATCTGGTGCTGTTTCTTGTCCATTTTATCCTTTATCTGATGATGAAGGGGTATAAGGCGAATCTGCTGTTTGCCCTGTTCTGTCTTACCTGGTTCCTCCGGACCGGAGTTACGGGACAGCGGATACTGGACTCCGTTCTGCCGGGACTGCCCTGGACGACGGTGTTCCGGCTGGAATATCTGACCATGCCATTGAGCGGAATTCTGCTGGTGTGGCTTCTTTATCTGCTGTTTCCCGGGGTGCTGCCCAAATGGTTCCCGCCTGCCGCCAGTCTTGTTTGTGCGGGCTTCGCCGGAATCGATTTGTTCGGTTCCACGCTGCTGATATCCTATACTGCGGTATGGCGGATCGTGCTGCTGGCGGGAATTGCCCTGTATTTTTTTATACGGCTGTTCCTGTGCTGGAAGAAACCGGGGGCGGCACAGCTTGCTGTGCTGCTTGGCTTTGCCTTCCTGCTGGCGGCGGCCCTTTGGGATATGCTGTATCACCGGGATATCCTTCTTCTGCCTGCGCTGCGTTTTTCGATATCGGAAATGGCGATGGCCGTTTTTGTTCTGTTTGCCATGACGGCAATGTTTTTCGGAACCATGCAGGAAGTGCGCCAGGCGAGGGAGAGGGAAGAGAGCATGGCGGCGGAAAAGGAAATGCTGGAGGAGATGAACCGGCTGAAGAATCAGTTTTATACGGATGTCTCCCACGAGATGAAAACACCCCTGACAGTTATTTCCGTCAATGCGCAGTTTGCGGCACAGAACATCAGGGCAGGTATGGTGGATGAGGAAACGGTTATGGATCTGACCGCCATTTCCGCCGAGGCCAGGCGGCTGGCCGGGATGGTAACAAGCCTTGTGGGGCTTGGGCGGATACAGGGAGCGGCGGAAGGCAGAGGGGTTCTGGCTCTGGATTCCCTTGTGCTGGAGACTGTCCGGATTTATCAGTCTATGTTTAAGCAGAAAGAAAATATACTGACGGCGGAGGTGGATCCGGATCTGCCCTCCGTGGAGGGGGATGCCGGACAGCTGGTTCAGGTGCTCATCAACCTGCTGAGCAATGCCAACAAACATACGGGAAAGGGCAGGGTTTCCGTCCGGGTGGAAAATCTGGGGAAGCAGCTCAGGGTGAGTGTTGCGGACAACGGCGATGGTATCAGCCCTGAGCTTCTTCCTCATGTATTCGAGCGTTTCAGACGGGGCGGGGAAGGCGGCGCAGGCCTGGGACTCACTATCTGCAGAACAATCATAGAAGAGCATGGCGGCATGATTGGCGCTGAGAGCGCGGAAGGCGAAGGAACGCGGATTTGGTTTACTCTGCCGGTAAAGGAGGGCGCGGAACATGAATGAAAAGGGAACAATCCTGCTGGTGGAGGATGATAAGAATATTCAGCGCATCAACAGGCGTATTCTTGAGAGAGAGGGCTTCATGGTGCTGTGCGCCTCCACCCTTAAAGAGACGCAGGAGCTGCTCCGGGAACACACGCCGGACGCGCTGGTGCTGGATATTATGCTGCCTGACGGAAACGGCCTTGCCTTTTGTGAAAAAATCCGTCCTGCCACATCCGCTCCGGTGCTGTTTCTGACGGCTCTGGATGAAAAGAGTGAAATCATTGAAGGGCTTGTGGCAGGCGGCAATGACTATATTACAAAGCCCTATGATGTGGATGAATTTGTTGCCCGTGTCAATGCCCAGCTCCGTCTGGCGAGGATGAACCGAAGGGATGCGGAGCAGGCGGAAGCCCTGTCCCGCGGCCCGCTGTCGCTGGATACCGTGGCGCTTCGTGCTTTTCTGGACGGAAAGGATATGCGGCTGACCGCGCGTGAGTTTTCTGTCCTTCTGTTTCTGTTAAGGAACGAAGGCAGAATCCTGAGTGCGGATGAGATCTATGAGGGAGTATGGAAGCAGCCCATGTCCGGGAATGCAGGAGCCCTTTGGAAATGTATGTCCCGGCTGAAAAATAAGCTGGCTGTTTCGGATAAAATCTCTCTGATGAGCTTCCGGAAAGAAGGGTATATGCTGGAGGTTATGGAAAAATAATCCCGAATCAGAGCGGGAATTACGGAAGATAAAAACGCGAACCTGACAAATTGGTAAGGTTCGCGTTTTTCTTATTTTTTTCTGCTATTCTGATACAAAAAAGGAGGCGCGTATGAGAGAGGAACAGGCTCAGATGACGTTTGAGGTGTATATAGAGGAATGCCGCAATTATACCTGGCAGGGTAAGCTGACAGCAGAGGAGAAGGTTCTGGAATTCAAAAGTGAAACGGAACTGCTGTTAGCGATGGATACGCTTATGTATGGAGAAGGTGAGGTGCCTTCGTGAAGGAAAATGCGGCATATAACGAACAATTTGTGGGAGAATGTCTGAAAAAAATAAGAAAGGCCCCGGATGCGGAGGAGGGGCTGAACCAGCTTCTGCGTTTCCTGGGGGAGCGGCTGGAATGCGACAGGGTATATGTATTTGAAGAAATGGACAGGCAGCATATCCATAATACCTATGAATGGTGCCGTAGCCATGTTTCATCCGGCATACAGGAGCTTCCCTATGTGGCGAAAAAGGATCTGTATCCCTGGTATGAGCGGCTGGCGGACGGTGAAAATATCATTGAACCGGATGTGGAAAGCCTGCAAAAGAGTGATCCGCTGATCTATGAATTTTTACAGCGCCAGAATATCCGCTCCGTTATTTTAAGCCCTATGATGGCACAGGGAAAGATACATGGCCTTTTAGGGGCGGATAATCCGCCGCCGGAAAAAATGGAGCATATTTCAATCCTTTTTGAAGTACTGGCTTATTTCGTCTGTTCGCTGGTCGGCCAGAGAGATCTGTTAATGCTCCGCAAGCTCCGCGCCGACAGGCAGAAGCCGAACCCGGAACTGTCCGGGCATAACGGGAAAACAATCCTGCTGGTGGACGACAGCCGGGAACTGTTATATCTGAACGAACGGATCCTGCGCCCTCAGGGCTATACCATACTGAGTGCAGGGACACTGAGGGAAGCAGGAAAGATTCTGGAGGAGGTTACTCCGGATGTGATTGTCCTGGATATTGATCTGCCGGACGGCAGCGGCCTTGCATTCTGCAGGGAGAGGTGCAGCAGGGCGGACATCCCGGTAGTGTTCCTCACCGCCCACTCCGATGCGCAGACGGCGAAGGAAGGGATGGAGGCAGGAGGCTTTGCATTTCTCACAAAGCCCTATGATGTGGAAGAGCTACAGCGCGCTGTGACGGACGCCATGGACAGAAAAGCCGGTGTTTTCGCCTGAAGCCGTCACTCTTGTATCCAGCTTTTTAAATACGGAGATCATCATAATCAGCGCGGCCGCAAAGGAAATAATATCAGCGATCGGCCCGGAGTAAAGCGGGCCTGTAACGCCAAAAACGGCGGGCAGACATAAAACAAGCGGAACACTTAAAATAAAATCACGCAGCAGCGAAAGCGACATGGACATTACCGGCTTTCCCAAAGACTGCAGGAAAATGCTGGTCGCCTTTGTCACACAGCAAAGAATAACGGTGGAGAGGAAAATACGGAAGGATAATGCGGCAAATTCATTGTACAGTTCATTTTCACTTCCGAACAGGCTGATGATCGGTACGGGAAAACATTCAAATAAAAAGGCAGCCGCAGCGCCGATTATGACTTCGGCCGCAATCATGGTTTTATATATTTTTTTCACACGATCCATATGTCCCGCCCCGTAATTGTAACCGACGATAGGCTGGCTTCCTGCGGCAATACCCACCACAACGGCGATCACAATCTGGAATACCTTCATGACGATTCCCATGACTGTCATAGGGATATCCGCCCCATACTTTGACATGGCACCGTATTTTACCAAAGTGCTGTTCATCACCCCCATGATCACTACGATGGAGAGCTGGGTCAGGAAACTGCTGATCCCCAGCGGCAGTATTTTTGCAAGATATTTGAACCGGATAAGCATGCTGCCCGGATCCAGCCGGAAGCTCTTGGCATGAAAGAGATAGTATGCGGCCAGCACCGCGGAAACAAACTGTCCGGCGATGGTTGCAAGCGCCGCGCCCGTCACGCCCCAATGCAGGACAAAGATTGCTATTGGGTCTAAAATGATATTGATTACGCATCCGATCAGCGTACTTATCATAGCGAACTGCGGGCTTCCGTCCGCACGGATAATGGAGTTCATGCCGTTCGTGAATACGAAAAAAGGAATTCCTATAATAATGATATTAAAATAATCCCTCGCGTAAGAAATGTTATTCTCAGTTGCGCCGAAAACAGACAGAATGGCTTCCTTGCCGAAGGCAAAAAGAACAACAAGCACGATACTGCTCAGGATAAGCAAAGAGACCGCATTCCCCACACTTTTCCTTGCGCGCTCGTTGTCTTTCATTCCCTGACAGATGCTCAGGAATGCGGCACAGCCGTCACCTGCCATTAATGCGATTGCCAGAGCGATAACGGTAATGGGAAATACTACGTTTGTGGCGCCGTTCCCCAGATAACCGACGCCCCGGCCGATAAAAATCTGGTCAACGATATTATAAAGGGAAGAAACCAGAAGAGACAAGATACAGGGGACGGCAAACTTCATCATAAGCCTTCCAATCGGAGCCTCCTCCAGATATTGGTTTGAGTTACTGTTCATAAAAATCTCCTTTCAAATGCACAGCTGACCGGCAGCCTGTTTTTTATACTTATTGCAAACAAAAAAGCAGCAGCTTAAATGTGTGGCCTTCACATTCAAGTTACTGCCTGTTTTTTCATTGCTTATAAATTATAGCTTAAAAATTTTATGGATGTAAGAACAATAAGTTACAAAAATTAAGCTGTTATATATTGTGCATTCTGCCATGAGATTTTCAGAAGTTTTCCGGCAGCGCTTTCATTCTGCCATATCAGTTACGAGCCGGAGCCGTGTGATCGGGATGCTCCGGTGTTTCGGGACGTTTTGCCAGAGAATCATTAGAGGTAAGCAGCAGATGGCCTTTATTTGCATTGTCGCTGCAGAAGCTGATAGTGTAGTAGGCATAAGGCTCCAGATCATTGATTTCTAATTTAATGGATTCGTCTTTTAGATCAGAATAGGTTCCGCTGTAGACTATCCTGCCATCCTCATTGGCGGCAACGATGATTTCTGATGTGCCGTCGACAGTTATTTTCCCTGAAAAAACAGCCTTTGTAATGCCGTCTTCCGTATAGATTGTCATTTCACGGTTAAACCCGGCCTCATCCGGATCGTCCGTATTGAATTCAAGACGCGTTCCCTGTCCGCTGTTCCCTTTGAATCTCCAGTCTGCAAAAATGGCCGTAAACAGAAAATAGAACAGAATTCCGGCTGTTATCAGGCATATGGCTGTTACGATATAAGCCGCTTTTACATGGCTGTTATTCTTTGTACCCTCATTTCCGTTCATTTTTTGTTTCTCCTTCGTTGGCATTGCCGTAACCACTGAGATATTTTTGGGTGATTCTTAAGTTGATTTGAATCACGACAGCGGTAGCGATCAGCAGCAGGGCTGACAACCAGCTGAGGGGCATATCATCTGCATGGGTAAATGATTCGTTTCCAAGGTAAGGATTCCCCGGTTTCCCATTTAGAAAAATATACCTATCGCTCTTTTATAATTTTTATAAATAAAGCCTCCATTTTTTTATAATTGCAAACAAATGAATCAATACTTGCCTGCACCATTTCCTGCTCACTAATAGCGGAAAAATGAAGAATATAACCGGACTGGTATGCCAACTGCCTGATAAATTCTCTTTGTGTTCTTCCGTTTCCTTCTCTAAATGGGTGGAGTGCATTTATTTCCGAAAAATAATAAGCAGCTTTTTTTGCAAATTTTTCTTTTGGGAGTCCTTCTAAATAGCAGTCATTTTTTAATTTTCCAAATATTTCGTCTGCCTGTGTTTCGATAAATTGCACTTTGCAAAACATGTTTGACTTTGCAATATCAACTGAACGAACCTTGCCAGCCCAGGGATATATATCTTGAAAGATATATTTGTGAATAGTTTGCAGATGTTTAAAATCAAATTTTCCTGCTACCGGCTTATCCAGTAAATCTATTAATCGAAGCATTGTCAGTTTTCGTTCGGCTTCTTGAAATTTTTCTGCATCATGAATGTTCAGCTTATTCATTAAGACGTCTGAATCAGGATAACAGTAGATTCTATCACTCATTTAGTTCTCCTTGTAATTCTCTAAAAGCTGCTTCCTGATATTATCTTTGTCCCCGCTTTCCTGATATTCTTTCAAAAGATTTATATCGTTTTTGTCTAACGGCATTTGCTCCATGGCCATAGAGGCACTAACTTCAGCTATTTGCTCTTCAGTCGTATAAATCTGTGGAATTTTGATTTCAAATGGAATACTTTTTGTCAATATAATTTGTTTCAGAAGCATATTGACAACAGATGACAAATTCGTTCCAAGCTCTTCAAGAATAACGCTGGCCTGCTCCTTATCCTTAGTTTCAGTACGTACCTGTAAAAATGTCTTTTCCATAATGATATTACCTCCCTATATAGTCAGGCAGTGATTATGTTCTAATTATATTTAGTATATCACTTTGTATTGACATTATCAATACAGGCAAGATAAATGGCAAAAAAAATAGTCACAGACAAGGTAAGTGTGAGTTGTGGTTTCATATCCTTAACTATGTAGAACCCCTGACTCCCACTTTGATATAGACTGCCGGGATACATTCATTTTTTCCGCGAGCTGTTCCTTCGACATGCCGTTTGCTTTCCTTAATTCCAGAATTTTTTCTGCTAAATTCATTCAGGCTCCTCCTTGTTGTGTTAGTATTATAACATGGAGGAACGGTTGCAACTATCAAATGTTCTTACCATTTCTGTCGCTTTGCAGCTGCATGACCGGTTGCAGCTGCAAAGCGGGCAGCGTTATTGCTTGGAATGCAGGGCTGGTAATAACGATTTTTTAAAAATCTATTACCATTTTGTAAGAAGTCGCATCATTGGCAATGATTGACTGCGGAACACGATCGAGCCAGTCATCACCCCAGCGGTGTCTTGCTGCGAGCACGGTTTCTTCGCCTTGTTTTGTTAAAAGACGGCGCTTTCTGTCATCGCTTGCTTTTAAGGAAGGTTTTTTCCCGGAGTAGTATCCGGCGCAGGAGCTGGGAGTTTTTCCGTATTTTACTGCAAATTCAGAGATTTGTTCAGGCGTTACGGATCCGCTGCAGCGATAGATTTCTTCCAGTATGGCAACGGAACGGATTTCGCCCACCGTTGCGCTGACGGTTTTGTTTTCCGGGGAGGATTCCAATACCTCAATCAGATTTGTGACGGCTGCCTGGATTCTTTTTAATTCTTCGATTACGTTTTGCATAAATAGCTCCTTTCGTTGTAAAATTCGTTTAACGAGTTTCATAACCATATCATAGCACAAATAAAATGGTTGTCAAGTTCATTTAACGAAAAACATAACGAAAGTTTGTTTCTTGTTCGTCAGTGCCTGTGATATACTTTTTTTCAGATAGAAGAGAGGGAAGGAATGGCTGAAACAAAAATTCATTATATACATGACATACATAGTGGTGCGGAACTTATTTTCTGCGATAATTCTGCAATATCGTATCCTCTTCATAACCATGTTTCTGTCTTTACGGTCGGCATGGTTTTGGAAGGGTCTGTTTTATTGCGTGTTGGACAAAGTTCAAAAATTTACGGCAAGGACCAGATTTTCGCCATCCTTCCGTATGTACCGCATAGTATTACGGCAAAAGAGAATTATTCATTATTGAGCCTGTGCATCAGGAAAGATATAGTAAGCCGTGATGACTGCAGCTGGGAAAAGATCAAATCGGAAATAGTAAAGGTACTGACAGATGCCGGGGATTTCAGAAAAATAAGCCGGGGCCAGGTTATTCATTTCCTGAGTTATCTTTATTCTGTTAATGAGAGTGACTTTTGGGGCGGGGAAAATACAGATACATCCTTGGTCAGCGGTTTGAAGCAGCGCATTGAGAGGTATCCCGAAAGCAAATTCAGTGTTGAGGAAATGGCACGTGCCGCATTTACAAGTAAGTACCATTTTATCCGAAGCTTTAAGAAGGAAGTAGGCCTGACGCCCCACCAGTTTCAAATACAAAACCGTATACGTAAAGCGCAGCGGCTCATGAATAGGGCGGAAACGATTACAGAAGTGGCCTTGAACACAGGCTTCTGCGATCAAAGCCACTTTATAAAGCAATTTGAAAAAATGGTGGGACTGACGCCTACCGCTTATAAAATGTCCTGTGATGTGTTTGCGCCTGATTCTGAGGGGCAGGGCTCCACCCGGCCGGCTGGAACACTAGTTTGATGCAGGCATGAATTTGGCAAACAGGTACAGGCCGTCTGCCCCTGCCTGTACTTCGTGGGGAGAGGCCTTTTGGAAAATGGAAATAACGCCGGGCTCGTATTTTAATTCCACTCCATCATTGATGCAGATCCCTGTCCCTGCAATTACCTCGTGGGTTTCGAGCTGTTCCTTATGAATGTGACTGCCGATTTTCCTGCCCGGCGCGATTTTTACCAGATGAAAGCTGAATTGCCCGCCGGTCTGATCGGAAGTAATGATATTCTTTAGTTCCACACCGTCAAACGTCGGGTGAACGGACCAGGGAATATCATCGAAGGAAAACTCTGAATCCGGCAGAAGCAGCTTTCCGCAGGTACTGAACTTGTCAAACAGGTTTTTAAATTCCATATGTATCACTCCTTTGAGATTTTATTAGCAGATTGCCTGCCTGAGAGTATGGTACTTTATGTTTCGGGGGTTTGAATTGTATAAAATTGCGGTATGTTATTCCCTCTTTATTCTTTTGGTGATTTATACTGGCAACATATCATTTTCCTATCTATATTATTATTTCTTTTACTGAGTATGCAGTATACTTTGATTCTTGAATTATACAGTGGTTAAAATATTTTATATTACGCCGATATACAAAAAATAGTATATGTATGTTAAAGTAAAGGAAAAAGCAATGGACAAATCTGAGCCGAAAAGTTTTTGGTCTAATATAATTTTATTATTTCGTTTTATAGCCGGAATCGACAAAAAAATATTTATATGGCTGGGTATATCCGTTTGCATATCAGCGCTGATACCCTTTCCCTATATTCTATTATCCAGAAAGGTAATAGATTCTTTTGCGAATGGTGCTGATTATTCGGCAACTGTTAAAATTATAGTCATTATGGCAGTATCCGGCTGGCTGATTAAAACGATGAATCAGTTTATTAATACAGAATTGGATAAAAAAGTAAAACGTTTGGAGTACGAGGCAATTCAAAGGCTTTTTTATAAAATGTCTGTTTTGGATTATGTTCTGCTGGACGATGCGGATACAAAAGATAAGTTCGGAAAAGCGACTAAATGCGTTATGGCTCTGAATTTTTACGAACTCATTTTATCGGTCAGGACCTTTTTTTCCAGTATATTGATTCTGCTGGGAGTTTTGGGAATTATCGCATCTGTTGATGTTTGGCTTTTGATAATAGTTTCCTTTGTTATCGTAGTTAATGCATATGCAAACTCACGATTAAAAAAATACAGATATAAAATAGATAATGAGCTGTGGCCAATTGATCGGCAGATGGAATGGTATATGCAGTTTAGTGCGAACATTGAATATGCGAAAGAAATCCGTGTAAATCAGCTGCAGAAATTTATATTTGATAAATATCGGAAACTATCAGATACTTATTATAAATTACTCGATCAGATAACGAATTCGGAAGGAGCGGTAAAACATATCGGCTTGTTTTTATCTATGCTGCAGGAGAACATGGCCTATTTAGTCCTTGGCTATAAGATATTGGTTGAAAAAACACTGACAGTAGGTGATTTCACGATGACCTTCAGTGCAATAGCCTCCTTTAAGGATGCCTGCAGCGGTATAATTGATGGAGTTATTGAAGTATTGAACAGAGGAAGATACTTTTCCAAGTATTTAGAATTTATGGATCTGGAGGGCAACAGCAGCAAAGGAGACGTTCCTGTGACAATCAATCCCGTGCAGGGAGCCGAAATAGAGTTTTCTCATGTTTCCTTTCGATATCCGAATCAAAAAGAATATGCATTGAAAGATATTAATGTTAAGCTTTCACCTTTTACAAGGGTTGCTGTAATCGGTGATAATGGCGCCGGAAAAACTACTTTTATAAAATTATTATGCAGGCTGTATGAACCTGATGAAGGGATAATTTCATTAAATGGAAAAGATATACGCACTTATGATTATAAAGAATACCAGAAGATTCTGGCTGTAGTTTTTCAGGATTATAAGCTTTTCTCTTTTTCTGTCAGGGAGAACATATTGTTTTCAAATGAAGGAAAAATTAAGGATGAGGAAATCTATGGCAAAGCAAAGCTGCTGGGAGCGGACAGTATAATCAGTAAACTGCCTGAAGGACTGGATACGTTATTGTTTAAAGATTATGATGTGAGCGGTGTGAATCTTTCCGGGGGTGAGGGGCAGAAGATAGCGATATTGAGAGCGCTGTTCAAGCAGTCTGAGATTATGATACTTGATGAACCTACTGCAGCATTGGATCCGGACGCAGAGAAAAAGATTTACGAAGGTTTTGAAATGTTAACAAGGGGAAAAACAGCTATTTACATATCTCACAGATTAGCAAGCGCGCGTTATTGTGATGTGATTTTGGTGTTCAAAGACGGACGGTTATGTGAACAGGGAAGCCATGAGGAATTAATCGGGATGGATGGAGAATATAAGAGGCTTTATCGGATCCAGGCTGATTATTATGCGGATTAGAAGGAGAAACAATGAACAGAACATATATCAGCGGCGGTATGATATATGACGGAACGGGCGGAGACCCGTTCTTCGGGGATATCGTGATAAATGGTGGTAAAATAGAAGAAGTGCTGCCCCACAGAACAGATCGGTTCACCGGTACGGAAGGCCCGCTTATCCATGCGGAAGGCCTTGCGGTGACGCCGGGATTTGTGGATGTGCACAGGCACTGTGATTTCGCAGCGCTCACAGACCCTGCTTTTGGGCATTTGGAACGAAAACAGGGGATAACCACAGTGCTTGCAGGAAACTGCGGCATGAGCCCTGCCCCGTCAGACGACAGCTCAAGAGCGGCAATGTACCGTTTTCTGGAACCCTGCCTCGGAAAGCCTCCTGCGGACGGAAGCTTTCCGGATTTTGCCTCTTACCTGAACGCATTGCATGCGAAGAAGCTGCCGCTGCATATGGGGGCAATGGTGGGAACCGGCGCGGTACGGATTGCAGTAAAGGGATTCGGACAGAGCAGTTTTTCCCAAAAAGAGCTGGATACTGCCTGCGGGCTGCTTGGGGAAGCCTTTGAACAGGGAGCCCAGGCAGTCTCTGCGGGAATCATGTATGTGCCTGAATGTTTTAATACAAGAGAAGAGTGGTATGCTTTCTGCCAGGAGGCGGCAAAGCATGATAAGCTCCTGACCATCCATATCAGAGGAGAAGGTGACGGCCTGATTCCTTCCGTGCAGGAGGTGATCGATTTCGCCCGGAAGACCGGAGTCAGGATCAATATCAGCCATTTTAAATCCGTAGGACTGGCAAATTGGAAAAAAGATATTTATGATGCGGTATCTCTGATTGAAAAGTCGGGACTGGATATTACCGCCGATGTATATCCCTATGACGGCGGTTCCACCATCCTGGGCTCCCTGATTCCTCCAGTCCTGAGCGTAGAATATGGAGAAAGGCTCAGCAGCGCGCTGGGCACGCCGGAGGGTGTAAAGGCCCTTAAGAAAGCGCTGAAGGAAAAATGGGAGGGCTGGGACGATATGCTCAGCGCTGTCGGCAGCGGCAGAATTCTTATCAGCTCCCTGGAAGGGGAAGAGAATCAGTGGATGATTGGCAGGACTCTGGAGGAAGTGGTAAAAGACGGCGGGTTTGATTCGGAAGCAGAGGCTATAGCCGCCCTCATGTATGCGGAGGAAGGAAAGGTAGGGATTATCGTTTTAAGCATGTGTCCGGAGGATGTGGATTATGTGATTTCCCTGCCCTTTACCTCTGTTATATCAGATGCGCTCTATGGAGGAGGGAGCCATCCGCATCCCAGGCTTTATGGCGCTTTCCCGAAAATAATCGAAGAGTATGTCTGCCGAAGGAAGCTTTTGACCCTGCAGGAGGCGGTACATAAAATGTCAGGAAAACCGGCGCAGCGTTTTCAGCTGGAAAAACGCGGTCTGCTCCGGGAGGGTTACTATGCGGATCTTCTGCTGTTTAAGCCGGAAGAAGTAAAAACCCGTGCATCCTATGTCAATCCCTGTGTGGAGGCTGAAGGGATAAAGATGATATTTACCGAGGGAAGATTACAAAGAGAGTGAACGGGAATCTGAAGGAAATGAAAAAGAGAATCAAAAAAACCGGCCTGATGCTGTCACGAAATGGACAGCCCCGGGCCGGTGCTTATTTTGCATAAGAAAGGGTTCCGTCGTTAATTTGTTTCGATACGGAAGGTCCCGTCCGCAAACATATTAAAAGTAGTATCCCCGATAGTGATCAGGCCGGTCTGCATCGCTCCGGTTTCCGTATTTAAAAAGAAAATCTGCTCTCCTACCTGGATAAAACCTTTTACAAGGCTCCCGTCCCCATTTCGGAAATAAATCCGGCCGTCTTCTTCAAACCATCCGTAAGCGGGCAGAATCGTTTCAGCACCATCGGCAGGCTTGTCTCCGTCATCCGCATTTTGGGCAAAAAGTACGATTTTGTATGCAGAGGAAGCGGCATCGGACCAAATAAGGCAGGTGCGCCCCTCGGTCAGATCGGTGAGAAAGACCATATTTCTTGTTAAATAAGGTATGATAGTACAGTCCTTCGGAACCGTAAATTCCGAGCCGTCCGCTGCGGTCAGCAGATAGGCGGCCCCTTTGTCCTCCATGGACTTAACGGTCACATAATCAGGCACCTTATAGTCCGCAGGGATTTCGGTGAGAATCATCGGGGAATTTGTCTGGGGCGGAATGCTCATTGTCATGGCAGGGCCGACATAAGCATAAGCCGTCTGCCCATCCTGAATGCTATCAGGGGATACGGGGAACCCGTTCTGTGCGTACAGGATTTTGGTGTCCTCTGATATATGGATGACAATATCCCCCTGGTAGGATTCACCGCTCTGGTTATCAAATATGATTGTATCATTTCCGGATTTTGTCATGGTGCCCCATATCCTGGATGGCCCAAGCTGAGGGATTTCAGCCGCCTGGGAAGTCAGGGGACTGCCGGCAAGTGCGGTCACACAGCTTGCCAGAGCCAAAGCTAAAAGTGAAAATTTCTTTTTCATTTATAATACCTCCTGTATCAATATTCTATCTTGCATTTCTGTTTACAGGTGAGAACATCTGCCTGTCCTTTTACTATAACAAAAAAAGAATCAAAATCCCATTAAAAAAGTATGAAATATAATATGCCCTCAAAATAACGGTAACGGCGGGCGCCTGTTCAGCCGCAGATAGCTGAAAACGGACAGTTATTAAATATAGCGCCGTACCCTTTTCAGATACTGAACATACTCGTCGCCGAACTTTTCCATACACCATCTTTCTTCAGAAAGAATAATCCAGTGGGCCGATATCTGGAAAATGATTACCAGAGCCAATAATATCAAGGACTGTGTCAGCAGCACATATCCCATGAAAAAGACAAAATAGGCCACATACATCGGATTGCGCGACACGCGGTAAAGCCCGTTTTTGTTAATTCCGTTTTCGGAAGGAGAGGCAAAGTTCACCACCGAAATAAGAAGCAAGATAACTCCTGCGATATAGATGGCTAAGCCTGTGAAGAAGAGCCACGCAGGTGTGCAGCTTACTTTCAGAAAAAGTATGTATACAAAAATTGCTATATTTGAAATCTGATAGAATATGCAGGCCGTCTTTTCGTTTCCCTGTAACGGAGCAAAATAGGCGGCGCGTCCGACCGCCTCTTTATTCAGCAAGGATAATAGTCCGAAACGTATCAGAAAAAAAGGCAGTAATAATAAAATTCCCATCAGCGTAAATCTCCCATTCTGCAGTTGGCCGTCTCCCTCTCCCGAATTCATCAGGCTGGAGCTTTTTGCGTTGTCAGTTATTTAAAATTGTATGATCTGTTTACGTAAAAGTCAAACAAATATTGTTGTTATGTTGTAAAATAAACAGATGCTGTCTGCGTATGCCGTTGCTGTGCCGCCCGCAGGATTTATGATAATAATACACGTAAGATAAAATACTTTTAAAACTCATTGGAACTTGTAAATGATGGAAAATAATGTTATAATTTTTTCACTGACATGATTTCATTTGGCAAAGCCGGCGAAAGCCGGTGACGCAAAGCTAGAGGGCCTTGTATCCGTTATTCGGTATGTGGCAGCCAGTTGCAAAAGATAGAGAGCAGCAGGTAAGGGCTGTTTTTTTGAGCGACTGTGCGATGGTTTTTATCCATTGAACAGCGCTTATTTTTTTGTTCCCCGGAGATTACATGCCGGAGCGTGTTTGAAAAGGAAAGCTCCCGGAGCAGATTCTTTTTCCCAAATGAAAAGAAAAAGTACGATATGAGGAGGATACATATGAAACGAACATTGGCCTGCCTGATGGCCTTATTCCTGGCGGTAACCACCGTATTGCCGTCCCGGGCGTCCGGTATGGGAACGGCGGATTCCCATACGGAAGAATCCGCTTTGTCTGATTCCGGTACAAAAAAGGAAACGGAGAGTATGCCGGAAACGCCAGCGGAGAATCCGTCGGAGCCGCTGACCGGAAATATGGACGGAACTGCAGCCGGTACGGAATCCGGTACAGAAACCGAAGCGGGGGCGGGTACCGAAACGGAAACAGAGGCAAATTCGGAAACAGAGACAAAATCAGAATCAGAGAAGGAATCGGAATCTGAAAAGGAGTCAGAAACAGGGACGGAAACGGAGACAGAAACTGAGACAGAAACTGAGACAGAAACCGAGACCGAGACCGAAACTGAACTGCTTTTAAAAGGCAGCAGGCAGAAAAAAATCAGTGACGATTGGAATAATCATGCTTCAGAGAACGGCAGCGGCAGAATCGATGTAACGATTGGCAATGTCCTTCCCCTGGAAAATGGAGTAACCATGCGGGTATGGCTGGTAAAGGATGGGGAAACAAAGCAGGAAAGGACAAAGGTTTTTGAGAGGGATAAAACAGGATATGATGACAGACAACCAATATCCTTCGACGATATAGAGCCCGGCACCTGGGAGCTTCACATTTCTGCCAAAGGATTCCGGGAATATGTGCAGACCATGGAAATGGACGGGGAGATTAAGTCTGTTGAAGTATATACAGATTTTCTGGCCCTTCCTGACCGTACCTACGAATCAGGAAAGCTTCACCCGGGCGTGCTTCTGTTCGGTGATATGAACGGTGACGGGAAGCTGGATGAAGAGGATAAAAATATAATTATTGATAACATCAATGAGGCGGAGAAGAGTGGCGGCGGACAGACGGGAAAGGAATTTTCCTCGCTGAAGGATTTACAGTATTTTGTAAACAGCCTTGCCAATCTGAAAGCGGGCAGGGATACGCTGTCCTCCATAAGCAGCGTGGTTTCGCCCAATGCGGTTGCCGTCAATCTGAATGAGGCCGGCGGAACCAAAGTGGAAGAGGGAAATCCGGAGGAACTGCTGCAGGAAGACGGCGGCAATGTAAAGCTGGCACGGGAAGACGGAGAGGTTATTTCCGAAGAGAATCCTGTGGAGATCGGCTTTAATCTTCTGACCCGTGAGCAGCAGGAAAAGGATAAGAGCGTGCCGCTTGAAGAAATTCGCATCACTATGGGAGAACATCAGATTACCTCCGGTGAAGTGGTGGTAGAAACCACGGATGGTGATAAAGTTTATCCGATAGGCAAGGAACAGCCTCAGGCAAGAAGCCGGATGCGGCTGTACGCGACTGAAGCGGATCAGACTGGTGAAGGCAGTATTGTTATTAACCTGGGAGGCCAGATAGCGGTGAAGAAAGTGACTCTGCGTATCACCGGTACATCAAACCAGGGAAACCTCGCGGAAATTTCCAAAGTGGAATTTGTAAATGATATGGAAAAACGTATTCCGGATACGCAGTGGGATACCCCTGAGAACCTGCAGGCAGAATCCGGGGACAAGTCCTTTACCTTAACCTGGAATGCCTGTGTGAATGTCACCGGATATGAGGTGGAAATCACTTATGACGGCAAAACACAGAATATCCGTGTGGCCGGAAATGAACTGCAGGTAAAAAATTTCATGAATAACAAGCTGGTGAACAACCAGGTTTATCATGTAAAAGTACGTTCTGTGAACGGGACATGGGCCAGCCCATATACCGAGCCGGGGATCGATGCCATACCTAAGGCCACCAAAAAACCGGATCCGCCGGATAACATAAAAGCAACAGGAGAGTACCGGAAAATCCGGCTTACCTGGAAAAACATGCCTGATACCGACAGCTATAATATTTTCTATAAGGAAAAAGGCACGGCTTCTTATCAGAAAATAGAAGGTGTGCAGAGCAGTGAATATACGATTACGGAACTGAAGGACAAAACCACATATGAAGTATATCTGACCGGTGTGAATGAACTCGGGGAAAGCGGTCCTTCCATTCATTCGGAGGCGCGGACTACCACACTGACGCCGGCACAGATGCCGGGCTATAAGCTGCTGAATGAATCAGACGGAAAGGGTCAGCTGAGCACACACATTTTATCAGTCACCCATGGACGCGGAAGCATGGTGGGAAGCAGTCTGGACGAAGGCAGCAAAAACAGCGCTTTGGGCGTGGCGGATAAAGACTACGGCTCCTATTACCAGGTTCTTGACTGGGATGACGGCGCGTCCTACCCCAGTCCGGATAAAGGACTGCTGTTTAAGCTGGATGATTACTACAAAATGAACTATATTACCTTCGCCGAAGCAGAGGACCTGGGATATTACAATGGAGTATATGTCTATTATTATGACGAAGCTCATCCTGACGGTACGGCGGCTAAGGGGGTAAGCCTTCTGCAGAAAACCGATCCTGAAGGAAGAAGATATTATGCAATTAAACTGTCCCAGGCCATAATCGCCAACAAAATCCGTCTGGGCTTCACCCGGTCGGGAAACTATCATAATATCGTTATTGCCGAGGTCAATTTCTATTATTATGACAGTCTGGAGGACGACATTCTGGCGTTGTATGCGGATGATCTGCATACAGTGCTGAAGGCTGACGTAACGGAAGATACCATAGATCAGCTGCAGAAACGTCTGGATACAAAAGATGAAAAAAGCGGGGAATACCATCCCGAAAGAACGGCTCTTCAGAAGGAACTGGACAATGCGAAGGGTCTGCTGAATACCGAGCTGCGCGAGGTGGTACAGATTAACCCTGCGATTACGGCGGCGAAGGACGGCCATCTTGGCTTCGGAGGCCTGAATGCATGGCAGCCTCTGGGAGTAACCGCCTATGAAGGAGAACAGCTTGTCATTTATGTCGGACACAATAAGCTGAAGACCGGATCCAATGCCAGCCTGAGGCTGGTTGCCACGCAGTATCATGCGGAAGCGAGCGCCATGGCTGTAAATGTGGCGACGCTGAAGGTGGGAAGAAACGAAATCACAGTGCCTCCCATACAGAGCCTGTCCTTTGAAGGCGGCGGAGCGCTTTATATCCAGTATACGGGAAATGACAGTTCCGATCGTTATGCCGTGAGAGTCAGCGGAGGAGCCAAAGAACCCGTCCTCAATCTGTATGGCATTACGGATGAGGGAGAACGGAAAGCAAGAATCAATACCTATGTGCAGGAGCTGGAAGAGCAGACGGAGAATCTGGAAAAGCTTCATAAAGAGCTTCACCAGGATGCCGTGGAGGAAGACAATAAGGTCAACCGGGATTTCGACAGACAGAACTGTATTCTTGGCGCGACGGATATTATGCTGGATCAGATGATGTATTCCGTGGCCGGAGAACAGATTCTGAAGGGGCTTGGGAAAGGCAGCTCTGAGGAAAAGGCTGAGAGGCTGGATCAATCGCTGAAAGCCATGGAACAGATGCTTCATCTGTTTTACCAGCACAAGGGGCTGAGTACGGATGACAGTGCGCCTGCATCCGACCGCATGCCGGTTCAGCATCTGAATATCAGATACATGAGAATGTTTGCCGGCGCATTTATGTATGCCTCCGGTAATCATGTGGGAATTGAATGGGGTTCTGTATCCGGGCTTGCCAAAGGTGTGCCGGTGAGCGCCGACAACGGGAAATATGAGAGCGGCAGCCTGTTTGGCTGGGGAATTGCCCATGAAATCGGGCATAATATCAACCAGGGTACCTATGCCATCGCGGAAATAACCAACAACTATTTTGCGCTCCTTAGCAGTGCGAAGGATACCAATGACTCCATCCGTTTCCAATACGATAAGGTCTATCAGAAGGTGACCTCCAATACGGTAGGAAGATCCTCCGATGTATTCACACAGCTGGCACTGTACTGGCAGCTCCACCTGGCTTATGACAGAGGCTATAATTATAAGACCTACGATACCTATGAAGAACAGCAGAAGAATCTCTTTTTTGCAAGAGTGGATTCTTACGCCCGCAATACATCCCGTGCGCCCGCTCCGAAGGGAATCGCCCTGAAGCTGGATGGGGATACGGATCAGAAGCTGATGAGGCTGGCCTGTGCGGCTGCCGGAAAGAATCTGCTTGAATTCTTCGAACGATGGGGAATGCAGCCTGATGAAGGCACAATCAGCTATGCGGGACAGTTTGACAGGGAAGAAAGAGCCGTTTATTATCTTACGGATGATGCCAGAGTGTATGAGATCGAGCATGGAACGGAGAATACAATCCGCGGAAAAGATATCATCAGCGGAGAAAGCAGCGCAGCAGTCAGCAGCAAGATACCTAACGAAGTGACCATTGCCATACAAAATAAGGCTTCCGACCAAAGCGTGATTCTCGGTTATGAAATCGCTCGTTATGAATATGCGGGAGGCAAAGCAATACGCAGGGTAATCGGATTCACAACGGATACGCAGTTTGTGGATCATGTCACCACCATCAATAACAGAGTGATGACCTATGAAGTAATTGCTGTGGATCAGTTCGGTTACCGTTCCAATCCCCAAAAAGTGGGAACGGTCAAAATATCCCACGATGGCAGCCATGATAAATCCGGCTGGACGGTCACCACGAATATGACCTCCGATATGGATAAAAAAGAGACGGCAACGGAAGAGCTTCCCTGTGAACCGGAGGCGGTGCCTGCCATACAGTTTGTCATAGATAATGATTATAAAAAGAATACCTATACCGGAAAAACCACATCCGGCGGAGCGGCGATCCTGCTGAATCTCCATGAAGTCCTGCAGGTGAGCGGTCTGAAGATGACTGTGGCGGAAGGAACGCCCATCCGGGATTATGTCATTGAAATCAGCACGGACGGAAGCACCTGGACGACCGTAAAGACAGGAGCCTTTGAAAATAAATCCGGAAGCCAGACCGTATATTTTGAGAATGAACAGAAGGATCCCTGGATCTGTACGTATGATGCGGCTTATGTACGCCTCAAAACAAGCAGCCCGGAAATGACGGTGACAGAGCTGGATCTTCTGGGGCCTGCCGGTGACAACATTTCCTTCGGAACCAAAGCGGACAGTACCGCGGGGGCAGTAGGGATATTAGGGGAAGAATATGTTTATGAACAAAAGGGAGAGGAAAAGAAATCCATCCCCGAAGGTTCCCTGATATTTACCGGAAGCTATAAAGGAAATCCTGCCTATAACGTGGTGGTTCTTTATGACGAACAGGGCAATGTGGCCGGCGGCACCGATACGGACGGCGCACTGAAGGCCGAACAGATTATCCTCGCCAGGGTACCGGAAAACGGCCTGCTGGGTGAAGTGAGCGACGGCATCTGGATTTACTGGATAGAGCCTGATCTGGCGGCTTCCATAAAAGGAAAGATACGTGCGGAGCTTTACCGTGTGGACAATGCGCTGACCAATGAAGGCCAGAGACTTGTCAGCGATACCCTGCCTCTGGAAATACCGGAGAAGCTGGATACTATTTATTTGAAGAATGATCAGGAGACGGAATAAGAGATATAGAATGCAGGCAGCAAATGGAGAAGCAGATCCGGACAGTCCGGATCTGCGCCCGCAGGAAAAGAAACCGATATACATATGCGTACCGCAAGTGCGCAGATAGGAGCAGCAGTGAAACGATTATATAGTATGTTAGGATTGGCCGCAGGCCTGGTGCTCAGCCTGGCTTTTCCCCAGCGTATATACGCGGCGCAGACAGATACCGTAATCCTGGAAAATCAGGGAGAGCAGGTGGCTGTTTCCGTAAATATGGCCAATGCAAACAAAGAAAAGATAACGGCCATATCCATGTCATTGAATGTGGAGGTTCAGGACGGAAACAAGGATGACGTTTCCTTCCTTTTTTCACAGGCACTGGAAGAGGCCGTAAAGGATTACCGATACGATAAGGACAGAGGAGTCCTGAGCATTTATGTGGCATCCGGCAGCAGCTTATTTGATGAGAATGATAATCTTAATCTGGGCACCGTAAGATTTCAGAAGGAGGACTCGGCGAACAGCCTGAAGGCTGAGGTGAGTGTTGCAGAGAATTCTATCCAGACCGTAAACAAGGCCTATGGCTCCAAGATACCGGATATCGCCTACGAGGAGCTGGAACCTGTTATAGTAGATGGGAAGGCAGAAGAAAAACCCGGAGGCAGTCAAGGCCAGCCGGATAACAGCCAGGAGCAGAATCCCGGAAGTCAGGATCACGGCAATCAGGATTCCGGTGACAATATAAATTCAGGACTGTACGATGAAACGACTCAGTTTGTCAACGATCCCAAGGCTGCGGAGAAGATACCTTCCTATATCATTAAGGATATGGGAAACATGAATAGCCTGCCTGATCTGGGAAAGAACGGTATATTCAGTACCGCTCCGGTGAAGCTGAACTCTAAAAGCGGCTCGCAGACATCGCAGTCAGGCAATAAAGTAACTGTGGTGGATCCGGAAGACGGACCTTCCAGCATTCTGGTATCAGGTGAGAATACGGCTGCCGGGGAAAGCGGACAGGCGGATGGTACCGGTAAAGCAGGGACAGGAGAGAATGGTAACAAAGACGGTTCTGTTTCCGATGAAATCCTTTTGGATAAGGAACACGGAGGCGTGCAGGGGCAGAAGCAAGGCAGCCTGCTTACGGCAGGCTCCAGGACAATGGTAACGGCTGCCGCAGCAGTAATAGCGGTGTGTATCTTTACAGGAGCGGTAATTCTTTTCAGGAAAAAAAGCATGGCAAAGAATGGAAAAAGAAGGAAAACACGGAAATAATAATAAAGGGCACGGGCGGAATTTTTCCGTTTGTGCCCTTTTATGGAAAATCATAATTTTCTGGCTTTGATAATGAAGGAAAGAGGAAGTTTTTGCGCTCTCCAGGGAGAATAATAGCCGGAAGAGAATTCCGCCGCACGGGAAAGGGTATCGCTGTCGGTTTCTTCAATGAGACGTTCTGTGACAAATCCGACGTCTGCCAGTTCATTAATATATGCAGACATGCGGCGGTTCTGTACAGTAACAGGCTGTCCCCTCTGTATGTAGGAAAAAGCCTCCTCCTTTATATACGAACCGGAAAAAACAAGCTGATCATCAATTACATCAACACAGGACATCAGCGGATGATCCCATGAAAAAATAAATACACCGCCCGGCTTCAGATAGGAAGCGATATTGCAGAAAGCGGCTTTTAAATCCGTAGTCCATCCGATTGCATAGATGGAATAAACAACATCAAAATATTCTTTTGGCAGACCGCATTCCTGTTCCATGGGGGCATTATACAACCTGGGATGATATCCGTTTTCTGTCAGATAGCTTTGTGCATTGGAGATTTGCTTCTCCGACAGATCCAGCCCCCAAAGCTCTGCGGCCCCCTTTTGTCCGCACCAGCGCAGGGAATGACCGCTGCCGCAGCCGATATCGAGAACTTTTTTGCCGGACAGATCAGGAAACAGATGCAGTTCATCCTCTGTCGGCGCCAGACACCCATAAACGGGCAATGCGGTTGATCCGAACCAGGTATCGGCCATGGCATCCCAGCTGGATTTATTTTGATTGAGTACAAGGTTCATAACAGGTCATGCTCCTTCCATAATGGCAGTTTTCATGTTCATTTCTTAAGGATACGCTCTAAATGGGACACATCCATTATTAAATTCACTGTTTCGAAGTTTCCTTTGTAAAATACACCCCAGTTATTGAAAACACAGGGAAGCTCCTTCGCCTTCTGCAGCGTATCCACCTGAATTAAGGATACGGGAATATTCTTCTCTTCACAATATTGTTTTATAATCCCGATTTTTTGACAGATATATGGACATTGCATATCATAATAGATTGTCAACTCTTTGTTTTCTATTTTAGGGGTTTTTACATTGGAGGCAAATTCCGGCTTTGTTCCGTCAAAAGAAAGGGCGAGCAGCTCATAGCCGTAATCAGTGGCATCAACAGCCTCAAAGCCGAATTTCTTCGCAAAGGACTGGTCAGAAAGCCAGGATTTCTGCTTCGTTGATCCGAGCATACAAATACCGGATTTCCCCTTTTCTCTGGCATCAGCCAGGCAATAATCCATCAGCATTTTTCCGTAACCTTTCCCATTGTAACCGCCGGAAACCCACAGGCAGTATATATAGTAATAGTTATCCCCATTTATGGGAACCCAGGCTGTTTCAAGAGGCGCGTATTCAATAAAAACCGGGGCCTTCACATTCAGTTTCCGGAATACATGCCCTTCCTTCAGCCGGTCGGAAAGCCACAGACGCTTCGCTTCAACACCCGGATGAGGCTTTTTGCTGCGGATAATGCAGCTTAAATGCTCGTCGGCAAGATTTTCAGCAGTTAAATTCACAAAATTAATATCCATGTGTAACCTCGTTTCAGATTTTTATATTATTCCTGTGCTTGTACAAGAAATTATAACACATCAGGTATGACATATAGCTGTCGTATTTAAAATTTATTTCTTTGAATGATATTTCTATTGTTTGTAGATCAAATAAAAAAATTATTTTAGTCAACAGCAAATCAAACTGCAGTTATGATATAATTCGTATAAAATAATAAGTAGGTTCAAATGGAGGAGGGACATATATGGAGGAGAGGGAAGCATTCTGGAAAGCAATAGAAAAACTGGTAAGGGATTCAAATATTGTAATTGACAGGCCAAAGGGAACGGCTCACCCGAGATTCCCGGATTTTATTTATAAAATTGATTACGGTTATCTTGAGAATACGTCGTCAATGGATCAGGGAGGAATTGACGTATGGGTTGGGACTGATTCGAGAAAACAGATTGATGCTATAATGTGCATTGTGGATTTGATGAAACGTGACTCGGAGATAAAAATATTGATTGGATGTACGGAAGAAGAAAAGGAAATCGTCTGTCAGACACATAATGAAACAGAGTATATGAAGGGGATTCTCATAAGGCGGTAAATGGTCTTATGCTAAATGAGTTTTCAGACAGCCGCTGATTAACAAAAGGGAGAAAAAGAAAAAAATGAGTGAATTTGGATTTCAGGAAATGCAGGACATTCAGAAAGAACTTCAGGAAAAATATAAAGAGCGATGGGGCGGGCTTTCTCCTGAGAAGGGACGTGACAGCCTGCTTTGGATGATGATAGAAGCAGGAGAAGTGGCCGATATCATCAAGAAGCAGGGAGACGCCAAAATAACAGGTGATGAGCAGGTCAGAAATCATTTTATAGAAGAGCTGTGCGATGTATTGATGTATCTGAACGATGTTATGCTTTGCTATTCCATTTCACCGGAAGAACTTGCGCAAATATATCGGGAAAAGCATGAAAGAAATATGAAGCGATGGTAAATAAACGAAAATTCTCTATGAACAGAAACGGTCAAAGCCTTTCGTTCGGTTCCGAAGACCAGGAAGAATCCAGAGCCGAACCACGGAAAATGCGGCGTTCTCCATTTGACTTCTGCATATATATATCTTCATCCGGATAATAACAGGTATCTTCTTTTTCTATGGTTCCCACATCTAAAATAAGCAGATTCTCAGTTCCTGAATTATAAAAAGTATGTGCTATATTCTGAGCGGCAGGTTTGGCGAAGAAATCTCCCTGTTTTACCGGAATTTCCTCGTCATTCAGCCGCAGAATGCCCGTGCCGGAGATTATGAGAAAAAATTCTTCCTGCTGAGAGTGGCTGTGATATTTGGTACTGTATGCATTCGGGGGAACGGAATCCACGTTGACATATATTTTCCGGCTCCCGGCGGCAGCACCCAGTGATTTTGTGATTAATCCCATGGAATCCTGCCATATAAATTCTTCAGATAGCTTGTCTGTGTTGTACACTTCCATTCCTATTTCCTTTTTGTGAAAATCGGTTTTAAATACTCCCGGTTAATTAGTTATTCTTATACTCTAAAGTTAACGGCTGATATTGTCAAGCAGTTCACAGGCTGCCTGATAATATCAGTCTTTTTGTTAAGAATCCGGTTAAATGGTAAAACTATTTTGGTAAATATCAGAAAAGAGATTGACATTACTAACTGTAATAATTATAATTACAGTAATACAAAAGAGATTTGTGAAAGGCGGGAGCGGGATGGAGAATAAAGAAAAACAGAAGAAAGCCGCAGCTATGGCGGCGGCATCATATATACAGGATCAGATGATCATTGGGCTGGGAACCGGTTCAACAGCGTTGTTTCTTATCCACGAAGCAGGTTCCATGCTCCGGGAAGGAAGAAGGTTTCAGGCTGTCGCAACATCAGAGGCTGCGGAAGCGCTTGCCGTGTCCCTGGGAATTCCCGTCCTCCGTCCGGAGGAAACAGAAAGGGTGGATCTGGCCATTGACGGCGTGGATGAAATTGACGGCTCCTTCTGTGCTGTCAAGGGAGGAGGCGGAGCCCTTCTCCGGGAAAAGATTGTAGCCCAAAAGGCAGAGCAGGTAATCTGGATCATGGATGAAAGCAAACCGGTAAAACGGTTGGGGACATTCCCTCTGCCTGTGGAGGTGCTTCCATTCGGAGCCGAATGGGCGGCGGAAGCCATCCGGGCTATGGGCGGTAAAGCGGTCTGCCGGATGAAGGATGGAAGGACATTTTTTACAGATAACGGCAATATGATATTGGATGTGGTAATGAAAGAGGATACGGACTTGCGGGAAGCGGCAAAAGAAATCCGGCAGATCCCGGGAGTCCTGGAAACGGGCATTTTCGATCGGATCTGCAGCAGGATTATCATCGGTACCGGAAACGGTGTCCGTGAATTGGTGAATCCGAACCCGGTGAAGAAAAACAGGAAAGTTGAAAGGGAGGAAGCAGATGGAAAAAAGCAGGAATGCAGAGAATAAAAAGAAACAGATGATTAACGGCTATATAGGCACCTATTTTTCAGATAACAGCAAGGGTGTGTACCGCTTTGCTTTTTACCCGGAGAGCGGGGAACTGGCAGAACCGGAGCTGTTCTATGAAGCAAAGGATGCCAAGTGGGTTTCCTGCAGCGAAGGCCGTCTTTGTTTTCCCATGGAAGAAGAGGGAAAAGCGGGAACCTGCTTTCTCCGGCTTGAAAATGGAGAGATTAAAGATGAAATAAAAATTCTGGAGGAAAGACATACTCCCTGCTATATCCTGCAGGACGGCGGGCTCGTGTATACAGCCAACTATCATGACGGCACGGTTATGATATACGGCCGGGATGATGAAAATATGCATATTCTTAAAAGGATCGCCTGCGGGGAAAAGGCCGGCTGCCATCAGATCCTTCTTTATGATTCCCTGCTGCTGGTGCCGTGCCTGGAACAGAACCGGATAAGGCTGTTTGATACAGAGGACGATTATGCTCCGGCCGGAGAGATTATGTTCCCGGAGGGAAGCGGACCCAGGCATGGCGTATTTGATAAGGTGCATAAAAAGCTGTATGTAGTGAGCGAGTGGAGCAATGAGCTTTTTGTTTTTAAGGCTGACGGCAGAATCTTCAGCCTGATTCAGTCGCTGCCCCTTTTGCCGGGAAATGTAAAAGAAGCGGCAGCTGCGGCGATAAGGCTGTCCCGGGACGAACATTTCCTCTATATATCTGTACGGGGAGTAAATCAGCTGATAACAGTGGACTTAACACAGGAAAAGGCGGCTGTAGCCGATTCCGTATCCAGCGCAGGCGTACATCCCCGTGATTTTATCATAAGTCCGGATGGTCGTTTCATGCTTATAGCCAATCGGCAGGAAGGCGGTATTGTCTGCCGGGAAATAGATCCGGAGAGCGGCAGGGTGAAAGAAGTCAGAAGCCGTATTACTATGCCGGAAGCCGTATCTGTCATACTGGAAGAATAAACAACGGATGCCGCGTACTGCGGGTTATCCTTATTTCATAAAAAAGAGAATAAGACGTAACATTACGTTTTGTAATAGAAAAAACGAGGAGGACTATCAAATGCAGAGAACAGATTTTGGTGTTATAGGGCTGGCCGTAATGGGCAGAAGCCTTGCACTTAATATGGCGGATCACGGATTTAAAGTAGGAGGATATAACCGGAGCCGCATGGTGACGGAGGATTTGGTGAAAGAGCATCCCCATGAGAATTTCGTTCCCTTCTATGAACTTGAGGAACTGGTGAGCTCCCAGGAACGTCCGAGAAAATTCCTGATCATGGTAAAGGCCGGAAAACCTGTGGATTTGGTTATTGATCAGCTGGTTCCCCTGCTGGATGAGGGAGATATGATCCTGGACGGAGGGAATTCTTTCTTTGAGGATACCATCCGCAGGGAGAAAAGCCTGAAAGAAAAGGGGATTTATTATTTCGGCACAGGGGTATCGGGCGGAGAAAAAGGAGCCAGATTCGGTCCATCTATTATGCCCGGCGGAGACAGGGAGGCCTACGGCCATGTTGCGCCTGTTCTGGAAGCCATTGCGGCAAAGGCCCAGGGAGAGCCATGCTGTGCCTATATGGGACCGGACGGAGCCGGACATTATGTGAAAATGGTGCATAACGGCATCGAATATGCGGATATGCAGCTGATTGCCGAGGCCTATCTTCTTCTTAAATATGTGGGTGGCTGCAGCAACCGTGAAATGGCGGATATTTTTGACGAATGGAACCGGATGGAACTGAAAAGCTATCTGATTGGGATTACCGCAGGGATCTTCCGGGAGAAGGATGACTTGAGCGATCAGGAACTGCTGGATATGATTCTGGACAGCGCCGGACAGAAGGGCACCGGCCGCTGGACCAGCCTGGAATCCCTGAAGCAGGGAGTTAATGTTTCGATGATAACGGCTGCCTGCAACGCCAGAATCATGTCAAACCGCGTGGACGCAAGGAAAGCGGCGCAGTCACTTTTTGTATCTCCTGAAGAGAAAAAGCCCGCAGATAAAAAAACATTTGGGGAACAGGTGCGAAACGGACTGTATACAGCAAAAATAATTGCCTATGCACAGGGCTTTGAGCTGCTTGCCCACGCTTCCGGGGAATACGGGTGGAATCTGGATTATGGCAGGATAGCGGCTATTTTCAGGGCAGGCTGTATTATTCAGGCTGATTTCCTGGATGATATTACCCGTGCATATGAAAAAAATCCCGGCCTGACAAACCTGATGCTGGATCCATTTTTCCTGGAAAAAATCAATGCAGGACAGGAAAGCCTGCGTCACATTCTGACCATGGCTATTATAAACGGTATTCCGGTTCCTGCTATGAGCCAGGCGGCAGCATACCTGGATGCCTCCCGCGGAATGCCGGTGGGAGCCAATCTGATCCAGGCCCAGAGGGACTGCTTCGGAGCGCATACCTATGAACGGATTGACCGGGAAGGAAATTTCCATCATGAATGGAGGCTGACGGATGCGTGATAAAAATACATTTACAATATTCGGAGGAACCGGAGATCTGACTTTCCGTAAGCTGCTTCCGGCCCTCTATAACATGGAAATGACAGGCAGCAATCCATTTGATACTCAAATCGTGATAATAGGCCGGCGGGATTATACCAGCACAGCCTATCGGGAACTGGCCAGGGACTGGGTGGAAAAATTTGCAAGGCTTCATTTCAGGGAAGATGTGTACCAGCGAATGGCTGAACGGATTGTGTATTACCGTATGGATTTCACGAAAGAAGAAGCCTATGGAGAGCTCAATGATTTTTACCATGAAATAAACGCTGGGAATCATATCTTTTATTTTGCGGTCGCACCCAGGTTTTTCCCGGTGATCGTACAGGGACTGAAAAAGGTAGAAGGCGCTCAGGGCGGAAAGGTCGTTCTTGAGAAACCTTTCGGAGAAAGTCTGGAGGCGGCGGCAGCGCTGAATGAAAAAATGGAAGCTTTCTTTTCTCCGGATCATATTTACCGTATCGACCACTATCTGGGAAAAGAAATGGTGCGCAATATCCAGACAATCCGCTTTGCCAACCCTATTTTCAGCAATGTATGGGATGCGGAGCATATTGAGTGCATCCAGATTTCCGCGCTGGAAGAAGTGGGCGTGGAAACCCGCGGCGGCTATTATGACCACAGCGGGGCCTTGAAGGACATGATGCAGAACCATTTATTCCAAATCCTCTCCATTGTTGCCATGGAACAGCCCCGGAGCCCTGCAGTGGAGGATATGCACAGGGAACAGATGAAGGTGCTTGCGGCGCTGGTTATGCCGGAGGATATATCCGGAAGTATGGTCCTGGGCCAGTATGAAGGCTACCGAGGGGAGCCTTCTGTAGCGGCGGATTCCCATACCGAAACCTATGCGGCAGTACGCCTTTTGTTGGACAACGAAAGATGGAAGGGGATGCCTTTTTATATCCGAACCGGTAAGAAGCTCGGAAAAAGGGAAATGCAGGTGGCAATTGTGTTCAAAAGTCCGTCACCGGAGGCGGAATCCAATATCCTGAACATCAGGATACAGCCTACGGAAGGAGTATATCTGCAGTTCAATATCAAGAGACCGGGAGAAACGGAGGAAATCATTCAGGCAAAAATGGACTTCTGCCAGAGCTGTTCCGTGGAACACCATCTGAATACCCCGGAAGCCTATGAAAGACTGATTGGGGCCTGCTTTAAAGGAGAACGTTCCTGGTTTTCCCAGTGGGATCAGGTGGGGTTAAGCTGGAAATATGTGGATGCATTGAAGGATGCGTACCGACGAAACAGACAGCCCGTCTTTTCCTATGAACAGGGATGCAGCGGACCGAAGGAAGCGGAACAGCTCCTTGCGGGATATGGACATTCGTGGTTTGATAAGTAGAAGATATTTCCGATGAAAGTACGGTTAACTCATATAGTGCTGATTTATATAGTGCGGCCCTCTGCCATGGCAGGGGCCGTTATTTATTGCCTTTTACAGATTGTCGGATAAAAATATCGGGTAATCAGATATGTCATAACAATCGGCAAGTTACATTGTCAGGACCTGTTTTTATGTTATAATGAAGATATGCTACTACTGGTATATAGATTGTAACCAATAATACATAACATGCCAGGTAAGAATTTTCAGTGATAAGGAATCGGGTGTAAAATGAAAAAACTGCAGTTTATGCAATCGGGATATTTCATCTTGTTAACTTCTTTTTTCGTAGTCTTTTTATTTGCAGTATTCAATATTTTTACTATCAAACGTTTCAATCAGAGAATCGAAGAGATTTATAAAAATTCACTGAATTATTCCAGTAATTATTGGGCGGATCAATTTTATGTGGCTAACAGAGAGCTGACTTCCCTGATCAATAAAAATGACAATACGGATTATAACCTGATCTGTGATTCTGAGGATGCTGCAGTGATTGCAGAAAGAAGTTCCGATTTGCAGAGGGATTTAACCAATCTGTCTATCCTCAATGATAATCAGATCGTTTATTTTGTCTTTATACCGGATAAGGATATCATGCTGTCTTCTATTTCCTATCTGGATTATTTTCAGGAAGAAGAAAATGAAGAATTAAAAAGATACATTTTAAATACACAAGTTAATAATTCAGCTGAATGGAAGGATATCAGATTGGGAGACAATTATTATTTCCTTCATCTCTATGAGCGAAAGGGAGGATTCGGAGGCTGTTACATCAGCTGTGAAAATGTTCTGCGGGATATCATGCCTCAGGATCAGGAAAGTAATGTTTACCTTTTAAACATGGATGGCTCAGTGTTCTATGAGCCGAATGTAGCGATAGAGTATAAAAATTGTTTCGTTTTTTCAAGGGCAATAAGGATGATTAATAAGAAAATATGTATTGAAATACCTCATGTCAATTTTGTCAGCAGTGGTTCTTATCTGTTTATCATCATTATTATCGCAATTATTGCTTCCATTCTTTTAATATGTATTGCATTATTTTATCAGCAGCAGTCGGTTTTCAGGCCTTTGACCAAGCTTAAAAATGCAATGGAAGAATTCAGCGGCGGCAACACGGAAGTCAGACTGAAGGATCGCACATCAAATCATGAAATAACCGTTTTATATAATACCTTCAACCATATGGCGGAACAGATTATCAATTTGAAAATCGATGTATATAAGACAAGTCTTGAAAAAGAAAAGATATATAATCAGTTTTTACGAGTACAGATACAGCCTCATTTTTATACAAACATATTGAATTTGATTTACACGCTGGCAAGCATTAAGGATTATAGTACGATAAAGGATCTTACAAAAAAGATGGCAGAGTATTTCCGGTACCTGTTATCCTTAAAGGATGATTTTGTATATCTGGAGGATGAACTGCAGTGCATAGCCCGATATGCGCAGGTGCAGAAAATCAGATATCAGGATAATTTCCAGCTGAAAATAACTTGTAATGTGGATGCAGATATGGAAAAAATACCGCCGCTCCTGATCCAGACCTTTGTTGAAAACAGTATCAAGCACAATATTATGCTGGTGCATGATTTGGAAATTACCTTGCTGATTGAAGAATCAGAAGATCTGCTCCATATCACAGTTAAAGATAATGGTCTTGGATTCCCCGGGGAAATACTGGACAGGCTGAGCCGGGATGAAGATATTGAAGAGGATGGCAGCCATATCGGAATTGTCAATGTGAAAAACCGTCTTCAGGTGCTGTACCCGAGGCATGCTGAAGTCGTAATACAAAATGAATCGAAAGGTTGCCGCGTTGATATCAGTATTCCGAGATTCAGGAAGGATGAAAATGCAGAGCTATGAATATATTAATTGTTGACGATGAAGTGATAGTGGTTAACCTGCTGAAAAAACATATCGACTGGCAGAGCCTGGGTATGAACGAGGTGTTTACTGCTTATACGGCGATGGATGCCAGAGAGATTGTATCCGGAAATAAGATAGATATTATTGTCTGTGATATTGAAATGCCTCAGGAAAACGGACTTTTTTTTCTGGCATGGGTGAGAGAATCCTTTCCTGATATCGTGAAGATTATATTGACGGGATATCCGGATTTTAAATATGCTCAGGATGCTATCAATATTGGCGTTGTAAAATACTTATTAAAGCCTGTCGGTTTTGAAGAACTTTCGGAGACTGTCAGGCTCGCTGCTGATGAAATTAATAAAAGGAAAAATGAAAAGCTTCAGATATCTTCCGGCCGGCAGCAGGAACCTAAAAGAGAAGAAAAGATATTTTATACCAATCTGCTTACCGGAGATATTCTGCCCTTTCCGGAATTTATTGACAAAGCTCTGAAGATGGGATGTCTTAACAGAGAGGAGCTGGAGCCGAAGGGTCTGGTATACATCCGTCTTGCGGGTGCTCAGGTAGAAATGAAAAATAACAGCATTTTATTGTTTGCGTTAAGCAATATTGCAGAAGAACTTTTTCCCGATATAACAGAAGTGCATTTGTGGGATAATATATTCTGGATCGTAAAAACGGAACATGACAGAACACAGTTGTACGAAATGTGCGAATTATTTATGTCCAAACTGAAGGATCGGTTTCCGGGAGAGATTTTCGCATATTTTATCTATCATATCAGTCTGGAAACATTATCGGAACGATCGAAGGACTTAAAACATGCAGCCATGCAGTATCGGAATGTGGGGCAGTTCATATACGATGTAGATGATTTGATTGAATCGGTAATGGATACGGAAAACGGAGAGCAGCATCCATCCGCATGGGCCGTTGTAGAAAACGTTAAGGATTATGTTCATGAGCATTATGCGGAAGATATCAGCAGACAGGATATTGAGTCCTCCGTCCATCTGAACGGTGATTATCTAAACCGTATTTTTAAAAAAGCAACCGGCTATTCACTGGTTCAATATATCCAATATTACCGGATACTGGTTTCCAAACGCCTTCTGGCAGAACAGAAGTGTACGATTACAGAGGCGGGGACTAAGGTGGGTTTTGATACGCCTTCCTATTTTGCAAAAGTATTTAAAAAATGGACGAATATGACTCCCAATGAATATTATAACAGTATAGATTCCAGGTAAAGCAAAAGTCGAAATTGTTCTAGTCTTTGGTCGGTTTTGTTGTTGAGACAAAGCCGGCTTTTTTATTACACTTTAGTTGTAAAATAAATCGCACAAAAAACCAAGGAGGGAATTATGTTACGGAAAAAGATTAGTATCTTATTGACAGCGGCAATGCTGGCCGGGCTTATGACAGGCTGTGGTTCAGCGGAGAAGAATCCGGTGGAAAGCAGTATGACCGGAGAGAGTACGGAAGCACAGACTGGGGAAGAAAGTGCCGGGGATTCAGGGGAACAGGCAGAAGAAACAGATTTATCAGGGCAGGAGCCTTATACGGTAAGAATTGTAGCGGATGGTTTTGGTTCGGAAGAAGCCTGTGCGGAAATCGGGGCGGCTGTTTCGGAGATTACAAAAGCGAAGTTTAATACGGAGGTTGAAATTGTACGTTATGATTTTGCAACCTATGTGGATAAAGTACAGACAGAGTTGGCTTCCGGTGAAAAAATTGATTTGCTGGGAGGTGTCTCTCAAATTCCAATCCCCAGTGCTGCAAGCCAGGGGCAGGTTATTGCACTGAATGAACTGCTGGAATCAGACGGGCAGGATATCCTTGCAGATATCAGTGCTGAGGATTTGGCTTCAACATCTATCGATGGACAGGTTTATGCAGTCCGTAATAATAAAGAATTGGGACTGGGACTTGGGTTTGCATGTAATACAGAAATGCTGGAATCTCTTGGCATTGATTACAGTAATATTATGACAGAAGCTGATATGGAACCTATTCTTCAGGCAGTAAAAGAAAAATATCCGGATGTATACCCTCTTGCTTCCGACAGTGGTTCTATGGGTGATTATATGTATGCAATAGACTGGCTGGGAAGGGACTTCGGTGTATTAATAGATTCATTCAGCGATGATACTACAGTAGTCAATTTTTTTACATCGGACGAATACTATGAACTGTGTAAACGCAGACATGAATGGTCCCAAAATGGGCTGATTATGCCTGATGCAAGCATCAATACAGAACAGGTTACTAGTCTTGTCGGAGCAGGAAAAGCTTTTTGTGCAACTACTGAAACGAAACCCGGCATAGAATCTCAATGGGAAAGAAATACAGGAATAGATATAACTATAATAAATATTGTTCCATATTATACAACAACAAGTAATCTGAATAATTATTGGTATATTCCTTATACCAGTGAACAACCGGAAAGAGCAATGCAGATTTTAAACGAAATGTATTCCAATCCGGATGTGGCTAATCTTCTCATTTATGGTATCGAAGGTAAGTACTATGAATTCGTAAATGAAGAAAATGGTGTTATTGGTTATCCTGAAGGAGTTACCTCCGATGATCTTGGCTGGACTGTTGCCGCATGGCATTTTCCCAATGAGTTAATTGCACATAAGTGGGTTACGGATGGTCCCGATATATGGGCGGATACCATCCAGTTCAATAAAGACTGCCAGCCGTCGACTGCTAAAGGATTTGTATGGGACAGTATGGATGTAACCAATGAGGTGGTGGCATGTACAACAGTACTAAATAAATATAAAAAAGGGCTGGAAACAGGAGATGTGGATCCTGACACTGTGTGGGAACAGATGAAACAGGAGTTTGAGGAAGCTGGTATTCAAAAAATCCTGACGGAAAAGCAAAAACAGTTGGATAACTGGTTAGCTGATAATAAATAATCCATATATTTAGTATCTGGTATTACGGCACTATGTTTTGGTAGGTATGACGTAATGCCAGATACAGAATATTTATTGTGAATGTAAACGGAGTAAGTATGAAAAAAAAGAAAAAAAGGATTCATTTGAATTTGGCATTATATTGTATGCTGATACCAGGGTTTGTTTATCTGCTGTTTAATAACTATATACCAATGACATTTACTGTGATTGCCTTTAAAAAATTTAATTTTCAGAAAGGTATATGGGGAAGTGATTTTATTGGTCTGGATAATTTCAAGTCTCTTTTTTCTACAAGAGATTCCTGGATTATACTGCGTAATACAGTGGGCTATAATCTGATTTTTATTGCTGTCAGTTTGTTTATGGGGTTAGCTGTTGCTATTTTGCTGGATGAACTCAGCTCTAAAAAGGGGAAACGCCTTTATCAGATGACATATCTTATTCCTTATATGATATCCATAACTGTGGTGAGTTATATTGTCTATGCGCTGTTGAGTACAGATACCGGATTTATAAATAACAGTATTCTTATACCATTAGGGAAGAAAGGAATTTCCTGGTATGCCCGGCCCAATTACTGGCCATTTATTCTGGTAGCTGTGAATCAGTGGAAATGGCTTGGATATAATTCCATAATTTATTATTCATCTGTCATAGGTATCGATTCAAGCTATTATGAAGCGGCAACTATAGATGGTGCGACGAGATTTCAGCGAATCAGATACATAACTGTCCCGTTAATACGGTCTACTATCATTACAATGACCCTTTTGCAGTTGGGAAGCATATTCCGTTCGGATTTCGGTCTGTTTTATCAGGTGCCGATGGACAGCAGTGCACTGATGAATGTGACAAATACAATAGATACATATGTTTACAGGGGAATCAAAAGCGTAGGTACGTTGGGGATGTCATCAGCTGCAGGCCTGTACCAGTCCGTAGTTGGTTTTGTATTGATATTAGTGGCTAACGGCATTGTAAGAAAAATTGACAAGGACAGTGCTATATTCTGATTTGCAGGAAAGGTCTGTTATTTTCAGAGAGGTTAAAATGGTAAAAAGAGATAAAGTATTTCAGATAACCGATCATATTATATTATTTTTATTGGCATTGTTTTGTATTCTGCCATTACTATTGCTTTTTTCATCGTCATTCAGTAATGAAACGGCGATTCTTCACGAAGGGTATCATATTCTGCCAAGAGAATTTGACTTAACAGCTTATAAGTACATTTTAAATGGTTCAAGCGGGATATTACGTTCTTATGGCATTTCTGCCATAATTACAATTGCAGGGACACTGGGTAATCTGTTCCTTACAATTCTTTACGCATATCCTATTTCCCGGGGAGATTTAAAAGGGCGAACCTTCTTTTCTTTTTTCCTGTTTCTCACAATCTTATTTAATGGAGGGCTTATTCCCACATATATGATGTGGACGAATACATTTCATATAAAGAATTCTTATTTGGCTTATATTTTACCCAATCTGCTGATGAATGGTTTTTTTGTCATCATGGCCAGAAATTTTTTTACCGCCAACATACCTGTGGCATTGCTGGAATCAGCAAAAATAGATGGTGCCGGGGAATTCCGTATACTGCGGGATATTGTGCTGCCGATGTCAAAACCCATTCTGGCAACCCTGGGCCTGTTTGTGTCTCTGAATTATTGGAATGACTGGCAGAATGGACTGTATTATATCAGCAATGATAAAAGGTATACGATACAGGTATTGCTGAACAGAATGCTGTTGGATACTTTATACATGCAGCAAGGTCTGGCAAAGACGGTTAACAGCAGTATCGGCGCTTCCATGCCGACTGCAACGCTTAAAATGGCTATTGCCGTTCTGGGAGCGATTCCGGTGTTGATAATTTTCCCGTTTATTTCCCAATACCTTTCCGGAGGTATCGTAGTAGGAGCCGTAAAAGGCTAATAATAAAAGAAGAGAGGAGGAAATAATTATGCTTTTTGAAAGCTTTAAACAAGGTATTAATCTGGGAGGGTTTCTGTCACAATACGAATTAATAGCGGATGCCGGTTCGGAAGAATCACTGCATAATCATTTTGAAACATTTATTACGGAAGACGATATCAGACGAATTGCTTCATGGGGATTTGATCATGTCAGAATCCCCATGGATGGTTATTTGTTTTATAATTCTGAGAAAAAGAATTTGAATACAGAACCATTGGAATATCTGGATCGCTGTGTGGAGTGGTGCGCAGTGCATGGTGTGAATGCGGTAATTGATCTGCATAATATAAAAGGACATATCTTTGGTGAAATGGACCGCCCTACACCTCTTATGACAGAAGCAGAACTTAGAGATGATTTCTGCAGATTTTGGGGAAAGATGGCAGATCATTTTAAAGACTGTCATAAAATTGAGCTTATGTTTGAGCTGTTTAATGAAATTACGGATTCCACAGGATACATGTGGAATAAACTATATAAGCAGGCTGTTAAAGAGATCCATAAGGCAGATCCCGAACGCTGGATATTGGTGGGTACGAATTTTGTTAATAGTGTGGGATATCTTGATCGTCTTGATCTGCTGGAAGACCCTTATGTGTTTTACAATTTCCATTATTATGAACCTAATGTATTTACCCATCAGAAAGCACATTTTTCTGAGGAATTTCGCACATGGAATCAGACACTTGCTTATCCTGGTGATATGACGGACTATATTACTTTTCTGGATACACATAAAGAATTCAAAAAGGAACATCCTTTGATGTCAAAAGATACAGTCTGTAATGATAAAAAACTGATGCAGAAACTTCTTTCAGACGCAGAGAAATTTATGGAATATTCCGGCTGTGAACTATACTGCGGGGAATTCGGAGTAATTGATTCTGCACCGGAGGAAGAGGCTGTTAAATGGATCCGGGATTTTATAACTATTTGCAACAGCCTGAAAATAGGCCATGCTATGTGGAATTATAAATGTCTGGATTTTGAACTTGTAGATATGAATAATCAGGTAGTGAGACCTGAGGTACTGGAAGTGCTGAAAGAACTGAATAGTTTAGCAGTGAAGAAATAAAAAACAGAAAATAACATTTTATAGAAAGAGGTCCGGCGAGCTTATTCATTAGTGTATAAAAGTTTACACTTATGGATAAGTTCGGCCGGCTTTTTCCCGCAAGTGTCTTATTTATTCAAAGCTTTTCGATAATACAGAACCAGCTGCTCTTCCAGAATTTCAGACATGACAAATTTATCATATCCCCAATGAAGATATATGGCCAGATTTCTTGTTTCACGAGCCTCCACGCCTATAGTGAGGTACTTATAGCCATTTTGGGCAGCATAGCTTTCCATCATATGCACAAGGGCTGATATATATCCCCTTCCTTCGTATTCCTTACGGATGCGAAGTGCATTTACGTTTGCCGTGGTTTTAGTGTCGGCAAGCTCAGTTCTTCCGCTGACTGCTCCGCATTCAGGTGAAAAAATAAGGGTTCCCTCACCGACCGGCCTGCCGTCACAGAGGATGACGAAGGTATATGCATCGCCGTTTTGATTATAGGAAATATATGTATCCTTCCACATACGCCAGCGCTCATTGCCGTTGTTATCAGCGATATTCATATCCCATATCTGTTCAAGATCTTCGGGGGTTGCTTTTCTGTATTCTACATTCATATTGGAATCGACTCCTATGTTAGATTGCTCAAATTATATCATGTTTAAAAATATATGGCTATATTACTTTTTCATACATAAAACAAATGTATATATTTTTAACATGATCTATAGTATGATATAAATAATTCGCAGAATTATCAGCTGTTTTTATAGAAAGGGAATGGTCAAAGACCACACTTTATAAATGTATTAAATAAAATCAGGGAGGGCGAAAGCAATGGATTTCAGAAAAACGTTTGACAGGATACCGGATCAGTTTGATAAGTGGAGGCCGCGCTATTGCGACGAACTTTTCAGGGATATCATCGAATATGCCAATATCGGCCCGGGCAAATCGGTGCTTGAAATCGGACCCGGAACAGGGCAGGCTACGGAACCGTTCTTAAAGACCGGCTGTGATTATCTGGCAATTGAATTGGGTGAGCATTTTGTGGACTTTACAAAAAAGAAGTTCGGTGCCTATGAAAATTTCCATATCATAAATGATGACTTTGAAACTCATGATTTCGGCGAACGCAAATTTGATTTGGTCTTTTCTGCGGCTACGATCCAGTGGATACCGGAAGAGATCGGTTTTCCCAAGGTTTTTAATCTTCTGAAGAATGGCGGAGCGTTAGCCATGTTTATGACCTATACGGATGAAAAGACATCGAATGGCTCATTATATAATGAAATACAAAAGGTATATGATGAACATTTTCATGTGGAAACAAAATACACATGCAGCTTGAATTACGATAATGTTGTTAACTACGGATTCGTTGATTTGAATTACCGGGACTGGAAAAAGACCAGAATATATAATGCAGATGAATATGTAGAATATCTGTCCGGCACGCAGGTGGAGCATATTACATTACAGGAGCCATATAGGTCGAATTTCAACAATGGAGTCAGAGAAGCAGTTATCCATGCGGGAAACAGAATCATTCTGGATGACACAATTGCATTATATCTGACCCGAAAGCCCTGATTATATAAAAATGAATTATCCTGCAGAGACATTAAAATGGGGCCGCATGCGAGTGCAGCCCTTTTATTTTTCCTGCTTCCCTGATGTAAAACGGAAATGGGGAAATAAAAGAGGCATTGCAACCAGAAGCGCCATAACTATATAGGATGCAGAGAAGATATACATACACTGATCAATGGTGTATTTCTCTGCAACCCTGCCCAGTACATTATTCCCAAGAGAATCACCCAGGCTTCCGCAGACAGATATGAGCGCAAGCTCAAATCCTTTTTGTTCCTTTCGGATAAAGCCGATTCTTTCTTTGGGAATACCCACAAAGGTACAGGATATAGATACACTGCATATAAGGAATACAACCATAAATATAGTGGGCGTAGGGGATTTTATGAGAAACAGTCCGCCTAATGCAGTGATCAGAAGGAAAAGAATATTGAATTTCACCACATTTACTTTGTCTACCACACGGCCTGCCAGCATATAAGTGGGTGCGCCTATCAGTTCATCCATAGACATAAGTATTCCTAATTTAGCTGGAGAAAAAAGCAGTATATTGTAGCAGTACATGGGTATGATAAAACTCCACATGGGCCCTGCTACGAAGGACTGGATAAAAACCAATACACAGAAAATCAGTATTCTTTTATTAATGGATTTGAAGATCTGCAATATGGGAAGCCGTTCCCCATGCATACATTGGTTATTCTTCAGACCTATGGCGGCCCAGAGAGTAGATGCTATCAGCAGAAAACTGCATATGTAAAGAGCATATTCCCCTTCTTTGAATTGATACAGCAGACCGGATATCATTCCGCCTACACTGGCCAGCAGGGAGGATATCCCCTGTACGGCTCCGTATATTTTCCCATATTCTCCGCTGTTTGCCATTTCCATTACATAGGAACCGCTTACCGCAAGGAATATCCCCCGGAAGATACCCAGTGCAGCCATTAATACGGTAAAGGCCAATAGCCTGTCGGCTTTAGCCAGAAGAACACATACGATCCCAAGCCCGGCGAGAGCAGAGAGGATAAAATTTTTGGTTCCGAGCATATCGGAAAGATGCCCAATCAAAAGTTTAATGACCATTAGGCCTATTGCAACAGCGGACATGGCACTTCCTATCTTGCTGTAGCTGAGCCCGTGATCCACCATCCTGAGCGGAATAACGGTCATAACTACATTATAACCGAATGAAATCAATCCGGATATAAGGGTAAAGCCTATAAATTCCCGGTTGGCTTTATGCTCCTTCATATTCAATTTCCCCCTTCATAGATCGAACGCTTGTTCAGATTATATTAGCACATATGTTCGATGTGAGCAAGCTGAAAACGCAAGAAGGATTAAAAATGAATATAATCTGTCTATGTCTGTTTATAAATGCTCTGAAACGGGATTTAGGAATCTGAGCCACTGTTCTTCTGGCAAATCAGTACCCTATATCAGTTAAAATATTTACCTGCCAATACCTGCAGGATTTCCCTTGTCATATGTGTCTTTTGTACCGTGTCCTTTTTATCAAGCAGCAGGATTTCAGTGCATGTACGGGCTATAAACTCAAAATCATGAGATACAACAAAAATAATGGCACCGTCGTCGGCAAGTGTTTCGATCGTTTCGCTGACCCGCAGCATAGAATCGTAGTCGAGGCCGCTTGTGGGTTCATCAAAGCAGATGATGGAACTGTCTTTAACGATGGCCGCGCCTATTGTAACACGCTGCTTCTGTCCGCCGGAAAGCGAAGCCGGGTGCCGGTCCCGATATGCGGAAAGGTTCAGTGCATCCAATATTCCGACAATCTTTTGAGTGCAGTCATTTTTAAGGCCAAGCGACAGTTCTTCATCCACACTGCTTCCGAAAAGCTGATAATCGGCGTCCTGCATGACCAGGTAGGATAGGATACGACGGCGGCGGGGAGTAAGGTTCTTTCCATTATACAAAGTCTTTCCGTGTTTTTCTTTCAGCAGGCCGGTCAAAAGAGAGAGGAGAGTTGTTTTTCCCGCACCGTTATGGCCCAGAATACCAATGACTTCTCCGGAATGCGCTTCAAAATTGATGTTATGCAGAATTTCATCCTTCTTTTTATAAGAAAAGAAAATTCCTTCGGCTGTCAGTGTATCAGATCGTCTGCATTCTGTTTTTTTCGTCCGGATGTTACCGGCAGATTGTTCCGGATAGGCAGTCCGTAAGCCGTATTTGATTCGTGTTTTTTCAGGAAGAATACAAAATTCTTCTCCGGTAAAGCACTGTTCGATTTTTCCATCATGAAGCAGAAAGGCCCTGTCGAATAAATCACGGAGATAGTAAAATCTATGCTCCGCGACAAAGATAGTGTATCCTTCCTGTTTTAGTTTTTTCATGATTCCGGACAGCCGTTTGGTGGCCTGATAGTCCAGGTTTGCTGAGGGTTCATCAAAAATATAGACTTTGGGGGCCAGGGCATAAACGGATCCAATTGCAATCTGTTGTTTTTCACCGCTGGATAATTCAAAGATACTTCGGTTCAGATATTCCTCCAAATCCAGATCGTTAACCGATTTTGCAATACGTGTAATGTTTTCTTCTCTTGAGAACCCCATGTTTTCACAGCCGAAGGCAAGTTCCCGTGTGGTGTCAGTCATAAAAAACTGGGAGCGTGGGTCCTGAAATACAGTACCAACCTTTCCGGCAAGCTGTGACGGCTCCATCTCCGGGATGGATTTCCCATCCAAAAGAAGGGAGCCTTTGATTTCTCCCGGATAAAAGTGGGGGATAAGGCCGTTTAAAGAGCGGATCAATGTTGTTTTTCCGCAGCCGCTGCGTCCTGTCAGCAGGATGAATTCTCCTGTCTGAACAGTCATATTTATATTCTTCAGCGTATAATATGGACTTTCTTCGTATCGAAAGGAAAAGTTATTGAATGTTATCATGGTTCATACCCTCCATAGTATGATATTTCCTAAGGTTGTCTGCCCGAGAAGCAGGAGAGCGGACAGAAAAAAAGCCCAGGAAATCGTGACGATCCATTCAAGCGGGGAAAAGGAGACTGGATTGAGGGCATAGCGTTTTTCTTCCAGCTCCAGCCCGCGGGTGGTGCCGGAAGCGGCCAGTTCGTCGGTTACTTTCAGGCAGCGCATGAGCAGCGGAATCAGAATATATTCGACCGTGGATAAGGGGTGAGTTATTTTTTCACGGAGAGTATCACAAATCCCCCGGATTTTCATGGTGTCACGGATCATGCCATATTCAATCCGCAGAGTCGGAATAAAGCGGAACATGACAATCAGTGGGATCGTAACTGACTGGGGAAGATGAATTCTTTGAAACGATACCATAAGGTCATCCATGTATGTGGTTTTCAGGACCCAGCAGCCCATCATTGCAATGGGAATTAATTTAAGCAGAGTTACGCCGAATACACTCATAATTACGCTGAAGACAGGGATCGATACATAACGGAGCAGAGCATTAAGATATGCTGTAATAACGTATGCCGTAAGCATTTTGGCGGCCCATCCCATACCGTTGCCGAAACTGATAAAAATTGCAGAAATAAGCATCAGTGCAAAGCCGACAGCTTCACCGCCTGAAAAATAGCTGGAAAAGCCGATTAGTATCAGCAGGATTCCCTTACAGCGGGGATCCAAACAGGCGGTACCATGAAAAGGGTTTGCAGTAATTAACTGTTTGATATGTTCTTCTTTCATATGAAATCTCCAAAATAAACGGAGCCGTTTGTCGACAGCCCCGTTCTGAAATACCAGGCAGCCAGCCGGCAAATGCCTGTATGGTTGATAGAAAACAGCGTGTACTGCTTATTTTACAGAAACAAGCCCGGCTTTGATAAAATGCTTCTTCAATGCTTTTTGCCCTATGTAACCGCCGAGCAGACCGCCTGCGAATCCGGCTGCCACAATTAAGACCAGCATGGGAACAGATGTGATGCGTACCATCTGATCAATATAATCCCGGGCAATATTATTTTTTTCCATGGCACCAACAAAAGAGCTTTGCAGTAATTTGATGGGGCAGATCGCGCCGAATGCGAAAATTCCGCTGAAAAGGGAATAGGCAGTGATCATAGATTTGAGAGACAGCTCTTTGCGGCCCATAACAAGGAAGTCACAGATAAGTCCGCCGGCAATCAGGGAAATGGGAATAAACCAGAACGCGCCTACCAGCAGGAATAAGATACCCTGGATCGTGCCGCAGATTGTGAAGACCCCTTTTTTGGGCACTTTTGCCAGGAGCAGCACCATGACGATTCCGTTGGGGACAGCGACAACAGCCGGATAGAATACATTGGTGACAGGGCCGGCTACACTCATGATAGTGCTGATAATCATGCAGATGATCCACATAAGGGCGGTTAGAACACCTATAAGGATAAAATCTTTTGCGTTTAATTTTTTGGACATAGTCTTTCCTCCTCATAATATACGGAAATTAAAATGCGATGTAGTTAGAAAGGCCTAACCACATCGCATACATTAACAGTTTTATCAAACCGATCCAACCCAAAATCATTTTTTTTCTGCCCCAAAAAGGTTTTGTTTTACAAATAATCAGGAGTCAAGGATTTGTGATTTTCTGTAGCCTTTCGGAACAACACCATACTTTTTTCGGAAGGCGGCTGCAAAATTACTTGGTTTTGCGTAGCCCACGGCCATGGCAATTTCGCTGATATTCAGGTCGCTTTCCAGCAGCAGCCGTGCGGCACAGGAAAGGCGCCGGTCAATGATGTAGGTGTGAACCGGCATACCGAATATTTGGGAAAAGCCTTTTGTGAGCTTTGTTACGCTCAGGTGCACAAGCCGGGACAGCTCCTGGCAGGATGGTGCAAAAGCGATCTGGCTGTCAATAATGCGTTTTGCTTCCATAAGGGATGCGCGGTCTGTGGCAGATATGAGGGCATTATTATTTGAGAGCATGTCCATTTCCAGGACTTCACTTAAATAAACTGCCAGCAGTTCAGATATTCTGCCGTCAAGATACAGGTGTCCCAGTCCTCCATGGTAATGAGCAAAATCCCTGGTTTCCGCAAGGATGCGTTCCATGGATGGGGTGATTTTCACTTTGGAAAATCCGGTGAACAACTTTTTTTCACAGCTTTGCAATTCCTTATTATCAAAATAATCAGACAGGAGTGATGAAAAATACTGCATGGGGATTTTTAAACTTTTAAAGTAAAAACCCCGTTTTTGGCTGTAACAGATGCTCTCTGTTTTACCGCACCCGTTATAAATGCAGGATTCCCCTTTTTGTATATTGACGGAATAACGTTCATTCGTTGTTCCCCATGAAATTCCCTCACCTACACAGAAAATAATTTGTATGTATTCAGGACTGTTTGTCCCCTGTACATTCATGTCGGAAAGATAGTTCATGCGCCAGTCGGACAGAACGATTCCCTGTTTTGTTTCTGTTTGCGTGATCTGTCCGGTACCCAGATCCGGAGGAATTTCCACAGATACGGTTTGTGGAGCGTTTATGAGCAAATTTTGGTATAATTCATTCAGTGCCTGATTTGTGTGGTGCATAGTGTTTACCTCTTATTTTGATGAAAGTTAGTAACGACTAATTGGAATTTTACTGTATAATTACTCTATGGTCAATAGGTATTGAAAATCGGGTTGGGGCATTGGAAGGCAAATGCATAAATAAACATAAAAACCTTTGTGGGAATAGAATAAACCGATGAACTGGATATGTGTGGTGGCAGGACTCATGATATAATAAATAAGTACGCAGGTAATTATTCTGATATTTGCGCAGAGCAGGGGCGCGGGAGAAGATAATTGAGCTAAGGCTGAGGAGAGTAATGTGAATCATATCATTGAAGATATCAGTAATTTCGTATTTGTAGAAAATGTACCGGAAAAAGCAGATGCAATTATGGTAGTAGGGGGAGGTTTTCCTGAATTAGCTGAGACAGCCGCGCAGTTATGGAAAGATAATTATGCTCCCTTCATATTAGTAGGCGGTGGTATCGGTGCAGGGTTAAAGAAGTTTCAGGGACCGAGAACTAAAAAAGAAATCTATAATAAAGAATACCTGACAGAATGTGATTTTTATACAGATGTTTTGCTGAAAAACGGCATTCCGGAAGATGTGATTCTTGGGGAAAAGAAATCGGCATTTACAAGAGAGAATGCTGTTTATGCAAAAAAGCTGTCTGTAGATGCTGGGTTGGAACTTTAAAAGGTATTATTGATATGTAAAGCATTTCATGCAAGAAGGTGCCTCATGTTTTATCAGTCTTATTTTCCGGGAGTGGAATTTTTGGTCATTCCCTGTAATGCATATAATATCGGTAAAAATAATTGGTATTTATCTGAAGGCGGAATCAGCAGAGTTTTAGGAGAAATTAAACGCTGCGGTGAGCAGTTCTCGGCAGAAGATATTAATAATTACTTATGACAATTAAATGAAGAATAGACATGCTTCTTGCGAATTCTGTCCCGCTGATACCGGCAGAACACATATTCCTTACGGCGGTTTCACATGGGTTGTCCGCTTGTTTTGTTGGCTGGCTTGATATAAAGAAAGCGGGAAATATTCTTGCATTGCCTGAAAATATAGCCTGTTTGTTTTTAATGCCGGTAGGTTATCCGAAAGAGGAGCCGGGGCCGAAAGAACTAAAGAATATTTCAGAAATATCGTTTTTTGAATCATTCGGGAACGATGCTGATGAGGAAAAAACAGTATAAAACATTTACAACCTTTTTCATCCGTCCTTCTGTTGCTATAATGAACCTAAGGTTAACCGAAGAACAAGAAGGAGAGAAAAACCAGAATGAATAATAAAGAATTAATTACAAAATGGGTACTGGAAAAGGTGGAAGAGGAATACAAGGATGACATCGCACTGGTAGTTTCCCACAATACCCTTCGCCTGGAATCAGAAAAGGGAACTCCCTCAGTAAGTTATTTTATCCCAATTACAGACAAAGGCCGCCGGTTCGCCCGCACATTTATTTTAGACGGCGTCGGAATAGATCTCTGGGGAATTGAATGGGAGCGGATGGAGCAATTCGCCGATTTGAATGAGTATAATATCTCCTGCCTGGCGGATTCGCAGGTACTCTATGCGAGAACGCCTGAGGACAGAGAGCGGTTTGAAAATTTAAAGAAACGCCAGGCGGAGAATCTTTCCAATCCGGTTTTGATGCGGGCACATGCCCTGCAGGCATTGGAGCAGGCAAAACAGATTTATCTGAATATGCTGTTTTCCAAAGGCAGTGATGTGAAGCTTGGGGCGGGTTACGTTCTGGATTATACCGCCCAGGCAATCGCTTTTTCCAATTGCCGGTATTTCAAAGAAGCCCAGGCGGAGCAGCTGGAGGAACTTTCCCGGATGGAACATGTGCCGGAGCAATTTGCCCCGGGGTATCTGGCGGTGATACGGGAAAAGGAAGAAGAAATCCAGAAAAAACAGTGTTATGAACTGATTCATCTGGTACAGGACTTTTTAGAGAGGCCGGAAGCCCTTCAGCCGCAGGAAAAGAATTTTCAGGATTTGGCAGACTGGTATTGTGAGCTGTCTTACACATGGCTCAGAATCCGCTGTTACTGCAAAGCGGGAAACAGCACAAAGGCTTATATGTGGGGGATCATGCTGCAGGAAGAATTGAATCGTGTCTGTTACGATTTTGGAATCCCTAAGATGGAACTCATGAAAGAGTTTGACATTTCACGGCTTGAGGAATTTGCCGGGTATGCAGACAGCCTGGAACAGGAAATGCGGAAAATAATTACGGAAGGCGGCGGGAAAATACGGGAATATCGGAATTATGAGGAGTTTTTAAATGAAGTATAAAAATGCACAGGATATTCTCCCGGATAAATTACTGCGGGAACTGCAGCAATATATTTCAGGCGGTGTCCTCTATGTCCCCAGTGCAGATACGAAAAAATCATGGGGAGAGGTTTCCGGCGCCCGGACATATTATAAACAGCGGAATGAAGAAATCCGGGAAAAGTACCGGGAGGGATGTACGGTTGAAGAATTGGCGCTGAACTATGGTCTGTCCGTTGAGGCTATCCATAAAATTGTATAAGGTTTTGTCCTTTCGAAAAAGGCTTTATGAAATTGAGAGATTGAGAAACCCTTCAAACTGATGTAAGATAAGTTTACACAGCCTGAAGGGTTTCGTTTTCCTAAAAATATTTATTTTTAGCAAAATAAATGTCGTAATTATGTCAGGAGTAATGAGTTATGATCTATCTGTCGCACTTTTCGTTCCCGCATGTGGAAAGGGAATATGATTTTCTTCTGTCCCAGAAAAGAACCTGCTATGATACCTATTACCCCTTTCAAATTCTTTCCAGGCACCAGTTATCCATGCTGGACTTTGAGCCTGTTACGATTTTGTATGGGGGAAATGGATCGGGAAAGACAACCGTACTGAATGTGATTGCGGAAAAACTGAAGCTTCACAGGGACACCCGATATAACCGTACCAATTTCTTTGAAGATTATACAGATATGTGTTCCTGTGAGCTGGAACAGCCGCTCACTGATGACAGCAGGATTATCACCAGTGATGATGTCTTTGATTTCATTCTGAATCTGCGCAATATCAACGACGGGATCGATCGGAAAAGGGAAGAACTTTTTGAAGATTACCTGGAAACGAAATATTCCAGCTTCCGGATGAATTCGCTGGAGGATTATGAGCAGCTGAAAAAGGTTAACATGACGCGAAGCAAGACCCAGTCCCGTTATGTGCGGAAACAATTGATGGGAAATGTGAGGGAGCATTCTAATGGAGAAAGCGCCTTTCTTTATTTTTCTGAGAAAATAAAGGAAAACGGGCTTTACCTGCTGGATGAACCGGAAAACAGCCTGTCGCCGGAAAAGCAGCAGGAGCTGGTACGGTTTCTGGAGGATTCTGCGCGCTTTTACGGATGTCAGTTCCTTATTGCTACACATTCGCCTTTCCTTTTGTCCATCCGGAATGCAAAGATTTATGATATGGATGAGGAGCCTGTGGATGTGAAACGATGGACACAGCTTGGGAATGTACGTGCTTATTATGATTTCTTTAAAAAGCATGAAGGTGAGTTTTATTGAGGGAAGGCAGCCTTTTAGGAATAAATCAACCGGAATCGGAAAGAGTTGCGTATACTATGCTGTTCAGATATAATATGAGCATGGAAGCGCTGGCTGGTGAAGTTTATCTCAATTAAGGAGAATGGATATGGACAATCGAAATACGGAACAACTGGCAGTTCCATTGGAAAAAGAGCAGGAAAGCGGCAGGTATGGCTCTATTCTGAATGTTCTGAAGATATCAGCCATATGTTTTTTGCTTGATGATGATTTGACTGTTCTGGAAGCCAGTAATTCTTTTTATGAGAAAACGGGTTATTCGAAAAAAGAGTTTCAGACTTGTTTCCAAACGATGCGAGGATACTACCGGGAGTACCCGGAGGATTGGGAAGCTATAAGGGACAGGCTGGTATATTCTGCGGAAAATGGCGGGGCGGATACGGCGCTGAATGTTCGTATGCCGCGGAAAAGCGGCGGTTTTTCGTGGGTCAATATTTCGTTGACACTGACGGAAAAAAACGGGGATGGGTATTGGATATGTCATGCGGTTTATACGGATAACAGTACAGGAAGCATGACCAGGCAGGAGGAATGCCGCTGCTGGAAGAAACGGGCCCAGTATTTCAAATGGGTTTTGGATGAGTACATGGACAATGTTTATGTTGCGGATATGGAAACCTATGAACTTTTATTTGTAAACAAGACTTCCTGCGATACGCTAGGGCTTACGTTAGATGAAGTGCTGGGACATAAATGCTATGAGATCATACAGGGGAGGACTTCGCCGTGTCCTTTTTGTACCAATAAATATCTTAGTGAGGACGAATTCTATGAATGGGAGTTCCATAACCCGTTTTTAAAGCGGACATACATGATTAAGGATCGTATTGTTGACTGGGAAGGGCGTAAGGCTCGTCTTGAAATGTCCCATGACAACTACAGCCTGGAATTTAAGCTTGCCAAAAAGGAACTGGATCGGGAAGCTATTCTGCGTTCTGTTCCCGGCGGGCTGGTGAGGGTGGATGCGCGGGATATGGGGACAATTCTTTGGTTTGGCGGGGATTTCCTTGATATTATAGGCTACACGGAGCAGCAGTTTAAAGAGGAGCTTCATTCTCAGATGGCCTATGTGTATCCGGAAGATATTCCCCGCGCGCTGCAGGTGATGAGAGGGGCGAAAGAGACGGGAAAGGATGCCGTTATAGAAGCCCGTATTGTTACTCGCGCCGGAAAAATAAAGATTTTGATGGTTACGCTGAGCTATGTGGGCAGTGAAGACAGCTGGGATGGTATCGAATCATTTTACAGTGTGGGTATCGATGTGACAGAGGAAAGGGAAGAGAAGGCGAGGCAGCGTAAGGCGCTGGAAGAAGCCTATCAGGCCGCGCGGGTGGCGAGCTCTGCCAAAACCAATTTTCTGTCATCCATGTCTCATGACATCCGTACGCCTATGAATGCCATTATGGGAATGTCGGCTATCGCACAGGCGAATATCAACTCTCCGGAAAAAATAAAAGACTGTCTGGATAAAATAGATACTTCAAGCAGGCATCTTCTCGGCCTGATCAATGAGGTCCTGGATATGTCAAGAATCGAAAGCGGCAAGATTGCCCTGATGCCGCAGCAGCTCAGCCTGCCGGAACTGATACAGAACGTGCTGGATATGTGCCAGCCGCTTATGACAGAAAAACAGCAGCATTTTAAGCTCAGTATCGCACAGATCCGTCATGAAAAAGTGAAGGCGGACGGCGAACGTCTCAGGCAGATTCTGATGAATATATTGTCTAATGCCATAAAATATACGCAGGCGGACGGAATTATTGAACTGAGGGTCAATGAACTGAATTCCTCTGTTTTTGGGAAAAGCCAGTATGAATTTATCTGCGCGGATAACGGCATTGGAATTTCCCGCGAATTTATCCCATCTGTCTTTGAACCTTTTTCAAGGGCTGAAGATCCCCGTATCAGTAAGGTTCAGGGGACTGGCCTCGGAATGGCTATTACCGAAAATATTGTCCGTATGATGAATGGGACAATTACTGTGGAAAGTGAACTGGGAAAAGGAAGTAAATTTACGGTTTCGATACCTCTGGAGGTGTACATGGGGGAGGAGGCCGGAAACACTGAACCCGTGGAGCTGTCAGTGCTGTCTGTGAGTGAAAGGGATAAAAAAGAACCGGTAAAGAGGGCTGAGAATAGTAAGTTATGCGGCGGACGGATTCTTTTAGCGGAAGATAACGAGATTAACCGTGAAATTGCGGTGGAGCTGCTTGAAATGCAGGGAATGGAAGTAACGGCCGTGGAAGACGGGAAGAAAGCGAAGGAAGTCTTTGAAGCATCGGCACCGGGGGATTACATAGCAATATTGATGGATATTCAGATGCCGGTTTTAAACGGTTATGATGCTGCTTCTGAAATTCGGGCAATGAACAGAAAGGATGCGCAGGAGATACCCATTATTGCCCTTACGGCGGATGCTTTTGCGGCAGATGTGGCTAAGGCACGCAGTGTCGGGATGAACGACCACGTGGCGAAGCCTCTGGAAATAAACCGCCTGCTGGAGGTTTTGCAGAAATGGATTTGAAAAGAAGGTAAATGACTGTGGATGTATGGTCATTTACCTTCTTGATTTTACTCATATTTATAATCAGGTATCGTTTTTTCCTTAAAATTCATCACAGGAAGGAGAACTCCCCTGATTGTGCAATTTCCACGAAAGACAATTGGAGAGAGCTTCCCTTAAGCGTTCAATGGAAATGGGTTTGGCCAGATGGCCGTTCATTCCTGAAAGTCCTGCATGCTTGACGTCTTCGGCAAACGCATCGGCTGTCATAGCTATGATTGGCAGTTCATCTATCCTTTCCTTTCCGGAGGCCCGGATTTCCCTGGCAGCATCATAGCCATTTAATATGGGCATCTGGATATCCATAAAAATAATATCATAATAGAGAGGCGGATGGGATAAAACAGCGTTCACAGCTTCCCGTCCGTTTTCTGCGGTTTCTACCCGGACATGAAGAATTTCCAGCATTTCCGTAGCTATCTGCCTGTTCAGTTCATTGTCTTCGGCCAGAAGAGCCCGCAATGTGGGGAAGTTTTCTTCTGTGGGATGTTTTTCCGGCGGGGATACGGCAGGTGTCCCGCATTTCGTAAGACAGATGGTGATGACAAAACGGGAACCCTTTCCATATTCACTTTCCACCTGAAGATCGCCATTCATCATAGAGATAAGATTTTTTACAATGGTCATTCCAAGGCCGGTGCCGGTTATTTTGCTGGTACGGCTGTCATCAGCACGGCTGAAGGGTTCAAAAATATGGGAAATATATTCCGGTTTCATTCCTATACCCGTATCCTCTACCGTGAAACGATAGGTGCCTACATGCTGCTCATTCTTTTTCAACTCTTCCAGGGAAAAGGAAATGTTTCCTTCTTCGCCGGTATACTTGGAAGCGTTGTCCAGAATGTTGACCAGTATCTGCTCCAGCCGCTGCTTGTCTCCCAAAACCTGGGCATGAAGGCTGTCGTCAATAATAAGGGAAAATTTCTGCCGTCTGTTTTCAACAGAAAGATGAATCATTTCTGCCACATCCCGAACCAAATCGTTCAGGTTAAATTCACGTTCATCCAATTCAAGCATACCGCTTTCAATTTTACTGACGTCAAGTACTTCGTTAATAAGGTTAAGCAGATGTGTGCCGGAAATCGTGATTTTCTGCAGGTAATCCTTCAGTTTATCTTCATCCTTCAGATGAAGCTGGGCTAATTGAGTCATACCGATTACGGCATTCATGGGAGTACGGATATCATGGCTCATCTTTGAAAGAAAATCACTTTTTGCCTGGTTGGCCTTTTCCGCCTTTTGCAGGGCGTCCTCCAGAAGAAGCTTGGAACGGCGCTCTTTTTCAAGAGTTTCCTCCTGTACCCGGCGATCCTCATCAATGTTTCTGGATAAGGTGATTTCAATCAGATCATCAGTATAGGGACTCACAACCTGAACCGCCTGTGTGAAATTCCAATGGTAAATGCCGTCTTCTCCAAGATGGGGAACCTCCATGCTTATAATACGCTCGCCTCTGGAAAAGGCATCAATCATTGATTGTCTGGAATATTTCCGTATGAATTCTTCCTGGTAATCCGGATGTACGGTGGTAAGCTCGGTTTCAATGAGCGTATCGAAACAGCCCTGTGCTCCCGGATTTTTAATCGGATAGCGGTTATATTCCAGCATATGAAAGGTATTTTGGGTCAGATTGACCGAAAGCAGCATCTGATATGCGATTTTGGCGGCTGTGGCTAACTGGCTGATCTCCACATTTTTCTGCTGTTCCAGGATATATTCTTCCTGGACATCCCGGAATACCAGAACGCACCAGTATTCTTCATCTCCGAGAGGGTCGATTTTGGCGGCAGTGAACTCCACCATATGGTAGCTGCCGTCATTGCTTATGCGGCGCAGCTTCCGTGTGATTTGTTTTTTCCCCTTTCCAAAATAGTATAGCAGGGCATCCCGTGAGAAATATTTATTGAAGGTATCCAGATCATCCGGATGCAGAGTCCGGAGAGCATATCTCTGGTTTTCCGCTGCAAATTTTCCCCGCTCCGGAATATCAGTCCACATCATATCCTTCTGGCAGTTTACATATGTATCAGCAGTCAGATTGGCAATAACACACTCACCGAATACTGTTACAAGGCTTTGAGCATACATCCTCTCAACTTTTTGCAGACCCTGCTCTTCTTCAAAATTCAGGCGGTGCGGAGTCGCAGTGACAACTACCGCCGGAATATGGCCATCCCAGAGAATCCGGTTGGCAGTAACATCCACCGTGGTTTCCAAAAGCGGATCATAACAGACAATATGATTGGAAGAGTTTGTCCCCATTCCGTCCAGAGGGCAATTTGAGCAGACTTCGGGCCAGACCTTATGACATTCCGTTCCCAGGACCGCTTTTCCGCGGCTGGTATTCTGGCAGCGCTGGT
>ERZ791934.94-NODE-94-length-112466-cov-5.909306_pt1 | contig 112466 bp, 111 predicted proteins | sample MGYA00510125_ERZ791934 | MGnify/ENA primary metagenome ERZ791934 (study PRJEB30046, sample SAMN00993240) | human gut metagenome | study: EMG produced TPA metagenomics assembly of the A metagenome-wide association study of gut microbiota in type 2... | reverse complement strand
CCAATTCACGATTTGAACTTGCCCGCAAACCCGCATGGTTACTGGCTTTTCGGCAGTTTGGACTTCCAAAGTGGAAACATGATTTCGAGTCAGGGCCGTTATGACCACTTCGATACACCTCCATAAACACTTGGCTATTATAGCATAACAAATATTAAAGTTCAAATCTTTTTTATATATTCCTGCCAAGCTCTTCGGCTTCCTGAAGGAAAGGAGTATTTTTTACATCTCCCTTTTCGTCAACGCCTGAAGCCTTAAGTATTCCTCTATTATTCCATTTAAGATATTCAGCCATAAGCTCGTATGTAGAAGATATTCCATCAAAATCTTTCTCTTCTTCACTGGCACCGCATACTATGAGCATACATTCTTTGCCGGAAATATCCTTTCCAGCCTTATAAAATGAATACATCTTATCTATCACATTTTTAATCTGCGAAGTAAATGAAAACCAATACAAAGGAGTAACAAATACAACCACGTCACTCTTAATAATTTCAGGCGCAATAGTATTGAATCCGTTTGATAAGGCACAGGCCCCCTCTTTCTTATAGCATTCGCCACAGGCCTTGCATGGTCCTATATTCATTCTTCCCGCATCAAATCTTACAATATTATTTTCAGCTGATACAGCTCCGTCAATAAATGCGTCCGCAAGGCGGTCACTGTTACCGTCAACTCTCGGGCTTCCCGTAATAACAAGAACATTCTTACCGGACATATTTTTCATCTCCAAATCAAAATAATCTGACTTAATCATTATATCAGTTTATTTTTATATTGTAAATAACACCAATTTTTTCTTATTTTAAACATAAATAAAAGACTGTGGCAGTATATAAACCACAGTCTTATGATTTTTCAAGATACGGCTAATTTTTCTTTATTAAGCCTTTCAGTAAAGCGTTTTATTCTGTTAACAGCTTCCTTGAGGTTATCCAGACTGGTTGCATAGGAAATTCTTATATGTCCTTCACCATATTCTCCGAAAGATGTTCCCCAGGCAAGGGCAACGCCTTCTTCGTCAAGAAGCCTATCAGCAAATTCCTTGCTGCTAAGCCCAAACGAAGAAATATCAGGGAAAGCATAAAATGCACCCCTGGGCAGTTTACAGCTTATGCCTTCTATTTTATTTAGAGCATCCACAAGCCAGTCTCTTCTCTTTTTGAATTCAGCTCTCATTTCATCCACCGAATCCTGAGGTCCTGTAAGTGCTTCAATGGCAGCCATTTGAGTAAATGAGCATGTACATGATACTGAATTTACCATTATCATTTCAAACTGTTTTATTATATCCTTATTGGCAATACAGTAGCCTATTCTCCAGCCTGTCATAGCATAGCTTTTTGAAAATCCGTCAAGCACCAGTGTCCTGTCTTTAAATTCAGGCAGTGACGCTATAGAAAAAGCCTTGCCTTCAAAAACAAGCCTGTCATATATCTCATCGGATAAAATGAATATGTCCGGTCTGTCCTTAAGTATTTCAGCCATAGCCAGAATATCTTCTTTTTCAAATACTCCTCCTGTAGGATTACAGGGGCTGTTAATTATAATAAGCTTTGTTTTCGGTGTAATAAGGCTCTTAAATTTTTCTATATCAAGTCTGAAGTTATTATCTGCCGTGATGGGCAGCGGCACCGGAACACCCTCTGCAAATTTTATGCAGCTTTCATATATAGGGAATCCGGGGTTTGGATATATAACTTCATCACCGGGTCTTACCAGAGTGAGCATTGTAAAGAACATAGTAGGTTTTCCACCGGGCACAATTGCGACATTTTCAAAGTCAGCATCAACATTTTTATATTTTTTTGCATACTCTGCCACTGTCTTTCTAAGTTCATTATATCCTAATGTGGGACCGTATCCTGTATATCCCTGTGCCATAGCTTTATCAGCGGCTTCCATAATATTTGAAGGAGTCTGGAAATCAGGCTGGCCGATTTCAAGATGTATCACGTCTATACCCTTTTCTTCCAAAGCCTTTGCCTTGGAAAGAATGGCAAAAGCTGATTCTCCGTTAAGTCTGCTTACTCTTTCTGCTATATATGATGGTGTTGTACTGTATTCCTGCATAAAATTCCTCCTGTCGCGGACAAATGTTTTTGCTATATTTTAAAGATTATATCATAGATTTAAAAAATTTCAACACCAAAATAAAATTTGTATTCTAATTTTAATATAAAATTTCATTGACTATTATTTTTTGTATGTAAATGAATCATCGACTTATTTCTCACGCTGTGATAAAATAAGGTAGAATCGTTCATAAGGTAGATTTTGCAATATTGGTGGAGGAAATATATTATGGAAAAACTTACAAGAACAGATTTATTTCTTAAACTTGCTGAGCCCAATGAAAAAGGAGAAAGCAGATGGGTCGATGTATCTGAATTTGTAGGCGAATATGCCCGATTGAAATTCGGAAACGGCGCTTCCTGGGCCAGAAAAGAATCCACCCTTGCTAAAAAATATATAATCGAATTTGATAAAAGCCAAACTCCCGGAAACGGCATAGACAGAATCCGTCTAAACGGATTCAACGATAACGATTTTTCACAGCATATAAATGCTGAAATAAAAAGAATAATAAAATCTCAGAGATGTGTTGTTTTAGGCACTTCAAATCCTGAGGTAGACCATAAAAACGGAATGAAAAAACGAGTCCCGTGTAATGCGCAACGAGGAACAGCGCCTGTCTGATTTTCAGCCCTTAAGCAAGGCCGCAAATGATGCTAAAAGGCAGTTTTGTAAGGAATGCAGGCGCACCGGCATACGCTTTGATGCCAAAACTCTCGGCTATCCTATGTCCTATTATGCCGGAGGAAGAACCCACAACTTTGAAGAAGATGCCTGCGTGGGCTGCTACTGGTATGACCCTCTGGAGTTTAAAAGACATCTTACGGAAAAGAAGGACTGACCTTAGAAATAACTTACATATAAAAAGGCCTGCCGCATTTTTGCAGCAGGTCTTTAATTATTACTTTTTCACTTTTTTAAATACCATTATATATTCATGCTTAAATATATAAAAATCACTGGCAAGGGCTCTATAGCGCCATATTGCCCTCTGGTTTGACTTGCCCTTTGTTTCCTCAAAGTTTTTTACTATTATTGCCTTTAACTTAAAGCCCCTTTTCAAAAACAGCTCCATACAGTTAAATCCCAGCGGCACAAGCTCGCTTTTGGCATATTTGTCACCAATTACAACTGCACAGTATCTGTCTTTTTCAAGGTGTTTACACGTATTATCTATTATTTCTCCGAATCCCGATAAAAAATCTTCCTTAGTCTGGGCATTTGATAAGTCGTCAGGGTCATCGGAAAAATTTATTATATCCCAGTACGGAGGATGAAAAATGACAAACTGAAAATTTTTTATGCCAATCTGCTCTTTTATATTTTCAATATTTATATTCCTGCTGTCGCCAGCATATACTTTGCTCAAAACTCCGTCTTTCTTCTCCGTTTCGATTCTGTTTACGGCATCTTCTGCTACGGTTTTCTGTAATTCTATCCCGACGGAATTTCTTTCAAGTCTTAAGGCCTCAATTAAAGATGTTCCGCTTCCCATAAACGGGTCCAGTATCCAGTCACCTTTTTTCGTATATCTTCTAAACAGCTGGTTTGGTATCTGAGGCACAAAATTTCCGTGATATTTACCGCTGTGTGCTCCAGAGTTATCACGTCTGTCAATTATCCAAAGAGTATCCGTAGATATATCTTCGTACTCTTTCCACCTCTTCATATCCAAATCATTATATTTTGCCATATCAAACTCTCCGTAAAATCATACTTACTTTTTTATAAGACAGTGCAGATATTCAGTAGTAGAATCGCTTTTATGATTCCTGTTTTCCTTTTTATCCGCTCTGAAACGTTTATATTCCTGAGTAAACATCTCATACTGTCCATATTTCTCCATAATCTCTCTTATGGTCTCAAAGCTCATCAGACCCTCGTTATTATAGCTTAAAAATATGTATTTAAAATCCGCATTTTTTATGAGACTGTCAAAGGCATCTTCAACCGTACGTTTTGAACAAAACAGACTTTTCTGCTCCTTATAGTCCCTTAAGCCGGTTTTTCCCTTCAGCTTTGGATTGTCATACCTGGCTATGGTCTCTAACACATGATAATTTGTGCAGTACTGCCTTGCATTGTAGGGCGGGTCAAGATAAAGCACATCGCCCTTTATTTTTGATATAAGAACATTTATATCTTCATTATATACTTTTCCCTGTTCATTTCCATCTATTATAGGCAGCATTTCAAGCACAAATTCCTTTGCCGCTGACTTTTTTATATGCTTAAGAAACGCACCGTATACAGATGCCGTATTGGCATATTTATCAATGGAATTAATAAGGCTTGCAAGAAAATAATAATACTGGCTGTCGGAAATCTGTTTTGTGCTGTAAAGGTTTTCAAGTTCAATTCTTATGGCATCGCACTTTCTTCCGTTATAGTCCGAAAAATAATTTCTTCCGCTTCCTGACCCAAGACAATAGTTATTAAATATAAATCCGTCAACACCTTCAAGAGAGTTTAAATGCTCCAGCATAGATATATCTATTGGCGAATGATTTTCTATAAAATGTTTATTAAGTATGTAGCTGTAGTACTGTATGTCATTGGATATTACAGTGCATCCCTTTTTCTTAAACGTATATCCTACAACTCCCGTACCTGCAAAAAGGTCCGCAAAAACATAGGGTGTTCCGCTTTTATATCCCGTAACATTTTCAATACTGCTTTCCAAAAAATCTATAAGCGATAACTTTGAACCTATATAATTCATAGTGTTTCCTTTCATTATATAAACTCTTAAATATATTTGTAATTTTCAAGTCCTGTCCGCAAAAAAACATACAGGCTTCAAATATTCGTTAAAATCCAAGTGTATTTCAACACTCGGCAGTCTATTCAATTGTACTATAAAAATAGTTTAATAACAATTTTTTTATAGTCAAGGGCCAATATAATCAGACAATTTAATTTTAAAATAATATCCGTACATAAACAAAGAGGCTCCGGCCATTTTACTGGCCAAAGCCTCCTGCACCTAGTCAGATGGAATTATGATATTCTTTACAGACATCAGCGCTTAAATATTTGAACCAAACAGCCTGTCGGGAGCTGTCGGATTATTTTTCAGTATTTCCGCTTATGTCATTGCTGTTTATATTTCCAAGTACAGCAGTAACTTCAACTGATGTATCTCCGTTTCTTACTATTCCTATCTTGACTTCATCTCCTACCTTGCTTTCAGCGACATACTGAACAAGTGTATCCATATCCATAACGTTCTTGTTATTGTAAGATACTATTACGTCGCCTTCCTGGATTCCGGCTTCTTCAGCTGAGCCGCCGCTGATAACTGATGTTACAAGAACTCCCACGGGAAGTCTGTAAAGCTCTGAAAGCTGGTCTGTAATATCCTGGCCTGTAATTCCAAGGTAAGGTTTTTCAACTGAACCTGTTTCCATTATTTCCTGAAGAATGGGGACAGCTATGCTTGAAGGGATAGCATATCCTACGCCCTCTGCGTCATCGCCGCTGTTTGTTGTAAATGTCTTTGCAGTATTTATACCAATAACCGCTCCTGAATAGTCAATAAGAGCGCCACCACTGTTACCGGGGTTAATAGCTGCATCAGTCTGGATAACTTCAAGTTCTTTTCCTTCAACAGTTACAGTTTTGTTTTCGGCACTTATCATACCGCCTGTTGTTGTCTTTCCTTCTCCAAGTGAGTTTCCTATTGCTATTACGGGCTCGCCAAGTTTTATATCTCCTGAATCATCAAATGTAGCTATTGTAACATTCTCAATGCCCTGTGCCTCAAGGTCAGCTTTTTCAACTGAAAGAACGGCAAGGTCTGTTGTTGAATCATAGCCTACAACGCTTGCAGGTATAGTCTCTTCAGCATCATCAAATGCTATGGCTATATTCTGTGCTCCGTTGATAACATGTTCATTGGTTGCTACATATACAAGGTTATCATCCTCTGAGAATATAACTCCGCTTCCTGCTCCAACAGCCTGATAAGGTATTGAATAGTATCCGTAGTTTGCTGTTCCCTGGCTTGTTGTTGTTATACTTACTACCGCACTGTATACGGATTCTATGGCGTCACTTGCTGAACTTGATTTAATTGATGACACAGCAGAAGCAGTAGTAGAGATGACTCCGTCATAGGAATCTCCGCCCTTTCCGCCTGCTATTCTTGAAATTCCGTATCCGGCACCAATTCCTGTTCCAAGTCCAAGGCTGCATACAAGACAGACAGCAACTACTTTTCCAAAAGTCATACCTTTTTTCTTTGTTTTTACCTTTACTTCGTAATAAGGAGGTTTGTCTTTTCCTCCGTCTGCGCCCTCTTTCTTGAGGTCTTTGTCATTATTTTCATCTTTTTTCTCATCATTGTTTTCAAAACTGCTTATTTCCTTACAGGGAACCGTATTAATTTCTTCCCTTGCTGTTCCTTCAAAGGGTCTGTCGTAGGCATTTTCATATACCTCTTCTTTATTTGCGGGGTCATCTGCATCTATATATCCCTTTGAATTTACTGTTCTTTCTTCCTCATTCAAATTTTCGCTATTGTTATTATTCATATTGTTGTTATCATTGTCATTGTTCTTTGATGTCTCTTCATACCAGCTCATAGAACACCCTCCTTAATATGTTAAAGCCTTCTGCTTTATTTCTTATTTTTTTCTTTCTATGTTTTGAATTATAATTGTTATATTTGAACACTGTATGAACAAAAAATAAAAAATAAGTTAATAAAAGGTTTTAAAACCGTGAACGAAAATATGTTCATTTAATAGTTTTATTTTAACCTCTCATCTGATATAATTCTATAGCAGAAAGGAGTCTTTTTATGAAAAAAATAATCATCGCAACAACAAATGAAGGTAAAATGAAGGAATTCCGTGCTCTCTTAGCCCATAAAGACGTAGAAATCGTTTCTATGAAAGAAGCCGGAATAAATATAGACATAGATGAAAACGGAACAACATTTGAAGAAAATGCCGCAATAAAAGCAAAAACAGTATGTGAATATTCAGGCTGTCTCTGTCTTTCAGACGACAGCGGACTTGTAATAGACTATCTGGGCGGAGAACCCGGCATATATTCTGCAAGATATCTTGGCCATGACACTCCCTACGAAGAAAAGAATAAAATAATAATCGAAAGATTAAAAGGTGTTCCTACAGAACAGCGTTCAGCAAGATTCGTATGCGCCGTTGCAGCCGCATTCCCCGACGGAAGAGTTCTCACAGTAAAGGATACCATGGAGGGCTATATCGCAGAGGCACCCGCAGGCAAAGGAGGTTTCGGATATGACCCCATATTCTTTTTCCCTCCCGCAGGAATGACAAGCGCCGAGCTCACTGCTGAAGAAAAAAATGCGGTAAGCCACAGAGGCAAAGCCCTCAGAAAAATGGTCGCTCTTCTTGAAAAGGAGCTGTAAAATGAAAGCAATTGTTTTTTCAGACAGCCACAATTCGGTATGGCTTATGAATGACCTTGTAAAAAAATTCCAATCAAAAATTGACTGCATAATTCATCTGGGAGACTGCACCGAGGATACTTCTGATTTTGAAATGAAGGGAATCCGTCTTTTTCAGGTAAGAGGCAATAATGATTATGACAGTCTCTATCCGTCTGAAAGGACCATAACTCTTGCTTCAAAGCGTATATATATGACCCATGGCCACCGCCAGAAAGTGTACTACGGCACGGATACGCTGTATTATACGGCTGCCCAGGAGCAGGCAGACATTGCTCTTTTCGGCCATACCCATATACCCTATCTTGAAAACGAAGGCGGCATTATAGTTATGAATCCCGGAAGCATCTCTCTGCCCAGAGGCGGGAATGAAAAAACCTTTGCATTCATTACTATAGAAAACGGAAAAACAACCGCTTCTATTATGGCTTCTACCCTGGACGGCATAAAAAAGATAAAAAGTCTGACTTTGTAGAATATATCTACAAAAAATGTTCATAAAATCGTTTATACAGCAAGGATTATACCATCGGTATGATCCTTTTTATATTGTGTATATGCATATTTTTTAATAATCTCTCAAAAACGCACATTTTTTTGTTCGTTTTTATAAATTGTATTTTAAAAGAAAACAATATGTGGTAAAATTAGTATGCAGTTACTTATAATTTGCCGCACATAAGCGGCTGGTTATCTAAAGGAGGGTTATACATGAAAAGAAAATTTATTTCTCTTCTTACGGCGGCTGTAATGGTCCTCGGTCTTTCAGTACCTGTAATGGCTGAGGAAACACCGTCGATGGAAGGCAAGCTTGTTGTCGTACATACAAACGATATGCACGGTTACTACGAAAAGACCGAAACAAGCATGGGCATTGCCAGTGTTGCCGGCTTAAAGGATTATTACGAGGCACAGGGTGTTGACGTACTCCTTCTTGATGCCGGAGATTTTTCACAGGGAAATACCCTTGTAAGCTACTATCAGGGCAAAAACGCAGCTGAATACATTGCTGCTGCGGGATATGATGCAGTTTCACTGGGTAATCACGAATTTGACTACTCTTTCGATGTACTCCTTGATAATATGAAAGTCCTTACTGATGCCGGCGTAAAGGTTATAGACGCCAACGTAGTCAATAAGGAAACAGGAAAATCTTATTTTGACGCAAACGCAGTATTTGAATTTGACGGATATAAAGTAGGTGTATTCGGTCTTGATACAGCCGAGACACTTACAAAAGCAAGCCCCAGCAATGTTAAACTTGTTTCTTTCCTTGACAAGGAAGATATGTTTAAAGAAGCTCAGGCTCAGGTAGATGCCCTTAAAGCACAGGGCTGCGATTATGTAATCGCCCTTACACATCTTGGTGTTGATGAAGAAAGTACAGGCAGACGTTCAACTGACCTTGCTGAAGCTGTAAAAGGAATCGACCTTATCGTTGACGGACACAGCCATACTGTTATTGACGGCGGAATGAAAGTTAATGACACACTTATCGTAAGCACAGGTTCATATCTTGCTAACGTAGGAACAGTTGTTATAAACGAAGCCGACAAAGCAGCAGAAGCTAAACTTATCTCAGCAGCTGACTATGCAGCAGGCATCAATCAGTCTGATGAAGCAGTTGCAAAACTTGTAACTGACGACGCAGCTGAAGTTAAAGAAGCATACTCAAAGGTATTTGCAAAAACAGAAGTAGCCCTTGAAGGAACAAAAGAGATTGTACGTTCACAGGAAACAAACCTTGGTGATTTCACAGCTGACGCTTATCTTTACACAGCTCAGAAATACGCTGATGAACACGAACTTGGAATAACAATCGACTGTGCTATTTCAAACGGCGGCGGAATCCGTACATCAGTAGAGCCCGGCGACATTTCAATGGATACTCTCGTTACTGTATTCCCCTTCGGAAACAATGTATGCTTTGTAACAATAACAGGCGAACAGCTTCTTGAAGTACTTGAAGCATCTACATTCTGCACACCTGAAACTCTCGGAGGATTCCCTCAGGTAGCAGGTATTGAATATAAACTTGATATAAGTGTACCTTACGAAAACGGTGAACAGTATCCCGAATCAACATACTATGCACCCGCTAAACCCGGCAGCAGAGTAACAATCAAAACCGTTAACGGAAAACCTTTTGACCCTGCAGCAAACTACACAGTAGCAGTTAACAACTTCCAGGCAGAAGGCGGAGACACATACTATCAGCTTACTCAGAATTCATATTTCTGTGATACAGAAATTCTTGACTGTGATGCTCTTATCCAGTATGTTAACTCCCTTGGCGGAGTTATCGGCGAACAGTATGCTAAGCCTCAGAGACGTATCGAAATAGTTGGTGAAGCTCCCGTTAAAGAGCCCGAAACACCTGCTGAAACAACACCCGAGACACCTGCTGAAACACCCGCTGAGCCCGCTCCCGAAGCAGAAGTTCCTTCAACATCTTTATCATATATAGTTGCAGAAGGCGACTCACTCTGGAAAATCGCTAAAGCTCAGTTAGGCGACGGAAAACTCTGGACAAGCATCTATGAACTTAATAAAGATACTATCAAAAATCCTAATATGTTAACTGTAGGACAGGAAATCATATTAAAATAATTTGATACGGAAATTTTAAGGCAGTATAGCTTCGGCTATACTGCTTTTTATTTTGTTAAGAAGACATTTAATTTTCATTCTCTTGGTATGTATATTGACAAAGAATAAAATGTACGTTATACTAATACATACCAAAAGAATGTTAATAAAGGAGACGATAATCTATGGCCAGGAATAAATATCCGGAAGTTACTGTTGAACGAATTCTGGATGTGTCTCAGCGTCTTTTTTTGGAAAAAGGATATGAAAATACTACTATCCAAGACATAGTAAACGAGCTTGGAGGTCTGACAAAAGGAGCAGTATACCATCATTTTAAGTCCAAAGAAGAAATTATGGATGCTGTCGGAGACCGTATGTTTACTGAAAATAACCCATTTAATAAGGTTATGAACCGCAGTGATTTAAACGGACTTCAGAAGCTTAAGGAAATGATAAGACTTAATCAGTCTGATAAGGCAAGAGCTGATATGAATATCCAGTCACTTCCTATACTTAAAAACCCGAGGATACTGGCTGGTATGATAGAAGCAAATAGGAATTATCTTTCTCCATATTTTCAGAAACTTATTGAAGAAGGCAATCAAGACGGCTCTATCCATACAGAATATGCTAAAGAAATATCCGAGCTTATTCCCCTTCTCACAAGTGTGTGGCTTGCTCCTACTGTTTATCCCTCGAGTGCGGAAGGAATGCTTAAAAAGTTTCGTTTTATAGGAGAAATGCTTGAAAAGGCAGGACTTCCTGTTTTAGACGATGAAATAATGTCTATAGCTGAATCATATTTCAAAGAAATAGAAGACGCAATAAAATAATCTGCCCTTGCGGCATTTTATTTTTGGAATATACATACATTCGGTAGGTATTATTAATAACAGATATAAATCTGTTTTATTTTTTCAAATATACATACATTCAGTATGTATCGAAAGGAGTGTACATAGTGGATTACGCAGTAATAGCTAAAAATCTTTCCAAATCATACTCTGGCAGAGAGATTTTAAAAAATTGCAGTATTAAAGTTGAAAAAGGCATTATATACGGCCTTTTGGGCCATAACGGAGCAGGTAAAACCACCTTGTTTAAGCTTCTTCTTGGACTGACGCGCCCAACTGCTGGTGAAGCTTCTGTCCTTGGTTTTGACATCATAAGTGACAGAAAAGAAATTTTGAAGCATACAGGAAGTCTTATAGAAACGCCTGTATTTTTTGAAAACCTATCAGCCTATGAAAATTTGAGCATACATCTGTCCTATATGGGGCTTGAAGACAAAAATATTGACAGCATATTAGAAGTATGCGGACTGTTTAAAACCCGCACACAGCCTGTGTCTTCCTTCTCACTTGGTATGCGTCAGCGTCTAGCCATCGCAAGAGCCATAGTGCATAAGCCTCAGCTGCTTATTCTTGATGAGCCTGTAAACGGGCTGGACTCCCAAGGCATATATGAAATGCGGGAGCTTTTTTCCCTGCTTACTAAAAGATATGGAATGACAATACTGCTTTCAAGCCATATTTTATCGGAAATCGAACATACAGCTGATAAAATAGGCATCTTAAATGACGGAAAAATAATAAAAGAAGAATCTCTTGAAAATATACTTAAAATTTATCCCGGTGGTGTTGAAGAATTCTATATGAGCATATTAAAAGGAGGTTATTTATATGAATAATCTTATATTCCTTGAAAAACGCAGAACTGATATGCGCATATATAATATATCAGCTGTTTTGACAGGCATATTTCTTTTAGGAATGCTGTATCTTTTTGCCTTCATACCGCATTTTGACCCTGTGGAATCTCAGGAAAAACTGTTTACATCTTATTCGGGCCTTTCTCTTATGATTAGTATTCTGTCAATGGCCGCCTTTTCAATTCTTTCTTCCGTAATGGGTGCAAAAGTTGTTATCAGCGAATACAGCGCAAAAAGAGCCGTCTTTATATTGACATATCCAATTGACAGAAAGGATCTTCTTATCGCTAAGTTTATTTTTGTATTCAGTTACACATTTAAAATTATGCTTATATGTACAGGAAGCGTACTTTCAGTTTTCTTTTTATCCGAATGTATAGTTCCTGTCTGTGCTGAGCAGTTAAGTGTTAAGGCTGTTATGGTCAGTATATTTTATATGTTTTTTTGCGCGATACTATCAGTTATGACTGGAATAATATCCGTTTGGTTTGGATTTCGCAGATTTTCAGTTTCAGCAGCAATAGTGTCAGCAGTCATCATAGTATGTCTCATCTGTCAAATCGCATCTGCGGCATTTTTTGCCCCGATGTTATTAATTATAATGATTCTGCCTGTGCTTCTTCTTTCTGTTACTGCCTTTCGCAGTGTTTGTTTAAAAGTAGAAAATATGGAGGTTTAAAATATGTCTCAAAAACTTTTTACAAGGAATTTTATTCTTCTTATGTTTGGGCAGGTAAGCTCTCTAATCGGCAATTATACCCTTAAATTTGCCCTTTCGATGTATATATTGGAAAAGACCGGCTCTGCCGCTGTTTTTGGAACGATTATGGCTATAGCAATGATACCGACAATACTGCTTGCTCCTTTCGGAGGTTTTATGGCCGACAGATTTAACCGACGTAATATGATGGCAGCCCTTGATTTCATCTCCGGAGTATGCGTTCTGGCAGCTTTCATGCTTTTTCAGAATAACCAGACAATATTACTTATAGCGGTGCTTCAAATAATTCTCTCTGTATTCGGTGCCTTTGAAACACCTACAGTACAGGCTAGTGTTTCTCAGATACATAGTGGTGAAAATCTTCTGAAAGCCAATGCTGCGGTAAATCAGGTCCAGGCAGCAGCTGCACTTATAACCCCCTTTACCGGAAGTCTATTCTATACGGCCTTTGGCATACGTCCGGTACTTGCAGTTACATCTGTCTGCTTTTTTATAACCGCTTTTTTAGAGTGTTTTATAAAACTGGAATGTGTAAAAACACATAAAGAATCAAAAGTCATCAGTATCATAAAAGATGATTTTAAAGAAAGCATACGTTTTCTTAAGTCAGACCAGCCAAAAATATTCAAACTTCTTCTGCTGGCTTCCGGAATAAGCTTTTTTATAATAGGCATATCTGTTGTGGGACTTCCGTATTTAGTTCGTAATGTTCTTTCTCTTTCGTCCAATCATTACGGCATAGCGGAAAGCATAATTGGTATAGGAGCCATTGCAGGAAGTATACTGGCCGGCATTATGTCATCAAAACTAAGTGTTTCAAAGCTTCATATTCTTACCTTGGTCCTTGGAGTCTGCATTATTCCATCTGCTCTGGCTTTTTTTATGCCTGTTGACACTATGCTCAAATATATCATTCTCATTGCCTCATTTTTTGCTGGTCAAATGATATGTGCAATGTTTTCGATTATTTCACTGTCAACGATTCAGCAGAATACTCCTCAATACCTTACAGGAAAAGTTATGGCATTCGTTATGACTATCTCAACTTGCACTCAGCCCCTTGGCCAGATAGTATACGGATTATTATTCGATATATTTTCAGCTGACTCTTGGCTTGTCCTTTTGCTGACAGGTTTTATAATATGTGCCGCAGGATGTACAACAGCTCCTTTCTTTAAAAAATTTTACTGTAATAACACATTATAGAACAACATAAATAAAAGGACGTACCCTTAAAAAGGTACGTCCTTTATCGTTTCTGAAATTTTAAATATCAAATCCTGTCTGTAAAACCGTTTACCGCATTAAGCACCTTGCGCAGAGGCTTATATAATACAAGCATTATTACAAAGTTTCCTATGCAGTGTATTATATCCATGGGTATGCCCGATATCCACCAGGCAAAAGCAGTCTTAAAACCTCCCATAAATATATATACAAGCGAGCCTAAAGCGCCAAACATAAGCCCAAAGGCCGCAGAAAATACAGCCCAGAATATTACGCTGTCTTTTTTCCTGAAAATAACGGAAACCAGTGACAGGGCAGGCCAAATATATATGTACATCAAAGTCCATACATTTATGCCCCATATCATACATTCAACAGCAATAAAAATATAAACAGCCAATATTACTTTTTTACCAAAATATATTGAATAAAGTATTATAAGCAGCGAAACTATTTCAATATTTGGCATAAACGCAAGTGCTGTCTTGCCTGCACTTAACGTAGCGCTCATTATGCCTATCTGAGCAATAGTCAGGGCTGTCATTCTTTTAGCCGTCATTCCATTTCCTCATAAACTATCTCAAACATATCCTCATCATTTACCGGCTGGCTGTCAATACCGTACATACAGTATTCTCCATTGACATAAAATCCCCAGTAAGCCGTTTTATTATCAGCCTTTAAGCCGTTTACGGTATCAACATAATATCCGTATTCCGTTTCTTCTCCGCTGTATGTAAAATCTTTTTCAGAGAGCTCATCCATAACTTCTTTCAAGTACTGGGCGTCAGTTCCTATGAAATACTGGGTTTCTCCGCCTTCATCATCTATTACGGTTACTCCTACAGATTTTGTGCCTTCTGTAACATCAGGTTTATTTTGAGAATATATAAAAAGCATAATGACAATAACTGCGGCAATAACAGGTATTGACCATAAGCCTTTTTTTGACATATAAATCCTTCCTTCCGAAATCCGCTTAAATAATTGAACATAACAGCGGAATAGTTATCATTGACAGCAGAGTTGATACAAATACAACCTTTGATGCATAGTGTCCGTCACCGTCATACTTATCAGCCAGTATAGCTGTAGTGCTTCCTGCGGGCATACCTGACATTATTACGGATACACCAAGAAGTACATCATCTATATGGATAAGTTTAAGTATGGCAAATACCACAAGCGGAAATATAACAAGCCTTATAAGAGAAAAATAAAGCGCGCTCTTATCAAATATTTCCTTTATGGTACATTCAGAAAGTATGCATCCGATTATAATCATTGATAATGGTATTGTACATTTACTTAAATAATCTATAGTAGATGTAACAAATGTCGGTATAGGCGGAGAAAACACCATTATAATGATTCCGATGGCCATTGATACTATACAAGGGTGTAAAAGTATGGTCTTTATGGCTGACTTTCTGTCAACATCAGTAAACAGAGCCAGACCCGATGTCCACATGGTTATCCTTATGGGCAGCTGAAACATTGATACATACACTACTCCAAGGCTTCCGTATATGTTGTCGGCTACAGGCATTCCTATAAAGCTGGAGTTTGAACATATAAGACCGTAGTGCATTACATCCTTTTCATTTTTAGGAAATCTGCTGAACAGTTTTCCTCCGAATAATACCGCCAGAGCCTGTATAACAGCTGACAGTACCAAAGCAAGTATAAGGTTTTTAGCCATATCTCCGCTCTCAATATGAGATGAGAAAGAAGCAATTATGTTACAGGGAAGAACTATATTTATGAGCAGATTAGATAGGCTCCCCTGCCCTTCCTTTGATATTATCTTCAATCGGCTGCAGACAATACCAACTATCAGTATCATAAACAGCACCAGCTGCATATTCAGCATTTTAGTAAACGCTTCCATAAAAAACTCCTTTCCGCCGGCCCAGGCTATGGACCTTTAGCAAATTTTTATTATTATACAACATAAAAATCCACAATGGAACACAATAACTAAATAAAATCAAATTTATTGTGCATTTTTTCAGAGAATAGCGGCTGATATTTTCTCATATCCATATAAGGTAATATTTTAAAAGGACTGAATATATGTTTTTCTTATCCATAAACATAAAATCCATAAAAAAAGCGATTGCAATAGCGGGCTTAAGTGCCGCCGCCCTTCTGCCTTCAATATCAAAGATCCCCGAGTCCAAAGAAGCAATGATGCCGGTAGAAAACAGGACCGTAGTAATTGACGCAGGACACGGAGGATTTGACCCCGGTAAAGAAGGCTCATCAGGTGAAGACGAGCAGTACATAAATCTTAAAATAGCATCTTATCTCCAGCAGTATCTTGAGCAGAGCGGAGCATCGGTAATAATCACAAGAAATGATGACAGCGCCTTAGGTGATACCAAAAAAAGCGATATGAGCGAAAGGCGGAATATAATAGAAGACAGTGACGCCGACATAACCGTAAGCATTCACCAAAACTCATTCCCCAGTAAAAATGTTCACGGTGCCCAGGTATTTTATTATAAAGACAGTGAAGAAGGAAAAAAGCTGGCCGAATATGTTCAAGACGCCCTTATTGAAACACTGGATAACTCTAACACCCGCACTGCCAAGGCCAACTCCGATTACTATATGCTGCGCACAAACAGCACTCCGTCAATAATCGTTGAGTGCGGTTTTTTGAGCAATCCGTCCGAAGAGGCTTCACTTAATTCTCCGGACTATCAGCAGAAGACTGCCTGGGCCATATATAAGGGAATAATTGACTATTTTCACGCTGAATGATGCCTCCATTGATTGACTGGCATTTATATTTATCGTATAATATTCTATATTATAAAACAGAATTACAAAGGAGAACTGTTTATGGCAACAACTAAAACTATCCAGTCCCTTGAAAGGGCCTTCGCCATACTGGAACTTTTTCAGAATAATAAATCAGAATTGAGCCTTAAGGAAATATCCGATTCCCTTGGTCTTAATAAAAGTACGGCTTTTGGCCTTGTAAACTCTCTGACCACCCTCGGATATCTTCTCCAGAATGAGGACAATCAGAAATACAGCCTTGGACTTAAAATACTTTCCCTGACAAATGCGGTAAAGACGAACAATATCCTTATCCGCGCCGCAAGACCCTACCTTGAGGAACTTTCGGCAAAATACAGGGAAACAGTCCACAGTGCCCAGGAAATGAACGGAAGCATTGTTTATCTTGATAAGGTAGAGGCAGATACTTCAATCTATATCAATACCCAGATGGGAACCAAAAACTATATGCACTGTACCGGTGTAGGCAAAGTGCTTTTAGCCTATAAGAGTGAGGAAGACTTGGATGCCTTTTTATCCAAACCCCTTAAGCCCCTTACATTCAACACCATTACAGACCCTGCGGAATTTAAAAAGGAAATGAAAAAAATCCGCGAAAACGGCTATGGCGGCGACGATGAGGAAATCGAAATAGGTCTTTCCTGTGTGGCTGTCCCCGTTATGAAGGCGGAAAACAAGCCAGGCTTTGCCATAAGCGTTGCAGGCCCCACAGTCAGAATGAACGAGCATAAGAAAAATAATATAGCCGAAGAAATTAAAAAGACTGCGGCCATACTGTCCGAGGTAATTTACGGATACAAAGTTGACAGTGCTACAAAAAACATATAAAATCCATAATAACTTAAGGGGAAGATAAAACGTCTTCCCCTTCGCTTTTATGACACCAAAAAAGAAGCCTGAAATCAGGCTTCTTTCTTTTTGCGGCTCGCACCGCAGGCGTATTTATAAGTCAAAAGATAAATTTAAGAGGATTTATTCTTATAAAGATTTTGCTGTTTTAACAGCATCTCTGCAGGCATTGATATAGTATGTTGTATCTATGCCTGTTGTGACTGAATCATAGCCTTCTTCAAAATATCCGGGTGCTGCTGCGGGGTCCATTGTAAATACGATAACAAATTTTCCCGCGTCATGGCAGGCTTTTTTGATTCTGTCAAGGGCTGCTTTGAAGTCGGGGCTGTCAAACTGTCCGCCTATTCCAAGTCCGATAGAAAGGTCAAAGGGTCCGATAAAAATACCGTCTACACCGTCCATTGACACAATCTCCTCAATATGTGAAAGGCATCCTGCTGTCTCGCACTGGGGAATTACGAGGGTCTCCTTATTCCAGTAGTCCATAGCCTCATACATAGGAAGGTCAGAAGGATGGTCACATCCCCAGCCGTCCTTTCTTGAAGGGCAGAATCCCCTTGTTCCTACAGGGCTGTATTTTGCCCATTTAATAATATTCTTTACGTCTTCCACCTTTTCCACAAAAGGAATTATAAGTCCCTTTGCGCCAACGTCCAAGGGTTTCATCATAGATGCACGTGAAATTTCCCTTACTCTGACAAAAGGTATAATGCCGCTGAGATTAGCGCCTCTGATGGCGTCAACAGTGCTTTCGCCTTCAAAAGTACCGTGTTCGTTATCAATTATCATATAATCAAAGCCGCTTCTTCCAAGGCATTCAGCCGCTGTGATAGAGCCTATTTCAAAAAATGTTCCGACGGGTTTCTCTCCGTCTTTGATTTTTTTCAAAAACTCATTCATATTTTTCACTCCTTTTTATGGAAAAAATTATACCTGAATTTTTATCAGTTTTCAATGATAGCTCCCTTATCGGCTGATGAAGCTACCTTTGAGTAAAGTCTTAAATATCCGTTAGGGATAGGTTTTTCAGGACGTTTCCATGTTTTGAATCTTTCTGCGATTTCTTCATCTGATACGTGAAGCTCAAGTTTTCCTTCGTTAACATCGATAAGGATTTCGTCTCCGTCCTTAACGATTGCAAGAGGGCCTCCCTCTGCTGCCTCAGGTGAGATGTGTCCTACGAAGCATCCGTTATTTGTTCCTGAGAAACGTCCGTCTGTGATAAGAGCACAAGTTTTTGAAAGTCCTGCGCCATACATAAACTTCATAGCCTTGAACATCTCTCTCATACCGGGGCCGCCCTTAGGTCCTTCATAGCGGATAACAACAACTTCACCGGGCTGGATAACTCCGCCAAGGATTGCTTCTTCTGCTGCTTCCTCGCTGTCAAAGCATCTTGCCTTGCCTACAAAGTGATGAAGTGAAGGGTCGATAGCTCCGGGTTTGCTTATGGCTGTATGGGGAGCAAGGTTTCCTTCAAGGACTGCTACACCGCCTGTATGGCTGAAGGGTTCTTCAACAGTCTTGATGATTTCGGGATTTTCTGGATAAGCAAATTTATATTCTTCAAGGTTTTCCTTTACTGTCTTTCCTGTACATGTAATAAGGCTTGTATCAAGAATGTCTCCAAGTCTCTGCATTACTCTGGGAATACCGCCTGCTCTGTAGAAGTCTTCCATATCCCATTTAGCAGCAGGGTTAACCTTTGCTATCTGAGGAGTTGTTTTGTTAAGAGCTTCAAATTCACGAACAACGTCCATACCAAGCTCTGCTTCGTTTGCGATGGCACTTAAGTGAAGAACAGCGTTTGTTGAACCGCAGATAGCCATTGTAACTTTGATGGCGTTGCGGATGCTTTCCTTTGTGATTATCTTTCTTGCTGTAATTCCCTTGTTTACCATATCAACAACGGCACGTCCGGCCATAAATGAGCTTCTGAGTCTTTCACCGTAAACGGCAGGGATAAGAGCACTTCCGGGAAGGCTCATACCAAGAGCTTCTGAAAGACATCCCATAGTATTTGCTGTTCCGAGGAATGCGCATGAACCGCATCCGGGACAAGCTGTATTTTCAAGTGCGCAGTACTCTTCTTTTGTAATCTTTCCTACGCTGTACATACCTTTTGCTTCGTCTGTTGATGTAAAGTCAGCTTTTCTTCCGTCAAACTCGATTCCTCCGAGCATGGGTCCGCCCATAACTACGATTGCGGGAATATCAAGTCTTGCTGCTGCCATAAGTACGCCGGGAACGATTTTATCGCATGATGCAAGAAGTACAACGGCGTCAAGTCTGTGAGCCTGAGCCATTATTTCGATGGAGTTACAGATAATTTCTCTTGAGGGAAGTATGTAGTTCATTCCGATATGTCCCTGAGCTACGCCGTCGCAGGCTCCGATAACACCGAATTCAACAACTGTTCCGCCTGCGCTGTAAACGCCCTTCTTTACAAATTCAGCTACCTGGTTAAGGTTAAAATGTCCGGGTACTACTGTGTTCCAAGTGTTGGCGATACCGATTATGGGTTTATCGTCAAGTTCGTAGTCGGTATAACCCATGGATTTGAAAAGTGAACGGTAAAACGGAGCATCATCTCCGCCCATAATGATATGGCTTCTTAATTCTGACATTGCATCTTCTCTCCTTTTTATTCTATAATACAGGACTAAGTTCTTTATCGTTATTCTACTATATAGAACTGCGTTTGGTCAAGATATTTTTATAGCATTTTTATTTTTCTTTATTTTGCACAAATCTGATTTTATTTTTTGTATAGTTTTTCTGTTCCTTGCCAATTGCGATTTTTTAATCTATACTTATAACAGCTAAAAATCTAATGGAAGGTATTATATATGAAAAAAACATTTAAAGAACTCGGCATTACAGATGAATTGATATCTGCTCTGTCAAAACAGGGAATAAAGGAACCTACAGAAGTTCAGGAAAATACTATCCCTGACATTCTGGCCAAAAACAATGTAATAGCAAGGGCCGAGACAGGCTCCGGAAAAACTCTTACATATTTATTACCTATTTTTATGAAAATAGATACTTCCCTGCGTTCAGCCCAGTGTATAATCCTTACGCCTACCCATGAGCTGGCTGTACAGGTACACCGCCAGGCGGAGCTTCTTGCCGCAAACTCAGGTATAGAAGTAAGGTCCGCACTTATAATAGGAAATGCAGGAATGCAGCGCCAGCTTGATAAGCTGAAGGAAAAGCCCCATATAATAATAGGTTCTGCGGGAAGAATATATGACTTTATAGGTAAGAAAAAGATACCTGCCCACACCGTAAAAACCATAGTTGTGGACGAAGCCGACAGAATGCTTGATAAAATGAATCTGGATATGGTAAAGGCCATAGTCAAAACAACTCTCAAGGACAGCAGACAGATGATATTCCTTTCAGCGTCCATGGACCCTGATGCCGTTAAATATGCATCTGAAATGTGTACTGTTCCTCCTGTATTTTGTATGGCTGAGGAAAAACTCCCCTCTTCCATATCTCATTTCTGCATTACAGCCGATTTAAGGGATAAGATAAATATAATAAGGAAGATAGTCCACGGAGAAAAGGCTAAAAAGACCATCGTATTTATAAATAATCCCGAAAATATTGAGGTCACCGTTGAAAAGTTATGTTACCACACCCTTAAGGCAGTGGGACTTTACGGCGGAATAAGAAGGGACGAGCGCAGAAAAGCAATAAACGATATGATTAGCGGAAAAGCGGAAATACTTGTAGCTTCCGACCTGGTATCAAGGGGCCTTGATATACCCGGTGTAACCCATATAATCAACCTTGATATACCGGAAAATTCAACCAGCTATCTCCACAGGGCAGGAAGAACCGGCCGAGGAGGCAAATCCGGCAAGGTCATAAGCATCTCTACCATAGGAGAAAGACGCTATGTAAATAAATGCGCTAAAGAACTTGGCATACAGATAAAATATGTTCAGATGCGTGAAGGAAAAATGGTGCCCGAAACAGATGTCCCTAAAAGAAATGTTTTTGCCAAAAAGCCCGCAGGAAAAAACGACCGTCCTTCAAAGGAGCGTTTTGAAAAGAACAAACCTGCTGCAAAGGATAGGTACAGCAAAGGCGGTACGTCCGAAAAATCAGGCAGAGACAAGGGCTTTAAAATCGTCCGTATAAAAAAGAATTCAAAAAATAAATAAATATCTATTGTATAAATTGTTTTTTTAGTATACTATATTTGCGTAAACATATTATTTTATATATTACAAAGGAGACTATAATGAGCGAAAATAACTGCGGCTGCGGATGCGGTCATGACCACGATCACGATATGGAAGAACAGGAACTTGAAACTATGACTCTCACTCTTGAAGACGACACAGAGCTTCAGTGTGCGATCCTTGGAATCTTTGATGTAGAAGGCATTGAAGGAAAAGAATATATCGCCCTTCTTCCTGAAGAGGACGAGACAGTTCTCATCTATCAGTACAAGGAACTTGATGATGAAGAATTCGAGCTTCTTACTATTGAAGATGACGATGAATTTGATAAAGTATCTTCTGCATTTGACTCATTATTCAATGATGAGGACGAGGAAGAAGAATAATTTCCTATTAAAGGCTATCTGCCCCATTTAGATTAATTCTAAATGGGGTCTTTTTTTATTCATTAAAAAAATTAAATTTTTATTATAGTTTTTTAATAAAACTGGAAGATGTTTTTATTGACTATTTTGTTAAAAACCATATAATATATAAATGTTAGATACCTAACAGTTAGGTGTGGAACAATATATCATAAGAAAGGAGGATAAAAATGCCTGCAAAAAAATCCGTCATTCCTGAAATAAAGTGTTTATCAAATCTCATCTTCAGGTATATAACTATGGTCTCCAATGAAAAAAAAATAGACCTGACGGGACAGCATATGCATATTTTATGTTATATAGAAAGTGAGCAGGACCAGGGTAGAGACGTTTTCCAGAGAGATATTGAAAGCAGACTCAATATCAGGCCGTCAACGGCTACAGCAATTCTTAAGGTGCTTGAAAAAAACGGATATTTAAAAAGAGAACCCGTTGAAAACGACGCAAGACTAAAACGTCTGGTTCTTACAGAAAAAGCCCACGAAATCAAGGCCCTGACATTTGATATGCTTTCAGGCGTCGAAAGACAGATAATAGATGGCGTATCGCAAGATGAACTTACTATGTTTTTTGATGTTATCGAAAAAATGAAAAACAATCTTATCACAATCAGTGACAAAAACAAATTCGACAATTAAGGAGGTAAAGCAAAATGGGTATGATCAAACAGTTATCCGGATGTATCAGACAGTATAAAAAAGATACCATACTCACGCCGCTTTTTGTTATCGGAGAAGTTGCTCTTGAAGTTCTTATCCCTCTTATTATGGCAAACCTTATCGACTACGGTATTAATGCCGGAGATATGAACTATGTAATAAAAACAGGTATTATACTTATTATTTTATGTATGGCTTCATTATTTTTCGGAGCAATGAGCGGAAAATACGCCGCATCCGCAGCAGCAGGATTTTCTGCTAATCTCAGACATGATATGTACTATAAAGTACAGGAATACTCTTTTAAAAATATAGATAAATTTTCAACGGCTTCAATCGTAACAAGGCTTACAACCGATATTACAAATATTCAGCTTGCCTTTATGATGATAATTCGTATAGCCATCAGAAGCCCTATTATGCTTGTATGTGCATTCTTTGCAGTTTTAAGCATAAACAAAAAGATAGCACTTATATACCTTTGTGTTATCCCTGTACTTGGAATCGGACTGTACCTCATTATAAGCCACGCCCATCCCATATTCAAACGTGTATTTAAAAAGTACGATAAACTCAATGCTATCGTTCAGGAAAACCTCAGAGGCATAAGAGTTGTAAAATCATTTGTACGTGAAGACCACGAAATAGAAAAATTTGAGGAATCTTCAAAAGATATTTATATGGACTTCACTAAGGTTGAAAAGCTTCTTGCTTTCAATATGCCTCTTATGCAGCTGTGCGTATATTCTTGTATACTTCTTTCATTATGGCTTGGAGCAAAATTCATTGTCGGCGGCGTAATGCTCACAGGTAACCTTGTCAGCATAATGACTTATACAATGCAGATGCTTATGAGTCTTATGATACTTTCAATGGTATTCGTTATGGTGGCTATGTCAAAAACAGGCTGCGAGCGTGCCTGCGAAATCTTAAATGAAGTACCCGACATAAAGGATAACGAAAATCCTATATATGAAGTTAAAGACGGTTCCGTATCATTTAAGAACGTAGACTTCAGCTATACTGACAACGAAGAAAAACTCAGTCTTAAAAATGTCAATCTTGAATTTAAGTCAGGCGAGACTATCGGTATAATCGGCGGAACAGGTTCTTCAAAGAGTACATTTGTTCAGCTTATACCAAGACTTTATGATGTAACAAGCGGTTCTGTCGAAGTCGGCGGAATAGACGTAAGAAACTATGATATCGAAACCCTCAGAAATGCCGTTGCCGTAGTTTTACAGAAAAACGTGCTTTTCTCAGGAACTATAAAAGAAAACCTCAGATGGGGTGACGAAAACGCTACTGACGAAGAACTTGTAAGAGTATGCCGACTTGCCTGCGCAGACGAGTTCATCGAACAGTTCCCTGACAAATACGATACATATATCGAACAGGGAGGTACTAACGTATCAGGCGGTCAGAAACAGAGACTTTGTATCGCAAGAGCTCTTCTTAAAAAGCCTAAAATCCTTATCCTCGACGACTCAACAAGTGCTGTCGATACCGCAACAGATGCAAAGATAAGAAAGGCTTTCGCAGAGGAAATCCCCGATACTACAAAATTTATAATCGCACAGCGTATATCATCAGTTCAGGATGCAGATAAGATAATCGTCCTTAACAACGGTGAAATCAACGCTGTAGGTACTCACGAAGAACTTCTTAAATCTAACCCTATCTATCGTGAAGTATATGAATCACAGACAAAAGGAGGCGAGGAATAATGGCACAGGAATCAGTAAGACCAATTTCAGGCCCCGGCCACAGAGGACCCAGAGGACCACGTCCCAAAGTTGACAATGCCGGAAAAACTATCCGCCGTTTAATGTCATATGTAGGTAAATATAAAACTCAGTTTACAGTCGTAATTATCTGTATTATTCTGAGTGCCTTTGCCAATGTAAGAGGCTCACTCTTTATTCAGACAGTTATCGATGACTACATTGTTCCTATGCTTTCAAGCGGAAACAATGACTTCTCACCCCTGCTTTCAGCAGTAATACGTATGGGAATAATATATGCAGTAGGTATCACATCCTCACTGTTATATAACAGAATAATGGTAGGAATATCTCAGGGTGTCCTTAAGAGAATAAGGGACGATATGTTCTCAAAGATGCAGAAACTTCCCCTGAAGTATTTCGATACACATACTCACGGAGATGTAATGAGCCACTATACAAACGATACTGATACGCTTCGTCAGATGCTTTCTCAGTCACTGCCTATGTTCATATCATCTTCCATAACTATTGTAACTGTAGCAATCGCTATGTTACAATTAAGTATATGGCTTTCACTCTTTGTTGTAGTATTTATGTTCCTTATGCTTAACGTAACAAAGAAGATTGCCAGCAACTCATCAAAATACTTTATAAAACAGCAGCAGTCACTCGGTGACCTCAACGGTTACATCGAAGAAATGATAAACGGCCAGAAAGTAATCAAAGTTTTCTGCCACGAGGAAAAGGCTGAAGAAGGTTTTGATAAAAAGAATGAAGAGCTTCGTATGAATGCGACAAACGCCAACAAATTCGCCAACATACTTATGCCCGTAATGATGAACTTAGGAAACCTTGAATATGTATGTATAGCCATAATCGGCGGATTCCTTGCCATCAACGGTATAGGCGGACTTACACTTGGTGCCATAGCATCATTCCTTTCACTTTCAAAGAGCCTTACAAACCCCATAAGCCAGGTTTCTCAGCAGCTCAACTCAGTAGTTATGGCCCTTGCCGGTGCTGAACGTATTTTTGAACTTATGGACGTTGAGCCTGAAGTTGACGACGGAAAAGTAACTCTTGTTAACGCAGAAAGAAAAGAAGACGGTACTGTTACAGAATCATCTAAGAGAACAGGTATCTGGGCTTGGAAGGTTCCCACAGAAAACGGCTTTGACTATGTTGAGCTTAAGGGTGATGTACGTTTCCACGATGTAGACTTCGGATATGAAGAAGGCAAGACAGTTCTTCATCATATCTCACTGTTTGCAAAACCCGGCCAGAAGATTGCTTTCGTAGGTGCTACAGGTGCCGGAAAGACAACTATAACAAACCTTATCAACCGTTTCTACGATATTCAGGAAGGTTCAATAACTTATGACGGAATAGATGTTAAAAACATCAAGAAGGATGACCTTAGACATTCACTTGGTATAGTTCTTCAGGATGTCAACCTCTTCACAGGAACAATTATGGACAACATAAGATACGGCAGACTTGACGCCACAGACGAAGAAGTTATCGCAGCCGCTAAACTTGCAAATGCCCATGACTTCATTATGATGCTTCCCGACGGATATAACACAATGCTTACGGGAGACGGCGGAAGTCTTTCACAGGGTCAGAGACAGCTTATATCAATTGCCAGAGCTGCCGTTGCAGACCCTCCTGTAATGATTCTGGACGAGGCAACATCTTCAATCGATACAAGAACAGAGTCAATAGTTCAGAAAGGTATGGACTCACTTATGGAAGGAAGAACAGTATTTGTTATTGCTCATAGACTTTCAACCGTAAGAAACTCCAAAGCCATCATGGTACTTGAGCATGGAAACATCATCGAAAGAGGAAGCCATGAAGAACTTATTGAACAGCAGGGTAAATATTATCAGCTTTATACAGGCGCATTTGAGCTTGAATAATTCAGTACAGCTCCTCCCCGGGGCCGCTGGTCTTTCAAAAGGAGATTTTAAATGAGAGAAAAATTCGCAAGATTTATGATGGGACGCTACGGCCAGGACGAACTTAACCGTGTGCTCTCCATAACAGGTTTGGTAGTTTTGGTCATATCGATAGTGGTACTCAGGTTTGTTCCGATACTCAGCAATGTTCTCTGGATAATTGCCATAGCATTGATAGTAATCTGTTACTACAGAATGTTTTCAAGGGACATAGCCAGACGTTCTGCTGAAAATCAAAAGTTTTTAAACTTCAGATACAGCCTTGCTGTAAAAAAACAGCGCAAAGCTGAAATGGCCGCTCAGAGTAAGGACTTTAAGTTTTTCAAATGTCCTAAATGCGGCGTTTACAACAGGATTCCCAAGGGAAAAGGCAAAATAGAAATAACCTGCCCTAAATGCGGAGAAAAATTTATAAGAAAGAGCTGATTTGATGTTCGGGTATGTTACAGCTAATGTAAAGACTTTAGAAAACGAAGATCTTAAAATATATAAAGGGCTTTACTGCGGGCTGTGCCGGACACTTAAGGAGAGGCACGGCAGTATAAGCCGTGCCTCTCTTACTTATGATATGACTTTTCTCATCCTGGTTTTATCATCATTATATGATACCGATGATATAGCTGGCGAGGAAAGATGCTTTGTACATCCTAAAAGTAAGCACACATATATAGTAAATGAAATTTCAAACTATGCGGCAGATATGAATGTGGCTTTATTCTATAATAAGCTGCTTGATGACTGGAATGACGACAAAAGCCTTAAGGCCCGTGCCGCCGCTGCCCTCTACAGTAAAAATTATAATGATATAAAGAAAAAATATCCCAGACAGTGCCAGGTTATGGAAAGCTGTCTAAGGGAGCTTGCGGATGTGGAATCAAAGGGAATACTAAATGTCGATATACCTGCCAACATATTCGGCAGGCTTCTGGCTGAAATTTTTATATTCCGTGAGGACCAGTATTCGGATGTGCTGAGAAAAGCCGCAGCAGGCTTAGGAAGGTTTATATACGTTATGGATGCCTGGGACGACTTAAAGGACGACATAAAGAAGGAGAGGTATAATCCCCTCACCTCACTGCCTCCCGAAAATGTTGAGCCCATTCTTATGATGCTTATGGCTGACTGCTCGGAAGCATTCTTTTCCCTGCCCCTTTCAAAGAATGTGAACATAATAAAAAATATTCTTTATTCAGGGGTATGGCTGCGCTACGCAGCAAAGAAAAATGCCAAATCTGAGCAAAACGGCTAAAAATTGATTAAGTCTTTATTAACATACTTGACTTTAGCTTTTCAAATGGCATAGGTTTATGTATAATAATTTTGTTACTTTAAAAATCCGACAGCCTTAATTTTAGAGAGGAATTTTCAAATGACATCAGATCCATATAAGGTGCTGGGAGTGTCTCCCAATGCCTCAGATGACGAAATACAAAAAGCATACAGAAGACTTGTCAAAAAGTATCATCCCGACGTAAATCCCGGTGATGAAAATGCCGAGAAAAAAATGCGTGAGATAAATGCGGCCTATGACCAGATAAGAAATATCCGTGAAGGAAAAGCATCCTACGGCGGACAAAACGGCAACCCCTATGGAAATCCCTACGGAAACGCAGGAAACGGCGGCGGTGGATATTACGGCGGATTTTCGTGGGAAGATATATTCGGAAGCGGATTCGGCGGATTTTCACAGCAGCAGGAAGCTACGACAGAGCTTACAGCCGCAAGGAATTATATAAATGCCGGCCACTACAGAGAGGCTTTGAATGTTCTTAATTCCGTAGACAGTTCCCAGAGAAACGCAAGATGGTATTATTTCCACGCCCTTGCAAACTACGGCATCGGAAACAGAATAGAAGCCATGAGCGATGCAGAACAGGCTGTGCGAATGGAACCCGATAATTTTGAATACAAACAGCTTCTCAGCCGTATGAAAAACGGCGGAGCAGCATACCAGCAGTATGGAGGAGGTTCTCCTATCGTATGCGGCACAAGCAATATATGTCTTGATTTGTGTATCGCCAATATGCTCTGCGGTATGTGCTGCAGACCCTGTTAAAATCAGCCCCGTGTGGGGCTTTTTTTATGCCGTTTGACATTTAAAAAATAAGTGTCATAATTAAATAGTCTTTCTCAAACCATTTTATCTTTGACCTTGACAATTAACCTTTCAAAAATCATAATTTAATTAATCACTTACAAAAGGAGAATTAAATATGTACGGATTTGTCAGATGTGCGTCAGCAGTACCCAAGCTTAAGGTTGCTGACTGTAAATATAATACCGGTGAAATAATAAAGCTTATAAACGCCGCATCTCAAAAAGACGTTGAGCTTCTTGTATTTCCCGAGCTCTGCATTACAGGCTATACATGTGCAGACCTTTTCTTTCAGTCTTCACTTGTAAACACAGCCGAAGAATGTCTCTCTATGATAGCCGAGGCAACAAAAAATAAAAATACCGTTGTGGTTGTTGGTCTTCCCGTAAATATCGGCAACAGCCTCTACAACTGCTCTGTGGCTGTATATGACGGAGATATACTCGGTGCGGTTCCCAAGACCTATATACCCAACTATGGTGAATACTACGAAAAACGCTGGTTCAAAAGCGGGAAGGACCTCAAAGGAGGAATTGCCCTCTGCGGCCAGAGTGTTCCCGTGGGAACCAACCTTTTATTTGCGGCTGAAGGCATAGAAAATTTCACATTTGGAATAGAAATATGCGAAGACCTTTGGGCTCCCATACCTCCAAGCAGTTATCTTACAATGTCAGGAGCTGCCATAATCGCCAATACTTCCGCCAGCAATGAACTGGCTACCAAAAACGAATACAGAACTGCTCTTGTATCAAATCAGTCTGCAAGATGCATCTGCGGATATGTATATTCATCTGCCGGCATAGGCGAATCCACTCAGGATATGGTTTTCAGCGGCCACTCAATAATCAGCGAAAACGGCTCAGTTCTTATAGAAGGTGACCGTTTCTCCAATGACAGCTCTCTTATAATGGCTGATATCGATACGGAGCTTATCGTAAATGACAGAAGAAAAAATACAAGCTATTCAGATTTTGATGCGCCTGAAGCAGAAATTATCTCCTTTGGAATGTATGAAAACACAAAGAAAAACCTTGAGAGATTTGTACGTCCCCAGCCCTTTGTTCCCAACGATGACGGAGAACTCAATTCCCGCTGTTCGGACATATTCAATATACAGGTTGCCGGCCTTGTAAAGCGTATAATGCATACAAACGCCAAAGCCCTTGTTATAGGCATATCCGGAGGCCTTGACTCTACCCTTGCACTTCTTGTATCAGCTAAAGCCTGCGACTATCTGGGTATAAGCAGAAAAACCATAATAGGCGTTACTATGCCCGGCTTTGGAACAACCGACAGGACATATAACAATGCCCTTTCACTTATGGGTGCCCTCGGAGTTGAGATACGTGAGATACCCATAGGAGAAGCGGCTATGCTTCACTTTAAGAGTATAGGACACGACCCTGAAGTCCATGACGTTACCTACGAAAATACCCAGGCCCGTGAAAGAACCCAGATACTTATGGACCTTGCCAATAAGGAAAACGGCCTTGTTATAGGAACCGGAGATTTATCCGAGCTTGCTCTTGGCTGGGCAACATATAACGGAGACCATATGTCAATGTACGGAGTCAATGCGGGTGTTCCAAAGACCCTTGTAAGGGTCCTTGTAAACTGGGCATTACGTTTTGGCGGACTTGATGAAATAACGGTAAAAATACTTAAGGATATTTTGGATACTCCCGTATCTCCCGAACTTCTTCCTCCCGATGAAAACAACAATATAAATCAGAAAACAGAGGAAATAGTAGGTCCCTATGAGCTTCACGACTTCTTCCTTTATTATGTGGTAAGATGCGGTTTCTCTCCCAAGAAAATATATTATCTTGCGGAAAATGCCTTTGATGAAGTATATGATAAAGAGACCATACTCAAGTGGCTTAAAAACTTCTACAGAAGATTTTTCTCCCAGCAGTTTAAACGCTCATGTCTTCCTGACGGTCCTAAAGTAGGAACCATAAGTCTCTCTCCCAGAGGCGACTGGAGAATGCCTTCCGATGCCGTAAATACATTATGGATGGAAGAACTGGAAAACTTATAAAGCATATAAAAACAGCCGTGAATAAATTCACGGCTGTTGCTTATTTCATAAAAATTCGTCCCAGTATATCTGGCATATTTTGATTTCAGGCTCTTCCTTACTATCTCCCAAAAGATAATATCTTGTATATTTTCCCTCCGGAAGCTGGGGACCTGCCTTAAGGGCAGCCTCATTATATTTCCAGCTTATCTCTGCTTTTACAAGGGCATAACTTTCAAGTCCGCACTCCTCTATATCTGCAAGAAGGGTTTCTTTCGTGGTATTTAAAGATTTTTTTATTTCTTCAGGCTCAACAACTGACAGTTTATGTATGGCATACTCCTTCATATATCTGCCATCATTGAAGTTCTTTTCTTCATTTTGGTTTGCTATTCTGAAGGATTCGCTTCCACCTATATTCTCCATCTGGCTTTCAAAATCAGCTGATATGATATCATAATAGTGCTTATAAATCATATATTCCAGCTCATTTTCTATGCTGTCATCAAGTATAAGAGTCCTGTCACCGCTTGTATATTCCTTTTCGACTTCCATATCCAAAACAGGAAGTTCTTCTATATTGATGTACTTTTCGTTAAGAGCATCATAATTTTTTTGAAGTTCAGCTTCTTCAGCGGATATTTCTTCTTTTTCAGCTGTCTCCTTCGCATTTGAAGCACAGCCGCCCATTAGAAATATACAGCCCGTCAGTACCAAAAGTATAACTTTCTTTTTCATTGGAAGTTTTCCTTTCATATACACATCATATACACAATTTTATCGAAAAGTGCCTTGATATTTCCTGTTTTATTCAAAGTTTATGACCAGTGCAGGAGTGTTTTCCTTCTCATGCTTTACTATGCAGTCTTTTAGATATTTTATTTCTCCATTAATATTACTGAATCTTTCTTCGGTCACAAAAAGAAGTTCATTTGCTTTGATATAATTCTTTTCAGCCATATATTTGAAAATATATATCACATTTACAAAGGGCTCATAGGTGCTGTCGCCCTTCAGTTCATTTATTATATTTTCATAGGTATTTACAATTTTAAGACCTGCTTCATAGTCTCCCAAAAAGAAATTAACATAGGCGAGCTCAAGATAATATATCCTTTTAAACTTTCTGTAAAGTTTTTTGCTGTCTATGCTCATAAGCTCTTTTCTGGCAGTGTCAAAATCATTCTTCTCACAATATCCTATGGCGATATTTGACTTTATGACAGCCTTAAGCCTTGGCGATATATTTTCTTTCAAAAATTCTCTATTGGCAGCAATATATTTATCCGGATTTTTTTCAACCGTAAGGATGGGCATTAAAGCTTCTACCTGCTTTAAAAATTTATTCAGCCACACACAGTTGTATACCGCCGCTCCCACAACAAATGCCACCCATGTAGCAAATGCCATAGGAGCGACAAAATCCTTATTTTCTATATTAAAGGCAATTATAATTTCTGCCGCATATACTGCTATCATTGCTATTATATAGTTTCTTTTAATTTTCATAGGCCATTCACAATCCTTTACAATTCAATATGGCCCCTAATATAAAACTGTCAGGCAGTCTCTGTTTCTGCGTCCTCTTGTAAAAGTTCTTCAAACAAAGGATCAAAATATTCATTAAACATTTTTTCTCCATCAAGGGAGCCCTTTACAAAGAACTGTATTACCCCGTCTTTATCAAATATTACCGTTACCGGTATACTCTGCGCATCATATATAAGTGAATCCTCGATACTTACCTGGGCAGCCTCAAAAGTATATCCGTTTTCTTCCATAAATGCTTCTATGGTTTCTTTATCGTCACCGCCATTAAGCGCAATTATATTTATATCGTCACCGTATTTATCCTGAAGCATCTGAAGAGCCGGCATCTCATTTACACAGTATCCGCACCATGTTGCCCAGAATGTCATAATCGTAGGTTTTCCAAAGTAATCCGATACAACCGCTTCCGTATCATCTAATTTTTGGATGGTGATGTCAGGAGCTACTTCTCCTTTAGCAGCATACACAGGCTCTTCTTTTTCCTCTGCTTTATATTCGCTGGGGTCCTTTATTTCGATTTCCTTCCCAGCCGGTTTTGAAGAGCACGCCGTAAGAGCAAGACTCATTATTAAAATCGATATTATTCTCTTTTTCATAAATTCCCCTCTTTTTTAGTTTTCCATCTGATTGCTTTCTCAGAACATAAATCTATACATTCTCCGCAGGATATACATTCCTTATCACCGACTTTTTTTATGTCCATCTTACATTCCCTGATGCATCTTCCGCATCCGTTACATTTGTTTTCATCCATTGTTACCCCAAGGATTGAAATTTTATTAAAGAATGAATAAATGGCTCCAAGAGGACATATAAACCTGCAGAATCCTCTATAGACAAATATAACTCCGATTAGCGTCACAGCTAAAACCGCTGTCTTCCAGTTAAAAAGCGCACCTCTCATAGCCGCTATCTGCTCATCATAAACAGACAGCGGTATACCCGCTTCCAAAGTTCCTGCCGGACATATAAATTTGCAGAATCCCGGATAGGCAAACATAAGCGGCAGAATTATGACAAATACAATTAGTATTATATATTTCAGATATGACAGTTTTTGTGTTACTCCGTTCTTTTTTAACTTTGGTGTCGGTATTTTATAAAGAAGCTCCTGTATAAGCCCAAAGGGACATAAAAATCCGCATATAAGTCTTCCAAAAATCACACCAAACAGCAGCAAAGTACCTATCATATAAAATGGCAGTTTTCTTCCTGAAGCTGAAATGGCATTCTGAAAGCTTCCCAAGGGGCAGGACCCTATGGCTCCCGGACATGAATAACAGTTAAGCCCCGGCACACATACACCCTTTGACTTTCCGTAATGCAGAACTCCGTCGGAAAAACCTTTTATATTGGCATTATAAACAAGGGCGCTTATTAGCTGTATATATTTTCTTCTGAATTTCATATTAGCCAATTCCGACACACTCCAGACATACTCTTATTCCCTTATTATAGGTGTCGGAAAAGCCTCCATTAAGAATTCCTACTGTTATAAGAACTGCTGCTAAAGCCAGCAGTGTTATCTTAATCCCCTTTTCTTTCATTGGTTCCTCCAAGTATCAGATAAATCTTACAGCTGTTCCGTAAGCTGTTATTTCTGAAGCTCCCTGCATAACTGAGCTTGTGCTGAGTCTAAATCCGATAACAGCATCAGCACCCTTTCCTGCTGCGTCATTTGTCATTCTTACAATGGCTTCTTCCTGAGCTTCTTCTATCATATCGGTATATCCCCTTATTTCTCCGCCGATTATGGTTTTAAAGCTGGCACCAATATCCTTTCCGATATTCTTTGAATTTACGGTAGTTCCCTTTGCGATACCTATTACTTCATAATTTCTTCCGATATTTTCAATTGTAGTTATAAGCATAATATTCCTCCTAACATATTATTGGTCTGCTTCCAGTTATTTATATTGGCATTATACATTAAAAATCAGGCCATTTCCATAGGGTTAAATTTATTTTAAGAAAGGCGAAAAAAGAATTTATAAAACGTAATATACTGATTTTTGTAAAACGCAATAAAAAAACGGGGAAGGCTCCAGCCTTCTCCGTTTTTATTGATATCAATGATTATTCTTCAGTTGTTTCCTCTGCGGGAGCTTCCTCAGCAACAGGAGCGTCAGCTTCTTTCTTTGAAAGGCTGATCTTCTTCTGTTCAGCGTTTACATCGATAACTTTAACCTTGATGATTTCTCCGATCTTAAGCTCATCTTCGGGTTTTTCAACACGTTTGTTAGCAATCTGAGAAATGTGAACAAGTCCGTCAACTCCGGGCTCAAGTTCGATGAACGCACCAAAGGGAACCATACGTACAACTTTACCCTCAACGATTGAACCTACAACATATTTATCAGCTGCAAGAGTCCAAGGGTTAGGTGTTACGTCCTTAAGTGAAAGAGAAATTTTGCTCTTTTCTTTATCAACGTCAAGAACAACAACTTCTACAGTGTCACCTTCTGAAAGAACTTCCTTAGGATTTGAGATTCTTCCCCAGCTCATCTCTGAGATATGGATAAGTCCGTCAACTCCGCCGAGGTCAACAAATGCACCAAAGTCTGTAATTCTTGATACTGTACCTGTAACTTTCTTTCCTGCTTCGATAGAAGCGAATACTGCTGCTTTCTTTTCTTCAGCTTCCTTAGCAAGAAGGGCTTTTCTTCCTCCGATATAACGATGTTTTGACTTGTCAAGCTCAATGATGTTGAATGTAAGTTCTGTTCCAACATAAGCGCTGAGGTCCTCTACAAATCTTCCCGAAACCTGTGATGAAGGAATAAATACATGGATTTCGTTTACATCAGCAATAAGTCCGCCTTTAACGCTCTTGATGATCTTTCCTGTTACAGGTGTTTTTTCTTCATAAGCCTTTTCGATTTCTTCAAGGCCCTTCTGTGATTCTACTTTCTTTCTTGAAAGCTGTACGTTTCCTTCTCCATCGTTAACTCTTACAACAAAAACTTCAATCTCGTCGCCGGGCTGAACAGTCTTGCTGGGAATAACGCTCTTGTCATTGCTGAATTCATCTCTTGAGATGATTCCGTCTGACTTATATCCGAGATTTACGGAAACTTCTTCGCCTGCTGTAGAAATAACTGTACCCTTAACAATATCACCTGTATGTAAAGTTACAAAAGATTCGTTAAGCATCTGCTCAAATGTAAGCTCTTCACCTTCCATAGTATTTTTAACTTCGTCCATTTCGCTCATAGTAGTAATAACCTCCTTTATTATTGCAGGGGGTGTAGACGCTCCTGCAGTTATACCAATTCTATCATTAAATTTATAATTATTCAACACCAAATCTTTAATTGTTTCAATATAATAAGTGTTTTGGCAATTTTTTTCACAAATTTCATAGAGTTTTTGTGTATTTGAGCTTCCTTTATCACCAATTACCAACATTTTGTCAACATTTTTGGATATTTTGACAGCTTCTTTCTGTCGCTCTTCCGTAGCCGAACAAATGGTATTATTGGCAGATATTTTACTGCTTTTTTCATTGAGAACCTTAAGTATATCATTATACTTGCTCTCTCTGAATGTGGTCTGAACGACAACCGCATAGTCTTTATCAGCATCAAGCACAATTTTCTCTGCGTCTTCCACATTATCAACTATTATGGCAGAATTTTCACACCAGCCGTTTATACCCATAACCTCGGGATGTTTTGCGTCTCCTATGATTATTACGCCAATACCCTTTTCATAATTTTCATGGGCTATGGAGTGTATCTTTTTCACAAAAGGACATGTGCCGTCCACATAGTTTATGCCGCGGCTTTCAAGTTCGTCATAAACAGCCTTTCCCACACCATGGGAACGGATTATGACTGTTTTTCCCTCGCAGCCCTCAAGGCTGTCAACGGAAACTACTCCCTTGGACGCCAAATCGGCATTTACGTTTTTATTATGAATGAGCGGACCGTATGTTACTATTTCTCCGCCCTTTTCTATTTCCTTATAGCAGGCCTCGATGGCTCTGTTTACTCCGAAACAGAATCCCGCAGATTTTGCCGTTATTATCTCCATTATTTTTCACCTGTTTTTTCATATACTATTTTTAATACTTCCGCAGCCACCTGCTCCACCGTCATTCCCGTTGTATCTATCTCAACGGCGTCGTCGGCTTTTCTAAGCGGATTGTATTCCCTTGTCATATCATTGTGGTCCCTCTGTTTTATCTGCTCCACAACATTTTCAAGGGTATCTGTTTTACCCTTCTCAACAAATTCCTTAAGTCTGCGCTTAGCTCTTTCTTCAACATCGGCATTGAGGTATATCTTTACTTCTGCCTTGGGAAGAACTACGGTACCGATGTCTCTGCCGTCCATTACAACCGAAATCTTTGAAGCCATTTCCTGCTGCATCTCAACGAGCTTGTCCCTTACGGGAATAAATACTCCCACATCAGATGCTCCCTGGCCAACTTCAGCACTTCTGATAAAATCGGTCACATCTTTTCCGTTAAGTATCATATGCTGTACTCCGTCAGCCATCTTTATCTCCATATCGATATTATCAAGAGCTTTTTCAACGGCACTGCCGTCTGTTGTGCTTATGCCGTTTTCCATACAGTAATATGCCACAGTACGGTACATGGCCCCTGTATCAACATAAATTATGCCAAGCTTTTCGGATAACACTTTAGCAATCGTACTTTTTCCGCTTCCCGCAGGACCGTCAATGGCTATAGAATAGATTTTCATATATCTGCACCCCGTTTTATCTTTTTAAATCAGGTCTTAAAACCTGTGCGCCTCTCATATATGCATGTTTAAGATTTTTTCTGTCATAGTCTCCTTCAACGGTTACCATTACCCTTATGCACTTTCTGAGACTGCCTTCAACTTTCATTTCCTGAACACACATAAGTGCTGCGCCCGTAATACCCATATTCCTTACGGCAACGGCAGGATATGCCTTTGTCAGGTCGTCGGTGGCGGTAAAAACTATTGATACGATATCATCTGTCTTTATCGCATTTGCCTTAAGTATTTCTTCCATCATCTCGGCTGTTGCTTCGTATATGAGTTCCTTGTCGTCAGCCTCGACTGTTATTGCTCCTCTTATTGAAACAGTCATACTCTCTCCTCCAGTCCTTCCGCGGCTGCAAATCCCGTTGAAAATGCTATCTGAAGATTAAATCCTCCCGTATATGCATCAACATCCAAAACTTCACCCGCAAAATACAATCCGTGTATTTTTTTGCTCTCCATACTTGAAGGGTCTATCTCATCGGTATCAACTCCGCCGCTTGTCACAACGGCTTCGTTAAATCCTGCCGTACCTGTCAAATGCACAGGCAGTCCCTTTATAAGTTCACAGAGTTTTCTTCTTTCTTCCTTGGTTATATCATGTATCTTCTTGCTTTCGTCTATTCCGCTGAGAGAAATTATAACCGGTATCATCTTTTGAGGAAGAAGGTCATTCAAAGAATTTTTAAGGTCTTTGTTTATATATTTTTCAAAATCCCTCAGTATTCTTGTATCAAGGGCCTTCATATCCAGGGCAGGCTTCATATCTATATAAAGGGTCATATTTTTTTCAAACCTGTTCAAAAGATGTCTGCTGGCGGAAAGTATCATGGGTCCTGATACTCCAAAATGCGTAAACAGCATTTCTCCAAAGTCCTTATACACTGTCTTTCCCTTTTGATTTTTTATTACAATGGCAGTGTTTTTAAGGCTGAGCCCCATAAGTTCACTGCAGAAGGGCTCGTCCGACTTAAGCGGCACCAGTGACGGAAGCAGAGGTGTTACCCTATGTCCGGCACTCTTAGCAAACCTGTATCCGTCTCCTGTGGAGCCGGTACCCGGATAGCTGAGACCTCCTGTTGTAACAATTACCGCGTCAGCTTCAATCTTTTTTCCGTCGTCAAGCACTACGCCTTTTACGTTTTCTCCCTCTGTCAATATATCTTTAACGGCCTTTTCCAAATGGAGTTTAACACCGTTTTTCTTCATATATCTCAAGAGCGCCTCTGCCACATCTGCGGCCTTATCGCTTACGGGAAATACTCTTTTTCCCCTTTCGACTTTGGTGGCAACACCAAGCTTCTCCATTAAAGCCACCGTATCCGCAGGTGTAAATCTGTAAAGGGATGAATACATAAAATACGGATTTCCGGGGGTATTGGCTATATGTTCCTCCGGGTCTGAAGCGTTTGTGACATTACATCTGCCTTTTCCCGTTATTCTTATTTTCTTTCCGACCATATTATTTTTTTCATAAATATCAACGGTATGGCCGTTTTCGGCAGCCCTTCCGGCAGCCATCATGCCGGCAGCTCCGGCACCGACAACAATAACTTTCATATTTTTATCCTCTGTTTCTAGGGTCTCAAAAAATTACTTTCGTTTTTTCCTACCTGTGACAGATGCGCACTGTCATTTACGGTAAGCATAAGCTTTCTTCCCTTTTTGATTTCGATTATGGAAATGCCTGTGTTGTTTATCCACATCTTTGTAAACCAGCTGTTATCCAGACCCATAATATACATAATCATAAGTCTTATGATACCGCCATGGGATACTATAAGCACATTTCCCTCATCATTTTCAATTATCCTGTCAATGGCAGGCTTAAGTCTCTCTATTACATTATCAATGCTTCCTTCACCGGGGAAACCGTAATTATGCGGTTCTTTTATGAAATTTATGTAATCGTCTCCGTATTTTTCGGTAAGGTCTGGCACCGTCATACCTTCCCACTCTCCGAAAAATATTTCCCTGAATCCGTCCTCAAAATTTATTTCAAGATTTTTTTCCTCCGCAATTGGCTTTGCTGTGGCAGCAGCTCTTTTAAGCGGAGAACAGTATATTTTATCGATATCTATACTTTTAAATCTTTCGGCGGCACACTGGGCCTGTCTTAATCCTTCCTCCGAAAGCTCGATATCGGTCATTCCCTGATATCTTCTCTCTGTATTCCACACGGTCTCCCCGTGTCTCATCATATAAAGTCTAAGCATATCATAACTCCTTGAGATAACGTATTTCCTTGTCAGTAAGATATCTCCAGCTGCCCTTTTTCAGGTCGCCAAGTTTTATTTCACCTTCAGCCACCCTTCTGAGCATTGCTACAGGATGTCTTGCAGCCTGGCACATCTTTCTTACCTGTCTGTTTCTTCCTTCGTGTATGGTTATATAACACCAGGAAAAACGCCCGTCAACACTTATAAGTTCTATTTTGGCAGGCATAGTTTTTCTTCCGTCTATGGTTATGCCCCTTTTAAACAGGTTTATAGTGTTGCTGTCAGGCACTCCGAAAAGTTTAGCCTCATAAACCTTATCTATCTCATTTTTAGGATGAGTAAGTTTATATACCACATCTCCGTCATTCGTAAGAAGCAGCAGACCTGATGTATCATAGTCCAGCCTTCCCACAGGTACAACCCTTTCCTTTACGTCTTTTACAAGGTCAAGGACGGTGGGTCTTCCAAACTGGTCCTTTGCTGTGGTAACATATCCTTCAGGTTTGTTTAAAAGTATATATACTTTTTTGTTTTGGGGTTTAATAACTTTTCCCTTATAGGCAATAACATCTTTATCAGGATTTATTTTTGTTCCCAGTTCTTTTACAACTTCCCCGTTGACAGTAACAAATCCGTTCTGAATAAGTTCTTCTGACTTTCTTCTTGATGCTATACCGCAGTCAGCCATGTATTTTTGTAATCTTTCCATTTGTATTCTCCTTAAAATAGGACAGTCTTATGCATTATATTTCAGTATATATGATTTTTGTGGATTTATCCAGTATTTTATAAGCATTTGTGCCGTAGTTTTTAAGTCTTTTTTATCTATGTCATATTCGAAAACCACATCGCATACGGCAATCTCTTTTCCGTCTCCGTCTTTAAATATCATCTCTCCTGCTTTTTCACCGCCTGTGACAGGAGCATCGGCCTCATCGAGTATATTAATTTCAACGGACAGCGACTCCCTCTCACTGTCATTCAGAGGCACATCAATACTTTCGGCCGTTATGACACTGCCACCGTCCCTATAGGCTCCGTTTACGCTTACATCGCCTATATAGTCGCCCTCTTTACAGACAGTATAGTATTCATAATTTTCAAATCCGTAATTAAGTATGTTTTTTGTATCGGTCCACTTTCTTTCCTTGCCGAAACTGCCCCAGCCGCTTCCAAGCACTACGGATATGAGCGTCATTCCGTCCCTTTCTGCCGCACCTACAAAGCAGTGTCCTGCCAGTCCCGTAAATCCGGTTTTAACCCCCAGCGCTCCGTCATATTCCCTAAGCAGTCTGTCTTTGTTGACTGCTGTATATGTACGTTTACTGCTCTTTACTGTTTTTTCCGGAGTAGATATTATTTCTCTGAATTCGTCATTTTTCAGAGCATAGGCCGTTATAAGGGCCAGGTCATAGGCCGTTGAATGATGGTCTCCTTTATCAAGGCCGTTTGGTGTTTCAAAATCAGTATCTTCCGCGCCCAGTTCCTTTGCTTTTTTGTCCATCATATCACAAAATTCATCTACGCTGCCGCCTATATGCTCCGCTATGGCCGTTGCCGCATCATTTGACGACTGAAGCATAAGAGGATATAACAAATCTTCAAGCTTTATCTGCTCTCCCTCTGCAAGTCCCATCTTCGTTTCAGGCTGGACTGCCGCATTTTTTGATACTGTAACCGTTTCATCAAGCTTTCCGCTCTCCAGGGCAAGTATGCAAGTCATTATTTTAGTCGTGCTGGCATTTGGCAGAGGCTCTTTACTGTTTTTCTCCCACAAAACACGTCCGCTTTTTTCGTCCATTAAAACAGCACCTAACGCTCTCACATCAGGTGCTTTGATTTCTTTGGCAAAAGCCGTATTGGCTGTACATATCATAAAAACAGCTGTTATAGATATTATTCTCTTTAATAATTTCACAGGCAGGACTCCCTTCCTGTTTAATTATATTTTGTTTGCTATGATTTATTACTGCGCTTCGGTCCGTGCCTTTATAAATTTTTCTGATTTTCTCACTGTTCAAAAAAGCTCATCTGTCCGTCCAATTCAGGCTCTTTGAGTACCGGCAGGTCATCCGTATCCCTGAATCCGAAATGTCTTAAAAATTCCGTGGTCGTTCCAAAAAGTATGGGCTTTCCGGGAGTATCCATTCTTCCGGCCTCGCATACCAGACCTTTTTCCACAAGACGGTTTACGGCGTGGTCGCTGTTTACTCCCCTTATGCTCTCAATATCAGCCTTCGTTATGGGCTGCTTATAAGCTATAATTGCCAAAGTCTCTAAAAGAGCAGGTGTAAGCCCCTGTTTTTCACGGCCTTTATATATTTTTCTTATGGTCTCAAAACAGGCAGGAGATGTACACATCTGATAGCCTTCGCCTATTTCTATTATCCTCATACCTCTGTTTTCGTTGGCATATCTGGTAATAAGAGTGTTTACAATGGCCTTTGTGGTGGCTTTATCCATCTCTATCATATCGGCAAGGGCTGCCAAGGATACTTCCTCCCCTGCCACAAAAAGGGCAGCCTCTATGACCGCCTCATATTCATTCATCTTCATATTTTTCACCGCTTTCATTATCGTCGGTCATATTTTCGGCAGAAATAAAGATTTCGCCAAAAGTATCGTCCTGTTCGACCGACACATTGTGCCGTCTTATAAGCTCCAGCAGAGCAAGGAATGTCACAAGTATTTCTTCCCTTGACGTGTCCTTTGAAAACATTTCATAAAATCTGATTTTAGGACTAACTTTAAGAACACTTCTGAGACTTATAATTTTTTCGTCCACCGTAAAATTATCATGCTTTACTGACTTAAAGCCGCTCCTTACACGGTCGACCTTTTTTTCCTTTCGTATCATAACGTCTCTGAAGGCCCTGTACAAATCATCCATTGTAAGGCCTTTAAGACATTCCTCCACAGGAAGTTCATCCCTTTTCATAAGCTCCGGAATTATTATATCGGGCTCTCTGAAAAGTATATGTGCAGCTTCTTCGCTTCTTTTAGCCAGTACTTCCGTAACATTTTTGAATTTTTTATATTCGATAAGTTTCTGGACGAGTTCTTCTCTGGGGTCCTCTTCCGGTTCTTCGGTCTGAGGTTTGGGCAGAAGCATTCTGCTTTTAATCTCTATAAGCGAAGCCGCCATAACGACAAATTCACTCATTCCGTCCATATTTTTGTTTTCTTCCCTGCTTATAAACTCAATATACTGGTCTGTAAGCTCCGCAATGGGTATATCATAAATATCTATTTCATTTTTTTCTATAAGATGGTACAGGAGGTCCAAGGGGCCCGAAAAACTGTCCAGCTTTACTGTCATATTATCCATAACAAACCAGCCTTAAAAAAATACGCTTCCTACAGCATAGTAAAGAATATCTATTACCTGTCCTAAAATTCCGCTGAGTCCAAAGAAAAGCACCAGTAAAAATGCCATCTGGATTATTTTTTCATACTGGATGAATTTGAAGTAAGTGTTTGCGGGCATAACAACCGAAAGCACCTTAACGCAGTCCATGGGCTCTACAGGTATTAAGTTGTATATTACAAGACAGCAGCAGAAATAAGTAATCTTCATAAAAAATACCGAAAGTAAATATATGTTTGATGTTAAAGCAGATGCAAACATAAAAACAAAGGCAAATATAAGATTTGCAACGGTAGGTGCTATGGCTGTCATAAGCACGCCCTTATTTCTGTTTTTATAGTACAAAGCGCTTGTTTCAACGGGCTTTCCCCATCCGAATCCGCAGGCCAGCATAAGTATCATTCCTATGGGCTCAAAATGATTCAATGGATTTAACGTAAGCCTTTTCTTTTCTTTGGGAAGCTTGTCCCCAAGAGCTGTAGAAACTGCCGCTCTTGTAAATTCATGTATAGTTACCGCTACCATAATGGCGGGTATACCCATTAAAAATATAATTAATTCTTCCATGTGGCACCTCTTTTATGGTTTATTTTTGAAATCCAGATAATAATTATATCAGAAATAACATTAACCGTAAACATCATAAACATTAATGAAAGATTAACTTAATAATTGAATTATACACATTTTTTCTAAATAAAAACACAGACATCCACAGGATGTCTGTGTTTTCCCTCTGTTATCCAAACCAGTCTGCCAAAAGCCTTTCCGCGACTGTTGCAAGTCCGGCTCTTTCCACGGATTCCGCAGTTATTATATCCGCTGTGGCGACGGTTTTTCCGTCTAATGTATATACCGCCTCTCCTGCCTTTGTTCCCTTTTCTACTGGGGCACATATATCTTCGTATATCTCGTACGATAATTCGGGCTCACTGCCTCCCTTTGGAATAAGCGCCTTTATATCAGAGGCCATTTCAAGCATAACCGTCTCGTGTTCCCCTCTGCTTACCTCTGCCTCACCTGCCGTATCACCCTTCTGTGCCCCGGTAACAACGGTATAGTTGGCATAGCCGTAATCCAAAAGTTTCATGGCCTCAGAGAACCGTGATTTATTGTCGGGCGCCGCCATTATAACTGCAATAAGTTCCATTCCGTTTTTATCGGCTGAAGCGGAAAGACAGTATTTTGCATTGCCGGTGCTTCCTGTTTTTAATCCGGTTGCTCCGTCATACCATCTTATAAGCTTGTTTGTATTTGTAAGCCCAAACTCGCTGTCTCCACGCCTTGTACTGTGTGTTATGGTATCCTGCCAGGTAGTAGTATATTCCTTTACCTCGGGGAAATTATGTAATAGCTCTCTGGACATAATGGCAATATCTGCTGCAGTTGTCAGGTGTCCTTCTTCATCAAGGCCGCAGGCATTTTTAAAGGTGGTGTTGTTCATTCCCAATTCCTTTGCCCTTGAATTCATTAGTTCAACAAATCCCTCTTCGCTTCCCCCTATGTATTCGGCCATGGCAACTGCTGCATCATTTGCCGACGCTATGGCAATACATTTTGTAAGTTCTTTTGCAGTCTGCTTTTCGCCTTCTTCAAGATATACCTGGGAACCTCCCATAGACGCCGCATGTGCGCTTACGGTGACGGTATCGTCAAAGGTTATCTTTCCGTCTCTCACCGCTTCATATATGAGAAGAAGGGTCATTATTTTAGTAATGCTCGCCGGAGGAAGTTGTTCATCACTGTTCTGTTCGTACAGTATGTCTCCGCCCGATACCTCTACCAGTATGGCGCTCTCACAGCTTAAGCCCAGGTCCGATATATTGCCATACTGTTCGGCCTTTGCGGACACGGGCTGGAGGCAGAAGACCGCCGCCAATACTCCTGCCATTAGTTTTTTTAGTTTCATATCTTTTATCTCCCAAAAGATTCTCAATATTAGATTATTCCGTCATTTCAGCAATAGAACAAGATTATAAGGCATAATAAAGCATAATGAGGTCATTATATGTTGAAAATATTTAATATGGATATTATAATATACTGATAATTCTAACAGGAGGCCTTAATCGTGAATAAAAAGCTATTATTAATATTAAATCCATGTTCAGGCCAGAAAAAAGCCAACAGATATATTATAAATATTATATCTCTTTTTAATTCCAAAGGTTACGACTGTAATGTTCATATTACAAGATACGCCGGAGACGCAACAGAGTATGTAAAGAATAATGCATCGGGTCTTGACCTTGTGGTATGCATCGGCGGAGACGGCACCTTAAATGAGGTCATTACCGGACTTATTTCCGGCGGACATGATGTTCCTATCGGATACATACCGTCAGGCAGTACCAACGACTTTGCCAATAGTCTTGGCATGTCGAAAAACGTTATGCAGGCAGCCAGAGATATCCTGAGTGGAACTCCCACAGTCTACGATGTGGGAAGCTTTAATGACAGATATTTTTCGTATGTGGCATCCTTCGGAGCATTTACAAAGGTATCCTATGATACCCCCCAGTCCCTTAAAAATTCATTCGGACATTTTGCCTATGTAATGGAAGGGATAAAGGAACTGCCCGTAATTAAGCCTATACATGCTAAAATAACCGCCAACGGCAAAGTTTATGAAGACGACTATATATTTGGCGCCATAAGCAACTCCACATCGGTTGCAGGCGTTATAAATCTTGACCCGGAAAGAGTTGATTTCAGAGACGGCCTTTTGGAAGTGCTTCTCATAAAAAGCCTTGTTACTCCCATGGAGCTTAGCAATGTGGCCAGAGCCTTTACACTGAAACAGTATGACAACGAAACCGTCAGATTCTTTTCGGCCGGAAACATAGATATCGAAATATCACCCACAGTAAACTGGACCCTTGACGGAGAATACGAGCCAGGAAGCAGCAAAATATCTATCAAAAATATAAAACACGCCATTAAGATAATAAAATAAAGGAAAAAGCCATGAAATATCCATTTAAGGAAATACCCATAAACGAAATAGAAAATATCAAAATCGGCAGTGCAGAAAACACGGAATACGCCACAGGCTGTACCGTAATAATATGCGAAAAGGGAATGCCCGCAGGAGTTGATGTAAGGGGCGGAGGCCCTGCTTCAAGGGAAACTGAGCTTCTTAATCCGGCAGCTTCGGCGGAGGTTATACATGCCGTTCTTCTCAGCGGCGGAAGCGCTTTCGGTCTGGATGCCGCCGGCGGAGTTATGGAATATCTTGCCGAAAAGGGTATTGGATTTGCCCTTGGCGATATACGTGTACCCCTTGTATGCGAATCCTGCATTTTTGATTTGATGTTTGTATCCGACAAAATAAAACCAGACAAAGCCATGGCTAAAAAGGCCTGTGAAAATGCCGAACTCAATGACCCAAAACAGGGAAATGTGGGCGCAGGCACAGGAGCTACCGTCGGAAAATTCTGCGAGCTTGACCGAATTATGAATTCAGGTCTTGGAATATATGCCGTCCAGCTGGGTGAGCTTAAGGTTGGCGCCGTTGTTGCCGTAAATGCCATGGGTGACGTATACGACTTTGAAACGGGAAAAGTTTTGGCTGGAATGCTTACAAAGGATAAAAAGCACATAGATGACAGTGAAGCCGCCCTCTATGAAATGTTTTTAAATAATCCCGTTTATTCCGCACCAAATACAAATACAACCATAGGCGCGGTTATAACCAATGCAAAATTTGATAAGGCAAAGCTCAATAAAATAGCCGCTATGGCTCAAAACGGTCTTGCCCGCTCCATAAGGCCCGTGCATACCCTTTCTGACGGAGACACCGTATATGCCCTTTCAACGGGAGATGTGGAGGCCGATGTAAATGTTGTTGGAACCCTTGCCTCCCACGTTATGGCTGCTGCCATCAGAAACGCGGTTTTAAACTGCGGTTCATTCCACGGCGTACCCGGAGCATCCGATTTAATGTAAATTTTAATGTAAATATAAAAACCGGACACATAAGTGTCCGGTTTAATTTTTATATATCAAATTATTTTTTCAGCTTTAATACCATACATATCTTTTTATCGTCTTCGTCATATTTGACAAAACCCGATTTTTCATATATATGGATTGCTCTCTTATTACTTTTCCATACATCGAGTTTAAGATTTTCATATCCGTACTCGGAGCTGAGCAGTATTATCTGCCTGAGTAAATCGGTTCCTATTTTCCTGTCCCGAAACGGTTTTAAAATTCCCATTCCTACTCTGCCGCTTACTCCGTCATCGGAAAGGGCATCACACCATCCGACACATCTGCCGCTTTCAATATCTATTACAAAAAGTGACGGCATTCCTGCTTCTATTATCTTTGTAATAAATTCAACGGTTCTTTCATAGGAAAAAGGCTCGCTTAAAGCAAGATATATCTTTTCTCTGCATATCTCTCCAAAGGTCTCCCAATAGGAGCGGATGTATTTTTCCTCAGGCTTTACAAAAATCACAGCCATACCGCCGCCTCCTTTAAGCCGGACAGCCTTATCACTCGCCGAATACCTGCTGTTTAAGAGCTTTTCCTGTGGGAGTAGCAGCAAGTCCGCCCTCTCCCGTTTCCTTAAGAGTAACAGCCATACTGTCTCCGACCTTCTTCATTGCCCATATTACCTCGTCAACGGGTATTGCACTTGTTATGCCTGCAAGGGCAAGCTCGGCAGCTGTAAACGCATTGGCTGTACCCATGGCATTTCTCTTTATGCAGGGTATTTCAACAAGGCCTGCAACGGGGTCACATACAAGGCCTAAAATATTTTTGATTGCTATGGCACAGGCATCGGCTACCATCTGAGGAGTGCCTCCGCACATCTCAACAAGGGCTCCGGCTGCCATTGCACTGGCTGAACCGCACTCGGCCTGGCATCCGCCTTCCGCTCCGGCAATGCTTGCTTTATTTGCTATTACAAGTCCCAGTGCAGAAGCTGTAAAAAGGCTCATTACAACATCCTCGGCTGGTATGTCCTTTTCGTTCATAACGCTTATAAGTACGGCGGGAAGTATTCCGCAGGAACCTGCTGTGGGCGCCGCAACTATTTTTCCCATACAGGCGTTGGTCTCGGACACAGCCAAAGCCATTGTCATAGCCTGTCCGAAAAGATGGCCGCATATATTCTTTCCTGCATCCACCTGCTGTTTCATTTTCCAAGCGCTTCCGCCTGTAAGTCCGCTTACGGAACGTGTATCTTCTTCAAGGCCGTCATCCACGGATGTCTGCATTATTCTAAAAGATTTAAACATCCTTTTATACATTTCTTCTTTAGTTGTCTCGCAGGCTGCCGCCTGGTCCTCAAGAACAAGCTCGCTTATCTTTTTCCCCTGCTTTTCAGCCTCTGCCACAAGCTCGCTTATGGTATCATATTTAAACATATGTTTCCTCCTTAAATCGCCTTAAGCAATGTTGAGTCAATGACATTGTCCATTGCCTTTATCTCGTCGTTGATATGTTCGGGCAGGTCTGAGTCAAGCTCTATAATCATTACGCCTCTTCCGCCTCTGGGGTTTCTTCTTAAGTCAAACCTTCCGATATTTATTCCATATTTAGCAAGTACGCTTGTAACATCTGAAATCATTCCCGGTATGTTTTTGTGAAGAACTATCATTGTCGTAAATTTACCGGTAATTTCAACGGGTGTTCCGTTTATCTTTGTTATTATTATGTTTCCTCCGCCAATGGAAGCTCCCTGAACTTCTACCTTTCTTCCTGTCTCGCTTGTGAGCACCACAAAGGCTGTATTGGGGTGGGAATTTTCAATTTCACAGGTATGGAAATAAAACTCAAGTCCCCTGTGTTCAGCTGTGTCAAAGCTGTACTTGATTCCGGGGTCGTCGGTATCCATCCCAAGTATTCCTGCCACAATAGCCTTATCGGTACCATGTCCTTTATACGTTTTTGCAAATGAGCCGCTGAAATATATGTCTGCCCTGACAGGCTCTGTTCCGAGTATATTCAGTGCATATCTGCCTATTCTTGCAGCTCCGGCCGTATGTGAACTTGAGGGTCCTATCATAACGGGGCCGATGATATCGAAAACATCCATTGTTTTCCCTCCCTATGAAAAATATTATATTCTTATTATAATATTTTAACCATAATAATTCAATAAATATAAAGATTTGTATGGATAAAAACGTATATAAATGATATAATTACTAACTGTTAATATAACAAAGGAGGAAAACACCTTGGCATCACCCGAGATAGAAAAAAAACTCAGTGACCTTTCGGCTGAATATATATATAACGAAGGTCTCGGAAATATATTGCTTCTTGCTATTTCTGCGACGGACCGAAAAATGGGAGAAGGAGCTGTTGTTCCCTACGAAATCCCCAAGGAAATCGCTGATATAAGAAATAAAGCAGATGAATATATAATAAATCTTGAAGATATCTTAAACGGTGGCGGTGACCGTTTTGAGGCGCTTGAAGAAATAGGAAAGCTCAAAAAAGAGCTTGTATCTTATTATAAAAATATTTATGACTACTATTCGGAATGGAATATGCTTTCCGCTTCCGTAACTGACGAGACAGCCATAAGAAAGTACAAAGAACAGCATCTCGGCCTTAAAAAAGTAGAGTATGATATGTTCTATACTGACTGTATCAACTTCCTTACGTCTTCGGAAAATATTTCCGAGCTCAGAAAGTATACGGCTCAGCTTCTTAAATGTATGCCCATGAGAATGGCAAGAGCTAAGTTTTTTGACATAGTTCTCCGTTCACTCAGAGCTTCATTCGACGGCGAGAGCGAGGACTGCATAAAGAAATCCCTTGCCGCATTCAAGAGAGGCTGTGTACCTTCATCAGCTGAAGGCTACGGCAAAATATTCCCTGAGGTAGCTCAGTGGATAGCTGATAAAAAAGAAATTGTTCCCGCAGTTCTTGATGATGAAAAACTTGCTGCGGAATATGAAGATTTCGGCTTTATGCTTGATTCTCTTCAGAAGATAGAGGATTATTTTACAGAAATATATGATGACCTCAACTCTCTGATAATAGTGCTTTATCTTAACTTCACATTTGATGAGCTCACAGAGCAGTCACCTGTATACTCAGACCTTTTCCATGCTGTTGTAGATATAATGACAGGCGAAACTCCTCAGAATGAGGCAGAAACACTTGTTGAGACTTTAAAGACACAGCTTGAGGAAGTATTTGAGCCCATAATCGATAAGATAAACGAAATAAATGATAAGGAAATATCTCTTATAGATAAAATCGGCACAATGTCATCTTTGAGTGAAGATACACAAAAGAGCATATCTGCCGAAGGATTTATCAGAGGTATATATTACAGCAATATCAATGACGAAATATTTGACTTTGATATAGATGAAAAATCACCTTTGGCTTCAAAGGAATTCTCCGAAAAGGAATACTCGGATTTCATCAGCTTTATGCAGGATTATTACAAAAACCTTCCCATGCATATAAGAAAATCAAATATGCTGATGCTTCTTGGTTCCATCCCTGTATCAATGGATATACCCGATACCATGGATTATATAAAATCCTCAGTTGAAAACTGCATTGATGTAGAGCAGAGACTTCTCATAATCGACAAAGCCGGAGAAGTATTTATATCAAACGGATTCAGTTATAAGGGAGAGCATGATGATGAGCATGAGCACGAACATCATCATGACTGTGGCTGCGGATGTCACGACCATGACCACCACGATCATGACCACCATGACTGCGGCTGCCACGACCATCATGATCATGACCATCACGACTGCGACTGCGGATGTCACGACCATGACCACCACTGTCATTGATTTAAAGAAAGGAAATCAGCTGATATAAAATGACATATTTGATAATAGCCATTGTTATATTGATAATGTTCTCAGCCTATTTTTCTGCGACCGAGACAGCATTTTCAACATATAACAAAATAAAAATGAAAAATGAAGCCATGGCGGGCAATAAGAGAGCACAGTTAGTTTTAGACCTGTCTGAGGACTATGACCGACTGCTTTCAACCATACTCATTGGAAACAATATAGTAAACATCGCTTCAACAACCCTTGCGACTATTTTTTTCACAGAGCTTTTAGGCGGCGCCACAGGTCCTACTGCCTCAACGGTTGTAATGACGGTATTGGTTCTTATTTTTGGTGAAATATCACCTAAAAGTATAGCAAAGGATATGCCTGAATCATTTTCGAAGGCAACAGCTCCTTTTTTAAGAATAATATTTGTTATTCTCAAGCCGTTAAACTGTATATTCACCCTTTGGAAGAAGCTTCTTACAAAGATTATCAAGATTAAAAATCCTGATATCATAACTGAAGAAGAAATACTTACCATTGTTGAAGAGGCAACCCATGACGGAACACTTAATGAGCATGAGAGCGACCTTATAAGAAACGCCATTGAGTTTGATGACCTGGAAGCAAGCGAAATATGTACACCAAGAACAAATATAGCGGCCATAAAATTAAGCTCAACACCCGATGAGATAAAAGAAATCTTTTACAATTACGGCTATTCCAGACTTCCTGTTTACCAAAAGAGTATTGATAATATTTTAGGATTTATCAATCAGAAGGACTACTACAGATATGTTGAAAACGGAACAAAGAAATTAGAAGAAATAATCAAACCTATTCCCCTTGTTCCTCCTACCATAAACATATCAAAGCTTATGCGCAGTATGCAGCAGAGCCATTCACAGATTGCGCTTGTAGTAGACGAATACGGCGGAACATTCGGTATTGTAACCCTTGAAGACATAATAGAAGAACTTGTGGGCGAAATATGGGACGAATACGACAACGAAATACCCGAAATAGTCCACAGCAGTGAGAATGAATATATTGTACTCGGTACTGCTAATCTTGAAGATATTTTTGATTTCTTCGGCAAAACCTGCGATTCGGATTATGTATCCTTAAACGGCTGGATGTCAGAAAAACTTGAAAAGATACCCTGCGTAAATGATACCGTTGATTATGACGGTCTCAAATTTACCGTTACAAAGGCCAACTCCCGCAGAGCCCTTGAAATAAAAATAGAGAAAACAGAAACGGACGCAACGGAAGAAGAAAACAACTAAAAAAAGCGCCGCAGAGAAAACTCTCTGCGGCGTTTCTTTTATAAATATCTGTCAAAATACTGCCAGAACTGTTCTTTGATTTCGCTTCTCTTTTCCTTTATCTCATAATGCTTTTCCATTAACCCGTTTCTGAATACCATTGTCCTTTCGGATATTCCGTTTCTTATTCCGTTTATGTGATTTTCAAAAGCAAAAAGTCCGGCTCCCTTTTCAATAAATCCCCATGTCATGGCAATGCCTTTGTCGATAAATCCTGTTGTTACCGCTTCTCTGAATTTTCTGGCTTTATTAAGGGCATTGCATATTCCGGCTATGCCGCTCAAAGCATCATCGGTAAATGATGTTTTTCTGACATAATCAGGGGCATTACATCTTTCTATAATCACTTTATATCTTTCGTATGCCTTTCTTACGCTTTCTTCCCATGGTATATATATCTCGTTCATGGCATTTTCGCCAATCTTATGGGCAAAATCTATGTCTGAAATAAGGTGCTTAACCGCCTCAGCCATGGATTCGGCGTTTTCTTCGATAAGATAGCCGTTATGCCTGTCTTTTATTCCTTCAGCCGCACAGCTGCCCTTTATAAGCACGCTTCCAAGCCCGCAGGCTGCCGCCTCTCTTACTACTATACCGTTTGTGTCATAGGATGTGGGGAAAAGGAACATATCAGCCCTTGTATAGTATGCTCTTAAAAGTTCCCTGTCCTGGATAGCTCCCACAAAAATACAGTCGTCAGCCAGTCCAAGCTCTGCGGCATAGTTCTTTATCTCCATGGCGTCGCTTCCGTCGCCTACTATGACCATATGAAATTTCATTCCGTTGTCTTTGACTATCTTAAGGGCATCAAGGGTTATTTTAAATCCCTTATACCACATCATTCTTCCTACAAAAAGGAATACAGGCAGGTCATCTTTTATTCCCATAACGTCATTTACGGCTTCAACCACAGAGGGGTCGGCCTTCCCCTTGGGAAAGTCAACGCCGTTTTCCATAACTATATAGTCTCCCTTATATCCCAGGGACCTGAGATTTTCCCCTGCTCCTTCACTTACAACCCATACTTCGTCACAGGCCTCTATGTTATTGACTATGACCTTTATGGACGCCTCCTGGAGAAGATTTGATTTAAGGGCTTTCTTTATGTCGATATCAAATTTTGTATGATAAGTAAATACTATAGGAGCATTTACTTTTTCTCTAAGGGTTCTTGCCAGTATGGTAGATACCGCAGGACAGTGGGTATGTATAATGTCTACGTTTTTGCTTTCAAGCTCACCCAGTACGGACGGCTCAAAGGGATATCCTGCCCTGTATCCTATAATATTTGTTGTATCAAAACTTGCGTATCTTACAACATCAAAGTCATAGTTGTCTGTTACATCGGGATATTTGGGTGTTGCAACAACGGCCTCACCAAGCTTATCTTGAATTATAGAAGCATAGTTAAAAACCGTATTTGAAACTCCGTCTATTGTAGGCGGAAATGAGTCATTTAAAAGACACACTCTAAGTTTATCGTCCATTTTATGTCACCATTTTAATCGTATTTTAATAGTTAATATATTTATATTTTAACATTAAAATATGAATAAATCGTTAATAAAGACTTAATTTTTACCTCTCTAATTTTTTCTAAATTGGATTTTTTTATAAATCCAGCCACACCTGCCCATAAAAAAGGAGACCGTAAACCGGTCTCCAAATAAATCTTTATTATTTTCTGTTCTTTTCCCAAAGTACTGCAAGGCCCTTAAGAAGAAGGTCAGGGTCATATTCCATTTCATGTCGGCAGTAAGGAACAATAACACATCCTACACCACCTGTTGCAATGATTTTTGTTTTATATCCGAGCTCATCAAATACTCTGTCAGCAATTCCGTCCATCATAGCCGCATTTCCGTAAACAATACCGCTCTTCATTGACTGTACAGTATTTTTTGCGATTGCTTTCTCAGGTGCTGAAAGCTCTATTCTGGGGAGCTTTGAACAGCATTCCGAAAGGGCGTTCATGGATATACATACTCCGGGAGCTATTATGCTTCCGATATAGCTTCCTTCTTTATCTATTATTGAACAGGTAGAAGCTGTTCCCATATCAAAAATTATAAGGGGAGGCTCGTACTTGGCAAGGGCGGCTACGGCGTCTACCAGCATATCCTCTCCTACCTTTTCAGGGTTGTCCATATCGATTTTTATTCCCATATCGACATTCTTTCCTACAGTAAGGGCATCTTTTCCTGTAAGGGTTTTTATGGCCTTTTCTGCCCTGCCCGTTACAAAGGGAACTACCGAAGAAATGATACCGCCTTCAGGCTTAGGAGCATCATGGAGTTTTAATATAAAGTCGATTTGTGAAGCTATCTGGTCCGCAGAGCTCTTTTCATCAGTTTTCATTCTTCCTGTAAAAAGTACTTCTCCGTTTTCTATTCCGCCTACAACGATGTTTGTGTTTCCGATATCAAGTGCAAGTATCATTTTGTCTCCTCCAATGTCTTAATCGCATTAAGTATCTCGTCTGCTGCCTCAAGTTTTGTCATTACAGGATAAGCTGTAGCATCATTTTTTGTTATGATAGTTATAATATTTGTATCTGTTCCAAATCCTGCCTGGTCACTCTTTATACTGTTGGCAACTATCATATCGGCATTTTTCTTGTGGAGCTTTTTAACCGAGTTTTCCATAAGATTCTGAGTTTCCATAGAAAATCCGCAGAGTATCTGTCCGGGTCTCTTATGCTCTCCAAGATACTGAAGAATATCCTTTGTTCTTTCAAGCTGTATGGCATTCATACCAGCTTCTTTTTTAATCTTTTCACTGCTTACGCTTACGGGACGGTAATCAGCTACAGCCGCAGATTTTATTATTATGTCAGCTGTTTCAGCTTCCTTTGTAACAGCATTAAACATATCTTCTGCGCTTTCGATGTTAATTACTTTTACTCCCGCAGGAGGAGCTATTGAAACGGGTCCACTTACGAGAGTTACATCGGCACCTCTTAAGGCAGCCCTCTCAGCTATGGCGTATCCCATTTTTCCTGTGGAATGATTTGTAATAAATCTTACAGGGTCAAGGGCTTCTCTTGTAGGTCCGGCAGTAATAACTATCTTTTTGCCTTCCAAATCCTTCTGGGCTAAAGCCATTACTACGCTTTCGACAATAGTGTTTACATCCGCAAGCTTTCCTTCTCCCACATCTCCGCAGGCAAGTCTTCCGCTGGCAGGTGATACAAATTCATATCCGTACTGTTTAAGCATTTCTATATTTCTCTGAACAATAGGATTTTTGTACATATGAGTATTCATAGCAGGTGCTATTATCCTCTTGCAGTCAGCCGCCATAATAGTTGTGCTTAACATATCATCAGCAATGCCTCCTGCGATTTTTCCAATGATGTTTGCGGAAGCGGGCGCTACCAAAAATACATCTGCTTTTCTCGCAAGAGATATATGTTTGATGTCAAATTCAAAGTTTCTATCAAAAGTATCTACAATACATTTATTTTTTGTTAAAGATTCAAATGTAATGGGATTAATAAAGTTGCAGGCATTTTTAGTCATAATGACATGCACATCTGCGTGCATTTTAACGAGCGAGCTTGCCACATCGGCCATTTTATACGCCGCGATACTTCCGGTAACACCTATAACTACAGTTCTGCCTTTAAGCATTTGTTGTTTCCTCCTGATACTTCGAAAATATATAAAGTGAAATATTTCATAGTCAAATGTTGGTTTCTCAGCAGGAAAATACCGCAGCAAACTCCGATATATAAGAAAATTTATAGGACCGCCCTCAAACGGTAAAAATATGAAATCCGTAAAATAAATAGGCTTGATAATTCGTGCAAAGTCACATTTCCTGCCATTTATCGATGATGCAGTATATATGCTCCGCTGTTTTATGAGGTTAAAAACGGTATAGTTTCTGCCAGAATACCACCCACAGCGAAGTATAACAAATTTATCATACATTGTAAATAACCATAACAAACATTTAACATATTTTTTTATATTTAATATTGGAAGCAGCACATCTTTGTATAATTACGTTCAATTATACGGCCTATTTTTTAGTAATAATATCTCATTTGACAATACAGTTTTTTACAGAAATTAAAATTTTTTAAATTTATACAAAACCCTTATTTATGTCAATAAAGTTAAATCTGTCTCAGCGGCTTTACCACAGATTTAACAAATTAAAAAAGCTTTTCTGAAACATATCAAAAAAGCTTTTTGGTTTATAGTATTCTTGGATTAAGGTATACGCCCGCAGGCTCCAGAATGTCCCGCATCTTAAAGTAAGTCTCCGTAACGGCTTTTCTTACCGTGGCGGCTTCCGTATCCTTTATGGTTATCATCCATCTGTACTCATCCCTTACTTTGGAAACTATCTGAGGCACTGGACCGAGAATCTTTACGTTATACTTTCTCAGCTCATCGGCGGTATTATGGGCTCCTTCTATAACACTTTTTTCATCCTGCCCCGTCAGCTCTATGACAGCATACTCTATACAGGGAGGATATCCCATATTTTTTCTGTACTCTATTTCCTTTTGGTAAAATTCTTTCCAATTTCCGCTGACAGCAGCCTCTATGGCCATATTATCAGGGGTATAGGTCTGTATAATAACCTTTCCTCTGTCTTTTCCTCTGCCGGCCCTTCCTGCTACCTGGGTTATAAGCTGATAAGTTCTTTCCGAGGCATCATATTCACCCGTATTGAGAGACATATCCGCAGCCAGCACTCCCACAAGCGCCACATTTTCAAAGTCATGGCCCTTCGCTATCATCTGTGTGCCTACAAGTATATCGGCCCCTCCGTCAGCAAATTTTTTGAGAATGTCTACATATCCGTTTTTACCGCTTACGGTATCCGCATCCATTCTTAATACCCTTGCATTCGGGAAATACTTTTTAATCTCGTCTTCCACCTTCTGGGTGCCTGTGCCAAAATATCTTATTCTCTTGGAGCCGCATACAGGGCATATATCAGGCTTATCAATGGTATCTCCGCAGTAATGGCACACCAGTTTATTATCAGATGCATGATATTTATATGAAACATCGCAGTGGCCGCACTTCATAACATATCCGCAGCTTCTGCATGAAACAAAGGTCGAATATCCCCTTCTGTTTATAAACAGTATTATCTGCTGTCCGTTATCCAGCTTCTCCTTTATCTGAGAATAAAGTGCTTTACTGAATATGCTTCTGTTTCCTTTTTCAAGCTCGACCCTCATATCCACGGTCTCTATTTCAGGCTCACAGCTGCCTGCTTTCGCTCTGTTTTTTAAGGAACTGTATCTTATTTCTTTCTTTGAAACACGGTACATGGTCTTTACGGACGGTGTAGCAGTGCCAAGGCACAAGGACGCCCCCGTAATACTGCACAGCTTTTCCGCTGTCTCAACGGCATCATAGGCCGGAGCAGTTTCCGAAATATAGCTTTTTTCGTGTTCCTCATCTATTATAATAACTCCCAGGTTATCAAAGGGAGTAAACAGTGCCGACCTGGGTCCTATTACTACGGATATATCTCCGTCTTTGGCCCTTTTCCAGCAGTTAAATCTCTCCCTGCGGTTCATTTTGCTGTGTGTTACCGCAGCAATGGCGCCAAACCTGTTTATAAATCTTCCCGTCATAAGGGGTGTAAGGGATATTTCGGGCACAAGCACAATGGCCTGTTTTCCCTCTGACAGCACCTTTTCTATTATCTTTATATAAACTTCGGTTTTTCCGCTTCCCGTTATGCCATGTATGAGCAGAGGTCGGTTTTCATTTTTTCTTTCTTCTTCCCATAAATCAAGGACCGCCTTCTGCTCCTCATTCAATTCAACGGGTATTTCTTTTTCGTCTATATATGCGCAGTAAGCTTCAGTCAGTTCGCTCTTTTCATATACTTCCACGCATTTTTCTTCCCTGAGGGCCTTTATGGCATATTCCGCTCCGCTTACGGCCTTCTTCAGCTCCATAAGCTTTACTTCGCCATTTTTCTCAAGGTAGTTTATTACTTCGGCTCTTTTATGCTTTCTCTTATTCCCGTCATATACGCCTATATAGTTTATAAAATTTTCGGCAGGTCTTACATATTTTACCTTTACATAGTAGTCCGTCCTGTCTTTTATTCCTCCGGGCATTATGGTCTTTAAGCAGGCCGAAAGCGTACAGAAATATCTCTGTTTCATCCATTCCGCTAAGCTTATCATCTGGTCGGAAAATACCGAAAACTCATCGGGTATTTCTTTTATGTACTTTATTTTACCCTCGTCCACATCGCTATGTAAGCTCAGTCCGACAACATAACCCTCCGTTACGTTTTCTCCGCGTCCAAAGGGCACCCTTACTCTCATACCCGTCTTTATTTTGTTTTCCAGCTCCTTTGGAACACCGTAGTCAAAAACTCTGTCAATGCTCGTATGGGATATGCTTAGTATGACCTTCGCAAACATAAAAAACACCTCAGTATCAAAAATGGCGTGCCATGGCTTTATCCGGCACGCCGTATTCTTTTTAGATTACTGTATTTTTATTACTCTTCATCGCCATAGTTGTCAAGGCTTATTTCTGAAAGCTCCTGGCTCTCGGCAGCTTCTGCTAAAACTGCTTCTTCCGCATCGGGATTATGGCTTATGATTTTAATTTTTGAGTTATAAAGTTCGTTTACAGCGATTGATACGGGTTTGTCTACCTTGATATTGTCAACAAGGGGTTCGCTTCCGTCAACAAGCTGTCTTGCTCTTTTTGCTGCTGCAATAATTATTGTGTATCTGCTGAGCATTGAATTGTCAAGGCTCTCCTGTCCGCTTAAAACATCGATAAGTTCTGTGTATGAAGGATGTATCATTTCAAAGCATCTCCTTTAAATTTATTCTTTAATTCCGGATTACGGCTGCATTTCATTCTTTCGGCCTTGACTATGCAGTCGACATCTTCAACTGCCTGCTCGACCGTGTCATTTATAACAAGATAATCGTACTCGGGAAGATATTCAAGTTCCTCTTCCGCTCTCTTAATACGCTTATCTATTGTTTCCTGGTCTTCGGTTCCTCTGTTTTCAAGCCTTCTTCTAAGTTCTTCAATGGTGGGAGGCATTGTAAAAATAAGAACCGCATCATTATATTTTTTCTTGACCTGAAGGGCTCCCTGCACTTCAATTTCAAGTATAATGTTCTTTCCTTCCATTATCTGTTCTTCAACATATTTTTTAGGTGTACCGTAATAGTTGTCACAGAATCTTGCATGCTCAAGAAGTTCACCGTTTTCTATCATTTTTTCAAAGTTTTCAACAGTATTGAAAAAATAATGCACACCATGTATTTCATTAGGTCTGGGATTCCTTGTCGTAGCTGACACGGAAACACAGTATCCTTTCTGCGAAACAAGTTTTTCGACTATTGTGCCCTTACCTGAACCTGACGGTCCTGAGATAATGAGCAAAACACCTTTTCCCATAAATAATACCTCTATTCATCATCTGTATCTTTAAAACTGTGCAGTCTGGAAAGTATGGTATCGGGCATAAGCGCCGAAAGCACCACATGTCCGCTGTCGCATACTATAACTGCCCTTGTTTTTCTTCCGCAGGTGGCATCCACCGCATTTCCGCCTGCCTTTGCCTCCTGGACAAGCCTCTTGACCGGAGCGGCATCTGGAGAAACTATAGCCACTATTCTTTCGGAAGAAACTATATTTCCATACCCAATATTAATGAATCTAATACTCATAGAGCACTTCCTTTACTCTATATTCTGTATCTGCTCACGTATCTTTTCTATCTCGCTCTTAAGTTCGATAGTAAGCTGAGTTATTTTGATATCATTAGACTTTGAAGCAATAGTATTTGCCTCACGGTTCATTTCCTGAACAAGGAAGTCAAGCTTTCTTCCTATAGGCTCATCTTTTTCAAATATGCTTCTAAGCTGGCTGATATGGCTTGTAAGTCTTGTTATTTCCTCATCGATGCATGCTCTGTCGGCAAAAACAGTAACTTCCGTAAGTATTCTCTGTTCATCGATGGAAGTATCGTCTAAAAGCTCCTGAAGTCTGGCTGTAAGTTTTTCTCTGTAGTCTTCGGCTACAAGAGGAGCTCTTTCTCTTATCTGCTCTACCAGTCCTTCTATATAATCAGACTTAAGAAGTATATCCTTTTTAAGCGCCTCGCCCTCTGTCTCTCTCATGGCTATGAAGTTATCAAGGGCTCCCTCAAGGGCAGGAAGCAGTGTGTTCCATATAGTATCCTCGTCCTCCTGTACTTTTTCCACCGTTATGACATCGGGGAATTTGGCAACAAGGTCAAGGGTGTCATTACCTGTAAGATTATAGGTATCACGAAGAAAAGCAAGCTTTTCACAATAAGCCTTAGCAAGGGGTTCATTTATTTTTATATTTACGTCGTCCTCTGAAAAAGATTCAAAACTGATATAAACATCTGTTTTGCCCCTCATTATTTTCTTCATCAAAGTTTTTCTAGTTTTGTCTTCAAGATAATTCATCGATTTTGGAAGTCTGATGGAAATATCATTATATCTGTGATTAACAGCTTTTATCTCAACGCTGAATTTACGTCCTTCTGATTCATTCTCACATCTTCCGTAACCGGTCATGCTTTTTATCATAGTTCTCCACCCTTAAAAAAATAACATAATTGACACACTTTATCTAACTTATTATTATATTAAAAAGATATCTTGCAGTCAAGCATTATATACCGTCCAAAAATACAGCAAGGAGCGATGATATTATGAAAATAGTTGTCGACGCAGACGCCTGTCCCGTCAAGGAAATAATACTTAAAACCGCCCAAAAATACGACATAAAAGTAATCATGGTAACCGATACCAGCCATATAATGTATGATATGCCCTGCGAGGTAAAGACCGTTGACAAGGGCCGTGATTCAGCCGATATAGCCATAGCCAATATGGTATTCAAAGGAGACATATCAGTTACCCAGGACTACGGTCTTGCCTGTATGCTTTTGGCAAAGGGCTCCCACGTAGTAAATCAAAACGGCTTTCTTTATACCAATGAAAACATAGATTCCCTGCTTATGCGCCGCCACATATCCGCAAAACAGCGCAGAAGCGGCAAAAAGACAGGACATACGAGCGCAAGGACGCCCGAAGACGACAAACGTTTTGCAGAATGTCTTGAAAAGCTTATATCAAGCCTTCTGTGATTCTTCAATAAGCGTCATTCCCGCCAGCTCAAGAATACCTTTTTCCTTATTATATATAAGTTCTGCCGTACACTTTTCTCCGGTCTGTGCCTTTACCACGGGCAGACCGGGTATTTTTCCGTTTTTAAGAAGCTCCTTTACCAGCTTTCCGTCAAGGGATACTCCGTATCTATCCAGGCAGTCCTTCCATAACGTAAATTTACATCCGTTTTTCCAGCCGCCGCAGTAGAATGCCTTTGAATTTTCCAGTACGTCTCCGCCGCACAGGGGACATTTTCCAAAGGTCTTTGCCTTCGATGATGACTTTTTCTTTCTCTTATCCTCTATCTTTATGTCCGGCGATGCACCCCTTGCATACTGCACAAGATATGCCACATATCTGTTTATGCTGGCCATAAATTTTTCCGTCTGCATATCTCCCTTGGATATGGAGCCAAGGCCCTTTTCCCATTTACCTGTGGTTACCGGAGATTTCATCTCATCGGGCACTATGGATATGAGCTGTCTTCCTTTTTCGTCGGGCACAAGGTTTTTGCCCTTTCTGTGTATATATCCCACCTGTATAAGCCTTTCAATTATAGCAGCCCTGGTTGCAGGCGTGCCCAGACCGTATTCCTTGAGCTTTTCCTTAAGCTCCTCATCATCGGTATTTTTACCCGCGTTTTCCATTGCCGTCAGTAATGTGGCCTCATTGTACTGCACAGGAGGTTTTGTTTCCTTTTCCTCAACATCGGCTTTCTCTATATGGACAGTATCGTTTTCTTTAACATCGGGAAGTATATTTTCCTTTTCTCTGCTGTTTTTGTAAACCTCTCTGTAAAGCCTTTTCCAGCCTTCATCCGTGACCGTTGTTCCCTTGGTTATAAATTTTTCATCTTCACATACAACCGTTATTTTTGTTGAAGTGTATTTATAGGGGTCTCCGAAAACAGCTATAAATCTCAAGGCAACCAGTCCGAAAACCTTCTTTTCTTCCGGCGTAAGGCTGTCCTTTCTGAAACTGTTGTCAGCCGGTATTATGGCATGGTGGTCCGTTACCTTTTTGTTATCAACTATCCTTTTATTTATAGGAAGTTTTTCCATATCAATAACATTTTGAGCATAGCCCGCAAATATTTCCGCATTGACAAGCCTGCGCATTATTACCTTTATTTTAGGTATCATATCGTCGCTCAAATATCTGCTGTCAGTCCTTGGATATGTTATCATTTTTCTTTTTTCATATAAGCTCTGGGCTATATCCAGTGTCTTCTGGGCAGAAAAGCCGTACATCTTATTGCAGTCCCTCTGCAGCTCCGTCAAGTCATAAAGCTGTGGAGGAAGGGTCTGTTTTGCAGTCTTTTTTACTTCTTTTACGGTTCCGTCTTTTCCATCAACCTTTGAAGCTATTTCCTGGGCATCCGACAGCTGTTTTATTACCGTAGAATTTTGGGAGTCCGTCCATGTTCCCTTAAAGTCTCCGTAGTCCGCCGTTACTTCATAATATTTTTCAGGGACAAAATTATCTATCTCAGCCTGTCTTTTTACAATCATGGCAAGGGTCGGTGTCTGGACACGTCCAATACTAAGCAGTGCATCATATTTTACCGTAAAAGCCCTTGTGGCATTTATGCCCACCAGCCAGTCTGCCTCCGAGCGGCACTTGGCCGACGCATACAAAAGGTCATAGTCGCTGCCGTCCTTAAGGTTATCAAAGCCTTCCTTTATGGCCGCGTCAGTCATACTCGATATCCACAGTCTTTTGAACGGTTTCCTGCATTTATTGTAATCGTATATATATCTGAATATAAGTTCGCCTTCTCTTCCGCTGTCGGTAGCACATATTATGCTGTCGGTTTCCTTATCATTCATAAGCTTTTTAAGTATATCCAGCTGTTTTTTACTGCCTCGTATTGCCTTGAGCTTCATTTTCTCTGGCATTATCGGCAGAGTGTCCATACTCCATCTTTTCAGACTTTTATCATAGTCCTCAGGCTCACAAAGGGTCACCAGATGACCTACTGCCCAGCTTACCATATATTTTTCACCATATATGACACCCTCGCCCTTTTGAGCACAGTTTAAAACTTTCGCTATGTCCCTTGCGACCGAAGGTTTTTCGGCTATAACCAAAATCTTTCCCATAAACTCACCTTTAAATCTATCATAAAAAGCCGGATATTTTAAATCCGGCCTGGTTGTCAGCTGTTTTTATTAAGCATTATATTGAGATGCCCTTTGAGGATATCCATAGCCGCCTGGTTTTCTCCGCCTCTTGGTATGATTATATCCGCATATTTTTTTGAAGGCTCCACAAATTCCTCGTGCATTGGCTTAACGGTTGTCTGATACTGGGAAATTATTGACTCTATAGTTCTTCCCCTGTACTTCATATCCCTTATCATTCTTCTCATAAGCCTTTCATCGGCATCGGCATCAACAAATATCTTTATATCCATAAGGTCTCTGAGTTCCTTATTTTCAAATATCAGTATTCCCTCTATAAGTATAACCTTTTTGGGCTCAACTTTAACGGTCTCAGGCACTCTGTTATGTATGCTGAAGTCATATACAGGACGGTATATGGTTTCTCCCCTTTTAAGTGCCTTGATATCCTCTATCATTCTGTCGGTATCAAATGACGACGGATGGTCGTAATTAAGCTTAGCCCTTTCCTCGTAAGGCATATCGTCATGGGCCTTATAATAACAGTCATGGCTTATAAGCTCAACATCATCAGCAAACATTTCTTTCAGCTTATTAACTATTGTTGTTTTTCCGGACGCGGTTCCGCCGGCAATACCTATAATACATATATCCTTCATCATAAAGCCCTCCTCTTTTATATAAATTTTACCACCTATAAAACAAGCTGTAAACAAAAAAAGCGCACCGGATAACAATTATATCCGGTGCGCATATAATTCATTATTTTATTACAATAGCAAGCACTTTCGCAGGCTTATCACTTCTGTTGATTATCTGATGTTTTGAACCTCTTCCTGTTGCTGTGCAGTCTCCGGGGAGTATTGTTGTTTCGTCTCCGTCCTCAATATAAGCAACTTCGCCTTCAAGAACATAGAAAAGCTCAACATCGTCAGTGTGGGCATGTAATCCTGTACACTGACCAGGTTCCAGATTGAGTTCTGCCACCATTTTACATCTGTTGTCTGTTTCATCGGGTCCAAATTTGTTAACCATAAGAATTTCACCAACGCCGTTTCTTATGACACGGTATTCATGCATACCTTCTCCATTTTTAACTAACATAATCTCAATCTCCTTTCATAACAAAGTACTGCCTTTTGTCAGCTTTATTATACTCCATTTTTTAACCATAATCAATGAAAATCCATACACGCAAAAAATCCGTGTATAACAGATACACGGATTTTTTGTGCGACATAAAGTTCTCTTTATTCGGGGATTGGGGATTACCGATACAACTTTAAACGATACATCACATGGTATGGGCCAAAGCTCATACCAAGAGGTTATATAATTCGGGAATTATCATACTTTATACATTGCGACATAACACCGCTCTCACAAAGCATAACGTCATACATCACATCTATAATAATACCACACTGTTTTAAAAATACAAGCCCTTTTTTTTAATTTTTATTAAAAAACAGACAGGCATCAAGCCTGTCTGCGTCTTAAGCTCCAATTTTAAACTGTCTGGCATAATTGAATAAGTACTGCTGGGCATATCCCGCATACTCACCAAAACATTCGTCGGCCTTTTTATGTATCTCCTTTATGCCTACCTCATTTCCGTTAAAGTAAAGCTCGCTCATTATTCTCTTTACCCATACATCCGTAGGGAAAGTCTCGCATCTTCCAAAGGAAAACATCATTGTACAGTCAGCAACCTTTGGACCGACACCTTTAACTTCCATAAGTTTCTTTCTCAATGAATCGGTATCTATATTATCGTCGTCCAAATCAAGCTGTCCGTTTAATACTTTTTCCACCGCATCCATTATATATTTTGCTCTGAATCCTGTCTTGCACTCCATAAGCTTAGCTTCGTCGGCTGCGGCAAGCTCTATGGGTGTAGGGAATGCATAGTATTCCTTTCCGTTAAACTCACCTATTCGTTTTCCGAATCTTTCGCTTATGTTGCTTATAACCTTTTTAATCATAGGTATTCTGTTATTTTGGGAAATTATAAATGATATAAGACATTCAAATCTTTCCTGATTCAAAATTCTTATTCCGGGCGCATAGGCAACAGCCTTTCTTAAAATCTCATCATTTTCCGAAATTTTAAGTTTTATGCCCATATAGTTTCTGTCAAGGTCAAAATATCTTTCCCAAATATTTTTAAAATCAGATTCCGTAGTATCCGCAAATACTATCTCGTCTCCGCTTTGGTATATATTGAGTATTCTGCCAAAGGCAATTACCACATAATTTTCTTCATCTATTTTCTCAAAGCGGAAACACTGTCCGCATTCAAGGGTCTGGGAAATAACAAAGCTGTCATATTCGGTAAGGACGATGTCTTTTCCCCTAACAGTATACTTCATATATTATCACTCCAAATCAAGCAAAATGAATGTGGGAGGATTGCTTGAAAGGCTTTGCAGTCTGCTTAAAGCATCATAATAATCCAAAACTCTATAACAATCCCATGTTCCGTTATTATTATGGCAGAGGAAACGTTTTCCGCTGTCGGTTATCATATAACAGAAATCTTCCGTACCGCAGAAGTAATAGAATGTATCATCTTTTGCGTAATATCCGGCCTTAGTAAGTGCTTCCATTACAGCCGTATAGTCAGTAAGCATAGTATAGTCTTTTATAGAATATGAAGGAAGCATATCCATATTGAAATCGGGCAGCGCCTTATTTACGGTTACAGGCAGCCTTCCTTCAGATTCGAGGTCATCCATTACAACCTCCCATATGCCGTTATCATATCTTAAAATATATTCTCTAATAGTTGCTGAGTTTGCCCTTGCGCTCAATACAACAAAAGCATACTTATCATCAACCGAAATACTTCTTACAAAATACTGTTCATACTTGCTTTCGTACATTCTTATGCAGCTGAGTATTCTGTCATATTCGCTGTTTGACGGTGTGAGTCTTCTAATGGTGCCGTGGTTCATTGAATATGCCGCCATAAGAGAATTATAGGCACTGGTACTCATACTTCCGTAAGAACCGTTGGCAGATGTAAATATGTATTTATCCTCACCGGGCACTTTCATAAACGCAAACACGGTAAACTCTCTGTCTGTGTTTGTTATGTACACACTGTTTCCGCCGTATGTCGCTATGTTTCTTCCATACATCAGCATAACGGATATATCAGATGATGTCGCTGAAGATGAAAGTCTTCCTTCATTAACAAGGTAATCCGTTGTTATCTGAGTGCTTGCGGCATAGTTATAAAGATAACCGTTTTTTGTTATTACTCGTGTCTTTGTGTAATATTCGCTGTAATAATTCTGTCCGGCCTTGGCTGTACTTTCAAGCTTTGTCCAGTATGAAGAAAGCGCCGGGTCTTTATAGGGCCTGGATGAACTCTGAGTGCCGCTGTGTCCGCCCGTACTGCCGTTTGATGACGGAACATTTACAGTAGGCTCATTTTTATCATCATCAGGCTGATTTTCATCTGTAACTTCCGGTTCTTTGTTTTCCTCTGTTTCGCCGGGTACTTCTTCATTTTTTGTATCGTCCACATTGTTTTCCGTTTCAACACCGGGGTCATTGTCTTTGTCGTCATTGTTGCATCCCGTAAGGGCGATACATGAAGCACATACAACCAGAAGCATTCTCATCAGTATATATTTAAACTTATCAGTTATCACTGTATTCTTCCTTTTTATCTGCAATTGTTTCATAAACTGAGACCAGCTCCTTTTTATGCAATTCAAGCAGTCGTTTTATCTTGTCTTCCATAAGTTCCGTATCGTCAATAAATTTGAATTTTACTATCCATACAGGGTTGTATCCGCCGTCTTCCTCCGTAACGGAATCAGCCTCAGCCATTACTGTCTCGGGGTCATAATAATCAAATACGGCGTCATATTCCCAGTCTTCAACATCTCTTCCGGTCGTAAGTTTAAGGCATACATATATACCGCCCTCTTCTTCAACAGCATAGGTGTTATAAATCAAATTATCTTCATCATCAACCGCATAACATCCCAATTCCTTATCCAGGAATCCTGTTTCTTTATCTTTGAGCATTATAACAATGAAAGTTTCGTCCATATTTTCCATTTAATTTACTCCATTCTATTAACGCCAAAAAACGGCATAATCCGCCTATCTTAATTAATTAATACATTATAAACCAAAAAAAATTCTATTGCAACAAAATAAGATTTACAAATTATTTAAGTTTTTATTATAGGTTCCTTTGTTTCTTTTTAGGTTTTCAGCCCTGAAGGCCGTTAGCCTGTCTCTCCATATTTTCTACTACCACATCATAAATATCACCTTTTGATGCGCAATATTCCAATACTTTCCAGGGTGTATTTGTATGGAAGTGGATTTTAATAAGTTCTTCATCGCCAACTGCTATAAGGCAGTCTCCCTCTATATTATTCATTATGTAGTCATGTATTTCGTCTTCGGAAAGGTTTGTGCCTTCAATTAAAAGCTGTGTATCATATTTATAATCTATCATATATGCTCACTCTTCCTTTATTTCCTTTATATATTAGTATACCACTAAACTAAGACATTGTAGCATCTTTAAAAATAAAAAGCAAATATAAAAGCAGCCCCGCTGCTTTCACAACTGAGGCTGCTTATTTACATTTATTATAGTATATGGGATTAAACAATACCCTGAGCAAGCATAGCATCTGCTACTTTCTTGAATCCGGCAATGTTAGCACCAACAACGAAGTTGTTTTCATAACCGTATTCTTTAGCAGCTGCTGCCATTTCTTTGTAGATATTTACCATGATTCCTTTGAGCTTAGCGTCAACTTCTTCAAATGTCCAGCTGAGTCTCTGGCTGTTCTGGCTCATTTCAAGGGCTGATGTTGCAACACCGCCGGCATTTGCAGCCTTAGCAGGTGCGAAAAGGATTCCGTTGTTAAGGAATACATCGATAGCTTCAAGTGAGCTGGGCATATTTGCACCTTCACCTACAGCATAGCATCCGTTTGCAACAAGTGTCTTTGCATCTTCTTCAAGAAGTTCGTTCTGAGTTGCGCAAGGAAGAGCGATGTCACATTTAACTGTCCATACACCCTTGCCTTCATGGTATTCAGCGTTGGGTCTGTATTCAAGATATTCTTTGATACGTCCACGTTTAACTTCCTTGATTTCCTTAACAGCTGCAAGATCGATACCGTCTTTATCGTATACCCATCCGTTTGAGTCAGAAAGTGTAACAACCTTTGCTCCAAGCTGCATAGCTTTTTCAGCAGCGTAGATAGCAACGTTTCCTGAACCGGAAATTGTAACTACCTGGCCTTCAATGCTCTTGCCTGCTGCTCTGAGCATTTCGTCAACGATGTATACAAGACCGTAGCCTGTAGCCTGTGTACGAACGAGTGATCCGCCGTATGTAAGGCCTTTTCCTGTTAAGACACCTTCATATTTTCCTGTGATCTTCTTGTACTGTCCGTAAAGGTATCCGATTTCTCTTCCGCCTACACCGATGTCACCGGCAGGAACGTCAACGTCAGCGCCGATATATTTGTAAAGCTCTGTCATGAAGCTCTGGCAGAATCTCATTACTTCGTTATCTGATTTTCCCTTAGGGTCGAAGTCTGAACCACCCTTGCCGCCGCCGATAGGAAGGCCTGTAAGAGAGTTTTTAAAGATCTGCTCAAAACCAAGGAACTTAATAACGCCTAAGTTTACTGAAGGATGGAAACGAAGTCCTCCTTTGTAAGGTCCGATAGCGCTTGAGAACTGTACTCTGTAACCTTTGTTAACGTGTACTTTTCCAGCGTCATCTACCCAGGGAACTCTGAACATAATAACACGTTCAGGCTCAACAAGTCTCTCAAGGAGAGCAGCGTTCTGGTATCTTTCGTCTTTTTCAATGATAGGTTTAAGAGAATTAAGAACTTCCGTTGCTGCCTGATGGAATTCGGGCTCGCCGGGATTTTTCTTAATAAGTTCAGCTAATACTGAATCTACATAACTCATTTAAAATTCCCCCTAATGTATTTATTTTGGCCTGTCCTCATAAGGGGCTGGCTTTATTGAGTATCATTATATACACTTCAAAGTTACAAAGCAATAAAATTCTTCAAATTATGATAATTTTTTATATTTTGAATAATTTTCATATTCTATTACATTCCAAAAATTTAATTTTTGCCTATAAATACGTTGTGCTTTAGCACTAATGACAGAAATAAATTTAATAGTTTATAAAATTGTGCTATACTATTATATATATTTTTAAAAATTGGAGGTATAAATATGATATTATATTTCAGCGGTACCGGCAACAGCAGACACGCTGCTGAATTGATTCATTCTGTAACAGGCGGAGATATAATTTCCATTAACGATATAATAAAACACTCAAAACCGTCTGTTTTTGAATCGGAAGAACCCTATGTAATCGTCTGTCCCACCTACGCCTGGAGAGTACCCAGAGTAGTTGAAGACTTCATAATGAAGGCTGAATTTAAAGGCAGCAAACGTGTATATTTTGTTCTTACCTGCGGTGACGGCGCCGGAAACGCCACAAATTACGCAAAAGAACTGGCCCATAAGAAAAAACTTATATTTAAAGGCCTTAAGTCCATTGTTATGCCTGAAAACTATATAGCAATGTTCAACTCCCCTTCTCCCGAAGCAGCCGATGAAATACTCAAAAAAGCCGATAAGGAAATACTTATTACAGCCGAAAAAATCAAAAACTCTTCTCCCATAAGGGATAATGTAGGTTTTTCAGGTAAAATACTCAGCGGTATAGTTAATCCTGTTTTTTATTCTCTTTTCGTAAGTGCCAAGGGATTCAGGGCTACAGAGCAGTGTATTTCCTGCGGAAAATGCGTGGAAGTATGCCCGCTGAACAATATTTCATTGTCTGACAAAAGGCCCGTATGGGGTAATAACTGCACCCATTGTATGGCCTGCATAAGCTACTGCCCTCAGGAAGCCATAGAATATAAAAACAAATCCGTCGGCAAACACAGATACCATTATGAAGACTGATAAGGAAAGGAAAACAGATGAGAATTGAAACAGAAAGGCTTATTTTAAGGCCGGTATGCGGAGAGGACTGCTACGATATATTTGAGTTATCTAAGGACCACAGTGTCGGAAAAAACGCAGGCTGGAAGCCCCACGAAAGCATTGAGGAAACAAAGAAAATACTAAATGAGATTTTTATAGGAAAAGACGGTATTTTCGCCATAGTTTTAAAGGACACTTCAAAGGTTATAGGAACAGTGGGCCTAATTGATGACACTGCAAGAAAAAACAGCACAGCAAAGATGATTGGCTATTCCTTATCCCATAAATACTGGGGTTTAGGCTATATGACCGAATCAGTAAAAGCAGTCATTGAATATGGCTTTACATTTATGGACTTATCCATAATATCCGCCAGCTGCTATCCCCATAATCAACGTTCAAAATCCGTTTTAAAAAAATGCGGTTTTGAGTATGAAGGCACCCTTAGACAATGCGATGTCATATACGACGGTACGGTTTATGACTGCGAATATTATTCCATAACCGAAGATGAATATAAAAAAATAACGGCCTGAATAATCAGACCGTTAAATTTTAGTCCCGGGATGTCGTTCCCTGCCTTTTGACACCTAGCCAGAGCTAGGTGGGTGTCCGCAGATAAAATTCTGCAATCCGCTGCCCAAAGGGAATTATCTTGCGGCCCTGCATAAGTTCTTTTCGTCTAGGACTCCCGTATTTGAAATGTAGGTTCAAAATAAACAGGATGTCGAGCATCCCCGGAAATTTTATTTTCTATGTGCTTATTATACTACGATTATTTATGAAATTCAATATCCTAATTTTATATTAGATTAAATATCTCATAACAATGGTTTAAAAAATTTTACAGTTCAAAGCACAGCTTTACGTTTTTTCATAATAATATGACAACTATTCATATTTTATCTGAACAAAGATCTGATAACAACTATCATCCCTCCGGCCGCTGCAAACATATCTGCAATGTTGAATATGGGAAATTTTCCTGCCTTTATATATATAAAATCTGTCACTTCGCCTTTTTTTATACGTTCAGCAAGATTTCCCATTCCTCCGCCTAAAATTAAAGCCGCTCCGATTTTATCCAGAGGTTTTGCTCCGATTTTTAAAAGGTGGATAAGATATAGGGCAACTGCGCAGGTGGCAGCCGAAGATGATGCAAGCACCACTTTTCTTCTGTCGTCAAATTTATTATATGCTAACCCTTTATTTTTTATGTGCCATAAATAAAGTCTGTTTCCAAGCTGCTTTTTTTTGCCGGCCGGTATGTACTTTTTAACGACTTCCTTTGAGCTTAAGTCAACGGCCGCTAAAAATAAAGACATCAAAAAATATCTCATAATCACATCAACTCCATTTTGTCCAGTATATCAGAACTGTTTTATGTTTACAATAGATATAAGCCTGATGAAATTTTCATATCGTATTAAATACCAATTTGTCAGGATTACAACCTTGCTATCACCAGATTATTGTATTATAATCTTAATGTAAGTTATTGCTTTATAAAAATGGTTCTTGAGAAAGGAGTTTTTTAAATTGGCATTAGTAACTACTAAAGAAATGTTTGCAAAAGCCTTTGAGGGAAAATATTCTATCGGAGCGTTCAACATCAATAACATGGAAATCATTCAGGGTATCGTAAGTGCCTGCCAGAAGCATAATTCAGCTGTTATACTTCAGGTTTCAAAAAGCGCTCTTAAATATGCTCATCCCCTCTATCTTAAAAAGATGGTTGATGCAGCCATAGAAGAAACAGGAATCGATATAGCTCTTCATCTTGACCACGGTCCTGATTTCGAAACATGTAAACTTTGTATTGAATCCGGATTTACTTCCGTTATGTTTGACGGTTCTCATCTTGAATATGAGGAAAACGTTGCTAAAACAAAAGAAATCGTTGATTACGCTCATTCAAAGGGTGTTGTAGTTGAAGCTGAGCTTGGCAAACTTGCCGGTGTTGAAGACGAGGTAAAGGTTGCTGAAGGACAGGCAACATACACAGACCCCGACCAGGCCGTTGATTTTGTAAAACGTACTGGTGTTGACTCTCTCGCTGTTGCAATCGGAACAAGTCATGGTGCCTACAAATTCAAAGGCGATGCAAAACTTGATTTTGAACGTCTTGAAACAATAACTGAAAAACTTGAAGCAGCAGGATTCCACAACTATCCTATAGTACTTCATGGTGCTTCATCCGTTGACCCCGCTTCAGTAGCAACATGCAACGAATACGGCGGAAAAATCGACGGAGCAAAGGGAATCCCCGTTGAAATGCTCAGAAAAGCATCATCAATGGCAGTATGTAAGATAAATATGGATACAGATATTCGTCTTGCTATGACAGCAGCCATAAGAAAGAGCTTTGCTGAAGACCCTTCAGCATTTGACCCCAGAGGATACCTCGGAGCAGCCAGAAAAGATATCGAAGCACTTGTTGAAAAGAAAATTACTGACGTACTTGGCTCTGAAAACTCAATGAACTAATATAAGATTTATAAACAGAGAATTTCCCATAAAGAATTCTCTGTTTATTTTTTTATGTTTACTGTAAATTTATCCCATATTCATTTAGAATTACTATTAAAAAATCCTCCAATATTCCAATTAATTTAATAAAAAATCACCACATCACTGCAATGGTTTATTTCAGTTTAAACCCAATATTTCATTGACATCGAATAAAGTATTTGATATTATTAAAAAAATCATTTTTCCGAACATTTATCGTTTTTTTGAACAATAAGTTTCAAAAAAATGTTTTATTATGTTCAAAAAATATATAATCAGGAGGTGTTATTATGCTTAAAGGAATTTTTGATACCCATGCACATATGGATGACCCGCGTTTCAGTGACCGTCTTGATGATATTATGAAAAGCCAGAAGGATGCAGGAGTTGTAGGAATAATCACCTCAGGCTCTGAAATACCTTCATCGCTCAGGTCCTGTGCCCTTGCGGATAAATATGATTTCATATATGCATCTGTAGGTGTCTACCCCAACGAAACCGCAAATGTTCCCGCGGACTATTTATCTTCTCTGAGAAAAATGTGCGAAAACAAAAAGGTTGTTGCCATCGGTGAGATAGGTATGGACTACGGATACGAATACCATCCGGACCCCCGCACTCAGGAAAAATATTTCAGAGAACAGCTGGAGCTGGCCTGTGAACTTGGTCTTCCCGTTGCCATCCACGACAGAGATGCCGACGAAGACGTTCTCCGCATCCTTAAAGACTACAATATAAAAGGCGAAATACATCGTGTTTTTTCACCCGTAAATTATGCCGAAAAATTTCTTGAATATGGTCTTTATATGGGTGTAGGCCCACAGGTAACTTACCCTGACAGTGAGAAGCTTGTGGAGCTTGTAAAGATTATGCCCCTTGACAGACTTCTTTTGGAAACGGATGCTCCGTTTTTAGCTCCTGCCCATATAGCCGGCCAGGACGCTTACCCGGATATGATATCTTTTGTAGCTGAAAAAATTTCTCAGATAAGAAAAGATGTTTCTCCCCAGGAAGTGGTAGATATTGCCCTTGCCAATACTAAAAAGCTTTATTCCTTAAAGTAAAATAATCATTTGCAAACGTTATTATATATACAATAGAGAGAGGTCCATAATGAAAGAAAAAATTGATAAGTTTTTTAAGATTTCCGAACGTGGCTCAAGTATTTCAACAGAAATAATCGGTGGAGCTACAACATTTGCCACAATGGCATACATCCTTGCGTATATGACTGCATCAATGTCAGCCGTACCCGGAATAAACGTAACAGGCGTACTTGTATGTACAGCTCTTGTTACAGCAATTGCCTGCCTTGCCATGGGATTATATTCAAATACTCCCATTTGTCTTGCTCCCGTACTTGTAATCCCCGGACTTATCGCCGGATGGATAGCTGACGGAACAGCAACATACGCTCAGGCATTCGGTCTTGTATTTGTATCCGGTGTAGTTTTCCTTTTAATATCTTTATTTAACCTTAGAGAGCTTTTCGCAAGATGCCTTCCTAAAAACCTTAAGATAGGTATTGCCGGTGCCGTAGGATTTCTTATTGCCCGTATCGGTTTAAGCTCATGCGGATTATATACAGCTACCGAAGCCGGATATGTATTCGGAGATTTCACAGCTAAAAGCACTATACTCGGTGTAATCGGTATATGCCTCTGCTTCTTCTTTACATATGTAAAATTCAACATCAACGGCCGTATGTGCAAAGTTAAAGGCGGTCTCCTTCTCGGAATCATCATTACAACTATAATCGGTATACCTATGGGTGTTACTGTAATCCCTGAGACCATATTTACTACAAACGCTTTCGCATCAATAAAGGACGTTGCATTCCAGATTGATATACTCGGAACACTTAAGCTCAGCTACATTCCCATTCTCCTTATGCTCCTTATCAACGACTTCTTTGGAACAATGGGTTCAGGCCTTGCCCTTGCAGGAAGAGCTAACCTCCTTGATGAGGACGGAAACTTCCCCGCATTCGGAAAGGTTTTCCTTGTAGACTCAGCATCAACTATCCTTGGTTCAGTATTCGGTATCTCAACAGTAAGCTGCTTTGCCGAATCAGCAGCAGGTATAGAGTCAGGAAGCCGTACAGGTCTTTCAAGTGTTGCAACAGCGGTTCTTTTCTTCCTCTGCTGCTTCATAAGCCCTCTTTTCCTTATCATTCCCGGAGCTGCTACAGGAGCTGCCCTTGTCGTTGTAGGTATATCTCTTATAGAGACTATCCAGGGTCTTGACTTCGACCCCGTAGAGCTTCTTCCCGTAGCCTGCATGTGGCTTGTAACAATCTATATGTCAGACTATGTAGGCGGTATCGTAATCGGTATGCTCGTATTTGTATTCATCTCAATGCTCAGAGTTATTTTTGAGCGTGATACAAAACTTATACCTCCCCTTCCTGTATGGGTAATGACAGCTCTTATGTGCTTATATTTCATATTCTAAAAACAAACAAAGCCTGCGTATACCGCAGGTTTTTATTTTTAATTACTTAAGAAAACGCAGAGTATTCTTCACACTCTGCGTTTATTTGTATTCTTTATTTGTCTCTTCTGAATATAGACTGTAATACGGACCTCTTAGGGGCTGAATCGCTCTGCATACCCGTCCAGTATTCTATGTACTTTCCGGTGCCCACAGCAACACAGCTTATGGCTCCGTCAGCAATCATAACGTTTGTGCCTGTTCTCTCCTGTATGAGCTTATCAAGTCCGTAAAGCAGGCTTCCTCCGCCTGTCATAACTATTCCTCGGTCGATTATATCCGCCGCAAGCTCAGGAGGAGTATGCTCAAGGACATTATGTGTGGCCTCAGCTATTCCCTGTGCTGATTCGGAAAGCGCTAAAAGCATCTCGTTTGATGTAACGGTTATATTTTTGGGAAGACCCGTAATAAGGTTTCTTCCCCTTACGTCCATGGAAACAGGCATAGTTCTTTCGCAGGCAGTTCCTATGTTTATCTTGAGCTGCTCAGCAGTTCTTTCTCCAATAAGGACATTGTGCTTTTTCCTTATGAATCTTATTATGGCTTCATCAAAATCGTCACCGGCAATTTTTATTGACTTGCTGACAACGGTTCCTCCAAGGGATAAAACGGCTATATCCGTTGTTCCTCCTCCGATATCCACAATCATACTTCCGCAAGGTCTTGAAATATCTATTCCGGCTCCGATGGCAGCTGCCACAGGCTCCTCTATCAATACTACGTTTCTTGCTCCGGCGTGGCGTACGGCGTCCTCCACAGCCCTCTTTTCAACCTCTGTAACACCGCTTGGTATACATACGGAAACCGTCGGCTTAACAAGGGATTTTTTCACAAATGACTTATCGATGAAATACTTAATCATCTTTTCCGTAAGTTCATAATCCGATATAACGCCCTGTTTAAGAGGTCTTATGGCCGCAATATTACCGGGTGTTCTGCCAAGCATACGTCTGGCTTCCTCACCTACTGCAAGTATTGTATTTGTATCTCTGTCAACGGCTACGACCGAAGGCTCATTAAGAACTATTCCCTGTCCCTTTATATATACCAGGACATTGGCTGTTCCAAGGTCTATGCCTATGGTCTCGCCGATTCCAAATCCGTTAAACATAAGTAAGTACTTCCTTTCAACTTATGAGTTTTTAAGTTCCACAACAGTAACTCCCATTTCTCCCTCTCCGTAGACACCGGGACGGAAGCTCTTTACATGCGGATTTCTCTTCAAATATCTCTGGACAGCCTCTCTAAGGACACCGGTACCCTTACCATGAATGATTGTAACGGTCTTAAGTCCCGCAAGATAAGCGTCGTCAAGATATTTATCAATGTTTCCGATTCCTTCTTCCACCGTCTGTCCTCGGCAGTCGATTTCTGGAAGTATAAACTGGCTCTTTCCTGCCCTTACTCCCATGGAAACATTTCTTGATGTATTTTTCTTTTCTTCCTTAGGAGCATCATAATAAGTAAGCTCATTTAAAGGCACTTTTATTTTCATATTTCCTGTCTGTACCATAACTTCACCGTTTGCGTCAGGCTCTGACAGGGCTGTACCTGTTCTGTCAAAGGAAAGTATATATACACTGTCGCCCTTTTTAAGATTCTTAATGGGTTTTACGGATGAAACTTTCTTTTTCTTTGACTTTTCTATCATCTCATCAACGGCTGATACCTTATTTTTAAGCTCAGCACGCTTTTCATTGAGTTTGTTTTGTCCTGCCTTTTCTCTGGCCGCCTTATTGAGCTCTTTTATTATTCTGTCAGACTCTTCCTTTGCCTGCTGATAAATGGTTCTTGCTTCCATTCTGGCATCGGCAATTATTTTTTCCTTCTGCTCGTTTATCTTTTTCTTCTGAGCCTCTACTTCATTTTTGAGTCTTTCAGCTTCTTTTCTGTACTGCTCTGCCCTTTCCTGTTCATATATAACAGTTTTCTTGCTTATTTCAAGGTCAGTTATGACGTCTTCAAATTTTACATTTTCACTGCTTATAAATTCCTTAGCGCTGTCTATTACATAGTCAGGCAGTCCAAGTTTCTTTGAAATGGCAAAGGCATTACTTTTTCCAGGTATGCCTATAAGAAGCTTATAGGTAGGTCTTAAGGTATCCACATTGAATTCACAGCAGGCATTTTCAACGCCTTCCGTTGACAGCGCGTATACTTTAAGCTCACTGTAATGGGTTGTTACAGCAGTTCTTACCTTCATATTATGGAGAAGCTGTATTATTGCCATGGCGAGGGCAGCTCCTTCTGTAGGGTCTGTTCCCGCTCCAAGCTCATCAAACAGTACAAGGCTGTTTGGTGTGACCTCATCCAAAATTCTGACTATATTGGTCATATGGGCCGAAAATGTACTGAGACTCTGTTCAATTGACTGCTCGTCTCCTATGTCGGCAAACACATTGTCAAATACCGCCAGCTCAGAGCTGTCAAAGGCCGGTATATGAAGTCCTGCCTGACCCATAAGCGTAAACAGTCCTAATGTTTTGAGCGCTACGGTTTTTCCGCCCGTATTGGGACCTGTTATAAGGAGAGTATTGAAATCCCTTCCGATATTTATATCTATGGGAACTACTTCCTTTTCATTAAGCAGGGGATGTCTTCCCTTTCTTATGTCTATTATGCCGTTTGTATTGAATTTAGGCTCGCTTCCGTTCATTTTAAGGGAAAGTTCAGCCTTGGCAAATACAAAATCAAGATGTCCTATAATTGTAAGGTTAGCTTCCATAACATCGGCATTTTCAGCAACAAGAGCCGAAAGGGATGCAAGAATCTTTTCGATTTCTTCTTTCTCCTTTGCCTGAAGCTCTTTTATTTTATTATTAAGCTGTATTACGGCTGTAGGCTCCATAAATACGGTTGAGCCTGTATTTGAACGGTCGTGGACCATTCCCGGGAAACTGCTCTGATATTCAGCCCTTACGGGAACGCAGTATCTGTCATTTCTTATGGTAATTACAGCGTCCTGAAGCATTGTTTTATATGATGCAGAATATATGATTGTATTGAGCTTGTCTCTAATACTGCCGTTGGCGTTTCTTATTTCACGTCTTACGCTTCTGAGACCGCTGCTGGCATCATCGGAAATTTCCTGCTCGTTTATTATACATCTTGTTATTTCGTTTTCAACGCCGGTTATGGGTTTTACAACATTGAAATAATCCTCAAGCACAGGGAATACGTCTGCTTTATTTTCCTGCTTTGAATAGTTCTTTACTTTTCTGCAGACATAAAGAAATTCTCCCACTGCCATAAGCTCATCAATGCCTAAAACGCCTCCTGCGAGGGACCTGTCCAGCTGTGGTCTTATGTCTTTTATTCCTCCAAGGGGAAGGCGCCCTTTTTTAAGAGCCATATTTACGGCTTCTGTGGTCTCCTTCTGCTCCCTTGTTATGGCACCCATATCATCCAGTGGCATAAGGGACGAACATTTTTCCTTTCCCATGGGTGAAAGGGCAAGAGATACCAGTTTATCTCTTATCTTAATATATTCAAGTGTTTTAAGTGCTTTTTCGTTCATTTTAAAATTAGTCTCCAATTATTTTATTTCTTTAATGAGACCGCTCGTGTATGCATACATAAGCTTTTCAAGTTCTTCTATATTCTTTTTGAGCTGTTTTCCTATATCTGTACTTGCAACTCTTATCCTTGCCTGTGAGTACTGGAGAGCAACCGTGGAGGAATGTATATCCTTTTCCTCAGCAATGGCTTTTTCCCTTGATTCAAACGGCTCATGTGATACAAGAACAAGTCCATGTGAATTATAAATAAGCGTATATCCTGCTATACCTGTTTCCTTCTGGTAAGCCTTGGCAAATCCGCCGTCGATAACGAACAGCTTTCCGTTTGCCTTTATGGGGCTTTCACCTTTCTTTACCTTAACGGGAACATGTCCGTTTATGATATGGGACCTGTCAGGGTCAAGACCGAAGTTTTCAAGTATTTCTCTGCAGACTTTTTCGTCATTTCTCTTTTCATAATAAGGGCTCTTATTTTCTTTGTGGGTTTCCGTATCCTCAATAAAATATCTTTCAAAGGTTGTCATGGCGTCCTTGCCAAACAGAGGTGAGTTTTCGCCGCACCAGAGATACCATATAAGGTCAAGACATTCTCTCTTTGTCTTGCTGTGAGGCCTTGTATAGTATCCTTCTCTCATGGCCCTTTCAACGGCGTCCATGTAGTCTTTGCCCTTAAGTTTTCTGCCTCTGAAAGCTACCTCCTTAAGACTTCCGTCTTCATTTGTAGGTATACATCCATGGAAAAGCAGGTTTGAATTAAATATGCTGTATATGCTTCCGTTGCTGAACATAAATCTTACATGTCTCTGGAGCTTGCCGCTGTTTACAAAGGAAGACTTTATTTTATCCATTACACTCTGTTCTTCTTCCGAAAGCTCGAAAGGATTGTCAGGGTCAATGGTAGGCAGGTTGCAGTCCCTTAAAGGATATTCCTGTCCCTTTATTGTTATTGTTCCCTTTTCAAAGTCAATTTTATCCAAAAGAAGTCTGCCGTCCATCTTAAATTCAGGATGGCGTTTGATTATCTGTGCCTCCATCTTAAACTGCATTATGGAAATAGCCTTATGCATCTTTGCCGTAAGTATTACTTCTTTATCACTCAGGGCATCGGCGTCTGAGTTTTTGGGCATAAAGTATGTGCAGGGGTCATCTGCGTATTTTTCCATGGCAAATGTGGCAAGGGGTATAAGATTTATACCGTAATCCTCTTCTATGGTGTCAAGATTGCAGTAACGGGCCTGTATTCTTATTACGTTGCATATAAGGGCCTGGCATCCTGCCGCAGCTCCCATCCAGCTGATATCGTGGTTTCCCCACTGTATATCCACGGAATGATAGTTTTCCAAAAGGTCCATTATTTTTGCGGCTCTGGGTCCTCTGTCATAGATATCGCCTATGATGTGGAGCCTGTCAATGGCCAGTCTCTGAATGAGCTTTGATATGGCTGTTATAAATCTGTCCGCCTGGTCGAGCCTTATTATGGACTCGATTATCTGATTGTAGTATAGCTCCTTATCTTCTCCGGTGCTGTCCTCATGAAGAAGCTCCTCTATTATGTATGCAAAATCCGGCGGAAGTGCCTTTCTTACTTTGGAGCGTGTATATTTTGCGGATATGACCTTGCAGATTGTTACAAGACGATGAAGGGTTATTCTGTACCAGTCGTCCATATCCTCTTCTGTCTTTTTGATTTCCTCAAGCTTCTGCTCGGGATAATATATGAGGGTTGCAAGGGTCTTTTTCTCAGAATCTCTGAGACTTGTTCCAAGTATGTATGTTATATGGTTTTTAATAACGCCTGAAGCATTTCTGAGCACATGGCTGAACGCTTCATACTCACCGTGAATATCAGAAACAAAGTGCTCCGTGCCCTTTGGAAGATTAAGTATAGCTTGAAGATTGATTATCTCCGTACTGGCACTTGTAATATTAGGGTACTGTTTTGCAAGAAGGTTAAGATATTTAAACTCCTCATTTGTAAATTCCATTTCCAAATCCGGCATCTAAGCGTCCTCCTGTTATTTGCTGATTATATTTTTTACTGCAGTGCTGTTTCCCTGATAATTTATATATATCACCGTTTTAGCGGCAACAAATATCATATTAATAAAAGAAAGAATTACACCTGATAAAACTATCGTAAAATATGAATCGGGAGCAAACATAAATATTGTTCCTACCAGGTACGCAACGGCATAGCTTAAGGCATAGAAAACTATCATATATAAAAATGTTCTCCACCATTTTCCCTTTACCAGCTCTCTGCTGCGTCCAAGGGACTTCGTACCTTTACAGTCATCAAGGATTATGGCATATACATAAAAACTCCAAACGACCGCAAGGAATATCCCCGGTATAACGCCAAGAAGTGTAAGTAATGATACACAGATACTGAAAACTATCATGGACAGAATAAATCTTCCGGCATTTGAAAAAGCTGCTGAAAGAGCTTCCGTATAGGCAGGATTTTTACCCTGAAGGGCCTCTTTGGTTATGTAGACAACTGCCATGCTTCCGAAGGGATAAAGTATCATATCCGTAAGGGTGCCTGCAAAGTTATATCTTACCATACTAATATATTCAGGAGTTGTCACAAACTTTTCAATCATTTCCGGACTTGAAAGTATTGCCGTAAAGTCTATGCCTGCGCCTATGTTATTTATAGCCAGTGTTATATATCCGCTGAGCAGATTTATGGGAAAATAAATAATGAGCAGTACAAAAAGTATGGCTGTAAGATTACTCCTGACAGCTGCATAGCCTAAAACCAATGACTCCCCAACTGATATTTTTTCTTTATTTTTTATTTCATCTATAAGCATTTTTTCTTGTCCTTTCTTAAACTCTATTTTTAATTATATAATTTTCGGTTATTAAAGTCTATATAAATTTAAACATCGTAATATACATATAATAATTAAAAATATTATTGGAGGAATTATGCCAAAAATATATCTCAGTCCATCAACCCAGGAATTCAATCAGTATGTGGGCGGCGGAAATGAAGAACAGTATATGAACCTTCTTGCCGACTATATGGAGCCCTATCTTTTAGCCAGCGGCATCAATTATGTAAGGAATACCCCCGATATGACAGCCGCCTCTTCCATAAGGCAGTCAAATGAAGGAAACTATGATTTACACCTTGCCCTTCATTCAAATGCTTCGCCGGAATTTATGGCAGGCCAGCTTCAGGGCTCGGATGTGTATTACTACCCCAGAAGTTCAAAGGGATTTGAAGCCGCTCAGATAATAGCGGATAATTTAAAGCTCATATATCCTGACTCAAGCCTTGTCAATGCCGTGCCCACCACAGGAATTGGAGAGGTAAAACGTACAAAGGCCCCTGCCGTACTGATAGAGGTGGCCTACCATGACAATGTGGAAGACGAACAATGGATAAAAAACAACCTTGAAGAAATTGCCGCAAATATTGTTTTATCCCTTACCCAGTATTTCGGTCTTCCTTTCATACCATATACGGAAGGAAAGGCCGCCGTTGTTAAGACTGACGGAGGAAATCTGAATATACGTGCATATCCGTCATCGGATTCGGCCGTTAACACCGTAGTGCCAAACGGAGCTCTCCTTGACGTATTGGGACAGTATGGCCCCTGGTACAGCGTATACTATAACGGCGTGACCGGCTTTGCCTTTTCAGAATATATAAGTATATTGTAAAAATAAAAAAGTTCCGTCTGCGGATATTCTGCTTATCGGAACTTTTTATTATTTAAATTTTAAATAAGACTTCTCAACGGTGACGTTTTATGAATCTCTATTACCCTTCCGTAAAGGACCGGCTTTTTTGTGAGATTTTCCGTATCTATCATTTTTCCTGAAAGGTTATAAAGGTTTCCTTCTTTTTTAACGGCTATATAGGTAAATCCGTCAAAATTATAGAGCCCCCAGCACATATTTCCTATTTCAGCCGCATACCTGACAGATAAAAAGTCCCCGTCATATACTACAGGCTCAACGCCTTTTCCCCTTATCATAACAAGGTAATCGGCATTTTTTGACTTTTGTATCTTCATCATTTTTTCTTCGTCATCGGCATTTCTGAGCCTGCCGCACAGGCCGTCCGTTATATCCAGACAAAGAAAATCCGATGCTTCACCTGATGCCAGTCTGTCCGATATTTCGTTTTCGGCTTCGTGTCTGACTATATAGTCTATAAAGAAACGTCTTTTCTTATCAAGACATCTATAGTTTTCAAGCAGCATTCTTTCCTCAAACCAGAAACCGCCGTTTATATTATCCTGAAAGAGATAATTGGGGTCAAGCTCCAGCAGATTTATTATTTTATACAGATAGTCTTCCTTAGGAAAGCTTGTGCCTCTCTCATAATTGGCAACACTGTTTACACTTATGCCAAGTTCTCTGGCCAGGTCTGTCTGCGTCATATTTTTAGCTTTTCTTGCTTCTCTAAGTCTTTCGCCCAGGCTCATAGTTTTCAACTCCCTTTAACCGTACAATTAATTATACAACAAAAGAGACAAAAAAACACCTTTTTCGACTTTTAACGTCACTTATTTAAATATTTTTTCAGATATTTTCCGGTATAAGACTGAGGCATCTGAGCTATTTCCTCGGGTGTTCCGCAGCCGACGATGGTTCCTCCGCCGTTTCCGCCTTCGGGTCCCAGGTCGATTATATAGTCCGCTGTCTTTATCACATCAAGGTTATGCTCGATAACAACTACCGTATTTCCTCCGTCCGCAAGTCTCTGAAGTATGCTTATCAGTCTATGCACATCAGATGTATGGAGTCCTGTTGTGGGCTCATCGAGTATATACATGGTTTTTCCGGTGCTCTTTCTGCTGAGCTCTGTGGCAAGCTTAACCCTCTGGGCTTCTCCTCCCGAAAGAGTAGTTGATGACTGTCCCAGCTGCACATAGGAAAGTCCCACATCATACAGAGTCTGGAGTTTTGCTTTTATTCTTGGAATACTGTCGAAAAACTCAAGGGCTTCCTCAACCGTCATATCCAATACGTCTGATATTGTCTTTCCCTTGTATTTTACCTCAAGAGTTTCCCTGTTATACCTTTTGCCTCCGCAGACATCACAGGGTACATATATATCGGGCAGGAAGTTCATCTCTATTTTTATTATACCGTCTCCGCCGCAGGCTTCGCATCGTCCGCCCTTAACGTTAAAACTGAAACGTCCCTTTGTATAGCCCCTCATCTTGGCTTCATTTGTCTGGGAATATAAATCCCTTATGAGGTCAAAAAGCCCTGTATATGTGGCGGGATTAGACCTTGGTGTCCTTCCTATGGGTGACTGGTCAATATTTATTACCTTATCAAGGAGCTCTATTCCAAGTATATCCTCATGCTTTCCGGGATACAGTTTTGCGGAATTCAAATCCCTTGCAAGTCTTTTATAAAGTATCTCATTTACAAGGGAGCTTTTTCCTGAACCTGACACGCCCGTAACACAAGTAAATATTCCCACAGGTATTTTTACATCTATGTTTTTCAGGTTGTTTTCCGCAGCGCCCTTTATAGTAAGATATTTCTCGGGGTCTGCCTTTCTTCTCTCAACGGGTACTTCTATCTTTTTTCTTCCGCTAAGGTAGGCACCTGTTTCGCTTCTTTCACATTTTTTAATTTCATCAACAGTTCCGGCGCAAACCACTTCGCCGCCGTTTCTGCCTGCTCCGGGACCAATATCCACCACATAATCCGAAGCATACATAGTATCTTCGTCATGTTCCACCACTATAAGAGTATTTCCCATATCCCTGAGATTTTTTAAAGTGGCTATGAGTTTGTCGTTGTCCCTCTGATGAAGGCCTATGCTTGGCTCATCGAGTATATATACCACTCCCACAAGTCCTGAGCCTATCTGTGTTGCCAGCCTTATTCTCTGGGACTCTCCGCCTGAAAGGGTTCCCGCAGACCTGCTGAGAGTTAAATAGTCAAGACCTACGTCCACAAGGAATCCCAGTCTTGCATTTATTTCCTTAAGTATCCTGTCGGCTATCATAGCTTCTTTGCCCGTAAGCTTGAGCTCCTCAAAAAATCTTTTTGACTCCGCAACACTTAAATCAGTAACTTCTGAAATATTTTTTCCTCCGACAGTTACTGCCAGTATTTCCGGTTTAAGCCTTTTTCCTTTACAAACAGGGCACTTTATCTCTGTCATATACTGCTCGTATTCGCCCCTCATGGCGTCTGATGTCTCATTATATCTTCTCTGAAGGTTTCCTATGACACCGTCAAAGCTGTAATCATAGTAACTTATGCCCTTGGCATTCATATATTCTATTCTTACTTTTTCACCCTTTGTACCATAAAAAATTATGTCTTTCACATTGTCGGGCAGTTCCTCAAAGGGCACATCAAGACTGAATTTGTATTTCTTGGCAAGGGCTTTGAAAAGCTCGGAGCTCATACTTCCGCTTGTACCTATCGAGTTAAATCCGGGAGCCGATATGGCACCTTTGGATATGCTTAATGAAGGGTTGGGCACAATAAGCTCGGGAGAAAATTTTCTCATCATTCCCAGGCCTGAACATTCGGGGCAGGCACCGCTGGGATTATTGAAAGAAAATGACCTGGGCTCTATTTCGGGAATACTTATCTCACAGTCAGGGCAGGCAAAACTTTCACTGAATGTGACGCTTTTATCCCCGATTATATCAGCTACTATAACTCCTCCCGAAAGGGCTGACGCAGTCTCTACGGAATCGGCAAGACGCTTCTGTATTCCGTCCCTTACCTTAAGTCTGTCCACAACTATTTCTATTACATGTTTTTTGTTCTTTTCGAGTTTTATATCTTCCGAAAGGTCATATATCTCCCCGTCTATTCTTACCCTTACATAACCGTTCTTTTTTGCGTCTTCCAGCAGTTTTACATGTTCGCCTTTACGTCCCTTTACCACCGGCGCAAGTATCTGTATTTTGCTGTCAGCAGGAAATTTCATTATCTGGTCAACTATCTGGTCAACGGTCTGCTTCTTTATCTCTCTGCCGCATTTAGGGCAGTGAGGCACTCCTGCTCTGGCATAAAGCAGTCGGAGATAATCGTATATTTCAGTAACCGTTCCCACAGTTGACCTGGGGTTATTGTTGGTTGTTTTCTGGTCAATGCTTATCGCCGGAGAAAGACCTCCTATATAGTCCACATCGGGCTTGTCCATCTGTCCGAGGAACTGTCTTGCATAGGATGAAAGAGACTCAACATATCTTCTCTGTCCCTCCGCATATATGGTGTCAAAGGCTAAAGAACTTTTTCCCGAGCCTGATACACCCGTAAATACCACAAACTTTTCTCTTGGTATATTCAGGTCTATGTTTTTAAGATTATGGGAGCGAGCTCCCTTTATTTCTATTATATTTTTACCCATTTTTACTCACCATTTATAAGTTTCTTTATTTCCATAAGTTTATCTCTGAGTTCAGCAGCCCGCTCAAACTGAAGTTCAGCAGCGGCACGTCTCATATCTCTTTCCGTCTTTACAGCCTCTTTTTGAAGTTCCTTAATATTCATAGATTCAAGTTCCTTATTAAGTCCCTTTTTAGGCTTTTCGTCAACGGTTTTTGTAGCCTGTATTATGTCATATACTTTTTTCTTTATGGTCTGAGGAGTTATTCCATGTTCCTCATTATATTTCATCTGTATTTCTCGTCTTCTGGCGGTCTCCGTTATGGCTCTGTCCATGGAATCCGTAATAACGTCAGCGTACATAATAACTCTTCCTTCCGAGTTACGTGCCGCCCTTCCTATGGTCTGTATCAAACTCGTCTCAGACCTGAGGAATCCTTCCTTATCCGCGTCAAGTATGGCCACGAGAGCTACCTCCGGAATATCAAGACCTTCCCTCAGAAGGTTTATGCCCACAAGCACATCAAAAACATCAAGTCTGAGGTCCCTTATTATTTCCAGTCTTTCAAGGGTATCTATATCCGAGTGGAGATACCTTACCCTTATACCGTTTTCTCTCATATAGTCCGTCAGACGTTCCGCCATTTTCTTCGTGAGGGTCGTAACCAAAACTTTGTTTCCTGCCTTTACGGTTTTATTTACCTCACTTATAAGGTCGTCTATCTGTCCCTGTATTGGCTTTACGGTGATTTCAGGGTCCAAAAGTCCCGTAGGCCTTATGACCTGCTCCACCGTCTGCTCGGAGTGCTCAGCCTCATATTTTGACGGAGTAGCCGATACAAAAAGCATCTGGTTTATCTTGCTTTCAAACTCGTTAAACTTTAAGGGTCTGTTATCCAGTGCCGACGGAAGTCTGAATCCGTATTCCACAAGGGTTGTCTTTCTGGAGCGGTCACCTTCATACATACCCCTTATCTGAGGTACGGAAACATGGGACTCGTCCGCTATTATAAGAAAATCATCGGGGAAGAAATCCAAAAGGGTTCCCGGAGCCGTGCCCGGCTCCCTCAATTCAAGATGTCTTGAATAGTTTTCAATTCCCGTACAGAAGCCCATTTCAGAGAGCATCTCAATATCATATCTCGTTCTCTGCTCAAGTCTCTGGGCTTCCAGAAGTTTATCTTCTCTCTTAAGCTCCGCTAGTCTTTCTTCCAGTTCCTTCTCAATATTACGGAGAGCTATCTCCATTTTTTCCTTAGATGTAACATAGTGTGACGCGGGGAAAATAACCACATGCTCCCTTGTACCGATAACATTTCCCGTAACCACATCTATCTCGGATATTCTGTCTATCTCATCGCCGAAAAACTCGACTCTTATGGCACTTTCACTGTTTGCTACAGGGAAAATCTCAACAACGTCTCCCCTTACCCTGAATGTACCTCGGTCAAACTCCATCTCATTTCTGCAGTACTGGAGTTCTACAAGACGCTTCAGGACATCGTCTCTTTCCCTTTCCATACCGGTTCTCAAAGAAAGAGACATACTTCTATACTCTTCGGGGTCACCCAAGCCGTATATACAGGACACACTGGCAACAACAAGAACATCTTTTCGCTCAAAAAGAGCAGATGTGGCCGAATGTCTAAGCTTATCTATTTCGTTATTTATTGCCGAATCCTTTTCGATATAGGTATCCGTACTGGGTACGTAAGCCTCGGGCTGATAGTAATCATAGTAACTAACGAAGTACTCCACAGCATTCTCCGGGAATATCTCCTTAAACTCGCTGTAAAGCTGGGCAGCAAGGGTTTTATTATGGGCTATAACAAGGGTTGGTTTCTGAAGTCCAACGATTATGTTTGCCATGGTAAAGGTCTTTCCGGAGCCCGTAACACCAAGAAGTGTCTGAAATTTCTTTCCTTCCTTAAAGCCTTCAACAAGTTTTTCTATTGCCTGCGGCTGGTCACCGGTGGGCTTGAATTTTGAATGTATTTTAAACGGTTTATCCATGATACACCTCCGTTTATCCGAATGTTTAAGCCATCTTTGTAACTATTATTGCCAAAAGGCATATTTTAAATAAAACAAATTCAGTCTGGCCTCTTATTTTAAAGACTACTTGAAAGTATACCATAGTTAAAAAATAAAGTATAGTAAAATGAAGAAATTTACAAACATTTGTTCCTATTGTCATATTATTCATAGGGATATTGTCGTTTATAAAAGCACATATAATAAATATATAAAGCTCTGGCTAAATAAAACCAGCCCTTTCAGTCAAACTTATTTGGCTGAAAGGGCTGGTTTTCTATCCTTTTACAATTACCTGATTATATTCATTTTTTTAAGGGCATCAAGGGCTGCCGCCTGTTCGGCTTCCTTCTTGCTTTTTCCGCTGCCCTCTCCAAGCACAGAACCGTTATGGTTGACTGAAGCTGTAAACAGCTTGTCATGGTCAGGGCCCGACTCCCCGATTATTTCATAATGTATCGGTTCCTTGCTGTTTTTCTGTATCTCTTCCTGCAGTCTTGTTTTGCAGTCGATTATATTGAGGGACTGTCTTACTCTGCCGACTGTTCCCTCCAGCTGTCCAAGGATATGTTTTCTTGCGGCATCTATTCCCCCGTCAAGATAAACGGCTCCAATTACAGCCTCAAAGGCATCGGCAAGTATTGAATCCCTATGACGTCCGCCTGTGGTCTCCTCGCCTTTTCCAAGCATAATGAAATCACTTATATGGATTTCCACCGCTCTTTCCGCAAGGCTGGCTTCACATACGGTTCCTGCCCTGAGCTTTGTAAGCTCTCCTTCAGGCATCTTGGGATACAGTGCATAAATATAGTCGCTTATAACAAGCTCAAGGACGGCATCTCCCAAAAATTCAAGCCTTTCATTATTATCATACTTTTCAATATGCTTTTCATTGGCATAGGAACTATGGGTAAACGCCTTTTTAAGAAGCTCAATATCTTTAAACTTGTATTTAATTATATTTTCAAATTGCTCCAAATTTGTATTGTTCATGATTACTCCGCAACCACATTACTAATATAATCAATAGCGTCTTTAACAGTTTTGATCTTGTCAGTATCATCAGTATTGAATGTTACCTCGAATTCCTCTTCAAGAGCTGAAATAACCTGGAAAAGGTCAAATGAATCAGCACCAAGATCAGCAAATGCTGTTTCTTCAGTTATTTCCTCGGGAGATACTCCAAGCTGTTCGGCAATGATATTAATGATATTAGATGTGTCCATAAAATAAATTCTCCTTTATTTCTGTATTAATTGTTCGATTTTTGCAACTGTGTCATTTTCAATAAAGCTGATGCTCTGCTTTATACAGTTTGTAACCGCAGGCGCTTTGCAGCTTCCGTGCATCTTCATTACAAGGGCTTTAAGTCCAATATAGGGTGCTCCTCCGACCTGGTCTGAGTCAAAGTTCTTCTTTATATTGCTAAATGGAGTTTTAAGTGCTGCCGCAGCAAGTTTGTAAGGTCCCTTTGTTATCTCGCCTTTAATAAGCTTAAGAAGGGCCTTGCTTAATCCCTCTGTAAGCTTGAGGATAGTATTTCCGACAAATCCGTCACATACTATTATATCTGCAACTCCATAGGGAATGTCAACTATTTCTGCGTTTCCGATAAAGTTTATATCGGAATTTTCAAGCATAGTATATACTTCCTTAACAAGCATATTCCCCTTTTCTTTTTCAACACCGATATTGGCAAGTCCGACTGTAGGATTTTTAACGCCAAGAACATTTTCGGCATATACCGAACCCATCTTTGCAAACTGCTCAAGATACTGGGGCTTACAGTCCACATTGGCACCGCTGTCAAGAAGGAGTGAAAATCCTTTAAGTGTGGGAAGGCAAGTAGCAAGGGCAGGTCTTTCTATTCCCTTAATTCTTCCTACTGTAAATGTTCCTCCTACGAAAAGCGCTCCTGTGCTTCCGGCAGATATAAAAGCCGATGCCTTATTCTCCTTAACAAGGCCAAGGCCTACCATCATTGAAGAATTTTTCTTTTTTCTTACTGCCTCTGTGGGAACTTCATCGGTTCCTATTACCTCATCGGCATTAACGATTTCAATACCATCTTCATCATAAGTATATGACGCAAGCTCTTTTTTTACAATATCCTCTTTTCCGACAAGCATAACTTTTACAGGATATATTTTAACGGCCTCAACAACACCCTTTACTATTTCATAGGGCGCATTGTCTCCTCCCATTGCGTCAACAGCCACAATATATTTTCTTTCCAATATTTTCACCTCTTTTGCAAGTCCTCTATAAGAACAAAATAAGGCAGCCGAAAACAGCTGCCTTAAGGTTTATAATTAGTCTACAGGTGTAACAACCTTTTTGTTATATGAGCCGCATGCCTTGCAAACGTGGTGAGGCACCATCAGTTCGCCGCACTTGCTGCACTGTACAAGTGTAGGTGTCGCAATCTTCCATGTAGCTGCTTTTCTTTTACCTTTTTTTGATTTTGAGACTCTTCCTTTGGGTACTGCCATTTCTCTTTACACCTCCTCATCGAATTTGAGAAGAGAACGTAAACTTTCAAACCTTGGATCTATATATGTCGTATCGCATCCGCAATCTTTTATATTAAGATTTTGTCCGCAGACAGGGCATAATCCCTTGCAGTCATCACTGCATACGACCTTCATTGGCAAAACAGCCAATATATTTCTTATCACAATTGATGTAAGGTCTATAGAATCTCCCGAAAAAGTTTCTATCTCTTCGTCATAACTTGCGTTGCTGCTGAATTTCTCATTCAGTTCGAAGTCAACGGAAAAACTGACAGGCTCAAGACACCTGTCACAGGGCATACTCATACCTACGGTACCTTTACCGTTGATATAATAAATATCCCCTTCCTTTATTACTTCTCCATCAAGACTAACAGGCGTTGTAAAAACCGCCTCCTGAGAATAACCGCCTAACCCATCCAGCTTCTCTTCAAAACTAAATGGAAAACTAGCTTCCCGTCTTCCCGATACAGCGGAAATGTTAATATTCATACTTATTAATCACCCCTGCAAGTCATACTTTAACAATTATACTAACAACATAATTATTTGTCAATCAAAACTTTTATAAACCGTGCAGAAGCACGGTTTACAAAAATTTAACCTAATTTTAATTACTTCTTAAGTGCTTCAACGATGTCTCTTGTATCTCTAGCGATAACAAGCTCTTCGTTTGTAGGAATTACAAATACCTGTACTCTTGACTGTCTTGTTGTAATCTCGATGGCTTTTCCTCTCTGGCTGTTGTTGTAAGAATCAAGCTCGATTCCAAGATATCTGAGGTAATCGCAGATAACCTGACGCATTGTTGCACTGTTTTCTCCAAGACCTGCTGTGAATACGATGGCGTCAACGCCCTTCATAGCTGTTACATATTCACCGATTGTCTTAGCTACACGGTAAGCGAAAAGGTCGAGAGCTGATGTTGCTCTTGCATTTCCTTCACCCTCAGCAGCCTCGATGTCACGGAAGTCGCTTGATACACCTGAGATACCAAGAACGCCTGATTCTTTGTTAAGAACGTGGTCCATCTGGTCGATTGAAAGGTTTTCTTTCTTCATTATGTAAAGGATAGCAGCGGGGTCAACGCTACCGCTTCTTGTTCCCATTGCAAGACCATCAAGTGGTGTGAAGCCCATTGATGTGTCAACTGAGATTCCTTTTCTTACAGCACAGATGCTGGCACCGTTTCCAAGGTGGCAAGTAACGATCTTAAGTTCTTCAATGGGTTTGCCCATAAGTCTTGCACATTCCTGAGATACGAATCTGTGGCTTGTACCGTGGAAACCGTATTTACGAACTTTGTATTTTTCATAGTATTCATAGGGAAGAGCGTAAAGATATGCTTTTTCAGGCATTGTCTGATGAAAAGCTGTATCGAATACACCTACCTGAGGGATACCGGGCATAATCTTTTCACAAGCTTCGATACCGATGATGTTTGCAGGGTTGTGAAGAGGTGCAAGGTCGATACATTTTCTTAAAGCTTCTTTAACGTCTTCTGTGATAAGAACTGAGCTTGCGAAGTATTCTCCACCATGTACTACACGATGTCCTACAGCGCCGATCTCAAGTGTTGAACCGATAACGCCATGGTCAGCATCTACAAGTGCGTCCATAACTGCCTTTACAGCTGTTGCGTGATCGGGAAGGGGATCGTTTGAAACATATTTTTCTTTTCCGGCAGGCTCATGCTTAAGAACACCGTCGATACCGATTCTTTCGCAAAGGCCCTTAGCAAGAACACCCTCTGTTTCGCTGTCGATAAGCTGATATTTAAGTGAGGAACTTCCGCAGTTTAATACAAGAATTTTCATTTTTGTTTCTCTCCTTATCTTTATGTGAAATATTAATTACATAATTGTTGCCTGGAATGCTGTAAGAGCAACGCAAGCTACGATATCTTCAGCGTTGCATCCTCTTGAAAGGTCATTAACGGGAGCTGCAAGACCCTGAAGTACGGGACCGAAAGCTTTTGCTCCTGCAAATCTCTGAACAAGTTTATATCCGATGTTACCTGCGTCGATGTCAGGGAAGATAAGTACGTTTGCTTTTCCTGCTACATCGCTTGTAGGAGCCTTAAGTTCTCCAACTTCCTTAACAAGAGCTGCGTCAAGCTGAAGTTCGCCGTCAAGTTTGATTTCAGGATGTTTTTCCTTAGCGATTCTTGTAGCTTCAACAACCTTTGTAACGTCAGCATGTTTAGCTGATCCCTTTGTTGAATGGCTGAGCATAGCAACTCTTGCCTCTCCGCCAACGAATGCTTCAAAGCTTGCTGCTGAAGCTGTTGCGATAGCTGCAAGTTCTTCGGGGTTGGGGTTCTGGTTAAGTGCACAGTCAGCGAAAAGAAGAACGCCGTCATTTCCGTATGTATTGTCTTTGCAGCACATTACGAAGAATGAAGATACAAGCTCTGTTCCGGGTGCTGTCTTAAGGATCTGAAGTGCAGGTCTTAATGTATCTGCTGTTGAGTGGATAGCACCTGATACCATACCGTCAGCAACTCCGATTTTTACAAGGAGTACGCCAAAGCATGTGTAGTCAGCCTTTGCTGTCTTAAGTGCTTCTTCAGGTGTAAGGCCCTTGCTTTTTCTGGCTTCACAGAAAGCAGCTACAACCTCGTCCATTCTTTCATAGTTTTCGGGATCGATAATTGTTGCTTTTGAAAGGTCGCATCCTTTTCCTGCCTCAAGAACTTTTTCTCTGTTTCCGACAAGGATAAGGTCTGCCATATCTTCTTTAAGGATCATATCCGCAGCGTCAAGAGTTCTTCTCTCATAAGCTTCGGGTAATACTATAGTTTTTTTATTTTTCTTTGCTCTTTCTTTTATGCTGGTTAAAAAATCCATTGCAAAAGCCTCCTAGTAATTTTATTGATGTTTTTTGACGGCATTTTTCGTCCGTCTCCATAGCTATACAAGTTTAATTATATAACCCTGCGCAAAAATAGTCTATATAAAAATTACATAATTTTTTTAAGATTACCGGCCTTTTAATGACATCTACAGCAAAAAATATTTATATGAAACCGTCAGGTTTATATATAAAAACAATGTATTGTTTTTGATAAAAATTTCGCCGTAAACTGTCACATTATATACATATTTTGTTATAATATAGAAAGAATATAAGAATGATACGGCATACAGCTCTCCTATGCCTTAACAGAACAGGAGGTAATAATTATGACTACAACGGCCATTATTGCCGAATATAATCCATTCCATAACGGACATAAATTTCATCTTCGTTCAGCGAGAAAAACTACAGGCTCAGACTATGTATTTGCCGTTATGAGCCCGTCCTTTGTCCAGCGCGGAGAAAGCGCCGTATACGACAAATGGACAAGGACCAGAGCAACTCTCAGATGCGGAGCCGATATGGTCATAGAGCTCCCTGTCATATATTCCACCGCATCGGCAGAAAACTTTGCCCGCGGAGCCATAAAAATAATAACCGAATCCGGCATAGCGGACAACCTGGCCTTTGGCGCCGAAACAAACGATTTATCGGCCCTTTCAGCCGCCGCCGAACTTTTGGTCAACCCAACGGAAAGTTTTAACGAGACGCTTAAATCGGAGCTCTCAAAGGGTGTCTCCTTCCCCGTGGCAAGGGCAACGGCTTTCAGTACCGAAACGGGAAAAAATCCGGATATTTTAGGCACATCCAACAATATCCTTGCCGTGGAATATATTAAGGCCCTTAAAATGTTTTCATCGGGCATAAAACCCGTTATAACAAAGCGTACGGGCTCGGAATACAACTCGGATAAAATCAACGGTACCATTGCTTCCGCCTCTGCCGTAAGAAAGGTAATTTATAAGGGAAAGACAAACTTAGTTGCCCAGACTGTTCCTCCCGAATGTTTTGACCTTTATGAAAAGGCTGTACCCATATTTATGGACCAGTATTCCGATGCCATGGCATATCTTTTAAGGACTATGACCGCCGACGATTTAAGGGAAATAAGCGGCATATCAGAAGGCCTTGAAAACAGAATACTTAAAACCGTCGGAAACTCCTATAAAATCACCGATATATGCGCAGAGCTCAAAACAAAGAGATACACCCACACAAGGCTTATGAGAATCTTGTGCCACATACTTCTTGGCATAACAAAGGAACAGGAGCAGATATTCTCTCCCATTGAATTCCAGCCCTATATAAGGGTACTTGGCTTCAGAAAGTCCGCCGAGCCCCTTGTAAGCGCCCTGTGTCATAAATCAAATGTGCCTGTTGTAATCAACGTCAGCAGAGACGAGAGAAATCTTTCAGACCTGCAGAAATCACTGCTGGACCTTGAAAAAAAGGCAACGGACATTTATTATCTTGGCCAGCCCACACCTTCAGGCAAAAAACGTGCCCTCGATTATACAATGCCCGTAATAATAGAAAATATTTAATATCAGTAATCTTTGTCCCCCGCCGCTCATAATAATAAATGAGTATTGTCGGGGGTTTTTTATGCGTAAAATTTTTAAATCAGCATTTATAATATTTTTTACTTTAAGTATCGTCCTTTACAGCGATAAAATGTCGTCAGCCGCCCTTGAGGGGCTTAATCTGTGGATGAATACCATAGTGCCTTCTCTTTTTCCGTTTATGGTCATATCATCCTGGCTGACCTTTGATTTTTCAGAGAAGCCGGCTTTTTTTGATAAGGTTACTTTTTCTCTTTTCGGAGTCCCATTCCGGTTTATGGTGCTGTTTCCCATAAGCATATTATCTGGATATCCTGTTGGGGCTAAAATAATATCCGACCTGTATATAAAAAAAGCCATATCCAAAGATACGGCCGAACACCTGCTGGCTTTCTGCAATAACCCCGGAGCGGTTTTTATAATATCAGCCGTGGCTTCATCAATGCTGGCTGACAGAGGGGCTACTGTATTTCTTATATTCATATGCGTATTTTCATCACTGGCCACTGGTGTACTTTTTAATTTTGTTTTCCCTGCCGAAAGATATTCGGAAGGAAATATAAGCACCGCCTCTGACACAGCCATTTATACAGCCATAAGTTCAGCCGTGGGTTCCATACTCCTTGTGGGCGGATGTATAATTTTCTTTTCGGTCATAGCCGAAACCATTTCTTTGTTTTTATCGTCTAAAAATCCGATTGTCGATACTGTCATATCGGGTCTTTTGGAATTTACCCAGGGAATTAAAAAAGCTTCGGCCCTTACGCCAAAGCTCGGCTATCCCATAATATGTGCCATGCTCTGCTGGGGCGGTCTTTCGGTACACCTTCAGACGGCGGCCATAATCGGCAACTGCGGCATAGATATAAAAAAATATATTGCCGGCAAAGCTTTCTGTGCTGCCACAGCATACATATCGGCAGTACTTTTTTACGACTTATTTTTCCCCGAAGGCAAAAGTATGGAAGTCTTTTATGAAATATCCGATTCGCCTTCCGTGTTCGCCGCTTCTTCTTTTCTTGCCGCCGCAGTATTTTTATTAATAGGTGAAAAAAAGTGCCGGAAATAATTCCGGCACTTCTAAATCTCGTTTGAATATCAGTCTTTTTTGATTCCTCTGAGTTCCTGTCTGTTATCGAAGATAACATTAATGTTTTCTTTGTAGAACTCGATGAGCTTGCGGTTTTCCTGTTCGATGGAATCCTGCATCTCTCTTAATCTCTGTTCAGCCACACCCATAACGTCATCAGCATAGTCGATGGCGCCAAGTCTCATTTCTTTAGCGCTCTTCTTTGCTGCATCCATTATTTCTGCTGCCTGCTCATAGGCTTTCTGTGTAACTGCATGCTCTTCTACAAGCTTGCTGAGACGTACTTCTGCTTCTTTAAGCATTTCATCTGCTTCCTTCTGGGCGTCTACAAGGATCTTGTTTCTTTCTTCAATGACCCACTTTGACTGTTTGATTTCATTGGGAAGCTTCATTTTTATTTCATCGATAATTTCGAATATTTCGTCCTTATCGACCTGAACCTTATTAGAAAAAGGTGAAGAACGGCCTTCATCCACTACCTGTTCAAGTTCTTCAAGAAGCTTTAATACTGTATCATCCATTCTTATCCCTCTCTTTCAAATTTTTCCTTTAATTTAATCTTAACGGACTCAGGTACAAACATATCCAAATCTCCGTTAAAAGCAAGTATCTCTCTTACTGCGCTGGAACTTAGCGTTATATTTTCAGGGCTTGCCGCCAGAAAAATTGTTTCCACATCTCCGGTAAGCTGCTTGTTGATAATAGCTCTCTGGAATTCGTTTATAAAATCACTGATGTCTCTTACACCCCTGATAATAACCTTTGCGCCTATCTTCTGCGCAAACTCTCCAAGCATACCGTCGATTTCCATTACTTCAACATTTTTTAAATCCTTTGTTGCTTCCTTAATCAGCTCATAACGCTCGTCAGCACTTAATAATGACATCTTATTTGGATTGCCGCATATACCGACAATAAGAGTGTCAACCATAGCCGAGGCTCTTTTTATAATATCCAGATGACCGTTTGTCACGGGATCAAAGCTCCCCGGATATATTGCTTTTAACATCTTTCTTCCTCCACGTTCAGAAAAGTCATAACGGCAGGGCCGCATTTCCTTTCTTTAATAATTTTAAATCCTTCTTCCACGGCAAACTCGTAATCCTTAGCCGCTTCCGCCACGATATACCCGTCATCCGCAAGGATGCCAGCCTTTTTTATTTCTCTAAGTACAGGTATATAAAATCCGGCGGCATAGGGAGGGTCCATAAATATTATGTCGAACTTTTCTCCTCTTTGGCCAAGTTTTCTGACTGCCGCATAAACATCTTCGTTTAATATTTCCGCATTTTCATTAAGTCTTGTGAACTCAAGATTCTGCTTTATTATTCCGACACATTCAAAGGACTCATCAACAAAAACTGCCTTTTTCGCACCTCTGCTCAACGCCTCTATGCCGATGGCCCCCGACCCGCTGAAAAGGTCAAGAAATGCACATCCGTAAAGATCGGGATTAAGCATATTAAAAAGAGATTCCTTAACACGGTCGGCTGTAGGTCTCGTATTCATACCTTCGGGCGCTTTAAGCTGCAGCCTTCTGGCGCTTCCGGCAATAACACGCATATAAAAAACCTCCATTTTCTTCCGAAAAGCTCATAATAAACCTCGGAACAAACTACAATGAGTATACCAAACTTATTCCTAAAAAACAACAAAAATTTATTCTTTATTACATATTTAAACACTATTATGTTTAAATTCCGATATTATCTGATAAAAATATTTCGTCAAGCTCCTTTTTAAGGGGCAGATTTTCTTCTTTGTTAAGTTCAGGGTCGTTTCTTATGACTTCCAAAGCCGCTTTCTGGGCTGATTTAAGTATGTCCATATCCTTATAAAGATTGGCAATCCTAAGACTTGGCAGACCATGCTGTCTTGTACCGAAAAACTCTCCCGGCCCCCTTAATTTAAGGTCGGTCTCCGATATTTTGAACCCGTCTGTGGTAGATGTCATGGTCTTGAGCCTCTGTCTTGTTATTTCGCTTTTATTATCGGATATAAGTATACAGTATGATTTCTCGCTTCCTCGTCCTACCCTTCCTCTAAGCTGATGCAGCTGTGCAAGGCCGAATCTTTCCGCATTTTCAACCACCATAACCGTGGCATTGGGAACATTTATGCCTACTTCTATAACCGTTGTGGATACAAGTATATCTATTTCACCCGCCGCAAAGGATTTCAGTATTTCGTCCTTTTCATCGGATTTCATTTTACCGTGGACAAATGCTATATTTTTGTCTCCCAGTACAGTGTCCTTAAGGTCCCCAGCGTATTTTATGACGGATTCGGCTTCAATTTTTTCGTTTTCCTCCACCATGGCGCATATTATATAGGCCTGTCTTCCCTTTTCGATTTCCTTTTTTATAAAATTGTATATTCTCTGCCTGTATGAACTGTTTACGGCAAAGGTATCTATGGCCTGTCTTCCCGGCGGCAGGCTGTCTATTATGGATATATCCAGGTCTCCGTACAATATAAGAGCCAGGGTTCTTGGTATGGGTGTCGCCGTCATAACAAGGACATGGGGCCTCTCACCTTTATCTGCAAGAGTCTGTCTCTGTCTTACTCCAAATCTATGCTGCTCATCGGTTATTACAAGTCCCACATTTTTAAATTCCGTTTTTTCCTGTATGAGGGCATGGGTGCCGATTATTATGTCGGTTTCTCCCGAAACGGCCGCTGCCATTGCCTTCCTTTTTTCCGACGCTTTCTGTCCTCCTGTCATTATTCCTATCCTTATGCCAAGGGGCTCAAAAACCGCTTTAAAGCTTTCATAATGCTGGGATGCCAGAACCTCCGTCGGCGCCATCATAACGGCCTGACAGCCGTTTTTTACCGCCATATATGCCGATGCCATGGCCACCGCCGTTTTTCCGCTTCCAACATCTCCCTGTATGAGCCTGTTCATAACATTTCCCGAAACCATATCTGCTGTTATTTCTTCAAAAACCTTATTCTGGGCGTCGGTAAATTTGAAGGGAAGGGAAGAAAAAAACTCCGACATATCGATTTTTCCCATTTTGATGCCGTTTTTATCTGTTATGTTATCATTTTTAAGTCTCAAAAGCGCCGTCTGGAGCATAAACAGCTCCTCAAATACAAGTCTTTTTCTGGCAATCTCATAGGATTCAGGGCTTTCGGGCATATGAATGTTTTTTACGGAAAATGCTTTACCGGCCAGTCTGTACTTTTTCCTTACCGGAAAGGGTATACAGTCCGTTATGCTTTCGTCGGCAATTTCAAGGGTATCTTTAACTATCTTTCTGAAAACCTTCTGGCTTATCCCCGCACAAAGAGGATATATGGGTATTATTCCGCCCTGCCAGTTTTCTCCCTCGATTTTTTCCGTTTCAGAGGGATTAAACTCCTTTGCTCCGTTTTTCTTTACGGTCATCTTTCCGACAAAGGCATATTTTATTCCCGGTTTGATATTGTTTTTGACATAGGGCTGGTTATACCATACGGCATTAATACTTCCGCTTTCATCATATATTCTTACCTTTGTTATGCCCATACCGCCGAAATATGATGTTTTAGGCTCTTCCTTTGGTATTCCCGTTATGACCATAAGTTCATCGGGCTCAAGCTCTTTTATGGGCGTAACCCTGCTTCTGTCCTCATAGTCCCTGGGATAATGGCTGAAAATATCCGAAACCTTTACAATATTCAGTTTTTTCAGAGTTTTGGCTCTTCCTTCGCCTATTCCTTTTAACTCACTTACGGGACTGTCGGCCTTAAGCATATCCTGCACCTCTTTTAACAATAAAAAGGGCGTCCTTATGACGCCCTTAAAATACTTTATTTATTCAACGGAAATAATGTAATAGTAAAGCTGCTGATTTCCCGCATGAATCTCAACGTCACAGTCAGGGAAATTCTCTTCAACATATTCTCCGATTTCTGCAGCCATTTCTTCGGTTGCATCGCTTCCATAGTATATGCTTATTATTTCGCTGTCTTCGTTTGCGGCCTTGCTTATAAGCTCTTTAGTAGCTTCTGCAATGTCCTTTCCTACAACAGCAATATCATCATTAAGCATACCGAGGATATCGCCCTTTGTTATCTCTTTATCCCCGATTTTTGTATCTCTTACGGCATAAGTAACTGATGCTGTAGTTACATTTTGGATAGCTTCCTTCATTTCTTCGATAACGTCTTCAATATCTTCTTCGGCATTGTAGCAGAGCATAGCTGATATGGCTTCGGGTACAGACCTTGTTCCAACAACATATACCTTCTTATCCTCTGTAAGGTTTTTAGCCTGTTCTGCCGCAAGGATAATATTTTTGTTATTAGGCATTACTATGATATTGTCAGCGTCTATCTCGTTTATGGCGTTAAGTATGTCCTCTGTACTGGGGTTCATTGTCTGTCCGCCTTCGATAATAACGTCAACGCCAAGACTTCTGAATATATCTGCAAGGCCTGAGCCGGCACATACGGAAATAAATCCTGTTTCCTTATGCTCTTTTTTAGGCGCTTCGGCTGCCTGTGCCTGCACGGGTTTGCTTTCAGCAGTGAAATCTATTTTATTTGTATGCTGTTCACGCATATTGTCAATCTTAAGGCCTGAAAGGCTTCCTATTGTAAGGGCCTTTTCAATGGCCATACCGGGATGGTCTGTATGAACGTGAACCTTTATAATCTCATCGTCTGCAACTACTACTAAGCTGTCACCTATTGAACCAAGATAGTTTTTAAGGGCGCCTACTGTAGCATCGGGAGCATTCTTTACATTAATAAAGAACTCTGTGCAGTAGCCGAAAGTTATGCTTTCATTGTCTATGGATGCAAGAGCGGCATATTCTCTTGCGGGTGCTGATGCTGAAGCTTCTTCAACCTTAACTTCCACATCGCTTCCGATAACTCTGAGAGCGCCTTCAAGGAAGAACAGAAGTCCCATTCCGCCCGCATCGACAACGTCGGCCTGTTTAAGTACGGGAAGCATTTCCTTTGTCTGAAGAAGGATAGCATGTCCGTCCTTAATAACGGCTTCCATAAACTCTGTGATATCTGTTATTTTGTGACAGTATTTAAGAGCGCTTTCGCTCATAATTCTTGCCACTGTAAGTATTGTTCCTTCTTTAGGCTTCATAACGGCCTTATAAGCAGTCTCAACGGCCTTTGCGGTAGCCTTCGCCAACGCAACTGTGTCAGCCTCGCTAACGCCTTCAAGCTCCTTGGCAAATCCTCTGAAAAGCTGAGATGTGATAACGCCTGAGTTACCTCTTGCGCCTCTTAAAGAGCCGTTTGAAGCAAGCTTTGCAACTTCGCCTGCGTCAAGAGACTGGCTTTTTTCAACTTCTCTTGCGGCGGCAAGCACCGTAAGGGACATATTTGTACCCGTATCGCCGTCAGGAACCGGAAATACATTAAGAGAGTCAACCGTTTCCTTTTTGGAATTAAGGTTGTTGGCTCCGGATATAATCATTCTTTTTAGCAATAAACCATTAATACTTGTTACACTCACCGATAGTCCTCCTTAAATCAGCCGTCGACGCGTACGCCTTCGACAAACACATTAACCTGTTCCACGTCAATACCGCAGACAGTTTCAACTTTATATTTTACTGTACTGATGGTATTTTCAGCGATGGCAGTGATATTTGTGCCGTATTCAACGATAATGTGCATATCTATACTTATTTTGTCTTCATTCACGCTAATTTTAATACCTTTTGTAAGGCTTTCACGTTTAAGCAGCTGTACGATGCCGTCTTTTACATTTTTAGCGGCCATACCAACGATGCCGTAGCAGTCTAAAGCTGTAAGGCCTGCAACTCTGGCTATAACTTCATTCTCAATGGAGATTGTTCCGTATTGATTTTCAAGTTTTGCTGACATTTTCCCTACCTCCTAAATCTTATAGTCTTATATATTATACCACTCTTACAGTAAAAATAAAAACATTTTTTGCTCATACTGCCATAATCGTAAAAAAATCGTTAAATTGATGTATGCGGCAGGGATTTTTTGTTTCTTTTCATGCAATACAAAAATTTTTTGCGGAAAACTTTCAAAACTTCTTGCAAAATCACTCCATTTCTGATAATATACATTTGTTATGTCACGCAATAGCAACTAGGAGGTGTAATAAATGGCAAAGTGTGAAATTTGTGAAAAGAGTATGCGTACTGGACACAGAATCAGCATCAATCGTAGTCAGGTCAGCAGACGCGCAAACAGAACTTGGAAACCCAATGTAAAAAAGGTTAAAATCAACGATAACGGAACTATCAGATCTATCTACATCTGCACAAGATGCCTCCGTTCCGGTAAAGTAACACGCGCTATCTAAAAGCACGCTACCTTTCATATATGAACACAAAAGGTCATTGTTTTAATAACAATGACCTCTTTTTCATTTATCGGTAAATTTTTTAACATCCGTTATCCATAAGGATATATATGCCAACGGCCGTAAGCACTATTGCGGCTATTATACCCCATATGGGCACAAAACCCGCAATAAGCATTCCCAGGCCAAAGGCTGCCATAACTGCGCCGATACATTTTCTCTTTTTTCTGTTCATAATCAAGACTCCGGCCGTAATCTAACTTTTAATTAAATTATATGCCGTTAGTCTGAAAACTTTCTAAAAAGCCACTCCGTCTGCAATAAGTATTTCTATGCCGGAAACAGCGTCAAGGACTCCGCTTTTTATGCTGTAATCGGTTTCTATACATTTGTTGAGTGCCCTTTTCAAAGTATCATAGCTGAAATTTCTGCTCTGTCTTACGCCTGCATTGGCCACAAAGGGAGCAGTTCCTATTTTTTTAGCTATGTCATTTCCCGAATATCCGCTTTCGGAAAGGCTCTTACATTTCAATATTATCCTAAACTGCCTTGTAATAAGCGACAGCACCATAAATGGCGACTCATTGAGCGCCAGGAGGTTTCTGTATATTTCCAAGGCCTTTTCAGTCTTTCCCGCTATCATTGCATCAACAAGGTCAAATACCTTTGTTTCGGAATTTTTCACGCATACCGCATCTATGTCCTCGGCTGATACCTCGCTTCTTCCGTCCATATAGGCTATAAGCTTTTCACATTCGCCCCTGAGCATCTCCGCGTCAACACAGTTTCTTACCATATATATACAGAGATTTTTGGGTATTTTAAGGCCGCTTTTTGTAAGTTTCTTTTCCGCAAGTGAAGCCAGGTCATTATCCTTGAGCTTTCCGAATTCCGCCGCCATTCCGTTTTTTTCTACCGCTTTGAAAAGCTTAAGTCTTTTATCTGCCTTTTCCTCGGAAAACACTATACAGGCCGTATCGGGCAGATTCTGCACATAGTCCGCCAGCAGGTCGCTTTCCGCCTTTTTACCTTCTGAAAAAAATCCGCAGTCCTTCACAAGTATAAATCTTTTGTCGCTGAGAAACGGTGTCGTTTCCGCCGCCTCTATGACCTGTCCGGCTGTGGTCTTGACATCATTAAAGACGGATACGTTCATCATTTCCGCAGCTTCGTCAACTACGGCCTTCTTTATCTTTTCCTCGGCCGCTCTCCTTGTAAAGCTGTCCTCACCCCAGAGGAAATAGCATTTCTTTATGCCCTTTTTTAAATCCAAACCAGTCATTATAATGCCCTCTGCACCTGATCTTCTGCAGCTGTGCTTTGATCATTCTGCTCGTTTTGTCCACTCTGTCCGTTAGGTTCGCTCTTTTCGCTTGGTTCACTTTGTGCGCCTTGGTCTTTCTGAGCACTCTGGTCTTCTTCAGTCTCTTCTTTTTTCATTTTATCGACCGGTTCTTCTTTCATCTGCGCTTCGGACTCTTCCATCTTTCTGTGTTCATCCAGATTAAGGTCGCTGAACTCAACGGTTACCGCATAGGCAGCTTCACAGCCGTTCAATGTTTCAGGCTCGTAAAAGCTTTCAAGGCTGACGGATGAAGGACCTTTATCGCCTGTATATACCTGAATGCCTACAGGTATTTCCTCATTGTATTTAACTGATGTTCTTGTATTAAGCGTTGTCTGCATACGTCCTGTGCTGTATACATCTTCAGTAGCAGGGTAAAACTCGTTACTGCCCTTGTCGTGCTCGCTCTGGAATGATGTTTTCATACCGTTTCCCATATCTTCATAGGCAAGGCCTATCCTTCCCTCTGTGTCACTGAAAAGCCTGCTGTCCCTTGTATATTCTTTCCATTCTCCATCTTTATATTTATATACTGTTATATGTACGCTTTCTACATTTTCGTCAACGGCAAAATCGCATATTACACCGTTGTTTTTTACATCCATCAAGCTGAGAATATTCTTCTCATCCTCATTAAGCTGAGCCTGCTCTATATACATTTCGGAAGCTGTTTCTTCCGTTTTTCCCTGACCATCATTTTCCTCAGGCATATCCTGTTCTGTATTTGTTTCGGGTTTTTCTTCTGTTTTCACAGTATCGCTTACAGCAGAGCATCCTGAAAGAAGCATCAGTGATGCTACAAAAATAGCAAATTTCTTCATCTTATTCCACTCCTTATTTTTTGAAGGTTTTTATATCTTCAATATTTCCGTTTTTGTCCAAGTAAAAAGTCACCGCACCATCCCGGCCTGTAATATAAGTTTCAATATTAAGGTCATCAAGTCTTTGAATTACGTCCCTATGCGGGAAACCGTAAATATTATTTTCTTCCGCTTCAATGACCGCAAATTCAGCTCCCGTCATTCTGAGAAATTCTTCGGAAGATGAATTTTTTGACCCATGGTGCGCTGCCTTTATTATATCACAGTCTATATCACTTTTCAAAAGTTCAGTTTCGCTGTCTGAACTTATATCTCCCGTAAAGAGCACATCAGTCTCTCCCACGCTGAATTTAAGCACAAGGGAAGTTTCATTCTCACTTTCCGCCCAGCCGTCAATGGGATACAGACATTCAATTTTGCAGTTTTCATTTCCAAAGCTGTCTCCGGCATCTGCAAAACTGACCGGTATATTCATTTTTTCGGCTGCCTTAATTATTTCTACAGCCCTTTCGGGGTCGGCATAATCTGACAATACCACGGATTTCGTCAGTCCCCTTTCTATTATCTCCAGGGCACCTGCCGCATGGTCTGTGTCCGTATGGGATATGAACAGTATGTCTGCCTTTCCTGATTTTGACTGTATATAGGGTATAACTGAGCTTTCGGCGCCTCCGTCGGGCCCTCCGTCTATAACGGCCATAAATTTTCCCGGTATATATACGGCAGAAGCGTCTCCCTGGCCCGCATCAAAAAATACTATTTCAGCAGGAGACACAGCCATTACAGCCGCATATACGATACAAAATACAGAAAATCCCGCAGATGTACAAAGGAGTTTCCTTTTGGAATTTCTGAAATAAATGACAAGAAGTATAAAGGCATACATACCGATGACCGCCAAAAGGGACGGTTTCATGGTGTCCATATAAAAACCTTCGGTGCCTATTTTATCTCCAAAGGTATTATAAATTACAATCATACGTCCCGCTATTTTTCCAACAATTATTCCTTCGCTAAAAATCGACAATAATGCCGCCAAAATACCAAGGCCTGTAGAAAAACTAAGAAACGGAACAAATAAAATATTTGTTATGGGAGCGATTATTGATACTCCGCCGAAATAATACATGGTTAGCGGAGTTGTCATTATCCATACCAAAAGAGAAAACATCAGTGCTTTTGAAAGGTTTCCGAGATTTTTATAATCCTTTATTATGTCTTCAGTAAGTGCAACGGCGGTTATGCCCGCGTATGATAACTGAAAGGAAACATTCCAAAGATACATGGGATTTATAATCAGCATTATAAAGGCACTGAAAGCAGTTATGTTAAGCCGGTCCCCGTTTCTGCTTATTATATAGCCCACATAAAATGTTATGGTCATCATAACGGCTCTCATAGCAGAAGGAGATACGCCCGTAAAGAAAAGATACAAGAGCAAAAATATCGAGGCAATGGGCATTGCTGCCCTTCTGCGTATTTTCAAAATCTTTGTAAGCAGAACAAATATGGCTCCGGCAATTACGGAAACGTGTATGCCTGATACCGCCAGCAGATGACTTATGCCAAGATTTTTATAATTGTCCCTTGTGTCTTCATCTATGTCATATTTATATCCCGTTGTAAGAGCTTTAATTACCGAGGCTTCATCTTCGGACATAATGCTGTCGAAAAAGTCATTGGCATTTTCCCTTGCCTTTTCGATTTTATATATCAATCCGTCATTATCAATACCGGTGTTCTCCAAGGATTCTGCCCACATATTGCAGCCATATCCGTTGGAGAACATATACATTTTATAGTTAGTCTGATACGGATTAGTGGGCTCATCATATCCATATAGTCTTCCTCTGACTTTTACTATATCCCCTGCTCTTACATTGATGTTTTCAGAAGTAACAAATATTTTTATTTTATCGTTATATACGCCATTGTCAAAAACGATTCTGTTGGTTTCCAGGTTTATTGCCGCATTTCCGTCTTCTTTTATATAATATGACCTTACGGTACCGCTGACATATACATCCTTATTATCCAAAACAGCTCCCGGATAAGTATAGACATTAATGGTATGTGAACACAATATAAATCCTGCCACACATAATACCGGAACATAAAAATACTCGTATACTTTCTTTTTCGTACCCAATAATACAGAAACCGCCGCAATTATAATAATTACGGCGGCAAAAACAACGGTATTCAGATATGCCGCGGACAATATTCCCGTAATCAGTCCTGCAGCAAACCATACAAACGGCCTTTTCATAAAATCACCGCTTACTCAAATGTAATATCATAATTAGGTTCCACGGGCTTTGTTAAGTCCACTATATGCCCGTATTTATCGTACTTTTCACCCTCGATAAGGAACTGAACCTTATTTATAGTCTCCATTTCTGCGAGGGAATTTACGATACTGTAGACAGCCGCCAGGGCGTCTTTTTCCGACCCGCTCTGTCTTGTCACAAACTCACTGCTCAAATCCACATAACATACACCGTCGGCTGAACTGATATCCCTTATCTTTGTATCTGAAGGTATAACGCTCTTTAATCCGCTGTTTTCAGGACCTTCTATGAGCTGCTCTATGATATATCTTTCAATGGGCTGATTAGGATTTACTTCAACCTCCCTTATTTCCGTACCAAGCTTTGTGCCGTCTGCGCTTTTGAAATAAAGAGTAAGTATTTCATAGTTTGTGGGCTCCGCAGATATATTGCCGTCAATAACGATATCTTTCCTTCCAAGCTTGCCCACAGTCTGGCCGCTTGTCATTTCGAGGGGCTGGCCGTCTACGGTTATATACACATAGTCAATAAACTGAAAAGACGTAAAAGTATATACTACGGCCGTCTTGAATATAAGTTCATCGCCAAGCTCCATGGTATTATAGATGGCATTGAAATCTATGCCTAAAATTCCGCTGTCAATATAGACGGAATTTATATCCAGTCCGTCGGGAACAGCTGATTTTCTTTCCTCGGTTTTCTGTACATCACGCATTTTTTCGTAAGCGTCAAATACCTGCTCTTCCTGGGATTTTCCATCTACTGGCATCATTTCAAACTTGAGAGTTTGATTTATATTGTCGATATAATATATCTCACAATGGGCTGCCCCTTCACTTCCGGGCATATTTTCGGTTTTCTTTGGACTGCAGCCAGTGACAGCCAGTATAAGCGAAACCACTAGAGCTGCTAAATAAAGAATTTTTCTTCTATACATTTCTACCCTCATTTCTGTTTAAGGGGAATTATTATCACAAATGTAGTTCCCTCATTTTCTTTACTGGAAACCTTTATACTGCCGTTATGCATAAGCACAGCCGAGCGGACTATGGACAGTCCAAGTCCGGTTCCTCCCGTTTCTCTGTCACGGTTTTTATCAACTCTGTAAAATCTATCGAATATCTTTCCTATTTCTTCTTCCGCTATGCCTATACCGTTGTCAGAAACGGTAATAAACGCATTCTGATGGTCAGCATCAACTGTAACCTCGACTTTACCCTCTTCAGAATTATATTTTATTCCGTTTTCGATAAGGTTTGATACAGCAAGAGACAGTTTTGTTTCTTCTATTTCAGCCGATACGTCCTTTACTCTGTTATATATGATTGAAATATTCTTTGCTTTGGCAATTGGTTCAAGCCTTTTTACTATATCTCCAACCATATCGGTTAAATTTATTTCAACCGGCTTTAACTCAACTTCCTGTCTGTTCATTCTTACGAGTGTAAGAAGGTCATTTATTATATCAGTCATTCTGTCTACTTCAGAGTTTATATCCCTTAAAAACTCTATATACATTTCCTTAGGTACACTGTCCGGGTCCTGAATAAGTATGGAATCACTTAAAACTTTTATTGAACTGAGCGGCGTTTTAAGCTCGTGGGATACATTCGATACAAATTCCTGTCTGCTCATTTCTACCTGGTCGAGTTTTTCCGCCATATTATTGCTGGATTCCGCAAGCTCAGCCAATTCCGTATGCAAAAAGTCATTGACTTCTATTCTCTGGTCAAAATGGCCTTCAGCCATCTTTTTGATGACCTCAATACTTCTGTTCAAAGGATTTGTAAACCACCATGCGAGGAATGTTATTATTGCAAAAACAACAGCCATCAGCATAACTATTATGCTGAATATTTTCTGTCTTATGGCGTCTACTGTAACTCCGATATCTGTTATGGAGCCGCACACAAGTACAACTCCGATACAGTTTGACCTGTCATCAACTATGGATACTGCGGCATGTATTGTGTCATTATTCTGCACTCTGGCAACATCTTTATTATTAAGGGCATCAACAACTTCAGGAAGAAAATATATTTTTCCCTCTTCTGTCTTATTAGAGTCGTTTACAACCACTCCTGAGCGGTCAAGCACTATTATTCTATATCCGCTCTGTTTGCTTGTCTGGTTTATATCATAATCAAATAAAAGAGCCTTACTGTCGTCATACATATAGTCAGAAATCCCTATATGTCCTGAAACAACGTTTGCCTGCAGCAGCAGCTCTTTTTTTCTTTCTTCAACAAAATATCCCTGCACAGAATTAAGTGTCAGCTGTGCAACGATAAACAGCGGACAAATGCCTATTAACGCATAGGTAATAAACAGTGTCCATTTTAATTTAATACTTTTTTTAGCCAAAATAATAGCCAACTCCCCATTTTGTAAAGATATATTCAGGCGCACTAGGTTTCTTTTCTATTTTTTCTCTAAGTCTTCTTACATGCACGTCAACAGTACGTACATCTCCCGGATAGTCAAATCCCCATACTGTATCCAAAAGCTTTTCACGGCTGTATACTTTTCCCGGAGTTTTCATTAAAAGTTCCAACAGGTCAAATTCCTTTGCCGTAAGAAAAGCTTCTTTTCCGTCTACAAACACCCTTCTGCTGTCCAAATCAATAAGAAGGTCTCTTATCTGTATTTCATTTTTCACAGGTGCCTTTTCTGTATTAGCTGCAGTGCTTCTTCTTAAAACAGCTTTTATTCTTGCCTTAAGCTCAAGAATGTTAAAAGGCTTTGTCATATAATCATCAGCACCGTATTCAAGGCCCATTATTTTATCCATATCTTCGCCCTTTGCAGTAACCATTATTATGGGCATTTGAGAAAATTCTCTTACTTCCCTGCAAACCTGAAGGCCGTCCATTTTAGGAAGCATTACATCGAGCACAGCCAAATCATAATCATTTTTTCTTATGAGATTTAAGGCTTCCTCTCCGTCGTATGCCACATCTATTTCCATTCCGTCCTGCTCAAGGGAAAATTTTATTCCTTTTACAATTAATTTTTCATCATCAACAACCAGTATTTTATACGCCATCTAAATACCCTCCGACAGTACACAAAAATCAAATATATGTATAGTCAAGTATGACCTTCCTCATTCTCGAGGTAAGTCCACTGACATTATATATATCTTCAATGCTTTCAAACTTTCCATATTTTTCTCTATATTCTACTATTTGCTGTGCCTCATCTTCACCTATATACATCAGCGATTCTATTTCATCAACGCTGGCCGTATTAAGGTTCAATTTACCTTCTGTGTCATAACCACTTTGGTATATACTTTCGCCGCTATAGTCATCTCTTTCAGTTTCCTGCACACTGCTCACAGATGCACTTTCTTCTCTGCGGTTATAAGTGTACCAATGAAAACTTACGAAAACTATAAGCCCTATAAAAATAATTATTACACATTTACTTTCCTTACGTTTTTTAATGATAAAGCCCAGCCTTTCTCAAGTCTTTTGATACCATTATATATCAACAATAAAAAGAAATCCATATTCGAATATAAATACGGCCAAAAAATATTTTATACAGAAATATCAGTTTTTTTCATAGGTCCAAATAAAAATTTTAGGCCAATATTTACACAATTTTACGCTGTGTAAACTGTGTAAAATACTGTGTATTTTTTGTATTTTAGAAAATTATCTTTTAATCAAGCCTTGTAAATACGCAACATTTATCCGTTATATGTATAGTTATAATACAGATTATGCATTTCTGTTGACTTAAAAACCGACAATTGCTACAATTCATTTTGTAAAGGGGAGAACCCCGAAAGAACAAAAAACTAAACTGGGGAAAACCCCAAAAATTTAAAAGGAGGACAACAAAATGAAGAAGAAATTAGCTTTATTAATGGCTGCGGTCATGACTGTTGCAATGGTTCCCATGACAGCATTCGCGGCAACAAGCGGTTCAACAAGTATTTCAGCTGACAATATGCGTGTTGCAGTTGAGACTAATTTCCAGTCAAACGTTGAACTTTATAAGAAAGCTTCAAGCAGCGAAATCACAGGCGGAGATTTCATAATTGAAGTTACTCTTAAAAATGGTGAGTTTGCTAAATTTGGCAAAGAAGCTGGAGAATTCAAAGGTGAATATATTAATGAGCTCCCTGCTGATGCTGTAAATGGAGGAACAATTACAGTAGATGATAATGCTAATAGAGGAGATGCTTATGATAATGGTGTTCTTCAGGAAACAGCTGATCTCTACGAAGATTTAATTATGAATTGGGGTTCAAGCACAGGTGCTATCTACATCAAAGAAGTTGATGTAACATCACCTACAAGAGCCACAGTAAAGATCGGACAGACAGCATATAACGAATCTTCATCTGAAAATCCTATTATTATTCCCTTAGTAGCTCAGGCATTAAGCGCTGGTGAAGTTGTTGCTGAGTTCAGAAGTACAGTAGGACCCGTATTCTCAATGTCAGAAGTTATCGCAACAGCTAATGACGGAGACGTTACAATTGAATCTGATGGCGTAAAGACTTTCGTTGAAGATCAGAAACTTGATTATGCAGACGCTAAAGTAATTACTATTCAGGAAGTTGCAATTGGTGCTCTTTCAAATAGAGACGGAAGCGACATAACTGTTGATCTTAAAGGAAATTATGTTCTTAAAGCTGACGATGAAAGAGGCTACAAAGCTACAATATCTGATAAGAACAGTTTATTCCCCAATGTTACAATCACAAATGTAGAAGATGACAAGATTGAGATTAACCTTGGAGATCGTGCTGCAAACAATGACGGCAGAACAGCTTACATTGTAATAAGCGGTCTTGAAATCAAACCTACAAAATCTTGCAATGCTGGTGATGTTGCTACATTTACATTTAAGAGCAAAGATTTTGACACAACAAAACTTGAAGTAGCTAAAATGGTTGAAGAATCTGTTACATATACAGTAGAAGATGATGATCTTCCTGTACTTTGGGCAGGACAGCTTCCTCAGAACAACGATGATAATGAAGGTAAATCATTATCAATCTTCGTTGAAGAAAACACAGGAGATATCCTTAATACATCAAGAAAAGCTACATTTACATTCCCTGAAGGAATTGAAGTAGTTGATATCGACCACAGCGCACTTGATGGCGTTGAGACAAACAACAGAAGATATGAATTTGAATATCAGATTGATGGAAATGTTGTAACAATCTATAACTATGGCGAAGATGCTGAATCTGATGCTACAGATATGGAAATCGCATTTATCCTTTCAGCAGCTCCTACATTCAGTGGAGATGTTGAAGTAACACTTGGCGGCGAATTTGATGATGTATCATTCAAAGTTGCTACAGTAAAAACTCCTTACACAGTAGAAGCAAAAACAACAGAAGTACTTATCGACTACAGATATGTACCTGTAAACGAAATCGTTATCACAGAAGCTAAAGAAGATCTTCTTAAAGAAGGCGACGTAATCGCTCTTGCGGTAGAAAAGATGGACTTCGAAGATGCTGGTAAGTATGAAGTAACATCAGGCGATATCGAAGTAAAGGTTGATATCGTAGATGGAAATAGTAATACAGCTCAGCTTCTTATCGAGGTTGAAGATGAATCAACAGAGGCATCAACAATCACACTCAGCGGTCTTGAACTTTACCTTGACAGAACTCTCCCTGTAGGTGGATATGCTCTTGAAAATGTTCACAGCAATAATATCCTTTGGGAAAACTCTCACAATGAAAAAGCTGATAGAACACGTCAGGATAATTCATACAGACCTGATGGCGCTGACTATGAATTTGCTGTAGATGCAATGTATACTGAAGGCAATGAAGTTGGATATGCAAATAACCTTGGATATGATTTCAATGGTGTATTCAAATACAAAGCAGTAACAGTAAACGACAGCTATGTAGAAGTAGTAACAGCAGGTCGTGACCAGGATGATTCTTCAACAACAAGAAAGATCGTTATCACAATCGGTGCTA
>ERZ791934.92-NODE-92-length-113219-cov-3.967110_pt1 | contig 113219 bp, 101 predicted proteins | sample MGYA00510125_ERZ791934 | MGnify/ENA primary metagenome ERZ791934 (study PRJEB30046, sample SAMN00993240) | human gut metagenome | study: EMG produced TPA metagenomics assembly of the A metagenome-wide association study of gut microbiota in type 2... | reverse complement strand
AACATGATATAATACATGTTGAAACCCATTTGAAAATAAATTAAAAATGTATGATTATCTAAAATAATTCAAACATCTGTTTACATATAAGTTTACATATAATTAGATAATCATACATTTTTTTAAATACCACTAAATTCAAAAAACTTTAAGTATCTTATCAAGCATTGGCGCAAAAGTCAATAGAAAATTGGATTCTTCACATAACTTACATAAAATCGGATTTGCATACTTGACATTCCAATCAATTAATTGTAATATTTACAGTTAATATATTACAATTAAGGTTAATATTGCAATAAAGCTCCTCCTATTCTGAGTTAAAGCCAACTTTTGTCATTTTCGTCTGTACTTTTGATTATTACAACCTGGAGGAACCTGTCTACTTCTTTGAGAAATATGACGTGAAAAATGCCTTGCCTTATGGCGACGAAACGTATACAGTAATCTTAAATACAACCTGTCCAAAAGAAAAGGTTCCGACGTCGCTGAGAAAATTTTTCAGCTATGTCATTAGCCAGGAAATACCGTCAAATGACTCCTTTATTGAACAGATCCATCACCTGGTAGAGGAACTGAACGGTAGAAAGGAGATTGAACAGATTATGACACTGGAAGAAGAACTGGATGTACGTTTCAGCATCGGCAAAAAAGAGGGACTTTCAGAAGGACGCAAAGAAGGCGAAAAAAACGCACTCTGCGAAACTGCCCGCAAGATGAAGGCAAAAGGCTTTGAGGCGAATGATATTGCAGAGATCACCGGACTTTCCTTAGAAGAAATCGAGAAAATATAGCACGTCAAAAATGCAGCAGGATATCCTGCTGCATTTTTATTTTGTAACGATTGTATGCTGGCGGCTAAATTGGCGTTGGAGCGGCGGAATCTGCTCGAAAAGGATTCAAACAGCAATTTGATGGGCGAATGGCATGGAGGACTTTGCAGAAATCATGAAAGCAGAGACACTTAGCCTATGGGCCCGTTAACGCAGGCGTCCCTCTTTCATTGCCTTTTTATGCTCATACATTCGATCGTCAGCTCGTTTGGTACATGTCTCCATCTTTTCTCCTGGCTGCAGGCTATCGTAACCGACAGCAAAGTCGGCAGGCGGTATTTTTATTTCATTATCTGCTTTTACTCTGTCCTCCATGTCGCAGAGTATTTGCACCAGCCTTGAGATATCGAGATCATAAATCAGGACGACAAATTCATCGCCGCCGATCCGAAATACCTTGCCATATGGACTGAAAAAGTCTCTCAGATACGCCGCAACCCTGCACAAGACCTGATCACCAATTAAATGACCGTCTTCATCGTTTATCTGCTTCAAATTGTTGACATCAGCACAGATGCAGATTACATTTTGATACTTCTTTCGATTCCGGTCTATTTGCTTTTGTTCCTCCATAAAGGCTGCTCTGTTGTAGAGTCCGGTCAGTCCATCCTGAAACGCCATCATCTTATAGTAACGGTTTTTGAAGTTTTCTTTGTAGCTGTTTAGGACGGTTTTGATCACGGAACCTGCCCCCATAGCCAGGAAAAGCAGGATGCCCACCTGGGTGTAAAAGCTATTGCTGGCCGATTCTATGAAATGGGTGTAATGCGTCAGCAGATCCAGGCACATGCCCAACCCGATGGGGATAATGCTGAGCAGTGTCCGCCTCTTCCTTTCTAAAACGTCATAAGGCGTTTTCAAAAGCGTACATATAATGATAATAAGTCCGCCAAAATCAACAATATGAGTGGCCAGCAGCATCTCGCGCAAGTCGAGAATGCGGCCAAAGTGAAGCGCCATCTGCACGGTGAGATTGACCAGGCCAGCCCCTATAATGACATTGTAGAACTTTTTGTAGTTTTTATTTACCGATTCACGGAAAAACATCAGTAAAGGCAGCGGAAATGCTGCAAATACAATAAAGTTAATCAGATACATCAGATATGGATTCGCAGTCATATACAGGTTGAAACGGTTTTCTGAGGCGCTGTATATGCTAAAGAGAACAGCAAAGAGTCCAATATACCAAAGTCTTCGGCTTTCTTTGTCTTTTATAATAATCAAGCTGGCTGTTATCATCAATAGGCCAATAAATAGGCATAGAATCGTGATGATGTTCTGCGGAAGCCAGTCAAAAAACTGCAGACGCATAAAACTGGTGTAGTCGGCAAAGAGGATATCCTCCACCCAGTATTCTACATTGACTTTCAGTGTCGGATAGAACTCCAATACAAGTTCTTTTCCCTTACAATTCTGAGGCAGTGAAATCATGGAGTAAGCATTTCCAGGGGACTTCGATACTGCTGGCGTGTCATCTGCCGTATAATGGTAGATTTCTTTTCCATCTATGTATACCCTGAAATAAGCGTGATTGTTGTCTATAAACGCATAGGGAGCCTCCCCCTGATCCGGATCATAGGAAAGAATGGTCGATAAGCGATATACATTTCCGCCATAAGTATAGCCAAAGGGAAGCTTCACCTGTCGTTTCTCTCCTTGATCAACCTGTAAATACCACTCCTTTTCGTGATGAATCTTCTCTGATTCTGTCGGCAGCTGGTAACCCTGGCTGATCATGATGCCGATAATCATCAAAAGGATTAATGTAACGAGTGCTGAAATTCGCATGATAATTTTTTGCATCCATTTTCTCCATCTGTTCCATCTAGCTGTGATTTGGGTTATTGATACAAATATTATACAATACTATTGTGGAAATGTAACTTATTTTTGTTCCATTCACGTCTTTTTTACTCCGTTTTTGCGCTAAAAACGGGCTGCAGAGCAGCCCGCTATTTTAACTCTATTGATACCTGCTAATTCTCGCTTTTGTTCTTTCTTCACCAAGAATCTGCTGAATCTCCCAAACATCAGGAGACTGTGCCCGTCCCATCAATGCAATTCTGATGACAGTGCTGACATGGCCCACGTGACCTTTGTAATCCTCCGGATGCTTTTTAAAGTCCTTCGGTTTTGCGGCATAACCCAGCTCTGTGGCAATATTTCTAATTTTATCAAACCACTGGCTCTGGTCGTCGCTGTGATCATAACCTGCCAGATAAGCATTTAAAATCGCTGGTACATCCTCAGATGGAACCTCTTGCGGCATCTCATCTTCTACCTGAAACAGATCATCAAAGAAGTAGCTGATAAAAGCGATCATCTGCTGGGCATAAATGAAATCCTTTCTCGGTTTCTTGTCGTTCCTTCCCAAGTCGAGGATTTTTTCGAGATATGCTCTATCGTCAAAAATGTGCATGATCTCAGGCTTAAATTCTTCCGCCCATTCCTTGAGAAATGCATACAACTCTGCTGCCGGAATGCGCAGCAGCACGTCTTTGCTGATATCATTGAGCTTGTTCAAATCAAATAAAGCGCCGGAATTGCTCATCTTCTCCGTGGTAAATGTAAAATCGTCAATCGGTGCGTCTGGATTTTCCATTCTCCACTCTTCAAAGTTGGAATTGAGAATGGTCAGCAGATATTCTCTCACAGCAGCGGGATGGTACCCCTGGTTCCTATAGTAATCCAGTGAAAGTTCAGGGTCTTTCCGCTTGGATAACTTTCTCTTATTGCCTTCTTCGTCTAATTTCATCAGCTGAGCAGTATGGCAGTAAATCGGCGGTTCCCAGCCTAGCTTTTCAAACAGTTCCACATGAATCGGCAGAGATGGCAGCCATTCAGCCCCTCTGATTACATGGGTTGTCCGCATCAAATGGTCGTCAACTACATGGGCAAAGTGATAAGTCGGAATACCAGTTGCCTTGAGGATGACCACATCCTGGAAGTTCTCCGGCATCTCTAAAATCCCTCTGATTGCGTCGTTGACTCTGATTTTCCTTACGGTTTCGTCTGACTGATTAGGATTTCCATCAGATTTAAGCCTGAGAACGTAAGGTTTTCCAGCATTCAGGTTTTCCAGAATTTCCTCGTAAGATAGTTCTCTGCTTTTTGCATATTCTCCATAGATTCCCGGATTTGCTTTAGCCGCTTCCTGTCCCGCTCTGATCTCTGCAATCTCTTCTTCCGTCAGGAAACAAGGATAGGCTTTTCCTTCTGCTACCAGCTTTTTTGCAAAACACTGATAGATCTCGCCTCTCTTGCTCTGGGTATAATCGCCGTAATCTCCCAAGTCGCCTTCCAGACTCGCACCTTCGTCGAAGTGAATGCCGAAAAACTTTAAAGAATTGATGATGATTTCTACAGCGCCTTCTACATATCTTTTATCGTCGGTGTCTTCAATTCGGAGATAGAAGATCCCATCGCTCTGGTGGGCCAGTCTTTCATCGACAAAAGCGCCGTACAAATTGCCCAGATGGATAAATCCTGTCGGGCTTGGACCAAGTCTGGTCACTTTCGCTCCTTCCGGCAGATTTCTCGCAGGATACATGGCTTCATAATCCTCCGCTCTCTTTTTTATCTGCGGAAACAGCAATTCTGCTAATTTGTTATCATCCATTTATTAAAACCTCCATTTTGGTAATTCGCTAAGTTCTTACATTATATACTTTGGACGGTATGAATTTCAAGGTTTTTGACAAAATATATGATAAGCAACGAGGAGGTTTTTATGAGTTTAAATAGATATGAATATTTTTTAGAACATTTTACCGGTCAGCTGCCAGTAGGAGAAAGCTTTGATCTTGTGGAGAGACACATCAAAATCGCCGGAAAACCGGGGCGCATGTATTTTGTCGACGGCCTGACTGACGGCCAGAAATGCCAGCTGCTACTCAATTTCCTTATGGGAGTGACCACTTCTGATATGCAAGATGTGGATACGAGCGACGACTTTTTAGAAAAAGTCTTTCCGTTCCTTGCCAGCACGGCAGAGACGGATATCCCCAACGTAGTAAAGCAGCTCTATGCCGGTCTGTCCGTAGTGATGATGGACGGCTTCGACAAGCTCATCGTAGCCGATACCAGAAGCTATCCCAGCCGCAGCGTCCAGGAACCAGAGAAGGAAAAGACCCTGCGCGGCGCAAAGGACGGCTTTACTGAGAGCTTTATGGAAAATCTGGGACTGATCCGCAGGCGAATCCGTGACAATCGTCTGATCTTCAAAAGTTTCAACATCGGCGAAAAGTCTAAGACCGATGTGGCACTCTGCTACATGAAAGGGGTTGCCGATGCAGACCTTGTCTCAAAAGTGGATACTGCCTTGTCAAAAATCAAATTGGACAGCGTTTCCGTCGGTGACCAGACTCTGGTGGAAAATCTGATGAAAGAATTGGAGGGAGGAAAGCGGAAGAGCAAGTTCAATCCTTTCCCAAAGGTTCGATACACCCAGAGACCCGATATTATCGGCGCCCATCTGACAGAGGGAAAAATCGCTATCGTCATCGACAATTCCCCAACTGTGGTATTGCTGCCAGTGGGAATCTTTGACTTCACCCAAGACGTTGACGATTATTACTTCCCTCTTATTACAGGAAACTACCTGCGATTAATCCGCATTATCAACATGCTGGTCATTCTCTTCATTTCACCAGTTTATCTTTTGATAGTGGAAGGCCACATAGGCGCTCCGTTGGATATGGATTTTATCATTCCTGAGGACCCTTACGCGCTTCCTATCTTCTGGCAGTTCATTCTGCTGGAATTTGCCATTGACGGGCTAAAACTGGCCTCTCTCAATACACCGGAGTCTTTGGGGACCTCTTTGTCCGTCATCGGCGCTTTGATTTTAGGCCAATTCTCCATCGACTCAGGCTGGTTCATTCCCCAGACCATATTAGTCATGGCGGTGGTCGCATTGGCATCCTTTACGCAGCCCAGCATCGAATTGTCCTACGGCATCAAATTCATCAGAGTGATTATGCTGGTAGGAAGTATGCTGTTCGGTTTCTGGGGACTTGGCGGCGGCCTGGTTATCGGCTTTATCATCGTTGCCGCTACGAAGACGGTAAGCGGACATTCTTACTTGTACCCGCTGATCCCATTCCACTGGGCATCACTGAAAAAGCTGCTGTTCCGGACTTCTAAATAAGTGATAGTAAGGAAAGGACCGTACACCAACGTCGTTAACGATCGTCAGTGCACGGTCTATTTTATGGGTAATGCTTATGTAATTTTTTCTTTTTATGCGCCTAAGAGCTGACGCATTAAGTCAGATATCGGCTTGCTGGCTCTGTTTTTCGTGTCGTATCCCACATAGACGGTTTCGCAGGTAACGATGACGTCGTCTTCGCCTTCGCGATAAATTTCAAAACCGATGGTCATACTCCTGTTTCCAATCTTCAGCACACGCATGCCGACCTCTATCAAATCGCCTTCATAGGCACTTGCAAAAAACTCGTAGGTGGACTTTTTGTGGCAGACCTCAGAATCATGCTCCTCGACGAGGGTTTTATACGGATACCCCTTCGAACGGAAAAACTCCTCAAATGCAATATCGGTATAAATCACATAATGTCCATTGTATACGATGCCCTGCTGATCCACTTCATTATAGCGAACGCGGATAGGGCAAAAGAAAATGCAATCACTTCTCATTTCACTTACCTTCCTTTTTATATATATAACATCGAGAAGGCTGCCCCGATGCGTCACAAAGTGCCGGACAGAGAAACCACTTGCTTTCGATCCCCTTTCCGGCACTATGGAGTGTCATATGTTAAATCAATTAAGCGGTTTCGGAAGTTTCTTCCTCTTCACCTTGTAATTCAGCCTCTTCTTTCAAGAAAGCCTCATGATCTTCTTTTTCCTGCAGTGCGATATTCTTCGCATGCAATCCTGAACGGCTGTCATGTTTGAGCCATTTGAACAGCCCTATCTCTACACCGACCAGAATGACCATGAACGGTGCTGATATGATGATTGCCACCTGCTTGATCGGGTCGAATCCAGCGCCTGACAAGATGATTGCCATCGGAATGATCGCAAGCAGTACGCAGAAGAAGATTCTCAGAGCCATCTTCGGTGTTCCACGCTTTGTAACGGTTTCTGCCAAAGCCAGAGATGCGGAGTCCATGGACGGTGCTACGAATCCCACGATCAAAAGCAGAATCAGGAATGGCAGCAAGGTTGCTCCGCCTGGCAGGACTTTCAAGATGCTGTAGATAGCAGCATCGCCTACGCCGCTGTTAACCAGTCCTACAACATCAGCGCTTCCATCTAAGAAGGTCTTGATGGAGAAGCTGCCGTTAATTCCGAAGATGAACCAGCCGCCGGCTGTCATTCCGAAAATTGTTGCAACTGCAACTTCTCTGATGGTTCTGCCCTTGGAAACCTTGGCGATAAAGATACCCATCATCGCTACATAGTTCAGGTAGAATGCGTTGAAGTAAATGGTCCAGCTTTCAGCAAAACCTGTATTTTCAATAGGATCTGTAAACAAGCTCATTCTCGGCAGCTTGGAAATCATATGTCCTAAAGAGTTTACGATATTTTTCAGAATGAAGGTCGTCGGTCCTGCACACAGAACATAAAGCAGGAACACGATACACAGACCAGCGGCCGCATTACTGATGACCTTCATACCTTTTTCTGTTCCGAGATAGGATGTGAAGGTATATACGAGGGCAATGACAACGATGATGCCAATCTGCACAACCGGAGTCGCCTCGATTCCAAATAACGTTTTTAATCCGCCTGCTGCCAGAGGAACTGCCAGGCCCAGAGAAGAACTCAGTGCGCCCAATACGCCAAAGATGACCAGGAAGTCGATGACTTTACCGATTGCTGATTTTCCTTTGACTTTTTCTCCCAGCATAGAGCAGCAGATTGCGCTGGTCTGGAAAGATTTGATCTTTCTGACATATACGCCGTATGCGATGGCTACGCCCATTACGGTGTACATCGCCTGGTTTACCATTCCCCAGTGGAAGAACTGATAACCAAGGGATGATTCTAACGCCTCAGTGCTGTGAGGCTCCATGCCGAGTCCCGGTGCTTCGTAGTAAAATGCCCATTCTGTAAAGGACCAATAAAGGGCTGCGGAAGCGAGGGATGCCAGCAGCATCATTGCCAAGTAACTGAAAGTGGAATATTCCGGCTTGCAATCGCCCAGCCTGATTTTTCCGTACTTACCGAGACCAAGATAAAGGCCGATCAGAAATGTTACAAAGGCGACGACTTCAAAGACAGGTCCTAATCCTGAAATCATCTTGTTGAAGAATCCGCCGATTCCACGGATTGTCGTCTCTGGATTTAAGACCATAAAAATGATAAATACAGCGAGTACTGCCACGCTGACAATGATAAGTCCGATCTCTATATTCCCGCGGTCTTTTTTATTTAAATTTTCCATATTACCTCCTTGTGTTTCACAAAAGAGTCATAACTAATATTCGTGTCAGCCACTGCCTGGTGCAGTCGGCCTAACACTTCGCATTTCTAAGATGGGCGAGTAGAGAAATCTAATTACCAGTGATACAAAGAACTGGGCTACAGCAGGTATAGATAGATGGGATCTGTGAGCAGCGCTGCGGCTGCACAGATCCGTTTCTCCATTCTATATCTGACTCGAACAGGGCAAAAGAATATACAATTACTTTATCTCTTGCTCACTCTTTCTTTTTTTCTTCATTTCTTCATATCTTCTAATTGCTGCTCCAGGATCTGAAGAACGCTGTTTTCTGACCTTGTGATGTAAAGCGTCAAAAACACAGATATCCACGCAATAGCCGCAATTGATACAAAGACGGTATGCATAACTTTTAGGCTCAGGGAATCCGCTGGCGGATATTCCGATGACCTTCATGGGGCATACCTCCGTACATGCATAACACTTCACGCATTTCGTTGTATCTGGAGAAATTAGTTTCACGGGTTAAGTCCTTTCTAAGATTAGGTCTTCTGTATGAATCCGTCTAATGTTTGAACTCTTACTATTATAGCAAAACATTCAAACATCAGACAGATTTATATATATTTCGCCACTATTTTAAGCATTAAACAGATTGATAAATTGCGCCGCTATCAATCAACTCGTCGATTTTTTCCTGGCTGTATCCCAATTCATTGAGAATATCTTTGCTGTTTGCGCCAGGGAATCCTGCTGCTACACCATTTGGATCTACCGGTGTTTTGCTGAAGCGAATCGGTGTATTGACGACGGTATAATCGCCTACTCCCGGCTGATTGATTTCGGTGATAACTTTTAACTCCTTCGTCTGCGGATTACCTGCAAACTCAGCTAAAGTCTGAACAGCTGATGCCGGAACACCAACTTCGCATAATTTCTTTTCGATTTCGTATCTTCCCATTGCAGAGGTCACCTTTTCCAATTCGGCTATCAGCGCCTCCCTGTTGCGGACACGAGATTCATTATTGTTAAACCGTGGATCCTGCTCTAAGGCGGACAAGCCCAACGTTTCGCAAAGCTGCGTCCACTCTTCCTCGCGGGTCACGGCAATGACTGCATTTCCATCATTTGTAACAAACTCTCCACATGGAGCATACCACGGATGATGATTGCCTGTCCGCGGCGTAAATTCTCCTGTCAGAGAATGTTCCAATACAGGCGCTTCGCACATATAGAATGCGCAGTCTAACATTGCAATGTCTACACGAAGGCCTTTGCCGGTCTTCTGCTTGTGAAGCAGCGCCATGGTAAGACCACGGAACAGCTGCAATCCAGCCCATGTGTCGCATAAGGAAAAGCCTGGCTTAATCGGTGCATCTGCGCCCTGTCCAGTGGTGCTCACCAGACCGCTTCTCGCAGCTGCAATAATGTCCATACACGGCAGATGGGATAAAGGACCGTAGGTACCAAAGCCAGCAATGGATCCGTATATCAATCCTGGATTAACCTTGAGCATCTCCTCATAGCCTATCCCGAGTTTTTCCAATGTGCCGGACTTGAAGTTTTCAATGACGATATCCACCTTAGATACCAAATCCATGACCACGTTTTTGCCTTCTTCTGAACGCATATCGACAGCCACACCCTTTTTGCCTCTGTTATACTGGCAGAAGTACAGACTGATGTCGTTTTTATATGGTCCGTATTCACGGGAAATATCACCATTACCTGGCCGTTCTACTTTTATAATCTCTGCACCCATATCCGCAAGCAACATGCCACAGAATGGTGCAGACAAAACCTGAGAAAAATCAAGAATTTTAATTCCTTCGAGAGGTCTCTTTTTCATGCCTTATACTCCTTCCTAGATGACACCTTGTTGTTGCAGGTGCGCGAGTTCTACAGAATCAATTGCTAAGGCACCATAAACTTCAGCGTTATGTTCTCCAAGGTTCGGTGCTGCTTTCAGAGGTTCTTCCTCTTCACCGACAAACTTTACCGGTTTGCCAGGCATCTCCAGCTTGCCGATCTTCTCGTCTTCCAGTGAAACGATCATATTTCTAACCTGCAATTGCGGTTCTTCTAACGCTTCTCTTGTCGTACTGCACATCGTGCCTGGAATCAGGTTTTCATCGCAAATCGCTGCGATTTCCTGCATTGTATAATTGGAAAACAAATCTTCGATCTTGTTTCTGAGATCTCCGAAATAATGGTATCCTCTTACTAAGTTAGAGCAGTACTTTTCATCTTCGTCCCACTCTGGAGTATTGAACGCTTTGCAGAATTTCGTCCACTGTGCATCGGACGAAATACCCATTGCAACATATCCGTTCTTACATTTTAAGATGTCATACGGATTGATCAGAGGGTGTGCATTTCCTGTACGCATAGGGTCTTCACCATCTGCGCCCCAAGTAATGACTTTATCTTCCGATACAGCAATTGCGGAGCCGCAGAGAGAGGTTTCCACCATCTGTCCTTCTCCTGTACTTCTTGCATAATAAATAGCTACGCATACAGCAGACGCAAGGAAGCTGGCAGCGTAGTGTTCTGAGATTGAAAATCCGATTCTAGTCGGCGGGTTTTCCGGAAACCCGGTAAAATGCATAACACCACTCTTTGCCTGCGCAATTAAGTCAGACTGCGGAATATCTGTTTCAGGTCCCGTAGAACCGTATGCTGAAACGCGTCCGTATACGAGGGATGGTTTGATTGCTGATAAGTCCTCATAACCCAAGCCAAGTTTTTCCATGGTGCCTGGGGTAAAGTTTTCCAGAACAGCATCGGCTGTCGCTACTAATTTCTTAAAGAGTTCTTTTCCTTCCGGATGCATTAGATTGAGAGTCACACTTTTTTTGCCGCGATCGCGAAAAACATGATGGGGACTAGCGCCATTTTTCAGCGGTGCCAGCTCACGAAGAGTATCCCCTCCACTTGGTGTTTCTACTTTAATAACCTCTGCTCCATAATCAGCCAATTCCATCCCGCAGTAGCCGGAAAGTGTTGTTAAATCAAGAATTCTTATTCCTTCTAAAGGTAACATGTAAACCTCCTTTTACTGTGAGAATTTGAGCCTCACGATTGTGATACAGTTATTTATAACACACGGAAATATCGTCTATAGACGTATTTCCGTGTGTTTCAAAGAACGTATCTTACGAAGCGCCGCCCCTTATGGGCGACATCAGTGTATAGGAAGCCCCAGCACAGCGACTGGTCAAACCAGCGCTGATGCAGGTCTCATGCCAGAACGCCACAGCTTTAGCTGGTTGGCGTTTACGGCTGAGCGAAGCGACCTCATGCACATTCGTTATTTATTTTTCGTAATCCCATCCAGTGTAAAGTTCTACGCCACGTTTTTTGATCTGTCCGCCGATGACGTTTCTCTGAATCTCGGAAGTTCCTTCCCAAATTCTGTCAACTCTCTGGTCTCTCCACAGTCTTTCAACTGGGTTTTCTCTCATGTATCCACGTCCGCCCAGGATCTGAACACCCTTGTCAGTTACGTGGTTAACCATTTCTGAGCACCACAGTTTGATAGCGGATGCTCTTGCATGCTTCAGCTTACGATCCATATCAGGGTCTGAGATTTCCCAGCAAACTCTGTACAGTAAGCTCTTAGCAGCCATGATTTCCATAGTCATATCAGCGATCATGTGCTCGATTACCTGATATTCTCTGATTGGACGTCCGCCCTGAATACGTTCTGCAGCCCAGTCGTTTGCTACGTTGAGAACTCTCTCAGCTCCGCCTACGCAACGTGCTGCGATTCCAAGTCTAGCTTCTACGAACCAGTCCTTTGTCATGTTGAAGCCTTCTCCGATTCCCTTCAGAATCTTAGATTCGTCAACGATTACATCTGTGAAAGTGAATTCTGGATGTTTGAATGCGAAGTGGTGAGTGAACTCTGGTGTTCTCTTAACGCTTACGCCAGGAGCATCCTTTTCTACGAAGAATACTGTAGCCTTTTCTGGATCTCCATCGATATGTGTATGAACAAGAAGGAAGTCAGCAACGTTACCAACAGTTACATACCATTTTTCTCCGTTGATCTTGTATCCGCCGTCGCATTTAACAGCAGTAGTCTGGCACTGAGTTGGATCGGAACCAGCGTCAGCTTCTGTGATTGCATAAGCGTCTCTACGTTTGCACTGGTTAGAAGGAATCAGATATTCTTCGATCTGTTCCTGTGTACCGAATTTCATTGGGAATGATGGCTGTGGAATAGCATCCCAGATAGCGCCTGTTGACATACCGAACTGTTCGCTGCACAGTGCCTGCTCAAATAAAGTCATTCCCTGTCCGCCGTGCTCTTTGGAGTGGTTAGTAGCGTTGAAGCCCCAGTCCATAACCTGCTGTGTTATGTATTTATGAGTCTCTGGAGTGATACCGTTGTTTTCTTCACATTCCATTTCGTAAGGGAAAAGTACCTGCTCTGTAAATTCCTTTGCCTTAACCTGTAATGCGCGATGCTCCTTGCTTAGTTTAAAATCCATAATAATATGCTCCTTTCAATTATAAAACAATAATGAATAATGACTACAAACCACTTCTATAAACCTTTATTATTTTATATTTACAAGTGGTCAATGTATTGGCTGTCGATTACCTTTTCTTCCAATACTCTTATGTAGCTCCTCTTTACAATTCACATAATAGCATCTTTCTTTTGACGAGACAAACTCTTTTCACAGATTTTTCTGTCATCCTTTTTTCTTGCATTTCCTCAATCCGTTGAAATTCAAAGGATTTCTTAGTAATATTTCTATTTTTTTTATGAATATTTCTGTGGCATTTTGCAGTTGTTTATAATATAATATGGGTGACAGATTTATCCAAGAAAGGAGGAGCTCGTGTTTTTAATAAAAGAAAAGAGAAAGAATGGTACCAATCTTTGTATCGTACAGTCCTATAGAGATCCAATAACCAAGGTTTCTAAGACAAAACGCATTATGAATGTGGGTTATTTAGAGGATTTGCAAAAGCAATACGATGATCCCATCGCCCATTTCCAAGAAGTTGCAAAGCAGATGACCGAAGAATACAGTACAAAAACGAAACCGACCTATCTGACGATCAATCCAGCCAAATCCTTAGATCAAGGTGTCGACCTAATTAAAAACTATGGTTATGCCGCTCTCTCTGCCCTTTATCACGAGTTAAAGCTGGACGTGTTCTTCAGAGGGCGCCAGAGAACCGTGGACATCGATTACAGCCTCAACAGCATCATGAAACTTCTCGTATATGGGCGTATACTTTATCCAGGATCAGAAAAACAGATTTATGGAAAAAAAGATCGTCTATTTGACAAGACGGATTTTACTTTGGACGACTTATATCACTCTTTTCCCTATTTTCATCAATACAAAAATCAACTGCAATCTTGGATTCACGACCGTATTTGTGAAAATTACGGCAAAGATACAACTCAGATGTATTACTATGTGACCAACCATTACTTCGAGGTCAGCGAGCAAGATCTGTTACAAAAAAAAGGCGTATCCAGAGAGTACAGAGAGGACCCGATTATTCAGATGGGGCTTTTTGTCGACACAAACAGACTTCCTGTATCATATGAACTTTTCCCGCGGGTCAGAGACGACGTGCCTCTGTTAAAACCAGCGCTGAAGAAGGCCCGTTATAACTTCGGCGTAGACAAGGTCGTCATTGTAGACGACAACAGATCCAACAACGCTGATGTTCTCTACAACAGCGTGCTTTCCGGCGGAAACGGCTATATCATAAGCCAGACCATTCGCAACGCAAAACCGGAAATCAAAAAGTATGTCCTAAACCAAGACGGCTATAGACCTTTGGGCAAAGACTGCAAAATCAAATCGCGGGTCTGCAAGCGAGAGGTTCGCATTACGACGCCTGACGGCAAGAAAAAGACTGTTTTGCTCAAAGAAAAACAAATCGTCTTTTATAATGACATCCATGCAAGATGGGCGATTGCCGAAAGAGAAGACGTCATTCTGAAATCAAAGGATATCATCGCCTCTCCCGAAAAATACAACAAAGCCACCACTTATGGCGCGGCGACGTACGTAAAGAATCTTGAATACGATAAAAAAACAGGGGCAGTCATCCAGGACAGGCAGGGACTGTATCTGGACGAAAAGAGCCTGCGGGAAGAGGAAAAGTACGACGGCTACTATATGCTGTTAACCAGTGAACTGGATATGAGCGAGGAAGAAATCGTCGATGTTTATACAGGCCTGTGGGAGATAGAAAACTCTTTCAGATTGATCAACAGCACCTTCCATGCCAGACCTGATTACGTGTCGAGAGCAGACCATATGTACACCCACTTTTCCACTTGTTTCGTGGCGCTCACTCTGACTCGCCTTCTGGAGCTAAAGACCCAGCGGAAATATCCTCTGCAGCAGGTCATTCGAAGTCTGAAAAAATGCAGCTGCGTACATATCGAGGATAATTACTACGTCACTACGTATTATGATGACGTTCTGGAATTTGTCGGCAACAGCCTGGGTGTAGACTTTTCAAAACGGTACGGGACGTTATGTACCATCAAAGAAAACTTAGGAGCGACAAAGAAAAGGTAACCGCACAATCATTAAAAGACAAAGAGGATTTCGCCGACAGATGCCCTGTCTGCAAAATCCTCTTTTTGTCCGTAACTGATTCTTAGTCGGACTGGTTTAGTCTTTGTGCATGGAAGTTCTTGGTTCTCAACCTACTGTGTGAATCTTTTCTTCACGAATCTCTAAAAACTTCCAACCTTTCGTTAAATTTTCTGAAGTAAAGACGGCCTGCTTTACACTCTCATTTTCCTGCCCCAAGATTAAGGTGTATTTTCCATTTACTTTCTTAAAAGAAACGATGTCAATCAAGTAGAAGCCCTCACCCAAATCATCATAAGGCAGCTTTATTTGTTTCCAATTCTCTGCACCGTCTCTAGTCACATAAATCAGAGGAAAATTTTCCCACTGTCCGTCATTTAGAGAAACCACGCCTACCTCTTCATTGAGCATACATAGATCAATCAGTGTCTTTGTACTGCAATCCAGGGGCAAAGGCTTCTGAGTCCAGGTATCGCCGCCATCAAAAGTCAGATAACACCGTTTGCTTTCACCTGTACTCATCGTCCAATCTGTTCCAAGAGCCGCATAACCGAAAGATTCTGATACAAAACCAATCGCTCTCTTTGTGATTCCTCGCCCAAAATCGTGTGTCGTCGTATGTGGAATGATTACCGTCTTCCATTCATTAGAATTTGCCGGCAAAATCTTCAGCTTCGGCTCTTCACCGTAAAAAAGGGCAATTGGCAATCGTTTGTTCGTCGGCAGAAAAATGGACTCTATCGGCAGTGCGACAGGAAAATGGTAAAAGGTCAGTGTTTCATCTAATTCCTCTTTTGTAATATCTCCATCAAACCAACTCTGCCCATAATTTCTGGTAAACTTCATCTTGCCGTCAATCATGTAATAATCACATTTCATATTTGTTTCTCGGTTACCAACAGCCGTTTTTTCTTCTAACGGAGGGAATACGTAGAGATAGGCGTCTTTCTTCTGGCTCGACCCATCATAAAGCCAAAATACCACATTCGTTTTTCCATCACTGATTCCGCCTTCTCCCCGACAATAGGAGGCTCTGTCTAAAACAGGAAACACCTTGCTTTCTCGTCCATCAAAAATCGGCATCCCTGACTCTATCATAGTATAAGGTTTATACTGAATTACATATCTCTCCAATTTGCAGACTTTCAACTGCTCTTTTAACGGAATCTTACGAATCTGCTCATCGAGATATTCAAGAGTGCTGTTTTTATTTTCTTCATGAATTATTTTTTTATCATCGCTCTCCCCTGGTTTGGAATAAGATAGTTCTTTTTTATCGGCTGAATACTCGTATCCCACAAGTCCCATATATTCTCCATTATCATTATATGTATCTAGTGAAAGCGTAAAGGACTGCACGATTGCTTCTTTGTCGACTTCTATTTGAAAGTAAGCCACATTATAAACCATTGACATATCTTGATCCTGTGACTTCTCAATAATGCTCTTTAAACCTATCAGACCTTCCTTTTCCAAATCGTATACTTCCAGGTCAAACTTATTGTCACCTTCTTTGATGGACCTAGGGTGATTGACAAAATATCTGATTACAACAAGGAATGCCAGTAAAACTAATAGGGCACATAACACAATACTGAGTTTTTTAATTCCTTTGTCCACATGTTCCTCCTTTTCATATGACAGAGCAAACTTAATATAAAATATTATACCATAAAAATATCTCTGAATTCTCGTAAGATGAAAAGAAACTGATGCGTTGCTGCAGCCTTTCGGTAAAAAACCGAGTTATCAGTTTTTACCGTCCGCAACCAACCTATATTTAAAAAATGGTCGCCATATTTTTTCTGAAATAAAAGATTGCGGACTATAATGTCCAAGAAGTCCGCCTTCTCAGTCCGCAATTCCATAGATAGCAGTAAAAGTTCCGTATATTTTTTTAGGAAGAAGGAATTGCGGACCGAAAATACTCTTTAAGTAGTCAAGTATGACACCAAAATTCAAAAATGAAGGCGGATTGGTTTACAATAATCAAAAAATGTGCCAGTAATAAGCAAAAAAATGAAAATGAAGGCGAAATATTATCATGGGCTTGCCGTGAAAAGAAGTATTGTTCACTTGATCTTTAAATAGTTATTTCATCGCGCTCTCCGGTGCTGTCCTCCATCGGCAGCGATGGTGATATACCGCACTCGATTCCCTTGTTTCATATCGCCGTAAAAGGCAACCCAAAAGGGACGGTAGATCGACAAACGACCAACGATTTCGGCTTCATGCATGCCGCCCATAGCCCGATGGGTGATCTTATGCGCTAGCACTTTTGCCCTCTTGTCGGCTTCTGCATCGTCAAAAGCCTTGTTCTGCATCTCTGCCTCATCATTCAGCTCTATCTCCTCAATCTGTAAGTTTTGATCTGTTACTAAGGATACACCGCCAGTGCTGCCGTTGACCAATACTTTCAGCTTTTTCCTGACAGGCTGCGAAGCTTTTTTACGTATCTTGTTCATCAGAGTAGGAGAAGACACCGTTTCAATATCTAAAAGCACATACTCGATATAAATGAGCCGAACTTCGCTGAGAGGACTTTTACAGAACACGATGTTCCAAAGCCAGTCACCCTTTTTTTCAGCGATTTTCATGGCTTCCTCTTTCTGCATTTTCTGCTTCAGTGCTGCAATAACCCTGCTCATTTTCTCTTACCTTCCCTTATCTTCTGATTCTGCATTTTGATGAAGCTGCCCAAGGTCCTGGCGTAATTGATGGTAACTGTCAAAACAATGGCGAGAAGCACCAGAGGGAAAACCCATGCAGTCAGAAAATCGATTCTGAACTTAAAGGAACAGAAAATGATAACGACTAGCAGAAAGTATCCGAAGACTAACAGACCATCCATTCCCAGCCATTCTATCTTATCTTTTTTCTTATTATCCATGATGAAGCTCCTTTCATGCCGCCTGGATTTCTGCCGCCTCAACAGGCTTTCCAATGCGGTTGCCGACAATATAAAGAATCAGAGACACGAGGAAACAGAGCGGCAGCGGGTCGTCTACAAAGGTCAGCGGCCAAATCAGTGTATAAATATAGGCCAGGCTGCCTCCAAGCATGCTCAGCAATCCGCCGGCCGGGGTCTTCTGCCCCTTGTAAATCAACGCACCTGCCACAGGAATCACGCCGCCGGCGGCCCAGATTGCCGAGACATAACCGAACAAATCCATAGCCACGGTGAACTTTGATGCGACGACCAGACCGATGATGCCAAGAACGACGATGGAAGCCCTCGTCAGTAATAACAATTCTTTCTGACTCGGATTCTTTCTCAGCTTACCGTAGATATCATAAGCAAAAAGTGTACCGCCACATAGCAGGTAGCTATCCAGTGCAGAGATAGCCGAACCGATCAAAGCGACGACGAACAAAGCGCGCAGGCCTACGGGAAGAGTCTCCAGCACCAGGGCCACATACCCCTGCCCTGGGTCCATCTCCGGGTGAACCACATTGACCATCATGCCAGTTGCGCACAACACTGCGTCCATGACCACCCAGATCAGAAGGCAGGTCAGCATAGCGCGTCTGCCCGCCTTTGGTGAATCCGAAGCAGAGAATCTCTGATAAAAAGCCGGATCAGCATAAACAGTCAGGGCGATGATCATAAAGAACAGTGCTTTGGTCACTGTCAATCCGCCCACAGGATCGAGAATGCCGGGCTTGTCCGCCATAGCTGCAGTGACCGCATCCCAGCCGCCCATCGCGCCCCATTGAATGGGAACCGTAATGGCTACAGCCACGCCCAGGAAGAAAAACATGATCATATCCGTAACAGCCACGCCCATCAATCCTGCTGCCACCGCGATGAGAACCACCAGGATCATGACGATACCCCCTGTTACCAGAAACGGAGCATCCCATGCCACTTTGCCGACAAACCCGCTAGAGGTTACATTGCCGAATTGACAAGTATATATCAACATCAGAACTGCACCGATGATAGCCACCGATTTACCGTAGGAACGTTTCAATACATCCGGCACGGTCATGTCCGTTCTGATCTGCATCTTCGGCCCTATCCACAAGGCTAGAGGAATTCTGGCCGCATGGGCGGTAAAACACCACATGAGAAACATGGAAAGTCCATAAATTGCGAACCATTCCACCGAACCCAAAGTGCCTACGCCCCCGTACCAGGTAGATACCAAAGTCCCTACTGTCAGAGACCAAGGCAGAGACTTGTTGCAGACGAAATAGCTTTCCATGTCCTGCACAGTCTTGGAAAAATATGCTGCTACAAACAAAATACCGATTACCGCCGCTACGACGATGATATTGTCTACCAATGTAAGCATTTCTTCTCACTCCTTTCTTTTGCGTAGACAGGTTTGCTTTCCATCGCAAACCTGCCCCCATTTTCTATAAACTCTTGATTAAATCCACTGCACTGGCGGCATCGTGGGAATAGTTAGCGCCGATGGATGCTGCAAATTCAGCAGTCAGAGGAGCGCCGCCAACCAGCGGAACCGCCCTGATATTCTGTGCTTTCAACAGGTCTACCACCTGTTTCATCTCCGTCATTGTCGTAGTCAGCATGGCCGACATGCCAACAAAGTCGACGTCCAAGTTTTTTGCTTCTTCCACAAAGGTTTCTGCGGGAATATCCACCCCCAAGTCTATGACCTCGTAGCCAGCTCCCTCGAACATCATGCCAACCAATTTTTTGCCGATATCGTGGAGATCGCCTTTTACCGTTCCGATTATCACACGGCCCTTCGACTGGTCATCGCCAGAGGAGACCAACTCCTCCCTTATGAGGTCCATTCCAGCTTGCATAGTATTTGCCGCCATCAAAACCTCCGGCACAAAGACCTCCCCAGAAGAAAATCTTCTGCCAATGTCGTCCATGCCCTTCACCAGTCCCTCATCGAGGATCTCCTTGGCGCTGACGCCAGACGTAAGTGCCGCACTGACATAAGTCTCTATGGCATCAATTTCATAATTTTTTACTGCGTCTGCAATTTTGTTTAACATGTTTTCATCTCCTTAAAAATCTTCTCTGTGATGCTTGCCTTCAGCAATTTCCCTCTCTCTGCGTCTGATGATCTGATCGTATTCTCTGATGACTGCTTCATCAACGAAAAGTTCCGAATCAGATTCGATGATTTCCCGTGCTTTTTTGTTTAAAACAGTGCGGATATCTTCACTGCCAGCGATCTGCCAAGCCTGATACTGTTTTCGGTTCATAAATTCCGGATAGTAAGTCTCCTCCCTGAAATGCTGGAAGGTATGCGTCTGCGTCATATACTGGCCGCCTGGCCCCACTTGGTCAATCAGATCCAGACATAAGGTTTCCTCGTTGACATCTATCCCTTTTTCCATCCGTTTGATATAACCGACGATGTCACTGTTCATCAAAATCATTTCCAAGCTGCCAATCAAACCGGCGCCCAAATAGGCGTTATCGTGAACTAGATTCGTTCCGCTGAGAGCAGCCAACATATTAGAGAAGGTAGACTCTACCCCTGCCTGCACGTCAATGGCATTGGAATCTGAACATCCGCCTGTACCATAACACGGCAGATTATAGAACTTAGCCAGCTGTCCCACAACGGCATGGATAATCGGCAGTTCCGCTCCGCCGTAGCAGCTGATGGACGCCTTCATATCCATCGTGGACCCCACAAGGCCAAAGATGAATGGTGCGCCTGGATTCTTAAGCTGGTGAATGACAAGACCGCTGAGCCCTTCTGCATTACCTAAGGCAATGGTTCCCGCTAAGGTCGCTGGTCCCGTTCCACCTGCGATAATGCCCGAGGCCCAAGTTACAGGAATGCCATATTCTGCACAGAGCAGCAGTTTCTGTGTCGCCTCTTTGCTGTTGGTCAGTGGTGAAATCGGCTCGCCATATAAGCCGATGGTCGGGTTGAGCCGCAGTTGGTCATAACCGCCTGCATTGACTGCCGCCATGTCGATAAGGGCTTTCATGTTCCCATAATCAGTAGCCGTAATCCAGTTCGGTTTACCGCAATAACTTCTCATCGCTTTGAAGTGATATAGGTCCACAACATCCTGGCTGACATCACTTGCCAAACCTAAATTTGCAACAAAGTCGATGTTGACTGCGTATTGGGCAATCTTGGCGACATCCTCTACATCTTTCAGTACCGTGTCTCTGATTTCACCTGAATAGGGGTCGATGAACTTCGGCAGATCTGTTCCCAGGCCATAATAGACGTTGTTTCTGTAAAGGTGCAGTTTTCTCTCCCCATCCACATTGCAGAGGGTGATCTTTGGCGGCGCGCTTTTGATGGCGTCTTCAACAAGCTTTGCGGGAATTCTCACTCGGTTTCCCTCTACGTGGGCGCCTGCTTCTGCAAGAAGTGCGAGCGCCTCATCATCCAGGACTACAACGCCGGTACGCTCTAAGATTTCTAAAGACGCCATGTGAATGACGTGAATCTGTTCTTGTGACAGATACTCAAAACAACCACCTGCGATTTTTTGTTTATTTACTAACATGTTCCATTGATCCTCCATTTTCTATCAACCGGTTAATGAATTCGCCTTCATTAAATCAGAATTATCTGTCTATTGCAATACCATTGAAAGGATTAGTTCATCACTTAATTAGCTATATCTGTATTGTTTTTTGTGCAAGAATAGAAGATAATAGAGGAAAAGGAGGAATTGACATGCCAGTGATAAAAAAGAGCCTGCCAGGAAAGGTCAAAGTTTCGTTTCAGTATGGCTGCGCCATGGAGCTGGTCTGCAGCCTCCACGTGATTACAGACCCCAGCCATCACGTCAATTGTATCGACTGGTATGATCACGTCATCAGCCACGTCGAGAAAAAATTAATCAGACAGATTGTCGATTTTGGCAGCCGCTATGCAAACTGGGACTTAGTTATGGACTTAATTGATAACTTTACAAAGCCCTGCGCGGAACGATCAGGTTATTTCGATGATTTTTTCTCAGTCATCGAAAGGCTGGATAATCTGCCGCGGGAACAATTTGCCTATATTTTTCTTGGAGAAACCCTATTAGGCAATGATGATAACATCTATGACCTGCTGCTGCATCCCGAACACTTAGATCAGTACGACTTATATGACTTGTATCAGTATGTCAGCCGTGATAACGCAGAATACTTCATCCGGCATGTAGATGAAGTTCGAAAAGAGATGATTGACATTATCACCCTTTATTACAACGTCTATTTTCAAGAACACTGGAAAAAAACCTGTGCCTTTTATCGCGGCGCTGCAATCAAAGAAAAGGCACAGTTTGCTGCCGCAGACCCGGCCAATTTTATCGCTTCTCTCCACGATGACCTGATTTACGAGTCTGACACCCTCATCATGAGGAAGCAGATCGACTTCAAAGTGCAGTCTGAAGAAATCAAAGAGATAAAGATTATTCTGTCTGCCTTTACTTATCCGCATTTGATGATCAATATCTATGGCAATCGCATCAGCCTTTATCGAAATATGCTGATGCCGGACATGTCTACCACTTTTGACAACATGGCAAAATCCATCCGTGTATTTAGCGATCCCACCAGGCTCTCGATTGTGAAACTGCTTCTGGACAGAGAGTTGACCAACAAAGCGTTAGCCTCTCTTCTGAATATTACGCCTGCGTCCATCTCACAACATTTGAAAATATTAAAAGAGGCCAATATGCTCTACTCCATACGAAGAAAGAACAATATTTTATATAGAATAAAGAAAAAAGAAGTTGCACAGATGCTCACTGAATTAAAGCGTTTTTTAGATATATAATAAAAAAACAGGTTTTCCGGCGTAACCGGATTACCTGTTTTTTAAGTACAAACAATCTTCTATAATTAAAAGTTATGATAATACGAGATTCCCTGATCATAACCAAAGACAGAATACAATACAGTACCGATCAAAGAAATGATGCAGATTCCTATAATTACCGCGCCGATAATAATCAAGGCCTTTGCCCATGTTGGCAGCCCGGTCTTTTGCGGCTGCACCTGCTGATCGTAATTCTCCTGATAATAGGTACCCTCTTCCTGTGGATTTCTCTGGTAATTCTGCGCTGCCTGGCTCTTTAACGGATAGTCCCGTCTGATGACCAGGTACACTACCAATCCCAGGTAACTCGGCACCAAAGCTGCAACCAACGCCCACAGCCACGGACTGCAGTCTACTCTTTTATCTGCATCTTTGTAGACGCATACTGCTATGACGATAGGGATTCCAATCGTAAAGATCAAAATCACCGGAATAATCATCAAAACAGCAAAAGCTCCAAATAACATAATCTCAGTCTCCCTTCTTCTTTTTATGTCTATATGAATAAAAGTATACCACATTTTGTCGAATCTGCATATTATGTTAGTGAAATCTTTTAACCTTGAGGTGAAAATCATGGCTTATGACACCAGAGAACTCTTTGCCCGCCTGATACAGTGCGAGGCAGGAGGCGAAGGTGAAGATGGAATGAGAGCAGTTGCAACTGTCATTATGAACCGGGCGACCATCAGCTACGGCGAGTTTGCCCGTGTCAGCAAGGGCGGAGACGTGAGAAACATCATCACGCAGCCAGGACAGTTCGTCTGCATGAGAGAAAGCGTCGGCGGTGTTTATAACCCGCAAAATGTTTATAATATGAATCCTACACAGGAGCATTTTGATATTGTAGACTGGGCAATGGGAGGAGGCCGATTGATGGGTGTTGATGAATCACTCTTCTTTCACAACCCCTATAGTACCAAATGTCCAACATACTTTCCAACCAATGTAGGCGTTATCCATAACCGGATAGGCGACCACTGCTTCTACCTTCCGACTTCATACTATGCAGATACATGATGATAAATCAATAAAGAGAAAAAATATAGAAATGAGGTAATTTTTTATGATTATGCCATGCAACAGTGCAAATGGATGCGGAACGGTTTCCGTCCGCAACAACCAATTCGACGACTTGGCTTACAGACCGATTGACGGAATTTCCTATGAGGAGATGACAGGATTTATGCCTTCTTCCTCTGCTACAGCAAACGTTGCTCCTGTACCTGGTACGTCAAATATCCCTACGGCCTCCGGCGTTGCAGCTGCACAGGGTCTCGATCTCGATAATCCGGCTATGCCCGGCGGCGCCAATAATTTAAGACCATCCACAGGCGGCAGTTCAGTACAGCCGGAAGGCGTCCTGCCAAACGCACCAGAATTTCAGGTTCCAAACAATCCTCTTCTTCCGCCGGGTTATCAAGAAGTGATCAACTATGAAAACCTGCAGTACATGAACGGTTTTCTCAGAACACAGATTGGAAAATATATCCGTGTTGAGCAGATTGTCGGTTCTACGGTCATCGAAGATCGTTATGGTTACTTAGTCGGTGTCGGCCTCAATTACATCCTTCTGCAGGAAATCAATACACAGAACATCATGGCGGTGGACTTCTACAACATCAAATATGTATATATCTATTATTCACAGCCTACCCTGCCTACCAACGCCACCAGATAACTTCTACATCAAAAAGCACGCTCGGCATTGCCGAGCGTGCTTTTCTTAGTTCCAATGAATGATTTTACTCTTGTTGAGAGTAACTTTGTTCTTTAACGCTAATAGTGAATAGTCGTGATTCCAATATCCGTTTGACGGCCAGTATGTAAAATAATCTCTTGTCCTAATGCCATACGCATTTTCTGCACTGTAATCAATCATGATTACCTTTTGACCATTAATTTTGCCAGAGTAAATTTTATTGACTATCAATGTGCTTGGAAAATACAAGCTTTGATTTTTCAATGCAAGGTAAGCTTTTCTTGCCTGTCGCTGCGTCAAAGTCTTGCTCGATATCTTAATACTTTTACTACTGCTGAAATCACCATAATATTTTGTTCCATTAACTTTAGTATAGGCTCTGACCTTATAGTAATATGTCTTCCCATATGTTTTCTTCTGATCTGTGAAGGTGGTAGCTGCATAGCCTGCTGCTGTTTTAATTTTTTTGTATGTTCCCGAGGCACTTTCTGCTCTAAAAACTTCATAGCCGTTAGCGTTTGAAAGCTTTGACCATTTGATTGTGGCACTGCCGGCAGATGTAGTCAAAGACGTAATCTTTGCCTTTGCAACCCCTGCAGCGCCAGTTACATAGTCTGACCCCATGTTAGAAATAGCCTTTCCATCTACATAAATATACGGAATTACTTGATATTCATATTTTACACCTTTTTTAATATCCTTATCTATCCAACTAGTAGTATTCCCCGATGCGATTGTCACCTCAGGAAACGGACGTCGAGTACTTTTAACGGTTTTGTAAATATAATATCCATCGGCATTTTTAATTTTATTCCATGATACCTTTATCGATGAACCATTCAAAGCAGATGCCTTAATCTTTGGATTTTCTAAGGCGGCATAATCTATATCACCATAAATCCATTCGCTGAATATGTCATCTACGTAGACCGCCCTTAATTTGTAATAATATGTGCCGGGCACTGTCGGCCTGTGAATATATCGAAACTGTGTTTTATTAGGGTCCAGTGACTGCCAGAAATCCTTTTGATCTTTATCACTGTCACTGACTTTTGACAGCAATTCGTAATCACTTTCTCCAGGTGCTTTAACATAGAGTTCATAATAATTTAAGCCTTTATTATTACCCCTATCTATATTATCCCAAAAGAGATAGATCCCATTCCACCCTTCATCAACCTGTAAATTACTCGGTGCTTCACCTGTAGCACCAAAGGCGGAAATCACATTTACAGGCAGTATGGAAATAATGAATGACATAGCCAAAATAATGGCAATTCTGCTTTTCTTTTTCACTTTTTTCTCCTTTAATTAATATAAAATATTGCATAGTACTTCTTATTCTTAATTACTATTTTACCACTCATTTTAGAAATTACAATAATATAGTAAAAATAGTGAAATTAGTTAATTTTTAGTTAATATTTCAAATATCTATTGTGCTTTTTTAGATATCTTCGTATAATAATTTTAACAGGAAAATAGTTAAGGTTAAGAAAGGACAAATATTATGAAAAAGTCAAGAATCATTAGTGTCGCATTGACACTGGCACTTGTTCTAACCACAGTATTTGCAGGAACTGAAAGCATTTTTGCAGACTCCACTAGAGCCATTAGTGGCGCGTCTTCAACAGGCTTATCCACATTTGCCGTCAATGAAGACGGTTCTATTACGGCTACCAATATGAACAGCAAAACACCTGCCGATACTTACAATGTAAAGTATAGTAAAGACAATCCCTTTGCAGGAGCAATCAAATTACCAAAAGCAGGCACATTTGAATTTAATATTGTCGCCGGAGCTAATACAACAGTAGCGTTATACGATTCGCTGACTGCAACAACACCAATTGCAACGAAAAATCTATATCAGTCATACGACGGCAGTGCAGAATCATTCTATGTAAAAGCAAAAAAAGCAGGCACCTATTACATTGCGTTCTACACTAACAGCACTACGGAATGCACATCTCAATTTAATGCACTGTATGCCCCATCCGGCAATGTTACGCCGACCAAAAACAAAGAGTACTTTAGCTCAGCAACGAGTAGTTCTTATACATATTATAAGATTACTGCACCTTCAACTGGTTATATCAAAATTCAATTTCCACACGGTACGGCCGGAAACAATTCAGTTTACAGCATTAAGCTAATGAATTCCAAGAAGAGCAAGAATTTACTAAAGTACGTGACGAAAGTAAATTACAGCAAAAACTTTACTACCTACGCTGCGGTACCAAAGGGAACATACTATGTAGCAGTCAAATCTACAACAGATAGTTGTTACGGAATTAAGCTTAATTTCACAAAAGTTACCGAGAATAGCGGCAGCAGCCGTTCAAAGGCGAAATCTCTGCTTAAGGGTAACACAAAGAGAGGAACAATTTTAGTTACACAGACCAGCAGCAACGCAGATTGGTACAAGATCAAAGTCAACAGTTCGCAAAAGGTAAACCTTGCAGTGAAAACTTTAACAGGCGGTTCATCTGGCGGAATCAGAGTTTCTGTATACAGCAGCGGAAAGACTAAAGCCTTCGGTTCTTACGATTTCTATTATGGCGATCCGGCAGGAACATTGAATCTTTATACAGATTATAACGGCGGCAAACTTGCAAAAGGCACATATTATATCAAGGTTCAAAAATATGGTAATGGCAACGGCCAATATCAGATTCAATGGAAATAAACTAATACTAGATAAATACGCTGGATCGTCTCGTCCAGCGTATTTTAAAAATGATTTAAGAAAGGACCTAAAGCAATGAAGAAAAGTAAACTATTAAGCTTGGCATTAACCTTGGCATTGGTCTTTACCACGGTTTTCGCCGGTACAGAATCCATCTTTGCTGCAAGTTCTCAGGAAATGCAGGCAAAATCAACTGACCGAATCAATGCCGTCAGTCTGAACAGCAAAGATAAAGCCGATATCTGGACAGTATCTTACGACCAAAATTCGACGACCTATATTCCAGTCTACATTCCAAAAGCGGGCACCTTTAAAATTGATCTTGCCGGCATAGACTATCAGTACGGCAGCTATATAAAGCTAAAAAATGGCGCAACTGCAGAGGCGGGAGCAATCGGCTCCTATGAGTACATCTCATCCTCTTCACCAGAAGGAGTTATTTTTGGTGAAGTCAGCAAGGGCGGCACCTACTACCTTGAATTTTCGACCACTTTACCTGGTACCTATAAAACCGCTTTCAGCGTATCCTATGCACCGGCTGGCGGAACGCTCAAGTCTGGCACACAGTTCTTTGGAACAAGCCCTAATGGAAAGGTGTCTTATTACAAAATAACAGCCCCTGGAACAGGTTATATGAAAGTGACCTTCCCTTCCACAGCAAGCACATATAGTCCATCCTACAGCGTAAAGTTGATGAATTCCAAGAAAAAAAGTATCTCTGGTGATTATCAATCTGTTTATGCAAGCAAAAACTATACGACTTATTTTGGTGTAGGAAAAGGCACTTACTACATCGCCGTAAAAACTAGTGATCCAATATATGGAATCAGAACAACTTACAATAAGGTTACAGAAAAAAGCGGCAGCACTAAGTCAAAGGCAAAGTCCATCTATAAAAAAGGCACAAAGAAAGGAATTATCACAGCCTCTCAGAGCAGTACTTCTGGCGACTGGTATAAATTCAAGATTACAAAATCGCAGACAGTGAAATTCAGTATATCAACACTGGCTAGCTCCAACGGCGGATTGAGAGTTTCCTTCTACAAAGCGGGCAGCAGCTATGCCTTCGGATCACAGAGTTTCTCTTCTTATACTCCATCAGGCACAGTTCAGCCATATACCTACGGTTACGGCAAAAAACTTGCGCCAGGAACTTATTATGTAAAAGTGCAGAAGTACAGCGGCGGCAACGGATATTACAAGATGAAATGGCTATAACCCCACGTTAAAAAGGACTCCTTTCGGAGTCCTTTTTATATTGGTGCTTCTCTCTAGTTATAGCAGTTACAGAAAATGATAACTAACAGTAAGAAGAAGAATAATAGGCTGGTATCAATACCGCCGCCTTCACCATTAAATAAACCACAATTATTTGACATGTAATTCACCTGCTTCTTTCATATTTTTTAATATACAGTATGAGAAAAGAGGCAAAATTGTTACAGAATTCTATGGTTATTTTTAAATATTATGCGATGATAACACGACTGACTTCTTCCATGGAACCAGAACCATTACCTTTTGATATCTCCGCCGGATAGGACATCGTCGTAGACTGCGCGGCTGCCGCCGATGAATTTCGGCCTGGTTCTAGCGCACACCACATTCGCTTCTCCAATCTTCTTCACAGAAATACGTACGGGAACAGCCACTCTTTTCAGCTGCATGCCGATCAGCGTATCACCGATATCCATGCCTGCGTCTGCCTTAATCTCCTCCACAGCTACAGGATGCTCCGCATTTTGATAGACGGTCATGGCAAAAGATCCGCCAGCGTGGAGCTGCGGTACTACATTTGCAATTTCTATCCCTGGCAGTAAAGCAGCTTTTTCGACGATAACAGCGCGATTCAGGTGCTCACAGCACTGTGCTGCCAAAAAGATGCCTTTCTCCCTTAGAATCGGCATTACGCCCTCATAGACGGCCTTGGCGGCATCGATATCGGACCCTTTTCCGATATGCGCCCCTTTTATCTCACTGGACGAACAGCCAATGACAAAGATGTCACCTTTGTTCAGTTTTGCTACTGCAAGCAGCTCTGTCACCGCATGTGCCGCCTGCTCTCTGATTTCTTCATAAGTCATTACTAATCACCTTCTTAGTTTATACATTCCAGCTGGAGAGATAAGCAGCCTGCTCTTCCGTCAGCTGGTCGATTTCGATCCCCCAGGCTGCCAGCTTTCTCCTGGCAACTAAATCGTCTATTTCGCCGCTGACATCGATAACCTGATTGCCCAATTTCTCGTGATGGTCTTTGATATACATAGCCGACAAAGCCTGTACGGCAAAACTCATATCCATAATCTCTGCCGGGTGTCCGTCAGCAGCAGCGATGTTGACCAGCCTGCCTTCACCGATGACGTTAATCCACTTTCCGTTTGAAAGCCGGTAGCCCATGATGTTTTTGCGAGTCTCCTTCTTTTCTGCAGCAGCAGCTTCCAGTCCGGCCATATCCACCTCGCAGTCAAAATGTCCTGCGTTGCTTAGAATTGCTCTATCCTTCATTTTCAGCATGTGATCCACTGTAATCGTCTTACAGCAGCCTGTAGCAGATACGAAAATATCGCCGAGAGGCGCAGCTTCTGCCATAGTCATCACGTCGTAGCCGTCCATCTTCGCTTCGATGGCCTTGACAGGATTGATCTCCGTGACGATGACTTTTGCTCCCAAAGCAGCTGCTCTCATGGCAATGCCCCGGCTGCACCAGCCATAACCCACGACAACCACAGTCTTTGATGCGACGATCAAATTCGTATTTCTCATAATGCTGTCCCAGACAGATTGTCCCGTGCCATAACGGTTATCAAAGAGATGCTTGCAATCTGCGTCATTGACCGCTACCATAGGGAATTTAAGGATTCCCTCTTTCTCCATGGCCTTGAGCCTGATGACGCCAGTGGTCGTTTCTTCACAGCCGCCCCAGACTTCTTCTGCCAGGTCCGGACGTTTCGTATGAATCAATCCGACCAAATCTCCCCCGTCGTCGATGATGATGTTCGGTTTCTGTTCCAGGCACATTTCGATGTGTCTGTCATATTCCTCCGCCGTAGCGCCATGATAAGCAAAAACTGCCAATCCGCTGTCCGCAAGGGCTGCTGCCACATCGTCCTGGGTAGAAAGCACATTGCTTCCCGTCACCGACATCTTGGCGCCGCCAGCCGCCAATACCAGGCACAAGTAAGCAGTCTTTGCCTCCAAATGAACTGAAAGAGAAATCTTGACACCTTCAAAAGGCTTTGTCTTGACGAATTCCTCTTCTAAGCCGCGAAGCAGCGGCATATTATTTTTCACCCACTCGATTTTCTGATGCCCGGAAGGCGCAAGTGTGATGTCTCTGATCTCGTATTCTCGCATATCAATTCCTCTTCTTCTGTTAATTTACTCTATATCCAGAGGCGCAGTAAAGCTCTCTGTAATATCCACGTGACCCATCAAGGTTTCTGCTTCTTCACCGTCAACAGTAAAAGAAACGGACTTTACTTCGTCATATGACTGCATCAGAGTCTCCACGATCTGGGAAATCAAAAGCTGCTCTTCCACAGCGCTTCCTGTCAGATTTCTGCTGGAAAAGTCTACAATGACATCTCCCTTTTTTTCGTTTACATTGATTACAGTATAATCATCTCTAAATGCGGTGGCGACGCCGTCCTTTCCCTTGAGTCTGCTCTCCTGCAAGGCATTGAGAGTATTCAGATAAAGCTCCGCTCTGCCTGAGCCTTTGACCTCTGTATCCACAGTGAGCAAAATCTGATCCGCTTTTCCCTTTAGGAGGAATTGCGGATTGACTACAGCCAACACCACTCGCTGCCGGTTTCCGCATCCAGTCAGAGCCATAAAGAGGGAAATGACGATGAGCATAATGACTACTTTTAAAAAACCATGTTTCATAAACAGCTCCTATTCGACGGTAACACTCTTAGCCAGGTTCCTCGGTTTGTCGATGTCTTCGTCTCTTTCTCTTGCAACGTAATAAGCGAACAGCTGCAGCGGAATTACAGTCAACAGCGGTGTCACTTCATCAGCACAGTTCGGAATGTAGATGACTTCCGTACTCTCCTGTTCAATCTTCGTATTACCTTCTTTGGCGATGGAAACCACATGGGCCAATCTCGCTTTTACTTCAACGATGTTGGAGTACATCTTATCGAACAGTCTGTCCTGGCTAGCCAGGGCGATGACGATCGTCTCCGGTTCCATCAAAGCGATTGTTCCATGCTTCAGTTCTCCCGCCGCAATTGCAAAAGAATTAATGTAAGAGACTTCCTTTAGTTTTAAGGAGCCTTCGTAGGCGACGGCGGAATCAATGCCGCGTCCGATAAAGAAGACCTGATCCCTGTTGTAGAGGAATTTAGCCAGTTCTTCCACTTCGCCGGCCTTCTCGATTATTTTTTCCACTTTCTCAGGAATTGCTTTCAGTTCAGCAATCATCTCCGCATAATATTCTTTGCTGATCGTCCCTTTCAGTTTCCCCATGTAGAGAGCGATCAGATACATGCAGACCAACTGGGTCGTGTAGGCTTTGGTTGAAGCTACCGCGATTTCCGGTCCCGCCCAGGTGTAGAACACGTCGTCAGACTCTCTGGCGACAGAACTGCCCACCACGTTGACGATGGAAAGCACTCTGGCCCCTTTGCGTTTGGCTTCCCTAAGCGCCGCCAGTGTATCCAGGGTTTCACCCGACTGGCTGATGGCGATGAACAAAGTCTTGTCGTCGACAAAAGGGTCACGATATCTGAATTCAGATGCCACGTCCACTTCCACCGGCACTCTTGCCATCTTTTCAATGGCGTATTTTCCAACCAGACCTGCATGGTAAGCCGTGCCGCACGCCACAATATAGATTTTATTGAAATTCTCCAAATCCTCTAAGGTCAAAGAGATTCCATCCAACTTAATCTGATCGTCGTCATCCAGTCTTCTCATCAAAGTCTCGCGAATGGCCTTTGGCTGTTCGTGGATTTCTTTCAGCATAAAGTGCTCATAACCTTCTTTTTCGGCGTCTTCCAGACTCCAGGTGACCTGCAGCACATCCCGCTTGATCGGATTCTTCTTCTGATCCATAATTTGAATCTTCTCTGGCGTGCAGATAACCATCTCGCCGTTTTCAATCAAGTAGATTTTGTCCAGATATTTCAGCAGCGCCGGAATATCCGATGCAATGAAGTTACAGCCTTTGCCCAGGCCTGCAATCAGCGGAGCATCTTTACGAAATGCTACTATTTTTCCCGGCTCATCCTTAGAAATGGCGGCAAAGGCATAGGCGCCTTTCATCTTATCCACTGCTGCAAGAACTGCATCTTCCAGACAACCCTTGTTCAGTACGCCAATCAACTGCGCGATGACTTCTGAATCCGTCTCCGTCTTAAAGTGGATACCGTGTTCAGCCATAAGCCATTCTTTCAGTTCCACATAGTTTTCCACGATGCCATTGTGCACGATGGCAATACTTTCATCTTGATTGCTGTGAGGATGGGCATTTTCATCGGATGGTACACCGTGCGTAGCCCATCTGGTATGTCCGATTCCCGTCGTGCCATACAGCTTTTCACCGGCAATGGCTCTCTCCAAATTTTCGATTTTTCCTTTTTGTTTCCTAACAGCAATGCTGCCCTTATCAATAAGGGCAATTCCTGCTGAATCATATCCTCTGTATTCTAATTTTTTCAATCCGTCGATGATAATATCTCTGCAGTTATCATTCCCGACGTATCCTACAATTCCACACATAATTTAACCTTTCCTTAACTGAATTTTCTGCTGATTAAATCAGCCAACTCCTGAGCCATCTGATGAATCTGCTCGATATCTTCCCCTTCTATCATAACCCGGACCAAAGGTTCTGTTCCCGATGGTCTGATCAAAACTCTGCCGCTGCCTTCCATCTCTGCTTCTATGGATTCGATTGCCGCCTGAACCTCCTGATCCTCCATGTACTTCTTTTTATTCTCATTTGTTACATCTGCATTGACTAAAACCTGTGGAAAAATTTCAATCTCTGCAGAAAGCTGAGAAGGTTTTTTTCCTGATGCTTTTACTGCCTTCATGAACTGCAGGGAAGATAACGTGCCGTCTCCTGTGGTCGTGTAGTTCAGGAAGATGATATGTCCCGACTGTTCTCCGCCCAGCACACAGCCAGTCTTCAGCATGGATTCCAGAACATATCTGTCGCCGACAGCCGTTACATCCACCTCTGCGCCGACTTTCCCGATGATGTACTGGTGAAAGCCGATGTTGCTCATCACTGTTGCAGTAACTTTATTAGCAGCTAACTGCCCGGCATCTTTCAGCATCTTGGCACAGATACATATCGTCTTATCCCCGTCGATGACCAGGCCTTTTTCGTCTACAACGATCAATCTGTCCGCATCTCCATCAAAAGCAAGACCGATGTCAGCCTTCTCTTCTACCACCTTTTGCTGCAGTTTCTCCGGATGGGTGGAGCCGATCTGGTCGTTAATATTAATTCCATTAGGGTCACAGCCGATGGTAACGACTTCAGCCCCCAGAGCTTTGTAAACTGCCGGCGCTGTCTTATAAGCAGCACCATTGGCACAGTCTAAAACGATTTTCATGCCGTCCAGTCTCACATCAATACTCTCCAAAAGAAAATTACAGTAAAGTTCCGTTGCATTTTCTTCTGCTTCCAAACATCTGCCCAATTCATCCCCTGCCATGTGACTGTTAGGATCGATATCTCTGATAATAATATCTTCTATCTTCTCTTCGATGGTATCGTCCAATTTAAATCCGTCTCCATTAAAAAATTTAATGCCATTATACTCAAAAGGATTGTGAGACGCCGAAATCACAATGCCGGCGTCAGCCTGATAATACTTGACCAAGTATGCAACTGCCGGCGTCGGAATGACTCCAGCTTTAATCACATTGCCGCCTACAGCCAAAATCCCCGCCGTCAAAGCGTTTTCCAGCATATCTCCCGATACTCTAGTGTCTTTTCCTATGACAATAACCGGCCTTTTATTCTCTTTTCTCAGGACAAACGCACCTGCTTTTCCCAAATTAAAAGCAAGCTCCGGCGTCAGTTCTGCGTTGGCGACACCTCTCACGCCATCCGTACCAAATAATCTACCCATATCTACCTCTATTCTATCGTTACTCTAATTTTTTGCGGACTGATGTCCATGGACGTGTACGTCTTTCCACATGTGACGGTCAAATCTACCTGATGCGTCCCCTCTCCCAGGTCTCCCAAATCAGCAGAAAGGCGCAGGTCACTTTTTTTGATCGCTGCCATGGCCTCCTCGGTTCCTTTGACCACAATTTCTATTTTTCCAGCTTTGACCTGTCCCTTCAGATCATCCTCCAGGCCAGTTAAATCCACATCGCCCTCATCAAAGGTGAAGGTCTTGCTGGAAAGGGCCTGAATTTTGACGATCAGAACCAGAGAACTTGAGTTGTCTGATATCTGTATCTTATCCGGTAAAATCGGCACTAGGTCAATCGTCGTATCTTCAGTGATCTCTGTGATATCCACTTCCTGTGTTTTAATGGATTCAATGTTCTCTAAATCACTGCTCTTGCCTTTGATGGTTATTGTCTTCGGCACTGTAGTATTTTTTTCCAGCGTATCTTCTGCGTCGTCGTTAATCGGCACGATCAAAGGCACCGTCTTCGTCTTTGCAAGTTCTGCGGTGACAGAAATAGATTCGGCTGACAGTTTTACCTTTTCCACTTCGTTGCCGCTCTTGTCAACAGGTTTCAGTTGACTTTTGATGGTTTTCAGCTTATCGGTAACCTTACCTTCAGCGACAACAGCCTTTACGCTGACAACTTTGTTGACCAGCGAAGACGGCCCGCTGACAATGACTGACTCCCGGCTCATTTCTACAGTAATCGGCTCTTCTTCACTTTCGAAGTTTCCTTGATAGTCGACGTCAATATCGACTTCTTTTGATTTGCTATTCTCAACGACAACGGTGACCTTGTTAATACTCTTATCTTCAATCTCAACGTTGTCTGGCACTCTCACGTTAATTTTTAATTCATTCGTCCCTTTCGCTGCATCGGCAAGATCAACCACAGCCGTGATGTCCTTCTCGCTGATTTTGTTGATGTTGCTCCTGGTTCCGCTCAAAGTAACATTCATCGTATCCGCGCTGGCCTCCAGAACCGCAAGGTTGCTGTTGGCCAAAACTTCTCCGTTTACGAACGTGATGGGAATGTCCCTAAAAGTCCTCGTATCGGTGGGATTTGTCTCACCGATAACATATGCCCATAACCCAACTGCTATGATAAGGGAGAGGACGATATTAAACTTTTTGTTATTTAGCATCTTTCTTCCTCCCTAGCTTATCGAATATTTTGCTGAACTTAAAGGAGTCGTCTTCGTTGTTTGAAAGATACAGGTTTAACAGTGTCTTTTCTACGGTCTTTGTGTCCAAAAACCTGGTCAGCTTTCCATCGACTGCCATAGAAATAATCCCGGTCTCTTCACTGACGATAATTGCAATGGCATCAGAATTCTCGGTAATCCCAATACCGGCTCTGTGCCTTGTCCCCAGACTCTTATTCAGATTCTTGTTCCCAGTAAGCGGCAGCACGCAGCCTGCAGCAAAAATCTTGTCGCCCCTGATAAGGACTGCGCCGTCGTGAAGGGGCGCGCCTTCATAAAAGATATTGCCTAAAAGCTCTGATGTGATATCCGCATTGACTTCTGTCCCCGTCTCTGCGATGTCAGAAAGTGCTGTCTCTCGTTCTAAAATAATCAGCGCCCCTGTCTTGGTGCTGGAAAAAGAGTCCACGGCTTTTGCAAACTCATCTGTCACCGTTTTTGCTTTTTCTTTGTCCAGCTGCCCAAACGGCGCTTTCACAATCTTGCTTCTCCCCACATATTCTAATCCCCTGCGCAGCTCTGGCTGAAATACTACGACCAAAGCAATGACGCCCAGTGTCATAGTTCCCCTCAATATCCAGTTCAGTGCATACAGGTTCAGAATATCTGACAGGAAAAATGCTACTACTAATACCAGCAGTCCTTTTACCAGCTGCTGGGCTCTCGTCTCCCTGATAAATCCAAGTATCTTATACACGATAAAGGATACGATCAAAATATCCAAAACATCGTTAATTCCAATACTTGCAATTATGTTGTCAAAAAAATCCTTCATATATCTATCCCCTTATACGTATTAGATTAATTTTACAGTAAACGGCTCAAAAATTCAAGGGGGCGGGCACAAAAAAGGTGGCTTATGCCACACTGCACACTCTTCTTTGTTGCGCTGAAAAAAATGCATAAATTTACCAATGCACAAAAAAGAGCTGCCTCCCGGCAGCTCGTAATTTTAGTATGTTGTTTCTAAAACCCCGTAATTCCCATCCTTTCTGCTATATACGACATTCACGCTATCAGTTTCCATATCCAGGAAAACAAAGAAATCGTGTTGAAGCATCTCCATTTCGAGGATCGCTTCATCTACAGTCATCGGTGCAAGCTCAAATTTCTTGGTTCTCACTACCTTAACTTCTTCCACTTCTTCCTCCATCTCTGGAAGGGTTTCAAATCTCACTGACTTGTTGTCATTGTATCTTCTCTGAAGTTTCCCCTTAAATCTCGACATCTGACTTGATAGCTTATCAACGACTCTGTCGATCCCCTCATAGATATCTGGAACGACTTCTTCTGCTCTGAATACAGCTCCCTTGGCATTTATCGTCGCTTCAATCTTGTCCTTGCCTCTCTCCTGAGATAATACTACATTTACGGTAATGTCGTCTGAAAAGAACTTTCCTAATTTATCAAATTTCTTTTCCATTGTGTCCTGTAAATGTTTGTAGGTGTTAAAATTCTTACCTGTGATGATTACCTTCATTTGATGACCTCCTTAGTTGCCTCAGGGCCTTGCGGCCATAAGTTATTTTATTGATAACAGTATACCATAGTTTTCAGAAAAATTATACATAATCTTTTCTTTGATTTAGCAAAAATAAAAAAACGGCATTGCAGTTGTCTGGCTGACCTGGTCTTTGCCCCCACACTCGCCTTTACCGGGATTTTCCCGAGGACTTACATCTAAGCTACGCCATGATCACTGCCGCATCCTGCGGTCAGCTTACGTGGATCCCTTTGCCCGTAACTGGCTTGGATTTTCAACCACAGACCCAGACAACTGCAATGCCGTCAAAGTTAAATCTATTGGAAATGCCTCCTTATCTCACCTGGCAGCAAAAGCCAGCAGATACACATCTGCTGCACCGGCACGCTTAAGAGCGGAATAACACTCCAAGGCAGTGCTGCCAGTGGTATAGAAATCATCAAGCAGAAGAATCTTCTTGCCTTTTAGCATTTTAACATATTTTTCGTTGATTGCAAACTTTCCTTTCACATTCTGACTGCGTTCTGTGGGACTCAGTCCTCTCATGGGCAGAGTATTGTCCATGCGCAAAAGCCCGTGAGCCAGGTGCGGTTTTGATACCAGGCGGCCTAGATATTTACCAATCAGAGCGGCATGGTTAAAGCCCCGTTTTCGTTCCTTTGCCGCATACATGGGCACCGGCACGATGACATCAAAAGATATTTCCGCCAAAGACAGCCGATCCGCCATAATTTGGGCAATGTCCCTGGCAATATAGGTTTTGCCGTTATATTTCAGTGCAAAGATCAGGGTTCTCTCGTAAAGGCCGTACTCCGTACATCTGAGCACTTTCAGTCCGCCAAGATCTTTGACCGGAGAACCGTCCCACCTGATGTGAGCAATGCAGTGATCGCATAGGTTGTAGGTCCTGCTCTCATCGATAACATTTCCGCAGCAGTTGCAATACAACGACGGCGGAAAAAGTAAATCCAAAGCCGCATTGCCTATGGTTCTAAAGTTCACAGTTCTTTCGTTCATCGCCCAACCTCTAACAAATTTTCCAGCCTGTATCTGAGACCTGAATACCGCATTTTGATTCGGTTATTGTCAATCATGGCATTCATGCGACCTTCTGAACCGACAAGAACGACGATCTGCTTTCCTCTCGTAACAGCCGTATACAGCAAATTCCGAGTAGCCAGTACCGGCGGGAACCAGGATATGGGCATCACTACGATAGGAAATTCGCTTCCTTGGCTTTTATGTACCGTCACAGCGTAGGCCAGCTCTAATTCATCCAATTGGGAGAAATCATAAGTTACGTATTTGTCTTCGTCAAAGATAACTGTCATCTGATTGAATTCTTTGTCTATCTTCTCAATAAAACCCACGTCGCCGTTAAAAATCCCCTGTCCTTCTGAAAAGTCTCGCCGTTTCTTCCAGCCCATCTGATAATTGTTTTTGATCTGCATCACCTTGTCGTTTTCGCGAAATAACTTTTCGCCGAACTTTCGCTCCATCAAATCGTCCCGCGGCGGATTCAAGGCCTGCTGCAGCTCCTTGTTGAGAAAAATGCTGCCCAGCGCACCTTTGCGCACTGGCGTCAAAACTTGAATATCCCTGACGGGAACGATTCCTTCATAATAAGCTGCCAGCCGCTTGGTAATCAGTTCTAAAATCAAATCCAGTATCGCTTTTTCTGAAGGTCTTTCCATAAGAAAGAAATCCTTGTCCTTTCCGTTGACAAAAGGATATTCTCCTTTGTTAATTCTGTGGGCGTTGACAACAATCATGCTCTCTTCTGCCTGTCGGAAGATTTCTTTTAGGATTACCGTATGGACATATTCACTTTCGATGATATCGCGAAGGACGTTGCCTGCACCTACGGAAGGAAGCTGATCGTAATCGCCTACAATGATTAAACGAGTGCCCGGCTTAATCGCATCGGTCAGCCCCTGCATCAGCATCAGGTCAATCATGGAAGCCTCGTCCACGATGACGACGTCATAGTTGAGAGGATCTTCACTGGTCTTCCCAAATTTCATCACGTCCTCACCCTCACAATAATAATATTCCAAAAGACGATGTACTGTGGAGGCGTAATGTCCGCTGGTTTCTGTAATTCGTTTTGCTGCCCGTCCCGTAGGAGCGGCAATGGCGACCTTGAACTCACTTTGCTCAAAAATATTGATAATGGTATTGATAATCGTCGTCTTACCAGTACCTGGTCCGCCTGTGATGACGGATACACCGCTGGTCAGAGAGCTTTTGACAGCAGTAATCTGTTGTTCAGAGAGGATAATCCCTGTCTCTCCCTCTGTCATTTTGATCATGCTGTCGATATCCACCGACAACGCTTTCAGACCGGCTCCCGCAATGGCGGCAATATTCTTGCAGACTTTCTGTTCAGCCAGATAGTACAGATAGAGATACACCACCGTCTGGCCATCCAGGCTGTCAATCTGAATATCCCCTTCAAAAGCCATAGTTACCATATTCTCATAAATTAACTCTGTAGAAACATCCAGGAGTTCAGCCACTTTTTCGCAAAGCTCCTGCTGGGGCATATAGGTATTTCCCTCTCCTACATAGTAACTGAGCCCATACTTGATGCCGCTGTGAATGCGAAAGGTGCTTTCCTTTTCGATCCCCATCTTCTCTGCAATCGTGTCCGCTTTTCGAAACCCGATACCATAAACCTCTTCAACCAGGCGATAAGGATTTTCTTTAATCAGTTCTGTAGCGCTGGCGCCATAAATCTTGTAAAGCTTCAGCGCATAATCGGCCGAGACACCGTATTCCTGGAAGAACATAGAGACATTAGCGAATTCTCGATGGGCGGCAAAAGACTCCGCGATAGATTCCGCTTTCTTGGGTCCGATACCACTGACGCGGGACAGTTTTTCCGGCTCATGTTCCATGATTTCCAAGGTCTCCTCGCCAAACAGATTGACGATGGCCGCTGCCATTTTGGGGCCGATTCCCTTGATAACGCCCGAAGCCAAAAAACCTTCAATTCCGGCCTTGCCTGTAGGAAGCATCTCTTCAAATTCGGTGAAAGCGAATTGCTCCCCATAGGTAGGATGGACTTTGAAGGTTCCCCGCAGCTTGTAACTGGACCCCTTTACGCAGGAAGGAAGACAGCCGACCACAGTAAAATACTCGGCCTCTGTCTCCATCACTGCGATTGTATATCCGTTATCTTCGTTATGAAAAATGATTTCTGTTATAATGCCCTGTTTTTCTTCCATTTACTTAATCCATTTGACGTATCTCGTCTTTGCAGCAAACTTATTTTTAGAATACTTCTTGGCTGCTTTCAACAAGATATCCCTCTGATTGTTCTTCGAATTCTTGTGCACCTCAGAGACAACCAAATCAAGCAGCTCTTCTGCCCTTTCCGGAGAATCAGTAATGCCTGCCTCCATGATATCGTTGGCATCGATGACCAGGTCTTCTGTAAAGACAGGTTCATGGTTGCTCTGAATGACCTGCATAAAATAATTACGCGCTTCGATCTTATTGGACGGCTGATCATAGACGATACGCTGCGCTTTTGACAAATTGTGCAGATAGTTGTACATTTCCAAACCGTGCTTGTGGAGATAGCGTTTGAAGGTTTGATCATCGATGAGAAAGTGAATGTTGATCATCTCATCGATGGCGGTGAGCAGCTGTTTTTTCGTCTTCTCATCAAAGTTGAGACGTTCAATGGCGGCATACCCTCTCTTCTTGGAAAGCGCCGTGTACAGAAGTCCCAGCCGGCGCGCACGAACCGGCTTTGTCTTGTCGATGTTTTTGCAGACCGTATGGAAAGCCTGCATATCTGCCTTGGACATTTTGTTTGACACGTCTTCACCCAGTACGACAGCCATCAGGCCTGTACCTCCCAGCATATTGAGTCCCTTGCCGGCATGGTCAGAAACAAGAAGCCTCTCCAGCTGCACTCTGATAGCATTGACGTCGTAATCCATCAAAAGCTGCCAGTTGACACGGATAGCTTCATATACCTCCTTCTGAAGATCATAGTCCATTTCTGCCGCCAGTCTGACCGCCTCCATCATTCTGATCGGCTCCGCTTTGAACATCCGATCAGGATCGTAAATCGTTCTCACCAGCTTTTTCTTGATGTCTTCTCTTCCGCCATAGGGGTCAGCAAAGGTCCTCTCTGGGTTATCCGCCATGGCGTCGATGGTAAACCCTCTATTTTCCAATTCCTCTCTAAGACCGTGTTCCATATGGTGAATATCCAGTACGGCTCCTTCAAGATGAGAAGGCTCGTCCTCGTCTTTTCCTTTTACTTCGTATGTAAAGTCGATACGCATTACGGGCAATTCTCCGTCTATGACTTCTCCCTTTGGAAAGAGTTTCTGCAAATCTCCCATGGTGGCCTTTGTCACCAGATCCCAATCATAGGCTGGCAAGCCTCTCACTAAATCTCTCACACAGTTTCCTGCAGCGTAAGTCTCAAATCCTTCTTTTTCCAAGGTCTTCAGGGTTAAAAGCACATCTTTGTCAAATTTAATCACTTCCACATCCTCCGCTTTCTTAATCCATCGGCTTGTATAATCTTCTATTATCCAGTGTCCAGACTCGATCAGAAAACTCCCCTGGCGCAATCCCTTCGAGAGCATTTTCCATATCAAACATTCTGGCATCTAAAATATCTAAGTAGTGCAAAACTTCTGCCTCCGGAAACAGCGGTTTCTTAGGACTGCCGAACTCCGGCTCGTAATGGTGGGAAAGAATCATATGTTCCAGCATCAAAGCTTTCTCTCTCGGAAACCCCAGCTCCTCAGTGACCTTGTCTAAAAGCTTGATTCCCTGCACAATATGACCCAGCAGCTGTCCTTCAAACGAATATCCAGGTGAAATGCCGTATTCGTTTGACTCAATTTCGTTCAGCTTTTCGATATCGTGCAGAATTACCCCTGCCGCCACCATGTCCTGGTTCAGGAAAGTATAGACCTGGCACACGCGCAGGCCAGTCATCAGCATTCTCTTTATATGGTAAAGAAGTCCGCCGTATTCTGCATGATGGTTCTTTGAGGCCGCCGGATAATACATCAGCTTAGTCTTATTGTCGCCGAGAACTTTGGTGCAGAGCTTGCGCAGATCCTGGTCCTTCATCTCGTCTGCAACCTGATAGATAAAGTCGTACATATCCTCTGATTTTTCGGGTGCAGCTTTGATAAAGTCTGAAATATCCAGCTTATCATCGGCGTTGCACATGCGGATTCTGCCGATTCGAAGCTGGGTCTGTCCCTGCCAGTCCGTGACTTGGGCTCTGACTTTGATAATGTCGCCTTCCTTCATCTGCGTAAGCATCTCTATTTCACTCTCAGCAATATCCCATTTCTTGGAGTTGACCTCGCCGGTCTTATCTCCCAGAAGTACGTCAAAATACTGTTTCTTATTGGCGCCAACCTTGATGCCGGCACTCTTGACCATAAAAAATTCTGTAACTTCCGTTTGGTTTCTTAAATCTGCTGCGTAATATTGTTTCATTCTGTTATCTCCATAAATGTAATTGAAAAAAATCACTATACTAATAGATATTATAATACAAATCGGCAAATTAGTATAGTGATTAATTCTGAAGATATTTCCCCTTACGGTGCTCCACTGCAATCTGCGGGAGTGCTCCTAAAAAACGCAGAAATGACGGAATCAAAGATTCCTATTTCCTACATAAAAAAAGAGGGACATGAATTCTCATGCCCCTGCATCATTTGTTATACTGTCATTTCTGGCTCTGGCGCCTCTGCTTTGTTCAGTGCGACGCTGGCCTTAAACAAATCACCATCGATCGTGATGTCAAACCAGCCGCTCATCAGCTTTGTCAGATCCTTGGCAATAGATAAGCCCAGGCCGCTGCCCTCTGTGTTTCGAGATTCGTCGCCGCGCTTAAAACGTTCCATCAGTTCCTCGGCGCTGATATTCAGCTGCTCTTTGGACATATTTTTCACTTCCAGGACGATCATGCCCGCTTTTTCCACGATGTCCATGTAGACTCTGCTGCCAGGCAGGGCATATTTGCTTACGTTAACCAGCAAGTTTTCTATCACTCTCCACAAAAGCTGACCATCAGCCATAACAAAGACGGTATCCGCTTTGTTGGTAAAGATCACATCTAAATCGTTTGCCGCCAATCGTTCTTCCAGTTCCCCTAAAGCCTGGTTGACGATGGAGGTCATTTCGATTCTGCTGATGTCCACCGGAATTGCCCCGCTGGAAGCCTTTGCAGCTTCGAATAAATCCTCTGTCAGCTTCTGCAGTCTCTTCGTCTTCTCCTCTATGATGTTCAGATACTCCGGCGCGTTTTCACTGCTCAAACCCTCTGTCTTTAAGAGATCTACATAGGATACCATGGAGGTCAGAGGCGTCTTCAAATCGTGAGAGACGTTAGAAATCAGATCCGTTTTCATCCTCTGATTCTTCAGTTCATTCTGGACAGCCAGGCTGGTCGCCTTAGATATTTCGTTGATGCTCATGGCTAGACGATCCAGTTCTCCATTGTCTGTTACCGGAATTTTATAGTCCAGGTTTCCCCGTTTTACTTCGTTTACACCTCTCTTGATAGACTGGTATTTCCGTACATATTTTGGCACGAAAATGAAGATCAGAATCAATACCGGTATGATGCCGAACCAGGTGGCCGACAACAGACAACATCCGATCAGAACAGCCATCACCTTCCAAAAGATGCCTTCGCTCTCTTTTGCGGCATCGTAGATGTAACAGCAAACCTTGCCGATAATCGTATGCCTCCAAAAAGCGCCTGCTTTAATCTTTTTCACCAAGGACAGAATCACAATCAATGTGATGGATATCAGAACTACCGTAGCCAAGACGGCAAAGAAGGTTTCCAGCCACTTCGGTTCAAACTCCGAATCATAGACTTTGTACCAATCGTTGTATTCTTTCAGCTGACTCTTTGTCAGATAACTTAACAGCCCCTCATACCAGCCGCTTCTGGACAAAACATCCACATGAAGCATACAGAGCATACCAGTGAAGAACACAGCGAAACCGCCCCCTACGACCTGTAAGTCAGTAAACAAACGGTCGAACCAATTGAGACTGATGTTCCCCTCTTCGTCTCTGGCGCCCACTTTCCACATAGCCAGAATCAGCATGATGATTGCCGATAGCACTGCGGCCACTTCTACCATCCATAGGATAGAAATATTTTCACTGATTGCGTCAATTTCCGTTTCCCATGCGTAGTTTAGATTGTAGGCCAATGCCAACATGCACCCCACGATGATAGATACTGTTACGGCAACTACACATATGACGCTGCTGGCAAAGCAGACCGTGCCTTTATATTTTTTCAATTTTGTATCCAATTCCCCACACCACCTTCAAATATTTTGGATTTTTAGGATTAATTTCAATTTTTTCTCTAATTCTTCGGATATGGACAGCTACGGTGTTTTCTGGATTGTATGCCGGCTCGTTCCACACATTTTCGTAAATCTGTTCCATAGAGAAAACTTTCCCTGCATTCTCCGTCAGAAGTTTTAGAATACCGAATTCGGTCGGCGTTACTGTGACGTATTCTCCATCAATGGTCACAGTCTTCTCTCCGTCGTCGATCGTAAGTCCCCCTGTTTTGTAAACCCCACTTTTTTTCTCCATGCTGCCCAGGTCTACGTACCTCCGCAATTGGGATTTGACTCTGGCAATCAGCTCCAATGGATTGAAAGGTTTTGTAATATAGTCGTCGGCGCCTACGTTAAGACCGGTGATCTTGTCGTAATCCTCTGACTTTGCTGAAAGCATGATAATTGGTATGTTTTTCTCTTCTCTGATTTTCATTGTCGCCTGCACACCGTCCATCTTCGGCATCATGACGTCCATAATGATTAAGTGAACCTGCTGCCCTCTGGCGATGGAGAGTGCCTCCACTCCGTCAAAAGCCTTAAAGACCGTATACCCCTCATTTCTCAAATAGATCTCTATGGCGCCAGCAATTTCTTTATCGTCATCGCAAACCAATATGTTCATAAAACCTTTCTCCTTTCGTTTACAAGTTTATATTAATCCTTAAATATTACAAAGCGGTGATGCTATTTCTTACGAAATTCTTAAACAAATTTTAACACAAGTCGCAGATGCTTTCAAATGCTAGAAAAAAATGGAACAGGATGCATCCCGTTCCAGCTGATAATGTTATTTTGCTTTTTGTATCATACACTCTTTGCGGTAAAAGCAGATGCCATACTTCTCGATTACTGCGTACCCTTCGTCACGAAGACTCCCTTCATAGTTCTGCTTCTCAATCTGCTCCAAAGCCTCTTTGCACTTTTCCTCCATCTGATCAAAGCGCTGCGCAGCCTTCAGTTCCAAAACGATGGCTCTGCCGTCTCGTATCCTTCGGGTTTTTAGCATCAAATCCGGCCTTCCTGTGCCGCTCTCTCGGTTTGACAGCACCTCATAGTCTTCAAAGCCTGCAAAGAGCCCGGCCAGGAAACCATGATAATATTTTTCTGCATAGTCAAAGTAGCTGATGGTGTCTAGAAGCTGCCGGCAGATGAACTCTTCCGCCGTCTTGCAGTCTCCCTCCTCTAGGGCTTTGATGAAAGGCCTCCTGTCAGTCTGCCTGATCTTGCGGTCAAACCACTGAAGAATCGATTGTCTGTATACAGAACGGATCTCACCATTAGGAATCGACAAGGAGAGATAGATATCCTCTCCCTCCATTCTTTGCCCCGACATTGTCAGGTAGCCGGTGAAGAACAGGAAATTCCACAGGTTGTCTTTGGATATGTGGATGTCGCCGTAGGTGATTTCCTCATGGACGGGCTTCTCAATAGTGCCTCCATTCATGAGCGCTTCCAATTCCTTACGTGTCTCGCCGTCCGCTTCTTCCACCAGTTCTCTGATGATGCTATTGGAAGAAGTATTGGACCAGTACGGTCGCGGGAAGGCGTGTGGGGTAATAGATGCCATGTCAATATAATTCAGGATGCTCCATGGATTATAGATCTCCACATCTGTGAATCGGTAGCCGTCATACCATAACCTCAATTCAGAATACTTATCTGAAAGTCCGTAATAGTCAAGCAACCTGCCCACCTCTTCTTCTGTAAATCCAAAACAATCTGCAAAGCGTGGACTTAGTACAGAATGAATCTGCAAGTTGTTCAGTCCTGTGAAGATGCTTTCTCTGCTGATCCGCAGACATCCTGTGATGACTCCCAGCTCCAGAAACGGGTTGGTCTTCAGCGCCGATTCGAACAGCGAGCGGATGAAGCGGATCATTTGGTCGTAGAAACCTTCGAAGTAGGCATTCTCCAGAGGCACGTCATATTCGTCGATGAGGATGATGACGTTATTTTCATGGTAACGCGCCAGGCACTCTGACAGAAATCCCAGCGCTTTGGCATACAGAGCGTCCTCCCCTTTCCCCCGCAGAACCAGTTCAAAATTCTCCCGATCCCGCACAGGCATCTCGCCTTCCAGGATATAAGCGTGACGTTGAAACTCTTTGATGATCTCATCCACCAGGCAGGCATAAGCCATGGCAAAGCTGGGCTGCTTTGCCGACTTCAAAGACAGATTTATGACTGGGTACTGTTGCTGGTGCTGCAGATACCTCTCTCCACAAGATAATATTGCCAGATCATTAAAGACATAGCCGTTATCCACTTTTTCACCCACTGGTGTACGCTCATCCTCAAAAAAACGGCGCAGCATGCTCAGATTCAGCGTCTTTCCGAATCTGCGCGGGCGGGTCACCAGGCTCACCTTGCCGCCAGAATCCAGCAGTTCCCTGATCAGCAGACTCTTGTCCACATAATATAAATTTTTGTCTATGATTTCCCGGATGTCCTCATACCCAATAGGTATCACTTTTCTTTCCATCTCCAGCGCCCCTTTCCGCACACTTGTCTCTATGCTATAGTATACGTGAAATCTTACAAAATCACAACAAAAAAACTGCGCGCCGATGAGAGACATCCAGCTTTCGTCCTATACGTTCATCACTTGTGGATTTCTTTCTTGAGCTTTGCTTCTGCTTTGTCCAGTCTGATCTGCAGAGCCTCATATTCTGATGTCTCTTTGTACTGTTTGATCAAGTCGGCTTTGAAAGTCTCCCAGTCCTTTGGGTGTCTCTCGCTGAGCTTGCCCAGGATGCAGACACTCCGATACAGTTCCTTCTGCATTCTGATCGATTTCTCAAAGGTCAGACCGATCTTTTGATAAGCCGCATCGACTTCCTCAAAATTATCTGCTTTTTTACCCTCCGAAATCAGGTTGTCCATATATGTTTCCACCTCTTTATCGGTGACGACGATGGCCAGATTCTCCGCCTGCCAGGCGCATGCGGCCTTTTCTACGACGCCCTCTCTAGCCGACAAAATCGCGCTTTCTTCATCTACCTCTTGCAGCATCTTGGTCTTGGTTCCCAGGTAAAGTCCCCGATAGACTGGGTCTTTGATGTCCATACCCTCCTTCTGCAGGGCGTAATACTTTTCTTCAAACTCCTGGTCTGTCATCTGGGTGTCGCGGTAATCCCCCTGCCGCTCACAGATCCAAGTCTGCTGCATGCCCCCGGATTTGACGGACACGATCAGCTCACCGCCCTGGCCGTATAGAGAATACTCTGCCCCGTCTGCCCCTGTAAAATGCAGCTGGCCGTCTCTTTCCGCAAGTTTCCCGACCTGGTCAGATTCGATTTCGATATCCCAAAATCGATAGCCGCCCTTCTGATCAATGGCGAGCATGGCGCCATTAAAGCCTTCACTTAGCAGTTCGTCCCCCTGCCTCACCTCTTTTGTCATCCAGAGACCTTTGATCTCGGATGGATCTGCAGTCTTCTGATACTTATTTTGGTACACCAATACCGCTGCCACTGCGGCTGCAACGAGCAAAATAGCAATTACAAAGATTGTGATTTTCTTTTTCGATAACATTGTGATTCCCTCCCGTCCTAAAGTTCTTCCTTGATTCGCTCGATTACATCGTAAAGTTCCACCTTCAACTTCTGGTATGCCTTAGTATGATGGAATCTTCTGGCCACATCTTCCCCGAGATCCTCCTGCTCCGCCAGGTATTTACGATAGACGGCGCTCTCATACACATCCCAGCGATGGGCTTCTGCCTCTACCTGTACATAATCCTCATAGGTCATTCCTACCTTCTTTAAACCTACATCATAGCCTTCAAAGGCCTGTGGAGTTTCCTTCATAATTTTGGCAAACTCACGCTTGTATTCTTCCACTGCTTCATCTGTAACGACAATGCCGTGTTCCTCTGCATACCAGACAAAGGCCCTGCCTCTGATACAAAATTCTTTGGCTGCAGTTATCGCTTTTCCTTCAGGACATCCACTATCCATCATGTTCATAATTAAAAAATAAAGATTTCTCTCGGTATCATCTTCGATGTTTAGAGCTCTTTTGCAGATTTGAAAGAAGACTTCCTGCTGCTCTTCTTCTGTCCGCAGCGCATCGCGGCAATAGCTATACCGCTGACAAATCCACGTTTCCTCTTTTTCCCCCTTCCGGGCAGTTACGACCAACTGCCGCTGCCTGCCGTGAATGTCATAAATCCATCCATCATCGCCGAAAAAACGGAGCTGTCCGTCCACTTCCTTGAGTTTCCCCCTCTGCTCATCCCCTCGATCATCGTTGTCGAGACGAAATCCGCCATTTTTGTCGATGTCGATCAAAATCAGAGACCTGTTCACCCGCTTGCCGTTCTGCCAGACTTCTTCCACTTGCCAGCTGGCAGTCAGTCTAGCCGGATCCGTCAAGAAGTCGTCCTCCCCCGCATGAACAAATGCAGAAACAATGACTGCTGCAGTAACTACGACAGCCAATACGATAGCGGTACGTTTACCTTTGCGTTCTTTCATAAATATCCTCCTGCATTTTATTTATCATCATCATAATCCGATTTTTATAGTAAATCAATACATCAGATACCAAATTAAGAATTATTAAGAATTGCCCGCAACCAAAAATCCCGGCCGCCTAAAGCTGACCGGGATTCTCTTTCCTATTTACTTATTGACGATGGACTGCAGCACACTGTTAGCCACAGGTCCTGCCACGGAACTTCCGTAACCGCCGTTTTCAATACACACGATGAACGCGTATGGCGCATCCTCATTTTTGATGAATCCGGTAAACCAGGCGTTCGGTTCTTTACCGTAAACTTCCGCTGTACCGGACTTTGCGTAGATGTCCAGACCGGGGAAATTAGATTCGCCGTAGTTGGATACCACGTTATTTTTCATCATTGAAGTCAGCTTATCCGCTGTTGACTCTTCAATCATTCGATCTGTCTCGTCAGCGCTGGAAAGGGCTGAGTGAATCATCTTTGGCACCACTGACTTGCCTCCATTTGCAATCGCTCCCATGTATACCATCATGGAACACGGATTCAACTCATCGTCATACTGGCCGATGCCTGCCCAAGCCAGATTCAGCGGCGCATCAGTCGGGAAGGTAAAAGCGCCCTTCGCATTTTCTACGCCGTCGATATCATAAGAGGTACGCAGCCCCAGTTTGTTGACATATTCGCCCATCAAAGTGGCGCCGACTTTTCTGGTCAAATCACCGAATCCGCAGTTACAGGACTGCGCCAGCGCGCTTTCAAAGTTGACTGTGCCGTGAGCTGCCGTACAAGTAATCTTTTCCCCATTGATATAGCTGACACCTGTGCAGTAGTAACTCCACGAATCCAGATTATCCAGGTTTTCAATCGCTGCCGCAGATGTGACCAGCTTGAAGATGGAGCCTGGAATCAACTTAGAGGAAAGAAATTTATTGATATACATGCCGGAGGTCTCCTCTTGAGGCGGATTTTCAGGATCCAGACCAGGAGAGCTGACCATACAGATAATCTCGCCGGTTTTGTAGTTATATACGCCAACAGTGCCGCTGCGTCCATTCAAAGCCTGATAGGCGGCTTTGCTGACGTCTGCATCGATAGACAGTGTCAGATCATTTCCGTTTCCGGTAATGCTGTAGGTTCCTGTCAACACGTTATAACCTACAATACGGCTTTTAAAAGCGCTTCTCGCCGCGGTCGCGATGTTTCCGTTCATATCACCGACAGCGTGAACAGTGGCTCTTCTGATGAGTTCATCGTCATTGTATTTGATCTTGCCGTCTTTGTTTTCCGTTAACAGTTTGCCGTTAATATCGTAGATACTGCCCACGGCCAGCCTTCCTTCCGTGTAGATGTGCTGGTTGGCATAGAAAGTAGCCCAGTCTGAACCATATACGACAAAACGATAGGTAAAAACCCCGATTCCCAAGAATAGCACTGCAGCTAAGGCCAGACAGATAATGGCTCTTTTTTCTAGTTTTTTCATATATCATCATCTCCTTCCACCGCAAGTCCTTTCTCTGACAGGCTGATGGCAATACTGGCGTTCTGCCTGGTATCAGCCGATTTTAGGAATGCCAGCAGTCCCCACGATGCCATCATACTGGTTCCGCCGTTGGAGACAAATGGAAAGGTTACGCCAGTTAACGGAAGAAGATCTACAGAGCCAAAAACATTAAGGATCGTCTGAAATAGCAGCATCGACATGGCGGAACACGCTGCTATGGTGTAATAAGTAGACCTGCCCGCCCATATGGATCTGACGGCAAAAATTGATAAAGTAATAATAGACAGCACTGCCAATATCGCTATAATCAATCCCCATTCTTCTGTCAGCATTCCGAATACCAAGTCGGTATCTGAGGCCGGGATGCTGGGATCTGAGAGCCAGCCTTTCCCTGCGCCGACGCCAACCAGGCCGCCGCTGGCCGCTGCCGACATGGTTCTCGTCTGCTGAAATCCACTGCCGACATCAGCGTAATCCCAGGCATGACCCCAGGATGCAAAACGTTCTGCGATATAGGATTTAAATTTAAGTACCATCAAGCCGCCGACAAAGGCGACGCCCACGATTAAAATCAGTTTTGTAAAATCTCCGCTTCTGAGGAAAGAAATGACCAGGAATGTGACGAAGAAGATCAGAGCCGTTCCAAAGTCTCCCATTAACGCCAGACAGCAGAAACAGAAGCCAGAAAATATCATAAATATGAGAGAATTTTTCTTTTCAAAAAGCTGATCTAAAGTTGCCGCACCAACCCAGATATAGGCCAGCTTGACGATTTCAGACGGCTGAAAGGAGATTCCCCCGAACTCGACCCAATTGTTTGCGCCAAATTTTGACGTAGCAAAGATGAGATTGAACAATAACAATACCGCCGCTGCAATATACATCAGCTTCTGAATCGCCTTTGCCCGGTTCAAGTTCCTCAAATATGCGCACATAAAGAAGAACAAAACAACTCCCACAGCGATGGCGATGAATTGCTTGAATACAGCCTCTGGGTATTTACTTGCCGTCACAGCCAAACTCAAGGTAGACAGAAAGAAAGCGATGGTTTCCATCTCAAAACCTTTTCTCCTCATGGAGCGCAGCAAAATCACATAACCCCACATCAGAGCGCTGATGCCGATAAAAGCCATGGTAATAGACGGTACGAAGTCATCCTTCAGGGCAAATTTCAGTTGCAGCCAGGTCATAAACTGAAAGATGGTAAGTGCAATTAACGAAAGCCACGGTGACAGCAGAATGGTGTCCATCTTTCTCATTTCGATGTTATTTCTGCGTTCCTCCAGGCTGATTGGGAACAGCGTGCATCCGGTCACGCCGATGTCGATGTTGTCGCCCGGCTCAATTTCCACCGGTTCATCGGGCACAACCTTATCGCCGTTGATATATGCTCCATTGGTGGAGCCCAGGTCACGATAGGTCCAGACCCCTTTGTTATCTCTGGACAAGGTGCCGTGATTTCTTGAAACCCTCGGATCATCAATGTTGATGTCACAACTCTTCGATCTGCCAATCACATTTTCCCAATGGGTGATCGGCAGGTTTTCCCCTGTACTCAAATGCAGATATGCCCACACTTCCGAAGGATTTTTCGAACGCAGTAAGGACAAAATTGATTTGAGCAACACAAAAACGGCAAGGAAGATAAACACCCATCTGGCGATGGCAGTATATATCAGTTCCGTGCTGTCGGTGGCGCTGAATATGTCCGTAATACCGCCCAGCAGGCCTTTGAAAAAATCTCCGATTGCCTCGAGAATACCTTGTAAAATATTCAATACGTTATCCATAATCCCTCCCTTATTGATCTCTATTCTGCTAGTATACCACAGTTTTTTTAGATATAAAAGCCTCCATTCACTCCCAGCACTTGTCCCGTAATATAAGAAGCTTCTTCTGATGCCAGGAAATAAATGGCTTTGGCCACTTCCTCCGCACTACCGATCCGTCCCAAAGGAACCTCTTCTGCCAGCTGTCCCATGGTTTCTGCACTGTAGCAGCGGTTCATATCAGTGTCAATTACACCCGGCGATACTGTGTTGACCCGGATACCGGAGGGACCTACTTCTTTTGCAAGGCTCTTGGCAAGACCGATGACAGCAGCCTTCGTTGCTGCGTACGCAGCTTCACAAGATGCGCCGGTCTGCCCCCACATAGAAGAAACCATGACAATCTGACCTTTCCGCTCACTAACCATGGCTGGCAGAATCTCTCTTGTCACATTAACAATTCCATTCAAGTTGACATTTAGCAGGCGGCTCCAATCTTCGTCGCTTAGATCTGTAAACAGTCCCGATACGCTGAGACCTGCATTGCATACTAGAGTATCAAACGCCGTAATTCCTAAACAAGTCTTAGCGGCTTTGACGCCTTCCCCAATCTGCCAGCGGTCCCCTACGTCACACCGAATTGCTGCCGCCCCTGTCTCCTCCTGCAGAGCCTTGGCGGCTTCGTCACTCTCCCGATAAAAGAAGGCAGTCTCATAGCCCTGTTCAATAAACTTTCTGACGGCGGCGGCGCCGATTCCTCTGGAACCGCCTGTAATCAAAACTGATTTTTTCATTTTATCTCTCCTGGTAGTATTTCTTTTTCTACAAAAAACACATTGGGTATTACCCAATGTGTTTTTTCTTTGCTTATATTTCTGGCGCATAGTATTAACTATAATCTTAGAAACTAATTCCGAGATTCTCAGATTATTTTCATATATATTTTACTACATAATTATTCCATTGTCAAAGAATTTTCAGAAATATATTGGGATTTTCTTAAATATTTCCAAGTTTTTTTGTAACTTATGAGATGTACAAATCATTTTATTAGTGGTAGAATACTTCTTTGTAGAGAATTATAAATATTCTGTGATATTTATTTAAAGAAGTTTGAGGTATTTAAAATGACTAGTTACTACTATCTACTAATGATTGCTGTCATCATTCTGTCGACAAGGCTTCTAGGCGGCCTGTCAGAAAGAGTGAACATGCCCCAAGTGGTGGGAGCTCTCATCGCCGGTGTAATTCTGGGGCCATCGGTATTGGGCTGGGTTGAAGAAACTGATTTTCTTGCAAAGACCGCCGAAATCGGCGTAATTCTTTTGATGTTCATTGCGGGGCTTGATACCAACATCTCGGAAATCAAGAAAAATAAAGTCTCTCTGGTAGTCATCGCTTCTATGGGCGTCCTCCTGCCTTTAATTGGCGGCGCAGCATGCTATTACTTTTATTTCCACGTGGATTCATCTGATTTTAATGAGGTCCTGCGAGCAGTATTTATGGGCGTCATTTTAACGGCTACATCGGTCAGCATCACGGTCGAAGCCCTGCGTGAAATGGGACGGCTCAACGGCCGGGTCGGCAGCGCTATTCTGGGAGCCGCTGTTCTCGACGACATTATCGGCATCATCATTTTGACTGTCGTCAGCAGTCTGAAAGACCCGTCTATCAGCATTATCAGCATCCTGATCAAAATAGGACTCTATATCATTTTAATGGGCGTCCTGGCAGTGGTCATCACTGCCTCAAAACCCACGGTGGAGGAATTTAAGGATCGGCGCAGATTATCTATCTACGTCATGGCGCTGGTGTTAATCATCTCTTTTATGTCAGAACGATACTTTGGAATCGCTGATATCACAGGCGCCTATCTTTTAGGATTGATTATTTCCACCTTTGAGGTCAAGTCTGATATCGCCCGTAAAATGACCGTGCCCAGCTATCTGTTTTTCTCACCGATTTTCTTTGCCAGCATCGGTATTAAAACAGAGCTTAACGGAATGACAAAGTCCATGTTGATCTTTTCTTTTTTCATTCTGGTAATCGCCGTCTTAACAAAAGTGCTGGGCTGCGGGCTCGGTGCCTGGATTTGCCGATATAGCAGACGAGAATCGCTGAACGTGGGAATCGGGATGATCTCCAGAGGTGAAGTCGCTCTAATTGTCGCGCAAAAAGGTTATCACATGGGCTTGCTCAGTGGACAATTATTTTCGCCTGTGGTACTTGTCGTCATTGTGACCACTATCATTACCCCGGTGCTGCTGAAAAAATTTATGAGATAAACGGCATCAATACAACTTTAATTGAAAGAAATTACGACACACCTGCGATTCTATTAAAATCGGTAAAATCGACCCCCTGAATTTAATTACAAACGGCGTAAAGCACTTAGAAAATAATGCTTTACGCCGTTCTTTCATTAGTGTGACAGCTCCTTTTCAGAGGTCTCACTCTTTTCTACGCTTTTTTTGGTTTCTCAAAAGTCGCTTCCGCGTCTGCTTCAAGTTCTTCGTATACCGCTTCCACCTGGTGGTCTTTGTTGTACTTGTACTCGTTGATAAAGGAAACTGCGATAGATACGATGATCGCCGCCCCTGCGAAAATCAGATAAGCATAGTTCAAATTCCCGATCACGTTTGTTACGATACCGTTTATAACGAAACACCATGCCGTGACGAAGCCCTGAATTGGGAAAATGACGGAATTCACGCGGTCAAAGCCCTGTCTTCCGAAGATGGAGGTCGGCAGTGACGTCGTGAAGTTGGCGGAGCCGCCGATACCCATGCCGATCATGAAGATGGACAGGTAGAACAGCATGCCTACGTGGCCGCCAGAAAGAACGTTGATTACCAGTGCGATTGCATACCAAATGCCAAAACCCTGCATGGTCTTCTTCGTGCCAATCTTCTGATCGATGGCGCCGATCAGCCAGGAACCGACTACACCGATCAGCGCTACGATGGTCATCAGCGTCAGCGCGCCCGCCTGGCTCATGCCAAAGTCTCTGATATTTCTCGTCACCAGCTGCTGCATGACACCAACCGAACAGATCTGAAACATGCCTGTCACGATGGCTGCAAACCACAGTTCTTTGGTCTTTAGCAGCGCCTTTGTCGTCCAACCGCCTGCTTCTTTAGAATCGTCAGATGCCGTGTAGTATTCTTTTTTGTAAACCTCGTCAGATACATTGTCGGGGTTGAGTCCTCTTTCCTGCGGCGTGTTTCTGACAAAGATCGCCCCGATGATGCCCAGAATGATTGCTGCAATGCCGATAGGTACGCTGCCGCCTTTGATGGAGCCGAAAACTGCTACCAAGCCGGTCAGAATGGCGACATAAAACGCAGATGCGAAATTATGTCCCATGGTGGTGTAACCCATGACAATGCCCTTTCTCTTCGGGAACCAGGTTGCAACCAACGTACCGCCTGCAATATAGCCTGCTGACATCATGCCAGTCGCACAGAGCACCATGGCGATGACGTAGACTGGAAGGCTTGTTGCATTACCGCACACAATATACATAATACCCGCCAAAATAGTAAAAATCGCCGAAGTTGCGCGAGCGCCGATCTTTTTGTTGATCTGTCCTACGATGATAAAACCGATGACCGCAATCATGCCGGCATAGCCGTTCCACTGGATGATGGTGCCTGGCTCTACGCCGATGTTTTCTGCTGCTGCAGGGGCTAACACATTGGTTCCGTCGTTAATCATACCGACGTAAAAGAAAAACATAAATAAGCAATATAATATCGTGCCCCAGCCTGCTTTACCAAAATTAGTTAAAGAACCTTTTGTATTACTCATACGCGATCCCGCCTTTCTATTTCTCCTACTTACAATAAATAAATTTTTCACAAAGAAAAAGGAGCTAAAGCGAGCAGGACAACCAAATCAGCTGTCCTGCCGGCTGGCTCCTTTTACAGTGTACCGATGATTATTTGTTTCTGTTGAACAGTTTCTGCATGTATTCCAAACAGCTGTCTCCATTGCCTTCTGCTTCGCCGAAACCAGTTCCGCCGTAAGCGTATGTACGATCAGGTACATCTAAAAGAAGGTCCTCGTCAATCTGTGCTGCGCAGCGAGCCATGGAACCGTCGCCCATGTACCATCTCAGAGGGAAACATAAGAATGTGAATACTTTTCCTGCAGGGATTTTGTCCAAGTCTCCGCCCAGGTTTTCAACGCCGACGATGCCGTGGCCCAGCATTTCTTTGTGGCATGGTTCCCAGGTTCCCCAGCAGCCGATGTTTTCTAAATCGCCGAACTTCTCGTCATAAGCAGCCTGGCCGTGGATTCTGATGTATTCTTCTTTGTCGAATTCTGCATAAGCTTCTTCGCCAAATAATTCTTTGTATTCTTCTGTAATCGGTTTGCCAGTTGCTCCCAGCAGGTTCATTCTGGTCATACCGTTGTTGCCCATTGCTGTATGTAGCGGGTGGTCAAGAGCCTGGCTGTCCATTGCGACACATTTTACTTTGTGGTCAACAAACCATTTTCCAGCATCTACGCCTGTACCGATGGAATAGTGGTAATAAGCCTTGGAATCGTCGAAGAGACGGTGCATTCCTGTGTTCAGGCAGAGAACTTTGCCTTCTAAGTCGGCAGGATCAAATCCGCAGGCTTTGCAGGCAGCATCCAGATGCTCGCCAGTGATCAGTGTCCAAGGTTCAACGTCCAGTTTCAGAACCACTGCATCTCCAGTGTAAGCGTCTACTGGCATTTCGTGGGTGTAACGAGCTCTTCTGCCGTCAAACTCGTATTCCATAACGTGTCTCGGTGCGTCACAGTGCGTTCCTGTATGCATGGTGCAAGTGATCTTTGATGTCAAAACGCCGCCTTTTGCCATGGTATGTGCATTGTCGATTGCCGGTTTGTCAAAGTACGGCCATCTTGGAATCTCTGCGCTGAACGGATGTGCTAAATCTACATATACTTTCTTTCCCATTTTCTTTTTCTCCTTTTTTATCATCATCTTTTGATACTAATTGATTAGCAAGTCAGGTAACCGCCTGAGCAGTCGTAGTTTCCGCCTGTCATGAACTTGGAAGCCTCTGATGAGAGGAATAATGCGAATCCGACGAAATCATCAGGCTCTGCAAGACGTCCGATTGGTTCACGCTTCATGAAGTTCTGATATACCGCTGATTCTGGGTCGAACATCCACTCTGTCAATTCGCTGCGGAATACGGTCGGGCAGATGGAGTTGACGTTGATGCCATACTTGGCAGTCAGGTCACAGGCCATGGAGGAAACCATCAGGTCCGCGCCGCCCTTTGATGTACAGTATCCTGTGTATCCAGCCATGCCGCGCTTTGAACGCTGGGATGTAACCACGACGATCTTGCCGCCCTTACCCTGGTCAACCATCTGCTGTGATACGTATTTGCAGACGATGTAAACGGATTTGCAGTCTGCATCCATGATGTACTGCCAATCTTCAACGGACTGATCCAGAATGTTTGCCGGCTTGTTATATCCGTGGCAGATTGCAAGGATATTGATTTCGCCGTAAGCCTTTACGGATTCAGCGATCAGCTTCTTTACATCTTCTTCGTTAGCAGGGTCTGCAGCAACTGCGTAGCAGTCGATGTCTTCTGCTTTAAATTCATCAACAAGGGCGTTAAGCTTTTCCATGCTGCGGCCTGTCAGGATGACTTTTGCGCCTGCATAGCCGTAAGCTTTTGCAAGAACTCTTCCCAGAGCGCCTGTTGCGCCTGTTACCAGAGCAACCTTGCCCTCAACTGAGAACATCGTGTCAACAAAATTTTTCTCTAACTTTACCATTTGTATTTCTCCTCTATTATTTTAAATCATTTTGAGTTGTACTTTTTTCAAAAGCGTCGGATTTTCAAAAGCGCTGGGAAAATTGTTCACAGCTAGGAACCGAAAGTACTGAGCCCCGGAACGTACTTGAAGTACGTGAGGAGTGAAGTACTGAGAGTGACAACGCTGTGGGCAATTTTAACAAGCTTTTTACGCTGGGTAGTTGATGATGACAAGCATCTCCGCCACTTCGTTCGTTCTGTTTTCCAAACCTCTTCCTTCGTTCGGCGGGAAGGAGATGGATTCGTTTTCGTGGATCACATATTCTTTGCCGTCTTTGTCAGTTACGGTCATTTCGCCTTTCAAAACGAAGTAAACCTTTTCTAACGGATTGTCATCGTATGCCCACTCTGCACCGCCGCCTGGCAGGAAGGTGGATTTACCGATCCAGAATTTCTCTGCGCCAGTCTCTTCTTTGCCGTGATATCTCATGGCAACCATGTTGTAATGGCCTGGAGCGTCGTACGGCTTTAAATCACTTACAGTTCTCTTAATCATTTGGAATCCTCCTAATTTTTATTATATATTCGGTTAAAATTGATCTTTGTTAATTTTTTATCTTTACACTTTGATGATAACAGATTTAAAATTGTCTGACAATTAGGCACTTTTCAGTTACAGGGTAACAGCCGCGTTATACACTTACCGACTGGTAAGCCACTTACTTTTCTCTTGTCATCTCCCCAAATTGTGTTACAATAAATACAAACAACGCGAAAGGAGACAAACCAATGACTGATTCCAATCAGGGCACGAATCCATATCTGTACGCGCTATCCTGCATTTCAGGTAAATGGAAGATGAGCATCTTAAACCATATCAACTACTACGGATTTATCCGTTTTTCCAAAACCAAGAAGACATTTCCGATCAGCGAAAAGGTTCTCAGTCAGCAGCTCAAGGAACTGGTTGCCGACGGCCTAGTTGAAAGGATTCAATATAACGAGATTCCTCTGCGCGTCGAATATCATCTGACAGAAACAGGCAAAAACATCATTCCTGCACTGGATCTGATTTACGTCTGGAGCATCCATCGCATGAGAGAACTCGACATTGAAATCGATCCGGACGCCTTTGTGGTACATCCCGAAGACAAATACGAAGGCTCGCTCAAAAAGTTCCTCGACCACTACGACGATATCTGCGCCGTCATGGAATATGCCAACGACCACGATCTCGACGGAAAAGAAGTTCTCGACATCATCAAAGCCCATGAGTCCTCAAATTAGAGGGCTCTTTTTTTGAGTATCACGTGTTCCAGCAAGAAGGCGATAGCCATGCCGTCAATCAGCCCGTTGGACAGAATATAACCTGCCACCTGCGGCAGACCGCGAAAGGCCTCTGAAGGAAGGAACATGACGCCCATTCCAATCAGCATGGAAATTCCTACAATAAAATTTTCTCTGTTCGTAAAGTCTACTTTTCGGAATTCGTTGAACCCCTGCCCCATAATCAGAGCGTAAATCATAATCAGGGCCGCATAGCCTACGGCGTTTGGTATGGTAGAGAAGAATGCGCCGAATGGCGCGATCATTCCCATGACCATCATCAGCACAGAGGCAAGGTAAAAAGGCTTTCTCGCAGCAACGCCGGTCATTTTGACGATACCTGTAGACGATACGTAAGGCATAAAAGCCACTGTGGGAAAGATCCCGCACAGCACTGTTGCAAAGCCGTGTATACCGATGGTTTTGTTCATTCTTTTGCTGTCCACTTCATCTCCCACAACCTCAGACATGCCATTGATGCTGGCAAAGGTCATGGAAAGCAGCACAAAGGCTGCAATAATGCAAGTTACGACGATTCCGACGTCAAAGGTCGGCCTGCCCCATGCAAACACTTTTGGCAGAGAGATAACGCCGTCCGCCATCAGGTCGGCCCGGGTGGTAATGCCCATGATATAGGCCAGCACCCAACCTGCCAGGACGCCGATAAAGGTGGCGATGCTTTTGATAAAACCGCCAACAAACATATTGAGAAAGAGAATCAGAAACATGGTGAAAAAGAACACCAGGCAGCTCTTCCAATCAATTGTCGTATGATCCGCAGTAATGCCAGTCATTCCCTTAACAATACTGGGACTGATTTGGAGTACCATGAGTAAAATCAACACGCCGTTAATTAGAGGAGTAAACAGTTTCATCAATCTATTCATCAGTCCCAGTATTACTAACAACACGATGACAGTCCCGCCGATCAGCATCCCTGTTTCCAGGTCAGTACGAAGGATTTCAGCACTTTTCCCCAAGGAACCCACCGTGCCTGCCATCAGAATCAAAAGCCCCGACCAAAGCCCGGCAGGGCCGTCTATGATGGGATATCTGTGCCCTAAGGCTGCCTGCAGTATAGAAACGACCCCGCAGAGAAAAAAGGTCCTCTGCAGCGTATCGGCAACCTCTGTCTGAGAGAGTCCGAGAGCATAGCCTACGACGACAGGCATTACCACCGCCGAGGCCACAAAGAAAATCACATGCTGCAGCGCAAGAAGAAAATTTTCTCTCTGAGGCACAGTATCACCAAGTTGATATTTAATTTCGTTATTCAATGTAATTTTTCGATGCCTTCAGCTGAATAATCAGCTTCTTATTGAAAGCATTTTTAATCTCCTGTACTTTGTCTGCTGGATATTCGAAGAATCCTGCTCCATTCTTCATGCCCAGTTTGCCCTCTTCAACTTTGGCTCTGAGAACAGGATTGGCTTCCTTTCTGTTGTCCATATCGGCGAGAAGGTTGTCGCCCACCGTACACCAGATGTCCAGGCCGCCCATGTCTGCTACTTCCAACTGTCCGGTCGTCGCGTAGCGGAAGGCCGGGCCGAATTTGAGGGCCTTGTCGATGTCCTTCGGCGATGCAATGCCCTGCTCGATCAGGGAAAACGCCTCACGGGCGACGCCCTGCTGAATTCTATTAGCAACCAATCCCGGTACGTCTTTCAGCACGCGACAGGTCTGTTTTCCGGCTCTATCGTAAAGTTCTTCTACTTCCTTGAATGTCTCTTCGTCCATATTGCCGAAGAAGGACAGTTCTACCAAAGGCATCAGGTGTGCCGGGTTATACCAGTGGCATACCATGCATTTGCCCTTCTTCTCGTCGCTGACCTTCTCGATCATCTTGTTCAGGGCAAGGGAGGACGTATTGCTCGCCAGAATGGTCTCCGGCTTTGTCAGAATCTCCAATCTCTGGAAAAGATCCTGCTTCAGTCCCAGGTCTTCGCGTGTGGCTTCGATGACGTAATCGACATCCTTCACCGCAGAATCAAGATCAGCGAACAACGTGATTCGCTCCAGGCTCTCCTGGACTTCTTCTGCTTTGATCAGCTCATTCTCCGCGAGGAATTCCAGTTCTCCTTTGATTGTGTCCAGACAAGAAAGTCTCATGGGTTCGTATGGTTCATACAGGTTCACTGGATAGCCGTTCATGGCGAAAAATTCCGCAATGCCGTGGCCCATGGTACCTGCGCCCAGTACAGCTATATTGTTAATCATTATATCGACTCCTTTTCTATATGAATATAAGTAATTTAAGACGCGATTTACAAATAGTGCATATAAATTGTTCAGGGCAAGGCAGCGAGGATGCGAGTCCCGGAACGTACTTGAAGTACGTGGCAGTAAAACTCACCAAATCAAGATTTGGGCGTTTCTTGCATGAGACCTGCATGCCGTATCATAGATACGGGCAGGGCTTCAAGGAGCGAGCAGTCCGAAGCTAACACAGCCATGAGCAATTTTAGGTACTATTTGAGACTGAGGATTTCGCGTGCCTCATCAGGCGTCGCTACCTCATTGCCGTACTCTTCGATCACTCTCTTTGCTCTTTCGACGAACTGCGCGTTGCTTTCAGCCAGCACGCCCTTGGAATACATGACGTTGTCTTCCATACCCACGCGTACATTTCCGCCCATAGCAACCGCTGCGTAGAGCATCTCCATAGCGCTGTGTCCTACACCAAAGCAGGACCACGTGGAACCTGGACAAAGCTGATCCATAGTTTCTTTCATAAATACAAGATTCTTTGTGGAACCTGGAATTCCGTTGGCACATCCCATGCAGAACTGAAAGTGAAGGGGTGCTTTGAGAACGCCTTTTTTCAGATAATATGCGGCATTAGCGATCATGCCAGGATCAAAAGCCTCGATTTCCGGTTTGGTGTTTGTCTCCTGGAACAGAAGTCCGCAGTCAGTCAAGAATTTTGGAGAGTTGATGAACAGACCGCTGTGCATCCAGTTCATGGAACCGCAGTCAAAAGAAGCCATCTCTGGTTTCAATTCTTTTACGTGTTCCACTCTCGTCTCGTCAGTGGCATTGAGATCTCCTGATGTTGTCAGATTTAAAATGATATCGCAGTCAGGATACTTGCTATGTAACAGCTCAACGGTTTCACGGAACTTGTTGTGATCCATGGTGCCGTTTCCTTCATCGTCTCTCATATGAAGATGTGCAACGGCAGCCCCTGCCTGCCAGCATGCGTAAACATCGTCTGCAATTTCTGCCGGTGTCATCGGTACGTTTGGATTGTTCTCCTTCTTCGGCCATGCGCCTGTCACGGCTGCCGTAATAATTGTCTTTTTCTTTGCCATTTTATTTCCCTCCATTATTGTTCATATATATTATAATCTGCATTTTCTCTGTCTGTCTTTCGACACCTCTGTATAAAGCAAGGGCTGTGCCAAATTTTCAGATAACTCCCTGGTAACTGTGGGAAGGATGGCTGAATTGCAAGGAAAAGAAAAGTTGAAGAGATTGGCTTTCTACGTTCTTGCAGATGCCTTTTATGATTTAGGTTGCTTTTTGCGGTGAATTATGGCACCATTATAATAAGAATGTTGAATTATTTCACCATTTTGATGAAACAGAGGGTTTTATGGAGGAATTAGAAACAGATGCATAACGCAGACTGAGACAACACGAAAGCCTTTCGGTGCAATCATTGTCTCTGTTTTGATAGAAAGAAGGCAGCCATCTGTCTCACTAGAAGGGAGCATTCTATATGAAAGAAATAGATTTTAAAAAGATTTGTGACAATTTAATCGATGCCATTTACGTTACTGATGCGGAAGGAAACACCATTTACGTTAACGATGCCTATCTGAAATTGGGCGATCTGAGAAGAGAAGAGCTTATGGGAATGAATGTGTTCAACCCTGACCAGACGAAGCAAGTCTACACTGGCGGCGTCCTGCCAGACGTATTAAAGAGCGGCAGACGCTGCGAAAAGGTCGGAACGCTAAAACGAACGAATACGAAGGTCCACATCACCGGCATTCCCATCTTTGATGAAAACGGAGAAATTCAATACGCAGTTGCTACGGAAAAAGACGTCGCCAGGCTGGAGGAGCTGAAGGATCATTTGGCAGAACTGCGGAAAGAGAATACACAAGGCGCCGCTGAGCTTGCATATCTTCGCGATCGCCAGATTTACGACATCGACGTGGTCATGGAAAGTGCCTGTATGCAGGAGGCCTTTGCCGTCGCTCGTTCTGTCGCCAAAACGGACGTCACGGTTCTCATCACTGGGGAGAGCGGCACTGGCAAGGAAATCATCGCTGACGCCATCTACATGGCAAGTGAACGGAATGGAAAACCATTTATCAAGCTGAACTGCTCTGCAATCCCTGCGAACCTGCTGGAATCTGAACTTTTCGGTTACGAGGAAGGTTCTTTCACTGGGGCGCGCAAAGGCGGCAAAGCAGGCCTCTTTGAAATTGCCAGCGGCGGCGTCGTTTTGCTGGACGAGGTGGGCGATATGCCTATGGACTTACAGGTAAAGCTGCTGCGCGTACTGCAAAGCCGAGAGGTTACCCGCGTCGGCGGTAAAGACCCCATTCCTTTAGACATCAGGCTGATCGCCTCCACCAACAAAAATCTGAAAGTCGGGATCGAACGAGGCACTTTCCGAGAAGATCTATATTACAGGCTCAACGTAGTACCCATCGATTTGAAACCGCTCAAGGAGCGGCAGGCTGACATCGAACCCCTTGTGGAGACATTTTTGAAAAAGTATAATACCAGGTATAACAAGAATCTCATCATGACCCGTCTGGCTATGGCTATGATGATGGAATATTCCTGGCCAGGCAATATAAGAGAGTTAAAGAATGTAATCGAGAGAATGGTGGTGATAAATTTCACCGGCGTGATAGACGGCGATGTAGTTGCCAGAGTTCTCGGCCTCCCCGCTGCGAAAGTACAATCGACAAATTCTCGTCATGGCACGCTTAAAGCCGCCACAGAGTCTCTGGAGCGACAGATGATAGAAAGCGCCCTGGAACGCTGCGGCTCCAAGAGAAAAGCTGCAAAGGCGCTGGGGGTGGACCACTCCACTCTGGTCAAGAAGTGCCAGAGGCTGGGGATCTAAAGCGATAAAAGAAAATATTGAGTTGACGTACAAGCAAGATGTTCAAAAGTGTCCCGCATACAAACGAACCTATGCATACAAATGTCACCTTTTTAAAATAATCAGCCTCAGGTAAACATTTGAATGATATCTCCTTCATGTATATCATCCAATTCCATCGCCCTCTTGAAGTCAGAATCAATGTATCGTCTAAATGTATTGCGTCACGCAGATAATGTAGGTATATTGATTGCTATCCATTACTGTTCTCTTCTTCTTCCTGCCCTGCTCTCTGATACTTTTCATCCACATAAGAGAGGTCCTCCTTGAACACTTGAATGTCCAGTTCCTCTCCAGTCTGCCGCTTATATACCTTGATATATGTCATCACCATCAGTGCCAGGGCAGCGGCGGATATGACCGGACCGAGGGTCACGCTGAACGGTACCTCAGGTACAGCCAGAGAAATCACAGCAATCAGATTATTGATGCCGTGGCCGATCATGGAGTAGACCAGACTTCCCGTCTTTTCAAAGAGCAGCGCATAAAACATGCCGATGATGAAAGTGCATACGATGGACCAAGGGTTCAGGTGCATGACAGCAAAGACGGCTGAACTGATGATTGCCGCCGTCCAGAATCCATACCGCTCCCGCAGTCCGCCAAAAAGGGTTCCGCGGAAGAGCATTTCTTCTGCCAGAGGCGTTACGACCACCACTAATATTACCGCAAGAGCAATGTTGCCGAACTGGAAATATTCTATAATCATCTGGTTGGCTTCTTCTGTATCGACAAAATCACTTATGATATCGGATAAGCCATATTCAAAAGCAATCATGGCGAGGCTGTATACCAGCACCGCAATGAGGGTTTTTCCGCCTGTCCCTGGCACCGGCCTCCACTTCAGTTTGATAACTTCATTGCAGCGTATCAAATATCTGCACAAGAAGAAAATAATCACAGTCTGGCCGTTTAGGAGCCACAGTGAAAGATTCATCGCTTGGGAAAGACCGCCGTCCGTGTCCATCAAAAGGAATACCATCAATATACCGATGACAAAAGACAGTCCTAAATAAGCGGCGATGGGAATGCCCACCAAACCCTTCCAGCCAAGGGAACTCTTTCTATCTGGTTCCACCAAAGCCTTTTCTGTTTCTTCGATTTCCTCAGGCTCTGTTTTCGGTTCCAATTCCTTTATTTCCATCTCATCACCTCCTCTTTCTTCTAACTTTATTATATCTAATATAAAAGAAAAAGACCACTTAAGAATTCTTAAGATACCGCGCTCCTCTTGAACAAAAGTGGCTGCCTGGATCAACGCAGAAACGGCGCAAAACACTGTTTATCAGATGCTTTACGCCGTTTGCACGCAAAACCAGGAGACATATATACCGTTTTGCGCCGTTTTTAACAGCAAAAAGGAGTATAGGTGGCACTTTTGTTTAACATAGTTAAGAGTCCATCCACAATTTAGCCAATCTGATCAATATAGTAATCATTTTTCACTTTAAATTGCTTCTACCAACGAAAAAACGGCGTAATGCTATCTAAAAATAGACGTTTGCGCCGTTTGGTCTGATTCAGCCGACTTTTGCGGTCGGCTCCTCTGGTTTCGTGAAAGCAGCCCCTTTGATACCCGCATCTCTACTGCAGTTTTGCCATATACCTAAGGGTTCTAATCAGCTGGCAGGTATAACTCATCTCGTTGTCGTACCAGGAAACCACTCTGACCTCGTAGATCTTTGTTCCGCATCTCTGGGCCAGGGTCTGGGTGGCATCAAAGAGAGAACCGTAGGACATGCCGATGATGTCACTGGATACCAGTTCCTCCTCAGAATAGCCGAAGGATTCGTCCGCCGCCGCTTTCATGGCTGCGTTGAGACCTTCTACACTGACGCTCTCGGTGTCGTCCTTCAGGGTGGCGTCCAAAATGGTGATGGAGCCTGATGGTACCGGAACTCTCTGGGCTGAGCCAATCAGCTTGCCGTCAAGCTCAGGAATGACCAGGCCAATGGCCTTTGCCGCACCAGTGCTGTTAGGCACGATGTTGATAGCTCCTGCGCGGGCACGCCTAAAATCGCCCTTTTTGTGCGGTCCGTCTAAAATCATCTGATCCCCTGTGTAGGCGTGAATGGTAGTCATAAAGCCTGTTCTCAGCTCTCTGTAGTTGTTCAGCGCCTTTGCCATAGGCGCAAGGCAGTTGGTCGTGCAGCTGGCGCCGGAGACAATCAAATCGTCTTTCTTCAACGTCTCATGATTTACGCCGTATACGATGGTCGGCAGATCATTTCCCGCGGGAGCAGAGATTAAAACTTTTTTTGCGCCTGCATCGATATGAGCCTGGGATTTCGCCTTGGATGCGAAAAAGCCTGTGCACTCGAGAACCACGTCTACGTCAAGAGCTTTCCACGGCAGTTTTGCCGGATCTGGTTCCGCGTAGATATTGATCTTCTCTCCATCCACAGTAATAAATTCCTCATTATGCTCTACAGTGTGGCCTCTATAGGCCCCCTGCACACTATCATATTTGAGAAGATAGGCCAGCATTTCAGGTTTTGTCAAGTCGTTGACGGCGACAATCTCAAATTCCGGATCGCCAAATATTTTACGAAACGCCAGTCTGCCAATTCTTCCAAATCCATTAATTGCAACTTTAATACTCATAAATTCCTCCTTTTGTCCACAATACCGACAGTACTTCTTTTTTATTTTACCAAGGGCTGACACTGATATGCATTAGAATTCTATCAGCCTGTATTCTCTTTTTGAACTATATCTTAACACGTTTTCTGGCAAAGTCAATCTGAATGGTTCACTCCTGTAAAAACTGATCAATCGTAGAATAGAGGAGCTGTGCCTCAATGGGTTTCGCCAGATGAGCATTCATACCTGCTTCTTTGGATTTTTCAATATCTTCTGCATATGCGTTGGCTGTCATGGCGATAATCGGTACCGTGTCAGCGTCTGGACGAGACAGTGATCTGATTTTTTTTGCCGCCGTCAGTCCGTCCATGACAGGCATCCTGATGTCCATCAAAATCACATCAAAAGTACTTGATTCGCTCTCTTCGAACAAACGCACGCCCATCTTGCCGTCCTTAGCGTGGATAATCTTGGCGCCTTTCGCTTCTAAGAGCTTTGTCGCCACCATGGTGTTCAGCGGATGATCTTCGCATAGAAGGAAAACCTTTCCTTTAAAGTCTGCGTTGCTCTTCTGGCAGAACTCTTCGGATTCCAGTTCTGTGATTCCTTCTGCAATTTCCAGACAAAGCGTTGTTTCAAAGATCGTGCCCTGCCCAATCTGACTTTCTACTGCAATATCGCCATCCATGAGTCTGGCCAGATTTCTTGCTATCGCCAATCCTAATCCGCTCCCCTGGTACTCAGTAATCGTGCCATCGTGTTCCTGCGTAAACGGTTCAAAGATCCGTTTTAAAAACTCTTTTGATATGCCGATGCCGGAATCAGAAACCGTAAATCTGATCCGTCCTTTCCCATTCATGACTGTAAGAACTTCATACTGCAGTCTCACCGTGCCCCCATCAGCTGTAAACTTGATGGCATTATTCAGCAGATTTAAGAGAATCTGCTTGATTCTGGTTTCATCACCGCGGAAGAAATGATCATTTTGCACACTATTTATAAATTGATAGTGAATATGCTTCAGCTTTGTCTGAGAGGCGATCATTGCATTGATGTCATCAATCATGTCTTTACAGGAAAACGGTTCTTTTGCCAAGATGATTTTGCCGCTTTCAATCCTGGACATATCAAGAATATCGTTTATTAACGATAGCAAATATTCAGCCGAAGACAACGTCTTGTCTGCGCAGTCACTGCACATCTCGGCATCTTTTTTATTGAGCTTTTGAATTTCGGCCAGACCGATGATTGCGTTAAGAGGCGTGCGGATTTCATGGCTCATCCTGGCCATGAAGTCAGACTTGATGTTATTTGCCTCTTTGGCCATATGCAGAGCTGCTTGCAGTTCATTGTTCTTCCGCTCCTGTTCTGCCAGGATGTTGGTCACATCAGAACGCGTGCAGAGAATGGTCTGATATTCCCTGTCTATATAACAATAATGCAGACTCTTGTATCGCACGTCTTGAGCGCGGTTATGCATGGTATACGTAAGATTGTAGCTGTCTTCCTCCGCCAGTTTCTGCAAAACCACATCTAAGCTGGTCTGCTGTAAAAATTGGAGCCGGCTTTCTTCATCGATTAATGCTTTGCTTCGGCATTTTACAAAGTCTTCGTATTTTGCCATATCTGACTGCAGATCCATGGATTCCTCTTCACAGTCGTCACAGGTACTGAACTGGGTGGACATACCGGTCCTCCCGTCAATTGCAATCGCAAAATCGTAGTCGGTCTGAATAATGGTATCCATGATATTTTTCAGCATTTTTTCATAGGTAATATCCTGACAATAGATAAAACATACGATGTCACTGGATTCCGGCTTTTTCATGATGTGGGCTGTGGTCAGAAGCCACAGGTTTTTGTCACTGTTAAAATATCTTATATTCTCTAAGTTCAAGGTAGTCGTTCCGCTGGCATAACTATGCAGCAACGCTTTGCGGCTGAACATCTTTCTGAATCTTTCCCGCTCATGGAGATCAGGAATATCCGCATACACCATTTCAAAGTATTTATCTGCCGACTCTCCTGTAATGTGCTCAAAGTGTTCAAAGTCTGTCTCCGCACTGGCTACAATGTTCTGCGTCAAATTCAGCTTATAAGAAGCGATGATTTTGTCTCGCAACGCCTGACGATACAGCAGCTCTTCTGTAAAGCGATTTTCAGCTTCCATCAATGGCGTGATATCTTCACCGACGCCAACTGCGCTGACGACAGCTCCCTTTTCATCGTAGATTGTAGAATACCTGATTTTCTGCCATTCAATGTCCGCTTTGTGAGGGTTAAAGTGTATTATCGCTTCTGAATACGGCTCTCCTTTCTCAATCGCTTGATGCAGGGTTATATAATCGTCGATGCTTTCTGTCATTATGTGGCCATTGCCGATTACGGTCCGGTAAGAGCCTTCGATTTTTTCATCATAATCGATGATATGGGCCCCTTTGCTCGTGTTGCAGAAAGTTTGATTGGTAACGTCATAGGTCCATATGGCTAAGCCTGTAGAATCCAAGGCCATGGTATTCCTTAATTTACTTTCTTTCAGTGCGTTCTCGATCTTCTTCTGCTCTGTGATATCATAAAAAACGCTCTGAATCAGATCTCGACCATCGATATCTTCAATTTTCGTCATAACCCCACTGATCCAGGCATCAGAATTGTCCGTTCTTACAATTCTATGTTCAAAAAATTCCGGTGTCTCTGCATTGGAGACTCTCTGTAGCCGGCTGAGCAGTTCTTCTTCATCTTCTTCTACAACAAAGTCCAGCATATTGGTTTCAACCAAGCTGCAGGAGGAATCATCTATACCCAGTATGGTATAGCACATCCGGTTAGCGTAGCTACATAAAACAGTACCATCATTATTAGTATTAAACTGCACGATTCCGCACGGCAAGGTATCGTAAAGATTCCTTTGATATTCAGACTGCCGCTCCGCCTTTTCCTGTGCTGTAAGGAGCTCAGTAATATCTTCGGCGTACTTGACAAAGGCCTCTCGTCCGCGCCAATCTATGCGCTTGCCGCGCACCTTGAAAGTCCGTCCGTTCTCTAAATCAGTTTCCAGACTGCTAATGAGACAATTGTCATTCAAACGATCGACATCGCACCAGCTGCACGGCATTTCTTGACCTCTGAGGTAACGATAGCAGTATTCGCCGATGTGACTGCCTATTTCGTGACCTCTGTATTTTGCAGCCGTATCATTGGCGTATAGAATTTCTCGAGTCTGCGCATCAGCAACAAACATGATTCGATCCGTTTCGTTGAGCAAGTCCACATAAAGCTGCGACTCCTGCGAAAGATTGTGGATAACGCCATGTATGATCGGACGACCGTCTTCTTCCCGCAGCTTCCGTCCCTGAAAGTTTACCCACACCGTCTCGTTGCCTGATTTGCCATTCAATCGATAGGTGAGGTCTATGCCGCTGTCGTTATTGACAGCTTCCTCAATGGCGGACACGACTCTGTACAGGTCATTCTCATTGATCATGCGCCCCAGTCCGTTTTTTTCTAATTCACGGCGGTATTCCTGCGAGGTGTAGCCGCACATCTGCGCGACGCCTTCTGAAAAATACAGACATTCCACAAGGTTGTCCAAAATCTTGAAGGTTACTACACCGCCGGGTATGGCGTTAATTAAATTCTGTATCTCCCAATTGAGGCGCTCCAAATCCTCGTTAGCCTCTATGAGCGGAGTAATATCCATGCAGATACTATAGACGGCCCTTCTTCCATTGGGCAGTGACGAAGCTCTTCCTTTATTATCGACCCAGATAAAACTGCCATCTTTTTTCAGCATTCGATAGGTTACCTGATAGTCGTCGCCCTGAGCCAACTGATCTTTCAGCTCACAGCTTACCTTTTCTCTGTCTTCAGGGTGCACACAATTTTTAATCAGACCGCCGATAGCCGTTACGAACTCCGCTTCACTTTCATAATCCAGGTAATCCAGCATCGCTTTGTTGACAAAGTAAAAGGGAAAACCTTCTTCCACATATCCGCCTATCATACCGCCGGAGATAGCTTCATTAAAGAAATCGAAAGCCTTCTCCTTTACATACCCTTCTGCCATGGAAAAAGGAATATACGTCCCACTCTGCTGCATTAACTCCGGAAGGGATATGTGCAGAGAACAGATGACAGTTCTGCCCTCTTCTACACATGTGGTCATTGAGATTCTGCATGGCAAAAATAAGCCTCCGCCCGTCACATTGACTTTAGCGTAGGCAGATCCAATATCACCGAAAAGCAGCTTCTCAGACTCTTCGATGTATTCTAATTCATAGCTTTCGGGGAAGGAGGAAATTTCATTTTTCAGATAGGCAACAGCCTGCCTCCTGTTATGAACTTCCTCATTTTCTCCAGTTCCGAACCAGTGGATATCACTGCTCAGGCAATGGGCAGCACGTTGATAGTCCCTCTGAATAAAGTTGTAATAGCAAAAGTTCTTTAAAAGCTCCAACGGTCTTTGATTCATTTTGTCCATAGAAAAAGCACATCCCTGAAATCAGCATAACGATAAGTTATCTTAATCTTACCATAATTCACCAGGATGTGCCACGTTATTGTTAAATATTTTCTCCTCTATGCTTCTATATCGTCCTCAGATTCTTTCCCCTCATTCTCAATCATCTGCTTCAACTGTTTAAATGCCCGGTATTCTATTGTTTTGACCGTGTTATACTTCAAACCGAGCATTTCAGAAATCTCCTTCAGCATGAATCCGTCTACGAAACGGAGCCGAATAATCTGCGGCGCTGGATATTTCAGCTTCTCTACCAATTCATAAATATCGCTGTCGTCAAAATAGCCGTCTATGATATCCCATACCAAGATCGCCTCTGACTCTCGAAATTCTTCTCGCTCCCATTCTTCGGGCGAATATAAAACTTCTCTTTCGTTCAATGCCCTCTGTTTCTGCATGAATGACAACATCTTTCTGTATGATATTTTATAAAGCCAGGAATTCAGCTTACTGATGTCGTTTATTTTGTCTATGTTTTTGTATGCAACAATAAATATTTCCTGTATCAAATCGTCTTTGTATTTTTCTGGAACCCTGAAGAAGGACAACGCATCTTTTACAAGGCCGAGCTGGTCACAGAGAAGATCTTTCCGCTCTTCCAGCTCTTTACTTGGAAGCGTCATTTTTCTTTTAACGCCTCAACATAAAACCTGACGATCTGTTCCAAACATCTTAATTGCTGCACATTGCACTGTTTTAGAGGCTCCAGTATATTTTCCTTAATCCTTCTTTTCTCAGTGCCTTCTACTAATACATTCTCTTCCCCAGCTAGAATATAATCGGCAGATACGTCAAGCACCTGTGTCAACAAATACAGTTTTTTAATTGAAACTCCCTTTTCGCCATATTCAATATCAGCAATAAATTTACTCGATACTTCAAGTTGACCGGCCAGTTCTTCTCGGGTCAAATTCAAAAATTCTCGCTGTTTTCTAATTCTTCGGCCCATCTCGATATAGTCCAGATGCTTTAATTCGTAATCACACTTCACTTGGTTTCCCCCTACTCAGACGAGTTATTAACAACTACTAGTTTATTTGTAGTTAACAGTCTTTTAAATAAACTAGCAGGGGAATTTTCTATAACTTAGAAGGGAAGTTCTTATTTTTTCCGACTTTTTTCTAAAAAATTCGACAGAAGTTGAAACCGTTTTTGAAGTACGATACTCTATATATATAAACGCTATTATTTATATGTAACTGACAGGAGGAATCATCAATGAACATGAAAATGCAGGCAAGAATCGCAGAAAATATCGGTTATCTCAGGAAAATTTCCGCTTATACACGGGAGGAGGTAGCAAATTACCTACATATTTCGCGTACCTCCTATAGCAGCTGTGAGGCTGGCAGAGAAATGATCAGTGCAAACATTCTCATCTCTCTGGCAGAGCTCTATCATTTGAGGACCAGCGTACTCCTTGAACTGGATAAAAAGAAGTTTATTAAGCAAGTGACGCTGCAGCGTATGGGCGGCGAACAGATGAATGAACTGACAGATACCTTTTTCCGCCTCTCCCCCTTTGCCCAGGGCTGTCTGCTTGAAAGGGCGTCTATGCTGCTCAGCTTGGAAAAAGAGGAAAAAAAAGACGCTGCCCTGGAGTGATACCGTATGGAAAGCGGAGACACGAAAAAGTGCTGTCCGGCATCTCTGCCTGACAGCACTTCGTCTTTCTCATTACATAGGAAATATCGTCTACAACTTATTTTTTCTTTGCTAATGCGGCAATCATAACAAGTATGGAACCAGCCATTACCGCAAGTAATGCATAAAAGGCCGGCATCAAGTCCCCTGGCTCCGGCAGAACTGCATCCGTCTGATTAATAGTGTCTACCCCAAAGACAACCAGACCGATCAATCCCAATATCCCGCATATGACAGTTACTGCCAGAGCGCCGCATGCAATTTTCCCACTTCTGCTCATTAATTTCATCTCCTTTATGTATCTCCCTTTTGTACATATTATATATTACGACAAATTTCGATTCCATAGAAATGACTTACAGAATCCTTACAAATTTGTAAGATATCATTCTATCCTCTGCCGATATGTGATAAAATAGTCAGCGAGTATAGAAAAGGAGAACGAAGGTAATGAAACTCTGTCTATTTGGTGCCAGCAGCGATCACCTTGCTTCTGCATATTTTGAAGCCGTTAACTTATTGGGAAAAGAAATGGGCAGGCGTCAGATCGGCCTGGTCTTTGGCGGCGGTGCCACAGGATTGATGGGTGCGGCCTGCCGAGGTGCTGCAGAATACGGCGGCGAAATCATCGGCATCGCACCTCGATTCTTTCAGCAGGACGGAATTCTCTTTCAAAACTGCAGCCAAATGATATTCACAGATACCATGCGTGAACGAAAGCAGCGCATGGAGGATCTGTCCGATGGCTTCGCAGTCGTCCCTGGCGGGATTGGTACGCTGGAGGAATTCTTTGAGATATTTACATTGAGGCAGTTAGGCAGACATCACAAGCCTATTGCACTGCTCAATGTCAACGGATATTTTGATAAACTGGTGGAGCTCCTAAAACATACCGTCTCCGAAGGTTTTATGTCTGACCAGGTCTTACAGTTCTTTGGCATCTTTGAAGAGCCTGGTCAGCTTATAGATTATTTAATTGAGAACAGCGAGGATTGAAATGACGGAAATACTCGATATTGTAGATGAAAAAGGTCTTCCCACAGGAAAAACTGTCGATCGTCAAACTGCACATGAGAAAGGCATTCGTCATAGAACTGCGCACGTTTGGATTCTACGCAGAACAAGCTCCGGTACAGAGATTCTTTTACAGAAGCGCAGCAGAGATAAGGACTCTAATCCAGGCCGTTATGATATTTCCAGCGCCGGTCATATTCCTGCCGGAGAGGATTTTCTCACCTCTGCCCTGCGTGAACTGAGAGAAGAACTGGGGATTACCGATGTATCCTGTGACGATCTCTGTTTCTGCGGTCAGCGTACCATCAAAATACAGGAGGTCTTTCACGGAAAACTCTTTAAGGATAACCAGATCAGTAATATCTATTGCCTGTGGCTGGATGTAAAGACTGCCCGCCTGACTCTGCAAAAATCTGAAGTAGACGAGGTCATCTGGATGGATTTGGACCGCTGCATGGAGTTGGTCAAAAAGGAAGACAAAGACTTCCCTAACTGTATTTATTTAGAAGAGCTGGAAATGCTGCCCCGCACTTAGCTTCGGCGGTATTTATTCAGACAGCACTGTGGACAGGCGCGCGGCGCCGCCTTTGGCCTCGGCTGGAATAAGGCGGATCTTACGCGTAATGTGCCAATAGCCAGCGGCCCATGGCTTCACCCAATTTTCTGTGGTTTGCCGCATCCATGTGCAGACCGTCGATTTTTCCAGCTGCTGCATATTTTGCCGCATCAAAGAATAGGAAGTCGTGATCCTGCGCTTCCTTTGCGAAACAAAGGGCGAATTCCTTTGATTTTTTTATGGTCAGCAGTCCTTCAAATTCCCAGCCAAAAGGACCATCCAACAGTTCCTGCCCTGCTTCAATGGGAGAGATTAAAAGATACTCGCACGGGCTGTGCGGGTACTTGCTTTCTACCACCTCTCTCGCCCTGGCTAATACCCTTGCCGCCTGGCCAGCGATTTCTTCCGCAGTCAGTCGAAAAGCTGCTTTCAAATCATTGCTGCCTAACATGACGCAGACCATATCTAAAGGCAAGTGGGTGCGAATACATGGCTGTATATATTGCAGCCCATTTCTAAATTCCATACCGTCTTCATCAAAGCAAGTCGTTCTGCCGTTGAGCCCCTCTTCTAAAATTTCTATCTTCCCCTGGGTAATTTGTTGACAAATTCCCGTCCATCGCTCTTCTTTAGAATATCTCAGTCCATCGCTGACGCGATATCCGTGGGTGTTCGAATCTCCATAAATTAAAACTCTTTTATCTTCCATAGTGCCTCCTAGTGGTTCACTTCCTGCTTAACTGCCCGGGTTATCATACCGCTCCGTTACGCAGTTTCGGCTGTTTTCTTCTGTTTCGTTACGCCAAACTCGCCGGTACGCGGCTTGTTGCTTAACTGCCCGGGTGCTCACGCCGCCTGAACCCTAAATTCTTCAAGCATAATGTCAGCAGTTATGGTAAAATTAAATAAGAAACATCCTTTTGGAGGTAATTACCATGCTGGACTTATGCCTGGTCGGAACTGGCGGAATGCTGCCGCTCCCGAGTCGCTTTTTAACATCATTATACATCAAATGCCAAGGTCATGCACTGCTTATCGACTGCGGAGAAGGCACGCAAATTGCCTTGCGAAAAGCCGGCTGCAGTTTTAAGTCCATCGACCTGATCTGCATCACCCACTTTCACGCTGACCACATCAGCGGTATCGCAGGGCTGCTTCTTTCTATGGGCAACGCAGATCGCACAGAACCTGTTACAATTGCGGGTCCAAACGGCCTCTGCCGAATTTTATCCGGTCTCATGGTCATCGCACCAGAACTGCCCTTTGAAGTTTATGTCAGAGAAACAGGGCATATTGACACGCCGATTTCCTTGGGCGCAATGAAAATACAGAATTTCCCGTTGGAACACAGAATTCCCTGTCAAGGTTACACAATAGAAGTGCCGCGAGCTGGTCAATTCCTGCTGGAAAAGGCCCAATCACTGCACATTCCGATGCAGCTATGGTCTCATCTGCAGAAAGGAGAGACTGTCTCTGCAGCAGGGAAACAGTTCACACCAGAGATGGTACTCGGTCCGGCCCGCAAAGGTCTCAAAGTCACTTACGCCACTGATACCAGACCGGTTGACGCCATCGCTGAGTATGGCAGGGAATCGGATATTTTAATCCTTGAAGGCATGTATGGCGAAGAGGAGAAATTGGAAAAAGCAGAGGAACGAACTCATATGATTTTTTCCGAGGCAGCCCGTCTGGCAGAACAGGCTGCAGCCAAGGAACTGTGGCTGACGCATTTCAGCCCTTCTATTGCTGATCCTTTTGAATATAAAACTGCCGTACAGAAGATTTTTCCAAACACGGTCATCGGTGAAGATGGAATGAAGAAGAGTTTAAAATTCGTTCTCTAGGGCCTGCAGAAACAGCTCTACAGACCAGCCCGGCTCTTCATCCAGATCACAGTATTCACTGTCCGCCTTACGAAGCAGGTACTCATCACGTTCCTGTTTTGCGCTGCGGGTCTTGTACCCCTGGCGAATGGCTCTGGCAAATCGCTCGAGACAGGTGCCGGAGAGGTATTCTATGTCTCCATAGCAGGTTTCGTCAAAATGTCTGCGCATAAAACTGAGCAGTTCTTCATCAGTCAGTAAATCGAGCGCTTCACTTTTGTACAGATAAAAGATTTCCTGCAGCTGCGCCAGACTGTCCGCATACTCTGCCTGGTTCATATAGGGCGAATCGCAGAATGCGTAAATAACCGCCGGCAGAATTCCACCGCCAAATTCTACTCTTCCGCTGTCCCTCAGGGAGGCGTCTCTGCTCTGCATCAGCTGCTTTGCCTCTGCCTCTGTCAAAACCAACCCGAAACCCTTTGACACCTGATTACAGTCCATAACTGTCTGCACTTCCTGCTGTCTCTGTCCTCTCTGAACGAGATCAAAAATATGACTCATCTATACCATCCTTTCCAGGCAATCGTGCTTTGCCCCATTGACAAATTCAGCCGCTACATCGGCCAGTTCTCTCTTCAGATACTGAAACACTTCTGGCGACCTGCCTGCTAGAGACTGCAGCTGGCGAAACAAGGTCAGTTCCAGGTTATCCCTGCCTTGCCGCTGTATCAATCGGGCCAGATTTTCATAGTGGCGCTGTTCCAATTCTGTCTTCCAGAGAGGCAGCTCCAGCAGCAAATTGGCCAACAGTTTTCGAAGCAAGATTCCAGGCAGATTGACGATCAAAATCGTATAACTTCGATTATAGTTTCTCAGAACCTTTAAGACGTAGTCTCTGGGAAATAACTTCATAAAGCTCTGTTCCAGCCGTATACAGTTGAGATAGGCCAAAATCCGATCGATTCCCCGCAGCTCCTCCAAAGGCAACAGGACGGGATAATCTAAGGTCAGTATGTGATCTTGCGGACAATAGTCCGCGTCATAATAGAGAAAGAATTTTGCCATACCGTCAGCTATGGTCTCCCGCAAGGTTCGGTTTCCATAGGCGTCAAAGTCTTTCATCATCTCGCTGTAAAGCTGCTGCGCCTCTTCCACTTTGTGCAGAACGCTTTGACAGCCCGCTTCATAGATGCCTCGTACTTCTTGATTCTCCGGAACTAAGCCATCGTGATTCCAAACCTGATCGATGCAGTAGCAGACCGCTTCAGTGAGTTGTTCTGCGATTTCGTAAGGCACCGATGTACTGTCTCCTCCTGTGTACCGCTCTGTCAGCTCGCTGATAATTGAATACAATTCATCCATATCCATCCCTCCCATGTAGAGACAAATTTTACACCAACACCAATACTATTACAAGAATTGATTTTTTGCTGAAAATGTGGTATAATGAACGCATCAACCAAACAGCTTCGCTGTAAGGAAGGGTTCATTGAATCATGTGCTTTGATTTTATTTCCAAAGGAATTCACATGGTATAGTATAAAAAGAAAGAGAGGTCCGACAATTCGTCAGACCTCTCTATTTTTTTGGTTCTATACCGATTTCAATTGCCCGCAGATTTTTTTGCCAAAGACTGCAATGAGTGCGGTCACTGCTGCAGAGACAAAGAATATGATCCATAGATGTCCTGCCAGTTTTTCAAAAGTGAATCCGTACAAAACTTGACCGATTGGCTGTGCGCAGGTGGATAGGGCAATGATCCAAGCGATAACTTTTCCGATGAGCTGTGCTGGCGTCGTAATCTGTATGTAAGACATCGCCTGTATCGTAAAGATGGTTGCGCAGGCCATGATAATCAAGCCGCTGACAGCCATGACTGCATATGCCGTATACGCGCTGCAGTCTATCAGAAGAACAATACCGATCGGGATTAGCAGAATTCCTGCTGCAAGGAGCATTTTCCAGAAACCTCTGATGTCCATCTTACTGCCAAAAATGCCTGCGTAAAGACCGCCTGCCAGACCGCCCATCGCCAAAATCGCCTCAATGAAACCGTACATCTGAGATGCGTCTTGTGATGACGGAAATTCCAATACCTGCATGACGATGACGGGAAGACCGATAATCATCAGTGCGGACAGGCTGATATTGATGCAGGCGCAGCAAAGTGTCAGCTTGCCAATTTCTGATCTTTCTTTGCTGATATAGTGGATACTTTCTATCAAATCCGCTTTCGCCTCGTGAAACAGAGAGGCGTTTCTTTCTCTTTTCGCAAAAGGAATTTTGATGAAAATTTCCATTACTGCTGAAAAGATAAAGCATCCGATACATACATAAAGCACAGGCATGATTCCCCAGGCGGCGTAAGCCATGCCGCCAAGCGCCGGGCCCAGAAGTCCGGATAGAGAAGAGACCATGTTGATGGCGGCATTGGCAGGCATCACTTTCTCCTCTGAGACCAGAAGAGGGATACTGGACTGAACAGACGGCTGATATGCGCCGGAAATGCCGTAGAGCAGGAATAACATGACCAAGATGATGGTTACAATATTGATTTCCCCATACAGTAATACAAATAGGGTAACCAAAAAGGCAGTAAAGAAATCCAAGCAGACCATGATGTTTTTCTTATTGACTCGGTCTGCAATTAGACCGCCGATGGGCGACATAATAGCCAGTGGGATGAAGGCTAAACCGGAAACAACTCCAAGCAAAGCCGCCGACCCCGTTACATTGAGCAAATGCATGGGCAGTGCAAAGCGCATGACAGCGTTGCCGAAGAGTGAGATAATCTGACCTATCACTACTAAAATAAAGTCCTTTGAAAATTTGTTATGTTCCATATCATAATTCCTTTCCCGAATAATACCGACCGTCGGTATGTATTAAATTAAAAATGATTCTGCCCTGTTGAACAAGGCAGATTGTTTACTGTTTGGCCTTATTCCCATGAAAGACCTCAGAGAAGTTTTTAATTTTAATAATTATGTCATCAGTGATGACCTCAAGTCCCAATTTATCAGTTAAATATCTGAAAAATTCTACCTTCTTGATAACTTCTTCTGTGCTGCCAGGATAAATCATCGGGTTAATCCAAAGGTTTCCAATCAGCATGAGCACTTCAGCTAATTCCCTAGGGTATTCTGACTGAATGGAGCCGTCTCGAATCCCCTCTTCTATAATCGGCGTCAGCAAATCAGGTGCTTCCCGCTGTACAGAATCCTTCAGAAACATGACGAGAAGCTGTGGATTTTTCAGCATATCGGGCGCTATCGTAGCCATCTCCACCTGGGCCGGCGTGTCTAAAGAAACTCTGAAAATTTCCTGCAGTTTCTCCTTACCGTTGAGATCGTTTCGATCACAGACCTCTTTCATTCTCATTTCTGAGTTGGCATAAAATGTGTCGCCTACTGCCATCATGATTTCTTCTTTTGATTTAAAATGATGGTAAATCGCCCCTTTGCTCAAGCCTCCAAGGTTATCAATGATATCCTGAATCGATGTATGTTCGTACCCCTTTTCAAGGAACAGCCGGCCGGCAGTTTCTATAATCAATTTCTTCGTTGCTTCTGGATATTTATTCCTCGCCACTTGACACCCTCCTTTTACATACTAGCGGTATGTTTATTATACATACCGCTAGTATGTATGTCAACTTCTTTTTTTATATTATGAATTCATTTCTTTTTTGCATTCTACATAGGTCAACGGAAAGGCGGCTTTTAACGTCTTGGCTGATTCAATAAGCCAGCCATTCTTTCTCAAGAAAGCAATGTAAGCATCTCCCGACCATTTGCTCGTCAGTTTAAAGCCAGCGGCACTCATGAACCGCAGCCTGAGCCGAGTCTTAAAACTGCTGTCTGCATCAGTAAAATTAGGGGCGATCAAAATACCATCATCCTTCAGCACTCGTTTGATTTCGCTCAACGCTTTTTCTGGTTCCGGCATAATGTGAAGCGCATTGGCAATGATGACAACGTCGAAGGACTGATCGGCATAAGGCAGGGTTCTGGCATCCTGCACAGAAAAATGAAGCTTTGTGGAGTTGTAATTTTTCTTGGCCTTTTCTATCATTTCAGCAGAAAAATCCGTCGCTTCAATGTGCGTAGCCTTCTTTACGATATGTCCAGCAATCAGGCCCGTACCCGTCGCCAATTCCAGCACGGTTTTATCCTTCACTTTCCTGCGAATCAAATCATACATCTGCTCATAGGCAAGCGCATCTTTTGCCATAAAGCCGTCGTAAATCTTAGCAAAGCGGTCCCAGGATTTTGCGTTCATTTCTCTTCTCATCTTCCAATTCCTGCCCTTTCTTTTCCTTATATTATATATTTTACCCAGGCAGAAGTTGGCGTAAACTGTCGTTTTATTCCATTTTTATTTGTGTTCTCGATAGAATTCTTTTAAATCTTCCTTTGTCTTTTCTGGCAGGTCGTTCTTCTTGATTCCTTGAATCGCCCCCTCAAGTCCCTGTAAACGGTTGATACACGCAGAATCATCTATAGCCTTAATGCGCAGCCAAGCCTCTTTGCTGCCCAAATCTATCAACTGATCTACAGTCGTAATTCCTACTTGGTTTAACTGTTCCTCCACCACTTTTCCGATGTTCGGAAGTTTCGATAACTCTCCCATATGAATCCTCCTTTTCTGCATATAGAGACAGGGGCATTATCTGCCCCTGTGCTTCTCTTTCTTCTTTTGCTGTTTCAAGTCAAACCGGCGCTGTTTCTCTGCCTCTTTTTGCTCACGGCTTTTAGCCTTACGCTTGGTTTTCATCTGCTCCTGCTGCAACTTCAAAGCCTGCTGTGATTTGGTGCCGATGCCGTTTACTGCGACGCTCTTATGCACTTCCCTCTGCATACGCTTTGGGTTCACCCGCTTCTCTTTTACATCAGTTTCCACAGCTGGACTGAACTTTAGCTGATCGTAATTTTTGATGAAGTAATCATATACTTGGTAGGATTTCGGTTCGGGGCCAAAAACGACCTTACTGACAGACAGTTTCCCATCCTCCACCTTTTCAACGACGCCGACCCAAAAGGGGTCCTCAAAAAATACGTTCAAGCGCAGTGTTACATTGTCCATACAAATTCCTCCCTTAAGTGGCGCAAGTGAGAATGGACGACCTGGAAGGAAGGTTACTGACAGCTTTTGGATTGTATACCCCAATAGCTGCTCCCGGACTACCTACCGGGATGTGTTTTTATCTCCGCCAATTTCATACTATCTTTTTTTGTGCTTCTTGTCAATAATAGAAGTTTTTCAGAATACCCTTCACGATAGTTTTGTACTTTATAAACCCCTTTCCCTTATTCTGCACAAGAATGGCCTTGCAAATTATCCCAATAGTGGATTTTTACCCACAAAAAGTATAAAATCACCGTGGCGGTAGAAATGACTGTGACGTGAATCGTAACTTTCTGTATGTATATTATCAACGCTTCATTCTATCTGCCAATCAGCCCTCGATAGCATCAATGGCCCCGATAACGGCGCCTCTGAACCCGTCTTTTTCCAAAGAGGCGACCCCTCTGATAGTCGTACCGCCCGGGGAACAGACCGCATCTTTCATAACGCCTGGATGGGTTCCGTTCTCCAAATACAGTTTGCCGGTGCCGCAGATCATTTTGGCTCCCAGACGATAAGCGGCATCCCTGGTCAACCCGTACTGAACGCCTGCATCCGCCAGGGCTTCCAAGTACATAGCAGTAAAGGCAGGCGAACAGCCGCTCAAAGTGCCTGCAATAGAAAGCTGCGCAGGTTTTACCATTTCTACCAGAGCGATTTTGCCGAAGATACGCACAAAGTCTTCCAGTTCCGCCTGGCTGAGAGAATGTCTGTCTTCGCAGATCATGATTCCTTCGCCTACTGAAATCGGCGTGTTGGGTATGGTGCTGATATGATGCGTCCCTGCCTTGAGGATTTCTTCGTACCTGCCAAAGTCAAAACCCGCCGCCACTGAAATGACCACTTTTTTCTGCAGCAGATCTACGACCGGTGCGACGACCGATTCTATCATATTGGGCTTCACTGCCAGAATGACGTAATCCGTCTTTTCCGCCACCTCTGCCGCCGTCTGCAGCGCCGTAACGCCGAGCGCCTCCGTGTTCTTCTGCAGCTTGTCAAAATGCGCTGCACAGGCGAAGATCTGACTGCTCTGACAGACGTCCATTGCAAGCAGTCCCTTTGCCATGGCCTGCGCCATATTGCCAAATCCGATAAATCCAATTTTCAGTTCGTTGTTCATAGGTACACCCTCTTTTCTAATATGTTACTTCAATCTTATCACTGCATCGTCCCATTGACAACGGCTTTTCTCCTTTAGGAACGGCTATGAAGCAGGACGTAAAGAGTCCTCGATTTGCTTTTCCTACATAAGAAGTGATATAATATATGGCTGCAAGATAAAACTGTTTTGAAGGGAGAGGGGTATGTTGAAAGCAAAACAGATAGATTTTTCCGGCGGTCAGGTTCGTCAAAATATCGTCGCTGCCGCATCACCTATGCTGACAGCGCAGATCTTGAATCTCTTATATAATATCATCGATCGGATTTACATCGGTAAAATTCCGGGAGAAGGTACGGTCGCCTTGGCAGGCCTGGGGCTTTGTTTTCCGATCATCACAATAATAGCAGCCTTTTCTAACCTCTTCGGCATTGGGGGCGCACCCCTTTGCAGTATCGCCATGGGACGAAAAGATACTGCTGAGGCCAAAAAAATCATGATAAACGCTTATTTCATGCTGCTGGGGACAGGTATCCTGCTGACAATCCTCGGCATCACCTTTCAGCGGCCCCTGCTCTACCTGTTCGGAGCCAGCGGTGAAACTTATCCTTACGCCGCCGGCTACATGACCATCTATCTTCTGGGGACCGTATTTGTCATGACTTCGCTGGGACTTAACCCGTATATTAACAGCCAGGGTTTTGCCAAAATCGGCATGCTGACCGTACTTCTTGGCGCGGTCAGCAATATCGCCCTCGATCCCGTCTTTATCTTTGTCTTCCGCCTAGGTGTCAAAGGGGCTGCCATTGCCACGGTCCTCTCTCAGTTTCTTTCCGCTGCCTGGGTACTGCGGTTTCTTACGAAAAAGGCTGAACTAAAGCTGGATTTTAGAGGATTTCGTGCGGATTTTGCCTGTATCAGAAAAATATCTTTCCTGGGCACGGCCAGTTTCATGATGTCTTTTACCGACAGTCTGGTACAAGTCGCCTGTAATGCCATGCTGCAGTCCTTTGGCGGCGACATCTATATCGGCGTTATGACCGTCATCAATTCTATCCGTCAAATTGCCCAAACGCCAGTAGGCGCACTAACTGACGGTGCTGCACCAGTGATCAGCTATAACTATGGTGCAAAGAAATATGACAAGGTACGAGAGGCTGTCAAATTTATGACCCGATCTGGTTTTTTCTATACTATGATCGTCTGGGGTCTGCTTTTTCTTTCTCCCCAGTTTTTCATTCATATCTTCACTCAGGAAACAGATCTTGTCAAGGCAGCTATCCCCTCAATGCATATCTACTTCTTCGGTTTCGTCATGATGGCTTTCCAGTTTGCAGGTCAGGCCACCTTTAAATCTCTCAATCGAGCTGGTTACGCTGTATTCTTCTCCATCCTCAGAAAGGCGATAATCGTGGCGCCGCTGACCTTTTTGCTGCCTCATATTGCTGGTCTGGGAGTCAAAGGCGTGTTCCTGGCAGAACCGATTTCTAATCTAGTAGGCGGACTCGCCTGTTATATCACCATGCGTCTCACGGTCATGAAAGAACTCAATGACCCATTGCCGAAAAGATGAAAATATGGTAGAATAATCCCGAAACAAATTCATTCACGTTAGAAAGGATTCAACATGCGATACCATCCCCCACATTTTGATTTTGAAATCTGCGGAGTAAAAAGGCAGCTGCCTTTTGTAAAGATTAAAGACAATATGGCCTTAGCCAGCTTCTGCATCGTGTCAGACACGGAATTAGTACAAGCTGTAGCGCCAAAATTAGCCGAAAAGTTACCGGAAGTCGATATTTTGCTGACGGCAGAAGCCAAGGGCATCATCCTCACCTATGAGATGAGCCGTCTGCTCGGCAAAGAATTTGTCGTAGCCCGCAAGACCAAGAAGCCTTACATGCAGAACGTTTTAGAAGCAGTCGTCTATTCCATCACAACCCAGAAGAAACAAACTCTGTATTTAGACGGCTGTGATGTGGAGAAGATCAAAGGAAAACGCGTTGCCATCATCGACGATGTCATCGCAACTGGAGAATCTCTCAATGCTTTGGAAAAGCTGGCAGAAGAGGCTGGTGCAGAAGTGGTCGCTCGTGCCGCAGTTCTGGCGGAGTTGGACTCTGTTTACCGAGAGGACATCATTTTCCTCAAAGAACACTATGTGTTCACCCCTAATGAGGACGGCACTTTTACACCGATTGAATGCGAAACCAAAAAACGCCTCAGAGAAGCAGCAGAAGCAGAAAATAACTGACAAAAACATACGAAGAGGATGTCTGTAGTTAGCCGTAATTCGACTGCAGAGACATCCTCTTTTCTTTTGCGCGGTTATCTGGTTTATATCAAATACCGCTCTTCATTCAGCTGTACTGATATTTATCTTTGTTCTTAATCAAGAAGGTCGTCGTCACCAATAACGCCAGCATCTCCGCGGCCACAACAGCAAACCAAACGCCGTCGATACCGAAAACTGCCGGCAAAAGCAGGATAGCAGTTACCTGGAAGATCAGCGTTCTTAAAAAAGAAATGGCCGCCGATACGACACCGTTGTTCAGCGCTGTAAAAAAGGCCGAACCCCACACGTTGACACCGATGACTAAAAAAGCGATGGCATAAATTCGAAAGCCGTGGCTGGTCATATTGAACATGTCCTGATCATAGCTGGCAAAGATTTTAATCAATGGAACGTTTAAGATTTCTGCCAGCAGTGTCAAAACAATACCTGTTGAAATCACCAGTTTTATACTCTTTCGGAAGACGTTTTTCAATTCATCGTGGTTGCCTGCGCCATATTGGTAGGCAACGATTGGACCTGTACCGATAGAATATCCAAAGAAAATGGCCATGAAGATAAAGTTCACATACATGATGATGCCATAGGCCGCAACGCCATCCTCTCCCGCCAGCCTCATCAGCTGGAAATTGTACAATACTCCTACGATGGAGAGAGAAAGATTGGTCACCATCTCCGATGAGCCGTTAGTGAACGCCTTTAACAATATTCTGCCGTTGAAGGTCGTCTTCGTTAACTGCAGGAGGCTGTCGTTCTTTCTGAGAAAGTAGATCATTGGAATCACACCGCCGAGAAATTCTCCTGCGGCAGTTGCCCATGCAGCCCCTGCGATGCCCCATTTCAGCACGACGATAAATATAAAGTCCAAGATGACATTGGTAATTCCCGCCAGCAGGGACACCTTCAGGCTCAGAGAAGGCTTTTCTGCAGCAATAAAGAAGTTTTGAAAGATGTTCATCAAAATAAAAGCCGGCATTGAGACAAACAAAATCCTGCCATAGACGATGCAGTTTTCCAGCAATTCTCCACTGGCGCCCAGCATAACAGAAATCGGCTTGATAAAGATAAAGCCCAAAATCGACAATGTCACCGAAATGCCGATTGCCGTGTAAATCAATAGGGAAAAATATTCATTGGCCTTATCCGGCTTCCCCTCCCCCAAAGTCTTTGATACGATGGCGCTTCCTCCTGTGCCAATCATAAAGCCGATGGCTGCCACACCCATGGCGATGGGCATGATTAAATTTACCGCAGCAAAGGGCGTCTTGCCCACGAAATTTGAAACAAAAAATCCGTCCACGATGCTATATAACGAGGTGCAAATCATCATCAGAATCGGTGATATTACAAAGCGGAGCAGCCGTTTATAAGTAAAATGATCCGATAGCTGTATTCTCTTTTTTTTCTCCATTTCCCTTCTCCTTTTATGTGTCAGCGCCTTTGTCGCAGACGCTTGACATCTATTTTAATATCTGTTCAATTTCTCTGTGAAATAATTCCAAATGGCTTTTGGTCAGTCTCAGGAATTCTTCTCCGTCTTCTTCGCCTAACTTGAGAAAGCTGTTTCTCTCTGCTTCGATCAGCGGCGAAATAATCTCTGCCACAAGGGCTTTGCCAGAGGCAGTCAAAACAATCTGCTTATTCTTGCGATTGCCCGGTAACGGTCTCAGCTCTATAATTTCCTGTTCCACCAGCTTTTTCAGAGCGGAGTTGACGGTCTGGCGACTGTAAGACCAATCCTCACAAAGTTCCTTCTGCGTATAAACGGATTGACTTTCCTCTACGCTGTAGAGAATCCAAAAAGCCGTATCTGAAAGTCCGCTTTTTCGCGCATAGAGATGATAGAGGCCGTCTAGTTCTTTACTAAACTGATTGTATAATATCATTTTTCCTGTTATTTTATCTTCCATTTACTTCACCTTTCAATAATCCGATTTCGGACAAAAATCATTATAATCCGATTTCGGATTATTGTCAACACTTAATTTTTTTACGTTGTGGCGCTCTGATTCAAAAATGATGATGTCTTAAGTAAGCGAACTCGCGTAACCGGCTCACTGTCAAAAGGCTTCAAGAGGGTATATCTGATTCCGGTTACTTTTTTATCAATTTCTCCAACGCAAAGACGTCCACAATTCACAAAAGCAACCGGGAGCAGCATATTCGTAAATTCTTCAGGGAATCGCATCATAGGAGATGATGGACACTTTCAAAGTTGCATCACATGCTTCAATAAGTCTCTCCACGACAGATGCATGAAGATAAAATAGCGCGCCTTCATTTTTCAAAAAAGCAGGGCGTGACGGCATAAAATGCTGTTTAAGCGTGCATTTCCGCCTTCATTTTTGATTTTTTTGAATTTATCTGCATGACTCCCTTTGCAAATGCCCTTGATATCAGCCAGATTCGTCGCCTTTGCGCAGGCAGGACGCCGGAATTCAAAAATGAAGGCGGATTGGTTTACAATAATCAAAAAATGTGCCGATAACAAGCAAAAAAATGAAAATGAAGGCGGAAGATGGCTTCATCCCTTTGCCGTGGAAAATATCCGGGGGGGGGTCTTCAAAAATCCCATGCGAATATAGCAGATTGTCTCTTTGGAGGTGGTTAATATCAGAAAGGTTAGATTGACAATGAATGAACAGAATCCTGGGACAATTTCATGAAACACGTCCATACAATCACATCAATCAGCAAATAGAATCTGCTGATTGCAAAGAAAAAGATGTCTCACCTGTCGAGATTTCCTCTCACAGTTGAAACATCTTCTGCGGTTTCTATATTATTTACGTGTTGCTTCAAATTCTTTCCATGCCTGTTCACGAAGCTCTGGATTGACCAGATATTCGCAGGCTACGACGCTCATGCCCTTGGCGGCCAGCATCATGCCGTCAAAGCCCAGCTGGGAGCCTGCCGCTTCCCGGAAGCCTGGGGTATGGCAGATGATTTCTTCCGGACCCATCTTGAAGTATGAGCCCAAGGTTGGGCACACATAAGTGATATCGCCCACATCCCAAGCGAAGTTTCTGGAATCCGCCTGCACATAAGGCGCTCCAATGCTGTCAAGATACTCTGCCAGCACCATGCCCAGCTGGTGATTGGATTTGGTATCCCTCATCGGATTCTTAACGGCTTCCATCTCGTATTCACAGCCTGTGACCAGGGCGGCGGCCTGCACAGAATGCTCTAAATTGGTCAATACTCTCTTCAAATGTTCCGAAGTATCAGAACGAACACTGAACTGCAGTTCACAGTTGTCCGGAATGGTATTGGCGGCAAGTCCGCCGTCAGTGACAATGGAGTTGACCACGTCGCAAGGTCTGTTCTGCTGGCGGATGGCGTTCATATTATTGATACAGAGCATTCCAGCAGTCAGAGCGTTTTTTCCGTGTACTTGATCGCCGCCTGCATGGATTGCCACACCTTTGAACTTTATTTTTATCATAGTGGCTGCGACCAGAGAACGTTCAATTACCGTTTCACCTTCACCGTGAGCGGTGAACACGGCATCCACATCGTCAAAGTAACCTTTTTCTACAAAAACAACCTTAGCACCGTAGTTTGGTACTGTCCCCTCTTCTGCCGGCGTGCCCAGAACGCGGACTTCCCCGCCCAGTTCTTCCTGGAGCTGCGAAAGTACGATGCCCGCGCCGACTGCTGAACAACAGAACAGATTGTGCCCGCAGGCATGTCCAATCTGCGGCAAAGCGTCATATTCAGCTACGAAGGCGATAACAGGACCCGGCTTACCGGACTTCTTCACGGCAGAAAAGGCTGTCTCCATCTCGCAAACGCCCTTTTCTACTGTAAAGCCATTGTCTTCCAGCATTTCTGTCAGAAGCTTTGAGGCTGTGTATTCCTGATGACCGATTTCCGGATTCTCCCAGATCGTGCGGCTCATGGCAGTCAAAGCGTCTCGTCTGCTCTCTAATTCTTTTGTTAAAGTCTCAATATATTTCTCTGCTAACATTTCTAACTCCTTACATCAAGATGCTGCTTCCCGGTCCCAATGGCAGGTTCAGCTTGTACCAGATCAAAATCAAGATGATCCAGCTGATTGCAAAGGATATTACCAATGGAAGCATGGTTGCAATAATGGAACCAAGGCCTGACTTTCTGTCGTACTTCAGCGCGGTCATGATGATAAACGGCATGAACGGCTCAAGAGGTGAAACAGCATTGGTTACGGAATCCGCGATACGGAAAGCCGCCTGTGTAAAGGCCGGAGTGAAACCCAGCTTCATGAACATGGGTACAAAGATCGGCGCCATCAGCGCCCATTTTGCCGACGCACTGCCAATCATGAAGTTGATCAGCATAGTGATACAGATAAAGCCTACAATCAGAGGCGCTCCGGTCAGACTGCTTCCGCTGAGGAATTCAGATCCCTTTACGGATAAGTATAACCCTAAATTGGATTGGGCAAACGCTTTGACGAATTGACCTGCAAAGAAGCAGAGCACGACAAAGCCTGCCAGTCCAGCCATGGATTTCCCCCAAAGCTGTACGACGTCAGCCGACTTTTGAATCACCTTGGTCTTGATGCCATAGGCAAGTCCAGCGACCAGGAAAAAGATGGTCAGGATTGGCACCATGCTGCTGAAAAACGGTGAATCAATAATTGCCCCATCTTCTCCTCTGAGAATGCCGTTTGTCGGCACGATGGTAATTGCCAGGACAGCCAGATATACCAGTACTGCGATGCCGGCCCACTTCATGCCGGATTTTTCTTCTGCTGTTACGTCAGCCAGGGTGGTATCTTCTGTCTCAATCGCACCGGGTTCCCCTTCTTCGCGTTTGTATTCGCCAAGTCTCGGTTCGATGATTTTCTCTACTACGAAAGTTCCCACGATGGTCAGCATGATAGTAGAAGCTGCCATGAAGTACCAGTTCACTGTAGGGTTTACTGTATAATTCGGATCATAAATCTGCGCAGCGGATTCTGTAATACCGGAGAGCAGAATATCGGTCTGCGTAACCATCAGGTTGGCAGAAAGCCCTGCTGCAACGCCGGCAAACCCGGTGGCAAGTCCTGCAATCGGATGACGATCCATCCCTCTGAAAATCATGGCGCCCAGTGGCGGTATGATGACGAAGGTTGCTGATCCGGCCAGACTGCCCATGATGCCTACCAGCAGGACGATGGCTGTGACCAAAAACTTGGGCGCCCCTGCGATGCTGGATTTGATGACAGTTTTTACAAGACCAGTCTCCTCCGCAATACCGATGCCCAACATGGCTACCAAAGTTACGCCAAGGGGGCTGAAGGTTACAAAATTCTCGACCATGGATTGTAAGAACCAGACCAGGCCGTCTTTGCTCATCAGGTTGCTGATGTGCTGTTCTTCGCCGGTGTTTGGATGTGGAAACTCTATACTGGAACATAGAGCTGACACGACAAACACGACGGCAGTCAAAATAATGAAGATGTAGACGGGATGAGGAAGGCTGTTGCCAAATTTCTCAATTCCGTTCCAAATTCGGTTTTGCTTTTGTTTCATTCGTTACTCCTACCTTTACTACTTTTTAGTTCTTTCTATAACTAGTTCACTTTCGACACATAGAATATAATATATGAATGTGTTTTACTATGTCAATGGCAGTTTTACTTTTTGCACAAAAAAGACTGGATTTCTTTTCATCCAGTCTCTAAATTGCTAATCTAATACCGACTTTAAGTACGCTCTGATCGTTCCGTCACTCCATAAGTTCCAACCCAGGAAAATGGTAGTATAGACTTTCTCTCCCTTTTCTGTCTTTTCCATGACGTCTGCCGCCACCGAAATATTCCCATAGTCCATATTGCTGCCAGTATTTACGGAGATATCTGTCGATTCCCCTTCATACAACTCCAAAGGACGTCTAATGCTGATTTCTTTTAGCGGCGTTTCGTTGAAAGTAATATCTGTAAAATATTGCTCGGCATCCTTTACCCTAAATTTCAGGCCTGTAATCTTTACATCTCTTTCTGCCGGTTCTAAACTGATATAACTCTCGCCCATTTCGCTGCCGCCGCTTTCATCGACCATATCGGAATCAAAATCATCTGAGGATATGACAATCGACCCCACGTCCTCAATGCTTTCGCTTCCATCGTCCCAAGTGATATTTACCTTGTTGAAGGCAATATCCTCTGGCAAATTACCCTCGTCATCAGTCCGGTTGCTGTTTATGCCCAGATGGACTGTTATCAGGGTGTATTTCTCGTCCTCCTGATACTCCTCGTTGTCATAGACCTTGCAGGTCACTCCCTTTGGTCCGTCGACAATGGAAACCTTGGAAATTTCTTTGTCCCAGTTGTAGTCTTGTATATAGGACAAATCCACATTCATCTCGTCAGTGTAAATCAGTTCCTTGACAAAGACCGGTTTCTTCAGATCCGGTCCTTCTACCGTTCTGATCGAGCCACAACCTGTCACGGTAAATATAAAGACGACAATCAATACTAATGCGATAAACTTTTTTCTCATATTCCCTCTCCCCTTGTCCTTTTGTTTCTATTTATTATAACATGTGCATTCCTTTGAACATAGCATCGAAGCACATGTTTCAATGAACGCTTCCTTGCGACGACGTCGTAAGATCGATGCGTTTATTATAACATGAATCTTCCTTTGAGAATAGAATTGAAATTCATGATTCAATAGTTCCTACCGCTCGACAACGTCGTAAGATCGTGGAACTATTATAACATGTGCATTCCTTTGAACATAGCGTCGAAGCACATGTTTCATTGAACGCTTCCTTGCGGCAAAGCCGTATGATCACTGCGTTCATTATAATCAAGAAAGCCATATTATGCAAACAAATTATTGTGAAATGCATATCCCCTCATTCTGTCAATGAACAACCACTGGGTATCCAGCCGTGATCCTCGCATACAGGATGGCGGCAGAGTTGCTGGGCATATTGACACAGCCATGTGAACCGCTGGTACGGTAGATGTCGCCTCCGAAATCTCCCCGCCAGGACGCATCGTGCATGCCGTAGTCCTGATAAAAAGGCATCCAGTATTTTACAGGCGAGTTATAAGCTGTTCCGTCGCTGTTCCGTCCCCGCAGATTAACGCCTTCTGCCTTATAGACCAGATAGTAGACACCTTTTGGCGTCGCATAACCACCGGCCAGACTCCCGGTGACAATGGGGCTTTCTATCACGACACGGCCCTTTTGATAGAGCCACAGATGCTGATTGGAAATGTCGATTTCTACGTAGCTGGAGCCAATATCGTTGGTACCGCCGCCAGTATAATATGGTATCTGGCTGTATATCGGTTTTCTGCTTACATCCTTTTCACTTTTTAAATCTTTGATCAGCGCCTGACATTCCTTCTTTTGATCGATGAGATAACCATAACTGCCGCCTGTTACACTTATCGTTCCTTTATATGTAGACTGAAACTTTCTGGCAGTTCCCAGGGTGTCGTAGGTGATGGCCAGATGAGAAACAAATTTCTCAACTGCTTTTTCGTCCACCTGCCGTTTTCCCTCTTTAATAGTAATCATAGATTTCAGCTCCGCCGGCGTCACCGTATAACCTTTATTGTAAAAGCGATAAGTAATGATCTGGGAATAATTCTTTTCGCAATATGCCTTGTAATCATTCAGAGCCGGATCTGTGCTGTAAATCTTGGGCTGCTGATAATAGTCAGACGCGTTGTATTCTAAAGTAAAATTGCCAGCGGCGATGGCTTTCAAAACCGCTCTTTTAAATCTGCTCTTGTCGATATTGTCCCCCTGCACTTCTTTGACAATTTCGAACTTTCGATTAGACAAGTCGACGTGGGCATCTTTGGTCTTAACCGTGCTCTTTCGATTAAGAAAATCCATCTCCTCTATTTGTTTCCTAAACTGATCATTCTCTGCCGCCACTGTCATTGTGATTGAAATCACTTCTTTCTTTTTCGTCACATAGCGAAAAACACGTTTAAACAGCGGCTCGTTCATCGCCCGTTTCAGCTGCTGATCTATAGCATAAGTCAGATTGAGATCCTGTATCTCGCCAAGGGTCTCACCGTTTTTCATAATCTTAAAATTATGTCCATTCCAACGCTCTGTCAAAGTTTCCTTCGCCTCCGTCAACGTCATGTTGGAACAATTGACGCCGTTGATTATCGTGTGGTCGAGAAAATATTGGCTGCTGTATTCATTTATTTTATTTATCTGCCAAAAACTGCAGGCCAGCAATAGAATTGCGCCTGCAGTAATGAACATGATTCTTTGTTTTTTTGTCATTGCGGACTCCCATTAAATCAATTTGTGCAGAACATTTGTCTATTCTATGTCTATGCACAAGTCAAATGAAATATCCAAATGCGGAGGGCAGAGGAATCTCCTCTGCCATTTCTTTTTGGTTTGCCCATTGAAAATCCTCATTTTCGCTGTCGCAGGAAAAATAATAGCCGATCATCTCCCACTCCACATGGGTAAAGATGTGTTTATATTCTGCTTTTCGCTGCAAATCCCGCGGTCGGCAGCCCCAATCTTCCACTTGTTTTACAGCCTGCTCAGCCGTCAGTTCCTGGTCTACATTTGGGAATTCGTATAAGCCAGCCAAAAGGCCTTTTTTATCGCGTTTCCGGACTGCGATTTTATCACCGCATTGCAGGATAAAAACAGTCTTTTTAATCTTCTTGCGTTCTTTTTTGCTGCTCTTGACAGGAAGCTGGCTGATCGTACCATTTGCCCGCGCTTTGCAGTAGCCACTGACCGGACAGGCGTGACACTTTGGCTGCCCATTGGGTACGCAAATTAAAGCACCCAGCTCAATGAGCCCCTGGGTAAAATCGCCGCAGTTTGCTTTGGGATAAAGAGCCTGCAGATAAGCTGCCATTCGCTTTTTCATGGCGGCGTTTTTGATGTCCTCGTAATCTTCACAGAGTCGACTCATCACTCGTAGTACGTTGCCGTCCACTGCAGCAACCTTTCTGTCAAAGCAGATAGAGGCAATGGCTCCAGCCGTATAATCGCCGATGCCTGGCAGGGCTTTAATATCCTCGTAGGTTTTAGGGAAAATCCCGCCGAAATCCTGCTCAATCACGGTGGCAGCCTTGTGCATATTGCGGATGCGATTGTAATAACCCAAACCCTGCCAAAGTTTCAGAAGAGTCTGTTCATCAGCCTGCGCCAAGTCTTTGACAGCAGGCAGTTCGTTCATAAAACGAATGTAATAGTCCCGCACCGCCTCTACCCGGGTCTGCTGCAGCATTATCTCTGAAACCCAAACGTGATAAGGGTTCTTGTCTATGCGCCAGGGCAGGTCTCTTTTATTTTCTGCATACCAGTCTGTCATCACTTTGGTAAAAGTCAAATCCAATTCTTTTGTCATTATCCCTTTAAGAACCCTTCTATGATCTTTTTCTCCGCTTCCTCTTCTGTCAGCCCTAGGGTACGCAGCTTGAGAATCTGTTCGCCGGCCACCTTGCCGATGGCGGCCTCATGAATCAGCGAAGCGTCCAAATGTCCTGCGTAAAGTTCCGGCGCCGCATTGACTCTGCCTTTTCCTACAAGGATAGCGTCGCATTCGGAGTGACCGCTGCAACGGTTATTGCCTTTGATGCGGGAATGGTATTCCTGATAGGAATTGCCTTTGGCGACGGATCTGGATATCAGATCTACCGCACAATCTTCTCCGTTCATATCTACGTCAAAATCAGTCATGGCGTATTCATCGCCGTCAGTCATAATGCTTTCGTGTATCAGCAGCTTCGCTCGATCGGCGAGACTTCCGCCGGTGGTTCGGGTCGAGTGGTCCACGCCGCCCAGCTGAATGGTATTCATCTCCAGAACTGCATCTTCCGCCAGCTCCACATGAGTCACCGGATCGATTTTTTTCTGGCCGCTGCCCTCTCCAGTTCCCAGATGTTTTTCTTCGTAAAGTACATGGGCGCCTTTTTCCAGATAGAATCTATGTATTCCGTTGTGCGCCGCTTCTCCTTCGTCGTCAGTATGAACGCCGCAGCCTGCGATAATGGTCACATCCGCTTCTGCCCCAACGTGAAAATCGTTATACACCAAATCGCTGACGTTACCTCTCGTCACACATGCGGGAATGAAGACTTTTTCGCCTTTAGTGCCTGCTTTGATGTAGATATCCAATCCGCTGCCGTCTTTTTTTCCCTCTATCAAAATATTATCGGTGGACTGTCTGCCTGCACAGCCTCCATTTTCACGTATGTTAAAGGCGCCGGTATAACCGCCGTCTACGTATTCTGATACTGCCTTTAATAGATCTACTGTCAATTTATCCATGATTACCACTCCTTTCCCATCGGGCATGATCCTGATTTTTCGCCCTCCATGAGCTGCGGCATGATTTCTTTTCCTGGCCCTGCAATGCGCACTTTTCCGTCTACAATAACTGCGATTTCGTCTGCGATTTCCAGAAGTCTTTCCTGGTGCGAAATGACTAGAAGAGACTTATCTTTTTCCTTTTTTAACTCTTCGAAGGTATCGATGAGACCGGAAAAACTCCACAAGTCGATACCTGCTTCCGGTTCGTCAAAGATCAAAAGCCTGCTGTTCTTTCTGGCCAAAACTGATGCAATCTCGATACGTTTGATCTCGCCGCCTGACAGGCTGGCGTTGACCTCCCTGTCGATATAGTCCTTTGTACAAAGCCCGACTTTCGCCAGGATGCTACAGACATTTTCTTCGTTGATGGTTCCGCCTGCTGCCAGTTCCAAAAGGTCTCTAACGGCAACGCCCTTAAATCTTACTGGCTGCTGAAACGCGTAGCTGACGCCCAGCTGTGCTCTCTCTGTGATATCTTTATCTGTTATATCTATATCGTCCAGCAAAATGGTCCCCTCAGTGACTGCATTGAGACCTGCAATCACTTTTGCCAGGGAAGTTTTCCCTCCTCCATTTGGTCCCGTCACCACGGTCAGCTTTCCGGCAGGAATCTTTAGATCGATTCCTTTTAAAACTGCTTCGCCATCTTCCGGCTTCCAGCATACATTGTTCAATGTGAGCATACTATTCCTCCTCAGTTCCTCTCCTGATTTTGTTGGTAACCCTCCCTTGACGTATCTGGTTCAGTAATTGAATATAGCTGCTCAACCGCATAGCATTCTAACCAGTCCTGCCCAATCGAGGATATAAAAGTTCCCTCCACGAGGCAGTTTTCCGCTGACCCATGGATGGAACTAGTAAATTTTGATAATTTGCTGTATGATATATACCATTTTTAGGAGAATCTAAACCACATTGAAAAGGATTACTTTGTTCTAAAAGCAGGACATCCTGCAGAGGTGCATCGTTTTTTCCACCCCAGCGCAATACAGAACGCCGCCAGAAGGAGCAGAACAATCATACCAATCAAGACCATCGTATAATTTTTGGTCAAATCATAGATAAAGCCATAGACCGGAATGAGGATAATTGAGGCCAGCGGTGCGCCCATGGAGACTTTGGCATAGATTTTCTCATAGTCCTTTTTCCCATAGAACGTAATTGTCAGAATCGGCGCCAGAACCATGATTCCTGATGTCACCAGGCCGTGAATAAAGGTCAGCAGTCCAAAGATGAAGAAACTATGACCGCTGATTAAAAAGCCAACTACTGTAATCAAGCCCAGACCGATGATGCCAAAGCAGGTCTTTAGACTGCCGATGCGGTCACAGATTACACCAATGGCCACAGAACCGATGGCGTTCCCAACGGATGCGAAGGCCAGCGCCCGACCGGTCTCTTCTATGGTCAATCCTCTCGTTCCCCCAAAGGTCGGAATGTGCTGCGTGAATACACCGACTCCGGTAATGGCAATCATAAAGAATAGAAGCAGGAAAAAGGATGCGGAATGGATTGCTTCTTTCTCGGAAATTTCGATTGCAGCCTGATTGCTGACTTTCACTTCGGCACCAGTACCGCCATCTTCAATCTCCGCTCCATAGGGCAGCAAGCCTTTGTCTTCCGGTTTATTCCTCAAAAGCAATATTGCCGCAGCAATGACGACGACGAAAGTCAGTCCGCCGATTATGAAATAGGAATATCTCCAGCCATCGGCAGCGATGAGCACCGACGTAAACGGCTGCAGCACTGCGCCAAAAAGTCCAACAAACGCCATCTGAATACCCAGCATCAGGCCTGCATTTTTGGTAAACCAGCGGTTAATTAAAATCGGACCCAGCAGACTGACTAGAATGGATGCACCCATAGCGCCAGGAACGGCCAAAAGATACCAGGCGTAAACATGATGCATCAAACCCATAGCCGCAAAGGACAAAGCCTGTAGAACAGCTCCGATTACGGCCATAATGCGTATGTCGTATTTATTGATTAACTTGCCTGCCGTAGGCAGCCACAATACCATGACGATGGACGTAATGCTGAGATAAATTGATAAGCTGCCGATTCCAACTCCGATGTCTGCCGCTACCGGAGCTAAAAACAGCCCCGAGGTCATGTTGATACCGCCGCCTGCAAATCCTCGTATTAAAATGATACCAGCCAATACCAACCAGCAATAATGGAATCCCGTTTTTTTCATATTGATGCCTCTACTCTGATTTGATGACGTCTTTGCCCATCTCTGTCAAAGCCCTGGACGGCAGATCACCAAAGTCCACATTAGGATTCTGTGCTTTTGCTACGGCTTCACCTAAACGCACTAATTCTCCTGAAAGCATGTTTCCCAAATCCCTGGATTTGATATTACCCATATCAACCTGCGGACTGCTTTGTAATGTCTCGAATTCTTGTAAGCCTGCCTGATTCTGCTTGTTCTGCAGCATTTCAAATAGACCTGCTGGAATATCACTGTTCTGCAATTGTGCTAATTTTGACTGATTGTTTTGCGCTATCCCCGCATTGCCCGGCTGCTTGAAATCACCCTGCAGCGCCGGAATCCCTTCTGTTTTCGGTTCCTGTAAATCTGAAACGCCTGCAGTGACGACGTTTTCTGTTATTCCTTGTATCTTCAAAATACATACCTCCATAATTTTAATAATAAAATTTGATTATCTCGCTTGTACAAGGGGAACAATACGTATACCATGCACCTCTCATACATAAAACAATACAATTTTGATCGTAATGATAAAATTGAACTAATAGGCACGCTTATTGACATTCGTCTGCATTTCATTTAGATAATTGCAGAAAAAGTTTGCCCAATACGACAATTGAACAGCTCAAGCCTGTCATCAACCGTAAATGCCAAACAATCTACGCTGTCGAAATTTGTCGTATGGATAGTGTTTACAAAACATGAGGATTTCATGCGGAAGAGATAGAGGAAAGTCACTGGATATAGAAAAAGAATTGATCATAAAATCAATTCATCTTTAAAAAGATTTTTTAAAAACGCAAGAAAATCTGGTGAAAGGCGTGTCTATTTTGTTCCAACAGTTAGTTAATACCATGCCTTTTATTTCGTATTCTAATATAGCACAATATGGTGGTATGTATGCTTCTGCTCTGCGCAGAGTGTAGCGCAGGTGATTTGGTGCTGCTGTATAAACTGGATGATATTTCAATCCAAGCGCACTCCATGCGGAGTGCGACCAATAATAATAGATGGTCAGCGACGCTTTATACAATTTCAATCCACGCACTCCATGCGGAGTGCGACGATACCCTCATTTTCGCCCAGCATTTGCGTAGCACCATTTCAATCCACGCACTCCATGCGGAGTGCGACTTGGTATGGGAAATCCTTGCAACAGTACCCGAAACAAATTTCAATCCACGCACTCCATGCGGAGTGCGACCCCGTTGCTGACTTCCCAAAGATTACGGTGTTCGGTATTTCAATCCACGCACTCCATGCGGAGTGCGACATGAAAAGGAAGGTGAAATAAATGGCTTTAGGCGGAGATTTCAATCCACGCACTCCATGCGGAGTGCGACGGCAACAAACGGGTATCGTGTATGGAATGGAGTTATTTCAATCCACGCACTCCATGCGGAGTGCGACCAAAGTGCGCATGAAGGTCGGTGACGGTATAAGTATTTCAATCCACGCACTCCATGCGGAGTGCGACATTGTCCGCAAATCCTCCCTGCTGACATCGAAGAATTTCAATCCACGCACTCCATGCGGAGTGCAACGAAAACACAGAAAATGATTACGTAATCACGGGCGAAATTTCAATCCACGCACTCCATGCGGAGTGCGACTGAAACCGGGCTTCTCTAAGATCGCAGCCGGGGTCATTTCAATCCACGCACTCCATGCGGAGTGCGACGCACACTCTTAGTCCATATGGACTCAATTCTTTGTATTTCAATCCACGCACTCCATGCGGAGTGCGACAAGTGCTAACGATGCACAGCATTTTGCCTGTGAGATTTCAATCCACGCACTCCATGCGGAGTGCGACGCCTTGCAGGATATGGACGCAGGGACACATTTGATTTCAATCCACGCACTCCATGCGGAGTGCGACACCGCCTGATGGAGGTGATAACGATGGAGACTAAAATTTCAATCCACGCACTCCATGCGGAGTGCGACTGCAAATTAACGCCAATCTCCTAAAGAAATTCCCATTAATTTGTATTACTTTTAGATTTGGACAAACCATATGTAACATATATTTCCACATAAGGAATTAAACTTACAAGAATACAGGTGCGAAAGACCCAGGGATTTCATGTTCACTTGCCTTTCGCACCAAGGTTATACCATCAAAACGCCTTCTGCTTTATAACTTTCTTTAGCTCCATAATGTTCCACTTTTGTCTCGTAATTGTTTCCGAGATTATAAAACCTGAGGCTATCCTGCGTCTCATCAATAATCGACAAAAGCTTGTCTTTCAGCAGTAACGCTTGCGATGCATCAAGTATGCACTCAAATACCGAATTCTGCACCCTTTGACCATAGTTCACGCACTCCTTGGCGACTTTACGCAGCCTTCTCTTGCCGGCACCATCCTGCGTAGACACATCATAAGTAATCAAAACTAACATATATCACACTCCTTATTTCCATAAAAATGGCGGATAGCTCTCCAAATCGCCTCGAATTGTTCGTGCTAAAAGCATCGCCTGTACATATGGCACCAACCCCCAGGGGATCTTTTCATTGAGGAACGGATGCGTAATCGTTTCCTTTTTACGCTGCTGCCATGCTGCAAAAAACTGCTTTCTTCCTTCATCACTTAGCAAAACGGCACCATCACCTTGACGATCAAAATGCTCTCCTTTAATTATCTTTTTATTGATCAAAGTTAGAGCAAATCGGTCAGCCATGATACCACGCAGCTCTTCCATTAAATCTAATGACAGCGATTGTCTGCCAGGTCTGTCCCGATGCAAAAATCCAACATATGAGTCGAGACCCACGCTTTCCAACGCTGCTGCACATTCATTGCCAAGAACAGTGTACGCAAAAGAAAGCAGCGCATTGATGTTGTCCAGCGGTGGTCTCCGATTGCGTCCACGGAATACAAAATCCGATTTCTGATTGATAATCAACTCATCAAACACACAGAAATAGCGAGAGGCTAATTCACCCTCAATTCCTCTAAGGGTATCCAAATCTTCACAAGTTCTGATTTGTTCCAGACCCTCGTTCAATTCTTGGGAAACCTCTTTGATACGTTCCGCATCCACTCTCATTCCATTGTCTCGGATTGTACGTTCTAAACTCCATCTGCAGTTAAAAACTTTCCCTAAGATCATATTCCTCGCATATAGCACACTTCGCTTCAAATCATCAGATATTCGATATTGCTCTTTTCGAAGCAGTACATTGCCATATGACCGCCCCGAAGCTCTCGCCAGAAATCGTCCTCTCGGAGAATAAAAGCTGAGATCAATTCCCTTCTCTGCGCACGCTCCCATTAAAGAAGGTGAAGCGCCCTTATAAGTAAAGCTTACGATATTCTCCAAAGTATGTAACGGGAACCTGCCAACGGTCTCTTCATCACGCAGGATGACTATATTTTCTCCATCTAAAGCAAGGTAAACGTCCTCTGACATTACATAAAGCGTATTCAACAGTTTTCTCATTCTCCGCCACCCGTTCCAGTAAGCCTTTCCTTGATATATTCTTCCACGCTAAGCGTTTTGTTCAGTTTCGGCAGACAAAGGTCTTTTAGCGAACAGGATCGGCATTTTTTATTGGTCTTTACCTTTGGTGTATAACCTTTTTGATATAACCCGTGCATCTCGTGACAGATTTCTTTCACATGTAGCCGCAGTTCTTCATCAAATAGAATCTCAGTCCGCCGTTTATTTTCCCCATAATATAAATAGCCTTTGGGGATTTCAGTCAGAAACATCTCCTCCAGGCACATGGCCTGGGCGCAAAGCTGAACCTCATCTTCACGCCCTTCTTTTTCTGTGCCGCGCTTGTACTCTACAGGCATCACATCCCAATTTCCATCGTAGCCCGAAATCGTGATACCTGACTTCACTTGATGAAACTCCACAATATCACATTGGCCTGATACACCTAACTCTGCCGAGGCGATGCGAAGCCCTCTCATGATCAAAAGCTTGCCCCGCTTCTCCACAGATGTTTCCTCATGAGCCCGTTTATGCATCAATTCACCGGCAGTGGTTCGGTAGTTCTCTGCCCACTGCTGCTCGATGTGAATCAAAGCCCACTGCCTGCGGCAGAATTCAAAGTGCTGGATGCCGGAAAGCATGAGGTAGTCAGATTCTAAATAAGCCATTGTTATATTTTCCTCGATACTTCTACCGTTTCAGGAATCATGCCTTTATCGATATCCACGACATAATCCTGATACTTTCTCGGATATACAACATCTTCAACTTTATTGACTTTAACCGCATCAAAGAGCTTATAGGCTGGGCAATCCCCTAGTTCGGTACTGTGCTTAAATACAATCAGTTCTCTGACTGCCATTTTCCCCCTCGCTGCAGAATGATCGATTTCGAACATATTGATGATTGCCTGCCAGAGAAGTTCCAGGTCGTCTTCTGAGAATCCGGTGACTTTTTTTGCCAGATTGGCGGAGATGTAGCCTTCGGCACGATAAAGTGCATACGGTACGATGTTCTTACGACCCATCTCTGTCTTCTTGTCCTCAGCATCCTTTTCTGTAGTAATGGCTACACGGGTAATCGTGATATCCTGGCTGATAATTGGATCGATGCTCCTTGCAAAGCCCAACTGCACCGGACCACGTACCTGTCCGCAATTTAGTGCCGCTTTTACAAAAGTAGTCATGACTGCCCCAAAGGTTCTGATGTCAAAAAAGTTCCTGCACATAAAATCGCGCACCTTTAAATCAATATCAGGATCTTTCTTCTTTGCATCCTTTATAGATTTGTCATCCAGACCCAGGTACTTGTACGCCATGGCATCACTGCGGTTCAGCGGAACGTCCTCCTTGATGTAAATCTTGTATCCCTGCTCTCCCTCAGTAATGTCCTGGCTGTAATCAGGGTCTTTCACCGTCGCAACATAATTTCTGATTTTCCTCTTCAGGCATACATCGGTCACGATGCCATATCCACTTTCCGGATCAATTCTCGGCAGATTGCCCGCGTCTGGGTCACCATTTGGATTTCCGTTTTCCACATCAAAAAGAATCACGAATTCATACCTGTTTTTAATTGCTTCACTCATTTTTCTATTCCTCCTCTGCTTTCTTCTCATAACGTTTCTGAGTTTGATGGTAATACCCGAGAATAAACATTCCCTGCTCTTCCAAAGACAATCGTCTCGGATATGCAATCATCTGATCGTCTGTAACTGGAAATCTGCTCTGAATATCCGTTAACATCTTTTCAAAGTTGATTTTAATTCCGACATTTTTCCGCTCCACCTTTTTCATATGGCTGTTTTTCAATTTGAGCAAAACCGGAAAAATGGATGCCGGCGTAGCACAGGCTGAATTAAAAAACCTGTCTTTGATGGTGGAGTTGATCTTATTGTCAGCAGATTCCTCCTGAATGTGTTCAAGAACCGCAAACATTCTTCCCAAATTATAAGGAATACTCTTGCTGTTTTCATTTAGTCCCACGGTAATCTCCTCCTTTTCTGATAAACGTGTGTTTCTGATCAAGTAGGCTTTGATAATCGCTGCCCTTCCTCTTGTTATCTTATAAATCCTCGCATCAGGATCATCCTGCTCCGCTGTAATTCTCTGCAAAACAGCCTGATATAGTGTCTCCGGATATCTATCCCCAGATAGAATTGCCCGAAATGCAGCTCCGCCGATGTTGTCAGGCGGTTTTTTATCCTTCGACTTTTTGTTCACAATTTCCTGAAGCATCCGCCACGTTCCGAGATACTTTATAGAATCCATAGCAGGGCGCACGATTTCCATTCGGTCATAGTGCTCTTTTAAATGTCTTAAGATATTGCCAAAGCTATCCTCATAGAAAAATCTCACAGAAAGCCTGGCGGCGTTAGGAGACAAGCCAAGAATATAGAATTTCTCATCAGGTGATATTCCAGATAACACCCCTTCTACGTCAATCCCCTCGCCTTTTTCTAAATTGTCAAAAACACTGCGGATGATTTCTTGATTATCCACAGTGGGTTCACTAATATCGGCAAAGGCGTTTTGATATTCTTCTTTACCACTTTCTGACCAGTAAACTACCATCGTATCACCAAGCGCACTTCTGAACGGATACCCTTTAAGATCCTTTGTATTGATCAGATAATTCAGTGCAGTCGTATATCCATACACTGCCTGTTCACCAACAGGTGCGTTATAGCTTTGCTCTTTTCCGTAAGACAGAAACGCCGGTGCATTGAACCCGATCAAAGAAGCGCCGCTGGATTGTGCGCCTGGAACTCCCTTGATCAGTCCATGGATTCTTGCAATCTCGGTCTGTTCTCCTGTAACCAGGCAGATTCCTTTTTTTCCTTTTTCTTTCTGGCAGTAAAATTCCTCCCAGGCGGCTTTAATTTCGGGGTCATCTTGAGCGAAATCTCCATCGACATAGAAGACCAAATTCGATGCAGCACATAGTTCTTCAAAGTGTTCACTAATTACTTGATTCGTCTCTGCTTCATCCAGGTTCCAATTTTGATAGAAGGATTTTATCGCTTCCGCTGTACCAGAGTGAACATTCTCCAAAATCTGTAAGTGCCTTTCTTTTGATGCCTCAAAACATTCTTTTGTCCGCTTAGGTTTTCCCTTTGTATCGATTCCAAGAATATAGCTGGAATTATCGCACAGAAAGTTTGGTGAAACGCCCGAAGACCTGGTGACCTGTTCAGGTACTTCTTTTGACTTTGGCACTTCGATGGTTTTCTTCCCTCTCGTTTCTTCATTCTTCAGAGGTGTGATACCTAAAAGTTCTCCTTCTTGAGAAATATTTAAGCTCGCTGCCACCTTTGCGCTGCACCAGCCAGGTCTTGTAACCTTCCCTGCATCTGCAAGGCACTCATAATATTTTACTAAAGCCTGCAATATCATCGAACCACCTCGCAATTTCTAAGATCGAGGATGCCGTTTCTCAGTTCTGCCCGGAAGAACATAGGCTGAATATTCTCAGGATCTGAATAGTCGAGATCATACAGCATATATCCCAGATCTTTTATTTGATCTGCGTATGCAGTCTCAATCTCAGCGTCCTCATACAGTTCAAAGTTCACGGGGAACTCTCTGCATCCAAAATATGGCGTGTGGTAGCACTGTCCTCTCCGCAGCCGTCTCATGATGATGTCCTTGAACTTTCCTTCATTGTCGCTTTCATTGGCACGTTCTGTCATCTCAAAGTGTGCATTGATGACGTAATCTACATTCCGCAGGATGATTGCCGCCCTCTGCGCGATATCTTCTTTTGTAGATATGTATAATGGTTTTTCTCCACCGTTCATTGCAGACAGTACGCTTGTTGCCTGAATCTTGCTTTTCACCTCATTTCTTCTGACGCTGGTAAATTCTATAGGGTTTCTCACATAGATTCTATCGATGATCCAGCGCATCCCTGGATGCCAGTAAATGGCCTCCAGAATTCCTCGGGCAGCCGATGGGGTCATAACGTCATAACTACATCGCTCCACCTTCATCTCTGGCCGGGAAAACAGTGCATAGTCTCCCCATACATGTACCCGTACTCCATGACTCATCTCATCACTCTCCTTTCGTTAACCTTCAAACATAATTCCGATACCAGTTTCCATTACTACTTCTAAGCCATATTCTTCTTTGTATTGATTTTTATCTGTCAGAACGGCAAAACCCTCAAATAACGGCTCTTTTATATAACCCAAATCGTGCAGAGCCTCATACTCATTTTTATACAGACTTACACAGTAGCGTCCTGCATCCCGCATCAACTGCTTGGAGTATATACCTTCTTCTAGCTTTGCAGCGATTTCTTTTGCCTTCGGTTCAATTGGTATCAATACCGTTTTTGTCTCCTGTTCAATCAATTGAAAGGCATCTGATACTGTTTTAAAGGGGAAATTACAGGAGTTCACTGCATTTTCAAAGGCATCCACGATGAGCTTTTTATCGATTCCGTCCCCTGTAACCTTATAAAGGTTCTTGAAATATTCATGGATCGGCTGCAATTCTGAAATGTCTTCATACTTGCTCACGATCTGTTCCGCCACCGAAATCGGTCTCCTCATATTGCTCGGTGAAGATGTATTTTTCTGACCCTCCAGCGTGAAAAAGACTGTTTTACACTGGTCCAAAGGCCGCTTTCCTTCCCGGTTGCAGCGGCCGGCTGCCTGGATAATCGAGTCGATACCTGCAAGCTGTCTCCATACCGATGGAAAGTCCACGTCTACGCCAGCTTCAATTAAGCTTGTAGATATTACTCTACACGGTTTTGACGACTTTAAGCGTTCCCTAATCTCTTCTAAAATTCTTTTTCTATGTTCCGGATACATCAGAGTAGATAAATGATAAACACCTTCCACGCCTTCATTTTGCAGTTGTTTGAAAACACGCCGAACATTTGCTCTACTGCCGAGTATGCACAGCGCTTGTTCCTGGTCTTTTAAACTATTGATTAAAACTTCTTCTGAGATCTCTCCTATTTTCACTACCTGCGTTCTTTTGAAAAATTGGTATTGTTCCTCTACGTTGGGGCATATCTCTTGTATGTTAGTCGATACTTCTTTGGGGAAGTGCTCGTTCAAAGCCGGCTGCGTTGCTGTACAAAGCACAGCCGTACAGTGATAATTATAGACCAATTCACTGATTGCCCGTATGCATGGCAGCAAATATTCCACTGGCAGCATCTGCGCCTCGTCAAAGATGATGACACTTTTGGCCAAGTTATGCAGCTTCCGGCACTTTGACGTCATATTAGAGAACAGTGACTCAAAGAACTGGACGTTGGTCGTCACGATGATCCTCTTATCGTAATTCTCTGCAGCTAACTGATATTTTTTGAGTTCATCTGGGTCATCGAAGGTAACATTGCAGTGGTCTTCTAATACATTCTCGTCACCAAAAATATCTCTAAAAACCTGGGCATTCTGTTCAATGATCGACGTGTATGGAATTACGTACACGATTCGCTCCAGGTCGTGCTCTACTGCGTGTCGTAAAGCGAAAGCCATGGATGATACCGTCTTCCCGCCTCCCGTAGGAACAGTCAGTTGGAAGAGTCCTTGTGCAGCCTGTCCCTTTTCAAGACAGGCTTTTAAAATCTCTGTTCTACGGCCATTGATCGTATTTCGATCTGTATTTTTAAGCCATGGTGTTATGTGTTGCGCAAGCAGCTTAAAAATTACATCCATCGAATCACTTTTCGGCCGCACCACAGCCCCATTGCTCATAAATTTTTCCGTGTCCAGATAGTCTGCATCTACAAGGCAGGAGAATAACATTCTCGTGTAGAACGCTAGACTGAATCCACCCTTCTTTCCAATGGATTTTAAAGGTGGGACAGGAATTTTGGGGATTTCGATTTCTTTTAAGAAATCACTGTAATCCTCAAGTTCCTTCGCCATTCTACCGTGCAAGGTCGGTGTTCCGGCACCTTCACCAGGCGCACCGCCATCTGGCAAGCCTGCATGATGACCCGCTACGCAATAAGCCGCAAGAATATTGGAAAGGCCGCCAATGTTGTATAGTTCTTTCGCCCCCGCAGTCGAATGATCGACTTTCGGACCATCGTGCAGCAGCCTATGCTCAAAGGCGATGGTCGCCTTTCCCAAATCGTGGGATTTAGCGGTCGCTCGTCCCTGTTCCTCACAGTCAAAAGCTTTTGCAAATTGCCCAGCAAGCTCTGCAGTGCCTATCAGGTGGTCCATTAAGAGTTGTTCTCTTGTCTTGTCGTCACTGATGTGGGCGAGATATTTTTCTTTCATTAATTCACTTTCTTTCTCTTATTCAACATGAAACTTGAATTTCCAAAGCAAAACTCTTATATTGTAAATGAGCAATCTGTTACAGGATAGATTGACTTTAACTTTCTTGAAAAGCCATTCCAACCAACTAATCGTTTGAATTGGCTCACCTGTATTATTGTTACCATAAACGGATAAACGTCAACAAGGCTAAAATAAACATGCCAAATGCCATCAAGTCTTTAAAATCAAAGTGATTCATGCGCCTGCCTCCTTTATGTGGGACAAAAGTCAAAATCTTCTGCAATGTGATTCTTCTTATAAGGATACACCTAATATTGGTCACTAGTCAAGCTAAATTAAATATGGTTTACTACGTATACTTCACATTTATTGAAATATACGTTGAAAGAATTCAAAAGATATAGTAATATAAATAATGTCAGAAATGTTTTTTCTGAGGATAGAAATAATAATTTTGAGGTATAGGGTTACACCATTAGAAGCCAGAGCATTTTCAACACTTTTGTATTTGATTATGACTCTGGCTTTTAATTTTATTTCATTCTAATATTTCCTACTCATTCATTTTTACTTTTTCCATCCTCATTTAGATAGGATACCAGTTCATCAATGATACCGGCACACACTGATGACATTGAAAAGTGTTGTCCGTGTAATGCACAGCTTTTAAAAGACTTTTCAACTACCATTTTGACTACTTTGTAACTAGATGGTTCACTTTCTTCTAGTTGACTGCATAGATCCTCAATTTCAAGTCCTTTCATATTTGCAGTCTCTTTAAGAGTCTGTTGAATTTGTTGATAAAATGAATTGTGATGCCGTCTATAAATTACCCACTGGAAAAAGTTTTTCTTATCTTTAGTATCAGGCGAATCAAAATGACATTTACTACACATTAAGAAGTAATTTTGTTCTTCATCCTGCTCACCGAATTGTTTAGATAAGATATGACACCTTTCCAGCCCTTTAGCACTATTCCATATGCCTATGATTGATTGTTGTTTTTCGTCTTCTAAAGAACCAATGGCTTGTTTGCCACATGCCCAACATTCAGGTTCGCCAATGTCCACAATAATCAATTCATATCGATCAGGCTCAAAAATAATTTCATTCCCGCTCACTATTTCAAATGTCTCTTTGTCTATAAATTTATCCTGCCACCAGGTGGCAATTTTACCCTTACTTTTCAATTCTCCTACCGCTAATCCCCTATACTTACCATTCTAATTTGTCTTATATTATAAATACTTAAGACAGACTCCGTCAGTTCGTTTCTAAACACCGTAACCTTGTTATTACATTGTAAATCAATTTCCGAAAATTGTCAATTTTCAGCATTATAATACTAAGTCTTAAGAGATGTTAAACAGTTTTAATTGTAAACAACACTTACGTATTTTCTTATCTTTCAGTAAACAGCAAAATGATTTTTTCTACGTATGCTCTCTCATCGAGTACACGGCACGTAAAACGAATAACCAAAGAGGTGCGATTATCGATGCCCTTGGAAAGGACGGCGTACTCAAGCCGCTGTAGGATGCAGAGGTCAACCACTGCCTCTCCTTCGAACAGGTCAGCGATGAAATCATAGAAATCTACGGCATCAAACCTGGTGAGTTTGATACCATAACAAATTGCAAATATAGGATTCCTGGTTTCATGGATATTGGCAGACTCTATTCCATTATGATCGAAGACTGCGCAAAACCAGGTGAAGAAGTGAACGAAATGATCAACACCTTCAAATCCTTTATCAGAGATGAGATTTCCAACTTCAAAATCGGCGCTTACTACCAGAACCCCGATTATTTAGAATGGTCTTATAGAAAAGGTCAATTACTAGATTAATATAAGCAACGTGGAAATACGTCCTACGGACGATATTTCCTATGGAATAAACAAACAACTGGTAAGAAATTCTTACCAGTTGTATTTTCACCCCATATCCTTTACAACAGCCACTTAGCCAATGTCTGGCTCAGCACTTCCATATCGATTGGTTTTGACAAATGTTCATTCATTCCCGCCGCCTTTGTCTTTTCGACGTCATCAGAAAAAGCGTTGGCGGTCATAGCGATGATGGGCATCCGCTTCACATCTTTGCGGTTCAATCCTCGAATATTTCTCACAGCATCGCAGCCGTCCATAACAGGCATCTGCATATCCATGAAGATCAAATCGTAGTAATCTTCCGGTTTTTCCTGCACCATATTCACGGCAATCTGACCATTCTCCGCTACCTCTACATCGAGATTGACAGCCGAAAGCAGTTCTGTAGCGATTTCGCGGTTCAGAGCATTGTCTTCTGCCAAGAGGATTCGCTTTCCGCCATACTCGCCTTGCGGCAAAGAATTAAATCCCTTTGAAATAGGCTCTGACTGTTTGGAAACGAGTTGATTCAGCTTGTAAACCAATCTGGACTGGAACAAAGGTTTGACGATAAAGTCGTTGACCCCGGCTTTAACGGCTTCATCCTCGAATTCTGACCAATCATAGGCCGAAATCATGATGATCGGCACCTCTTTACCCACCTGTGCGCGTATTCGTCTCGTGGTTTCTATGCCGTCCATCCCTGGCATCCTCAAATCTATAATAACGGCAAAGTAGTCTCTGCCCTTGTAATGCGCGGACACCACCTTCTCTACTGCATCTCTTCCGCAAAGAGTATATTCGCCGTCCATGCCCATTTTTTCAAGTCTTTCACATACATCTACACAGACGATTTCATCATCATCCACTACCAAAATTGGAAGCCCGGCCAGGGATGCCGTATTCCACTCTGGCTGCTCCTGCAGTCTGAGACAGAAAGTGGCTGTAAATTTTGACCCTTTTCCATAGGTACTTTCAACCTGAATTGTACCATCCAGCATTTCCACAATATTTTTGCTGATTGCCATACCCAGACCAGTTCCCGGAATGGAACGAATTGCTTCGTCATCAGCTCTTTCAAAGGGTTCAAATATCCTTTCCAAAAAATCCTGGGTCATGCCGATACCATCGTCAGATACGGAAAATTCATAACAGCCCATTCCTCTCTGCATAGAAGGCTTTTCCTTAATTTCAAAGAGAATATGGCCGCCTTCCGGCGTGTACTTTGTCGCATTGGAGAGCAGATTGAGAAGCACCTGCTGCAAACGCTGCAAATCTCCAATGACCATTTCATCCTTCACATCTTCGATATGGGCTTCAAAAAATTGTTTCTTTCTGTCAATCATCGGCTGAATCATGTTAATAATGCTTTGCGTCATGCCAGCCATGTCGATCTTTTCTTCCGCCAAAACAATATTGCCGCTTTCCACCTTTGCCATATCGAGAACTTCATTAATTAGTCCCAGCAAAAGTCTTGATGAGGAAGTAATCTTTGCAAGGCAGTCTGCGACCCGATCCTGTTCCTCAATATGTGCGCCGGCAATCGCCGTCATTCCAATGATGGCGTTCATGGGCGTTCTGATGTCATGGCTCATCCGCGATAGGAACTCTGACTTTGCCTTGTTGGCGGCAGAAGCAGCGTTCAGCGCATCCTGCAAAAGCTGCTTCTGACGTTTTTCTTCTTTGATTTCTGTGATATCCGTTCTCGTCATTACCAGGATGCTATTTTCTCGGTCAAAATAGCTGTAGCGCATTTTTTTGTCTTTTAAAACACCATCTTCCAGCATATTACCATATATGATACATTCTCCCTTTTCCTCAATAATTGGCAAAATGTTTGCAAGCATCATTTTCTCAGTCAGTTCCTCCTGCTGCTCTGCGGGAACATAGATGCGGTTATAGGTCCGCACTTCCATTTCATAATCGTTACTCGTGATCGGAGGCATCGGTGTTCCCGACTGCACATTCGAAGCGTACATCACATAGCTGTTCGTATCTGCATCTATGTAATTGACATAATCGTACTCGGTCTCGACAGCTTTGGCAATGATTTCGCCTCTCTTGAATTCATTGATATATCTGCTTGACAGCAGTATACGATCCGGCTTTCCGCTCTCGTCTTCAAATACGTGTAAGAAAGCCTGGTGCCATTCAAATCCAAAAGATTGATTCCGAAACCGCATCTCAAAGACCTTTTCCCTGCACGCAGACTGACACATCTCTTTTAAAGCCGACAGAGACATACACGCCTGCCATTTTTCCTTATCTGAAGGGTAAACATATTCCTGCAGATAAATGGCAATTAACTCTTTGTAATCCATCACTCTGCCGGTTAATTCCGGTATCATGACATTCTGCAGAATTTCAACTTCCTGACTCTCGAGAGTGATCAACCATAAAGACCCCATCGTACTTTTTAAAACATTTATAAGTTCCGCCCCTTGCAGATTTGTCAATTTCATCCTAACCTCCGTTTTTTTCATTTCAGCCCTTCTATTTTACCATACTTGTCAAGTCTTTCTAGGGATACACCGTGAAATTATTATACTAATTTCTGACATAAAAAAGTGGCTGACGCCACTCCGCTAGGGAACCTAGGGTTCCCTTCGGCGCCTGCTTTGCAGGCTGAGCACCCTCCTTAGGGCGGCCAGGGGATTCCCCTCTGCATAAACCACTTTTCAATTTATAAGAAATTATAAAAACGCAATTTCCTATGAATGAAAAAAGGAGCATCCTGCAAGCAGGCGCTCCTATATTTATTCACTCTTCCAATTTCCAAATATGACTGTCATTTCGAAAAATAAGACAAGTCACAACACCGAGAATGCCGATGATCATAAAGAACATGGCCGCGCCGGAACCTTTGCCGCTGCCAAAGGCAGTAAGCCATAGACTGTCTGGCTGCTGCATGGCCATGAACGGCTCGAAAACCTTGTCAACCAGTACACCGCCAAAAAGGTATCCCACCGGGATGGTAAAAAACTGCAGTGTATTTCTGCTCGAATAGACTCGTCCCTGCATTGCCACCGGGATATAGCTGCGAAAGAGCACGTCCATGTTTGCGTTCATAATCGGAACCCAGATCCAGCCTAAGATTGCACCCAGACACCAGACAGGAACCGAACTGCCAAAGGCCAAAAAGAAGTTCTCCGTGCTCATGGACAAGAATAAGGTGTTGCAAATAATGCGAACCCTGCTCTTAGGTTCTGGCAGCACAGATGCAGCGAGGCTTCCTACAAGCATGGCGATTCCCACCGATGCGTTGACAATGGCCAGTGCCCTTTCTCCGCCCCCGCTCCGTGAGAGAAGCATGGCGGGAAAAGCTGCGTTGTACATAGACGCTGTCAGATTAATGCCTGCCAGAAAGAGAATCAAGTCCAAAATCCCGCGGTGTTCTTTCAGGTATCGCAGTCCATCCTTTGCTGACTCTATCAGAGAATCCCCTTTGTCCTTTATTTCCTGTACTATGGGAATATCCACAAAGAAGCAGAGCGCTATAAAGGCTACAGTAAAGGTAGACAAATCAAAGTAGATGACTGCATCTAGCCCAAAAGCTGCGAAAATAGACGTCGCTGCCACAGGCGACAGAATGTTAACCAGTGAGTTTGAGAAGGAACGCAGTCCACTCACTTTTTGATAATGTTCCCTCGGTGTGATCAAACTGATCGCCACATCTCCAGCCGGCTGCTGTACCGTGCCCATCAATCCGTTCAAGGCATTGAGGCAATAGAGGTGCCAGATTTCCAGTTGTCCAGACTTCAGCAATACGAGGACCATTACTGTGCAAAGAGCGGCAAAGCTGTCGCTGACCAGCATGGTCACTTTTTTATTCCATTTGTCGCTCAGTGCACCTGCGAAGATACTCATCACGATATAAGGCACGTAGGAACAGACGGATAAAAGCGCCGTCGTTAAAGCTGAACCCTTTTCCTGATAGGTCCACATCACCAGCGCAAAATTGGTCATCGAACTTCCGAGCAGTGACAATGATTGTGTCGACCACAAAATCAGAAAACTGTGAAGTTCTTTCATTATTAAATTGATATTTTTCATTTTGACTTTGCTCCTTTTAATTTAGTATCATTCAATTAAAATGCAAAGTCGTTTGGGCAAATCATCGATTCACTCCATGCGGGTTTGCCCTAACAGACCTTGCATGGAGCTTCAGCAATTACCAGTTTCACTTCAGGCTCACCTCTTTCCATTCTATCTTAGTATACAAAAAAAGTGGCTGCACCACTCCGCTAGGGAACCCTAACGCTCATTTTATTCGCTCCTCCAGTCGCTGCGCTCCTTTCGCTGTCCGTTTCGCCTAGCCAGCT